>JGI24770J26754_10001916_pt1 | contig 14524 bp, 12 predicted proteins | sample LakOneMetagenome_FD_26754 | JGI IMG/M metagenome (IMG submission 26754) | reverse complement strand
GTCTGCGACGTATCGGTCACGCGAAAACTCACGTTGACGCCGTCGCGCTTGACGCTGCCGGCTTCGACCATGCCACCGAGGCGGAAGGTGCGACCGGTGGGGGCTTCCTTCGATGTGATCTGTGACGGCGTGAAAAAGAACACAAGGTTCTGGTTGAACGCGGTGAGCACGAGTGCGACCGCCACGGCGATCACACCGAGGCCACCGAGGATGAGCGCGAGGCGCTTTTGTTTAGTTGTCATTTCCGTCTTGCAAAGCCTTGAGTGCTGCAGTTCGAGCACGTTTCAGGGTGACAAGTTCCGCGATGACGGCGATGGCGAGTGCGCCATAACTGCCCCAGACGAAAAAGCCACGCCCGCCCATATNCCAGAAGGCGCTCCATGATTCCCAGATCATTTGGCCGCTCCCCTGACCGCAGCAGGAAGCCACGCGGCGTCACGCTCACGTTCGATGATTTCGGTGCGCACCCGGTGCATCGTGGTTGCGATGGCGTAGGCCCAGAAGGCGAACATCATGATCATCATCGCGGTGAGCATTGTGGTCGCCATCGACGACGCCCCGGGTCTAACGCTCGATCCCTGGTGCAGGGTGTTCCACCACTTCACGCTGAAATAGATGATGGGCACGTTGAGTGCACCGACCAGCGCGATGAGCGCCGAGGCACGATCGCCTTTCTTCTTGTCGTCAAACGAGGCGGCCAGCGCCATGTANCCNACNTANAGNAANAANAGCACCAGNGTCGACGTCAGCCNTGCGTCCCACACCCAGTAAGTGCCCCAGGTTGGCCGACCCCANAGCGCGCCGGTCCACAAGGCAACCACCGACATGATGGCACCNGTCGGCGCCATCGCGTGGCTCATCATGAACGAAAGCCGCGTTCCCAGTACCAGGCCGACGCACGCCCAGAACGCCATCGCGAGATAGATAACCATCGCGATCCACGCCGCCGGCACGTGGATGAAGATCACGCGGTAGACCTCCCCCTGCTGCGCGTCGGTTGGCGCCACGAAGAAGCCAATGTAGAGGCCAATGACGGAGAGCACGACCGCGACAATCCAGCACAGGATTTCGATCTTTCCGGCCAGCGGAAAGAACGTGGCCGGCGATGCATAGCGCCAGAACCAGCGACCGCCAAATTTTTCGTTTGATTGTTGTTCAGTGCGTGCCACGTGGATCCGNAANNAGCTTTTCTAGTCGGTGCTGATTTTGAGCGCTGCGGAGGCTGCCAGCGGACACAATGCTAGTGCAAGCAGCATGAAAGCTGCCTGAAGTGCCAGCTCCGCCACCGGTGACTCGCCGTAAAACACCTTCAGCGCCGCACCGGCACCGAAGATCAAAGTGGGAATGGTGAGCGGCAACACCAGCACCGCAGTGAGTATTGCGCCGCCGCGCGCCGAGACCAGCAGTGCCGCCGCAATCGAGCCTACAAGCAGCAGCGTTGGCACCGCCATCGCCACCGTAAGCGCGAGCATGGCGGCCACATCAAACGGCAGCGCATAGAACAGCGCGAACACCGGCGTTGCCGCCGCAAGCGCCACGCCAAGCGCAAGCGAAAGCGCAGCCACGCGCGCGAGGATCAGTGCCGCCAGCGGTTCGGGCGATGTCAGCAGCAGCTCCAGCGAACCGTCGCGTGCGTCCTCATCAAACAGCCGCGGCAGTGAAAGCATTGCTGCCAGCAGAGCGCCCACAAATATGACGCCAATGCCAATGAGTTTGAGCCGCTCCGATTCGCTGCCCACCGCAAACGGAAACATCGAACAGACGATCAGGAAGAACATCAGCGGGTTCGCCCAGTCGCTCTTGCGCCGCGCGAAGAGCTGCAGCTCGCGGCGGAATACGGCGGTGGTGGCGCTGCGCAGGCTCACAGCGAGACCTCCTGCACGCGCGCGGCCGCAATGTCGACCGCCTGATGCGAGGTGTAGATCACGAGCCCGCCAGCAGCCAGTTCGGCGCTGATGATTGCCGCGAGCTGCGTCTGGGTGTCCACATCGAGCGCGACAAACGGTTCGTCCAGCAGCCACGCGCGGCGACCACGCTGCGTGTCGAGCAACAGCCGCGCAAGCGAACTGCGCTTGCGCTGGCCCTGTGACAGCGAGCCGAAGCGACGGTTGACAAGTGACTTGACGCCGAGCGCAGTGAGCGCGGACTCGATGGACTGCGATGACGCGTCCAGCCCCGACAGGTTAGCCGCATAGACGAGATTTTCGCGTACGGTGAGCGCCTCGTTGAACGCGTTGGCGTGTCCGACAAAGCACGCAGCGTCGGCCGCTGAAATATCGATGCCGTCGCGCTGCCACGTCGTACTGCCCGCAGCGGCGGCGCCAAGCCCGGCGAGGATTCGCAACAGCGTGGTCTTGCCGGCGCCGTTTGCACCCGTGATGCGCAGCAGGGTGCCGGGCTCGGCGACAAACGAAAGGTCCGCGAACACCGCGCGACCGCCGCGCTCCGCTGCGAGGCCGTCAGCACGGAGCCTCATGACACCGCACGCACTTTGAACGCCGTCCACACGGAGGCCACCGCAATCAGGCAAGACAGATAGCCCACGGCTTCATAGCCGAGAATCTGGCCGTCGCTACCCTTGCCAAGCATGGCGCCACCGATCACTGCGGCAAGTCCGGTAAACAGGTTCTGCACCGCCGAATTGAAGGACATCAGTCGACCACGCAACTGCGGCGTGGTGGCAGACGTCACCAGCGCCGTGGACGGAACAAAGCGGCCACTGACAAAGATAAAGAACAGCGCCGATACGCCAAGCTGCAGCGGCAGGCTGACGCCCAGCGTGTGGGTGATCAGCAGCACGGGAATGATCGAGAGCAACACCAGCCAATAGTAAACAACGGCGCGCGGATAGCGGTCCGACATACTGCCAAAAAGCGGACGGGTGAACAGTGTGATGGCGCCGCCGACGAGATAGAAGTAGGCAAGCTGCAGCTCGGTCATGCCCTCGTTGGTCACCCGCGACGGTGCGATGTACGGGATCACCATCATGCCGGAGAGCGTGAGTAGCGCGGAGGTGGCGAATGCCCACCAGTGGTTCGGAACGCGAAACAGCTCGGCATAACCCTGCCACAGGCCAATCGGCCCGCCGGCGCGCATGTGGCCGCGCATCGATGGCACAAGCCGCAGGCCGATCACCATCAGCAGCGAGCAGGTTGCGGCGAGCGCGAAGAAGGGAATGTGCCAGCCACCGTGACCCGCGACATAAATCGAGAGCGGTACACCCACGACCGCTGAAAGCGAAAACGACAGCATGACCAGCCCCATCGCACGTCCGCGCCGCGCATCGGGAATCAGGTCGCCAACAATGGAGAAGGCAATCGAGCCCTGAACGCCGCCGAACAATCCCGCCACCGTGCGTGCAGCCAGCAGCGCCGCGTACGTTGGCGCCAGCGCGCAGCCAAGCGTTCCCACGATCAGGCCGGCATAGACAAACAGCAGCGCGTGTTTGCGATCAAAGCGGTCGGCGATGGAGGCCATGAGCAGCGACGACACTGCCGCTGCGAAGGCGTACGCCGACACCAGCAAGCCAAACTGCGCCGTCGTGATGCCGAAATCACGGATCAGATGCGGCGACAGCGGCATCATGATCATGAAGTCGAGCACGTTGGTGAAGCTCATGAGCGTGAGCACAATGAGCACCTGCCGTTCGCGCTGCGGCGACAGCGTCATTCCAGCGAAAGGCTTCATCGCGCGCGCCCCGGCGGCGGAAACAACAGGTCGGCGGGAGGCGATGAAACGAAAAACTTCACGGGTGATATTCGGGAATGCTTCCGGTGGCGCGCCGTCGCGCAGATGGTGCCGATCGCAAGCCTGAGCCACGCCGGCACCAGTGAGCGCCAGCGAGCAGATTCTTTGAGGATAGGGAAAGAATCATAGCGTTCGCCTGCGGCAGTCCGTATGACGCAGCGCAAGTAGCCGGGCAGGCAGCGGCGGGTACATTCAGCTTTTCGCTATAAGTACCATTGAAACTGGGCTCAGAAGGCATATTTTATCAAGTCGACTTGTTCGCCTTTCACGCTGTAGCCCATACTTAAATGGCATTTTCATCGAAAAGCTATAAGGATCACTCGTCGCCGCCACGCGCGTCAGAGCGCTACCAATTGAGCCATCCGACCTGCTAAAAACGACGACACCGTCCCCGACCATTCACTGAAAGGCCCGCAGCGTGGCGCAACTGGATTTATCGAAGCTGAGTCTCAACAAGGGCGCAACGCCAACGGCGGCACTCGCTGCGCGACGACGCAGGAAGTGGATCAAGTGGGGCGTGATCGCCGTTCTGGTGGCAGCGGCTATCNGTGCGATCGGCTATCGCAGCGCCCATGCACCNGCCGAGGTCGAATTCGCGACCGTGACCACGGCGTTCCCGACGCAGGCGTACACGCTGCTCAACGCNACTGGACGCGTGGTCGCAGCGCGCAAGGCAGCGGTNTCCACCAAAGCAACCGGGCGACTGGAATTTCTTGGCGTACAGGAGGGCAGCGTGGTCAAGGCCGGACAAATCCTCGCACGGCTGGAAGCGCTGGACGTGTCCGCCACGCGGGACCAGGCACGTGCAGGTGGCACAGCGGCGCGCGCGAACCTGCAGCAGGGCAACGCCGAACTGGTGGACGCCGAGGGCAACTACCGGCGCACGCTGGACCTGTTCAACAAGAAGTTTGTCGCCGAGGCGCAGCTCGACGTCGCCAAGGCTCGCCTGGATCGCGCCAAAGCCAGCATGGCGAGCCTCAATGCCGCGATTGGCGTGGCGGATGCGCTCACCCGCTCGGCATCGGTCTCGGTCGAGCAAACGCTGATCCGCGCGCCGTTCGATGGCGTGATCCTGACCAAGAACGCCAACGTCGGCGACATCATCACGCCGTTTTCATCGGCTGCCGATTCCAAGGGTGCAGTGGTCACGATGGCAGACATGAGCACGCTGGAGGTTGAGGCTGATGTCGCGGAATCGAGCATCGCCAAGGTCGCGGTTGGCACACCGTGCGAGGTCACGCTCGACGCCTTCCCCGAGTTGCGGCTGCTGGGAGAAGTGTCGCGCATCGTGCCCACCGTTGATCGTGCCAAGGCGACCGTTCTGGTAAAGGTGGCCTTCGTCGAACGCGATGCCCGGGTGCTGCCCGACATGAGCGCGAAAGTGGCGTTCTACAAGCAAAAGCCCACCGACGCGGACCGCAAGCCGGTCACCGCGTTGCGCAAGGATGCGCTGGTGGAGCGTGACGGCAAGTCGGTGGCCTTTGTGTTTGACGGCAAGATCGCGACGATGACCCCGGTCGGCAAGGGTCGTGATCTCGGCGACAGCATTGAAATTACTGGTCTCAAGACTGGAGACCGCGTGGTGCTCAAGCCGGACGCGAAGCTCGCTAGCGGCGCGGCGGTGGTGCAGGCGGCGAAGAAGTAATGACCGCCGAATCCGCGATTGCGCCAGAGGCCGCGCGCCCACCGCTGGTGCGCATACGCAACCTGTCCAAGCACTACACGCGTGGCGATCAGGATGTGCCCGTGCTGACCGACATTTCGCTCGACATTCCTGAGGGCGACTTCATCGCGCTTATGGGCCCGTCAGGCTCGGGCAAGTCGACGCTGCTCAATCTGATTGCCGGCATCGACAAGCCGAGCGGCGGCCAGTTGCTGGTTGGCGGTCTCAATATCGCGGAATTATCGGAAGCGGAGCTTGCCGACTGGCGCGCGGCGAACGTCGGNTTCATCTTNCAGTTCTACAACCTGATGCCGGTGTTAACGGCGTTTGAGAACGTGGAATTGCCGCTGATGCTTACTGATCTCTCGCGCAGTGACCGCAAGGAGCGCGTCGAGCTGGCGCTGTCGCTCGTGGGCCTGAGCGATCGCATGGATCATTACCCGAACGAGCTCTCCGGGGGGCAGCAGCAGCGGGTGGCGATTGCCCGCGCTTTCATCACCGACCCGACGCTGATCGTGGCCGACGAGCCGACGGGTGACCTCGACAAGAAGAGCGCGGAAGACGTGCTCAACCTGCTCAAGCAGTTGAACCGTGAAATGGGCAAGACCATCATCATGGTCACACACGATCCGGGCGCCGTGAAATCGGCGACGCACGTCACGCACCTCGAAAAGGGTGAATTGCTCGGCACCGAGCTCGTCGTGCCGGCATGATCTTCAAGCTCATCATCAAGAACATTTTTCGGGCAAGGCTGCGCAGCCTGCTCACGATCACGGGGCTCGTGATTGCTGTCATCGCGTTCGGTTTGCTGCGCACGGTGGTCGATGCGTGGTACGCGGGGTCGGACGCGGCGTCGGCCAACCGGCTCATCACGAGGAACGCCATCTCGCTCACATTCACGTTGCCAACGTACTACAAGGATCGCATCCGCGCGGTTGAAGGGACAACCCAGATTGCCATCAGCAACTGGTTCGGCGGCGTCTATCAGGATCCCAAAAACTTCTTTCCACAATTCGCCGCGACGCTGCCGGTTTACTTTGATCTCTACCCCGAATTCGTGCTGCCGCCGGAGCAGATGCAGGCCATGCTGCGCGACCGCACTGGTTGCCTGATCGGACGTGGGCTGGCCGACAGTTACGGCTTCAAGATCGGCGACAAGATTCCGATTCAGGGCACGATTTATCCCGGCACCTGGGAGTTCACCGTGCGCGGCATTTTTGATGGCAAGGACGAAGGCACGGTCACGCGGCAATTCTTCTTTCACTGGGACTACCTGAACGAGCGTGTGAAGCAGACGATTCCGCGCGCCGCTGATCGCGTTGGCGTGTTCGTTGTGGGTATCAGGGACGCGCAGCGCTCGGCTGAAATGAGCGCCAACATTGACGCTGAATTCAAGAATTCCATCGCCGAAACGTTGACTGAAACCGAAAAGGCGTTTCAGCTCGGTTTCGTCGCGCAGTCGGAGGCCATCGTCGCCGCAATTCGCGTGGTGAGCTTCGTGGTGATCATCATCATTCTCGCGGTGGTTGCCAACACAATGGCGATGACGGCACGCGAACGCACCGGCGAATACGCGACGCTCAAGGCGTTGGGCTTCGGCCCCGGTTTCGTCGCGGCATTGATATTTGGTGAATCGCTCGCGCTCACGATGTTCGGTGGACTGCTCGGCATCGCCGCGAGTTTTCCGATCATTACCGGTTTCAAGAGTTTGATCGGTGCCATCTTTCCGGTGTTCCGCATTTCGCAGGACACGCTGATCTGGCAGATTTCAGCCGTGCTTTGCGTGGGCGTGCTCGCGGCCATCGTGCCCGCGATTCGCTCAGCGCGCATCAAGATCGTGGACGGCCTGAGACACGTGGCGTAAATGAAAATCCCGTTCAGTTACATCTTCCGCAATTTATGGACACGCAGGTTGACCACCGTCCTCACAGCCGGTGGTATGGCACTTGTTGTGTTTGTGTTTGCCGCGGTGCTCATGCTCGATGCCGGACTCAAGAAAACGCTGGTCGGCACAGGCAGTTTCGATAACGTGATTTTGTTACGTCAGGGCGTGCAAACCGAAATCCAGAGCGGCGTGTCGCGCGATCAGGCTGCGTTGATTGAGACCAATCCATCGGTTGCCCGTAACTCCAAAGGCGAACCGCTCGTGTCAAAAGAAATTGTCGTGCTGATTGGTGCGCCGAAGAAGGGCGACACCAAGCCGCAAAACGTGGTCGTGCGCGGGCTCACCGAGGCGGGCATTGGCTTGCGACCGCAGGTGAAATTGATCGAGGGCCGCTGGTTTCAGCCGGGCGCCAGCGAGATCGTTGTTGGCAAGAGCGTGAACAGCGGCTTCGAAGGCATGGAGCTCGGCCAGAGCACACGTTTCGCAGGTCGCGACTGGCGCATCGTCGGCGTGTATGACGGTGGCTCGTCCGGTTTTGATTCCGAAGCCTGGGGCGATGTCGAGCAATTGGGTCAGGCGTTTCGCCGCTTCGGCTATTCCAGCGTGATCGCGCGCATGGTGGATCGCAGCCAATATGAAAAGCTCAAAGCCGACATCGAAGCGGACGTTCGACTCAAGCTGGACGTGAAGATCGAGCCGCTGTTTTACGAGGAACAGAGCAAAGCGCTGTCGACCTTTCTGTCGATTCTTGGCCTCGCGCTGTCATTCATCTTTTCGATTGGTGCCGTGATTGGTGCTGCGATCACGATGTACTCGGCGGTAGCCAATCGCGTCGGCGAAATCGGCACGCTGCGCGCGCTCGGCTTCAGGCGCTCCTCGATACTCTGGGCGTTTCTTGGCGAATCCGTGCTGCTCGCCCTGCTCGGTGGCGTGTTTGGACTCGCCTGCGCTTCGTTTCTTCAACTGTTCACCGTGTCGACGTTGAACTTCACCTCGTTTTCACAGCTTTCATTCGGCTTTCACCTGACGCCGGAGATCGCGGTGAAGACGCTGCTGTTCGCTGTCGTCATGGGTATGGTCGGGGGGTTTCTGCCCAGTCTGCGCGCCGCACGTATGGAGATTGTGGACTCCCTGCGTGCGGGGTAGAGACGCGTCGCCGCGCTACTTCACCTTCGAGAAATCACCGGCAACAAACGACGACATTTCCGGAAGCTTGATGTACTTTTTCAGGACGGTGTCGAAGTCGCCCTTGGTCATTTGTGCAATGCGTTCTTCAAGTGTGCGTACGTAATCAAACGTGCGATCGGAATCAGCCAGTGTTACCAGCTGTGCGGCAAGGCCTGCATCCTGCGATCGGCGCACCATGCGCTGATCAAGCAGCGACTGCCGCTGCGCCACGAATTCAGCCTCGGTCAATTCACCGTTGAGCAGTTTCTGCANCTCATCCTTCAAAGATGTCTCCGCCTTTGCCGTGTTCTGCGGATTGGCGATGAAGCCAAAGNTCCAGGTCGCGTTGTTCGAAAAGGTGGGCACCGACAGGCTGCTGAACACGTCATAGCTCAGGCCTTCCTTTTCGCGGACGCGCTGAAAGAGGCGCGCGCCGGCAGAGCCNCCAACAATGAAATCCGCGAGCACCAACGCNGGATAATCGACTGCCTTGTCCTGCAGCGGGAAACCGATCCGCATGACGTACGTCGTGTTTTCCTTGTCCGGNGTCAGCAGCTTCTCGGACTTCGCGGCGACTGTCCGATGCTCGTTCTTCACGCGCACGAACGGAATCGGCAGCTTGCTCGTCGCGAAAGCGGACGCGAGGGCTGGCTTGACGGCCGCCACATCAAAATCGCCCACGATCGCAATCTCGGCGGCCGACANACCGCGCATCGCCGCGGCAAAGCGGACGACCTGATCGCGNGTNACAGCTTTCAGATCGGCCACGTGCTCGGCAATGGTCGACACGTAGCGCACATCGCCGCGCGGATAGTGCGAAAAATGTCGCTCAATGGCATTGAAGGCGAGGCTTTCCGGGTCCTTGGCCGATTCTTCCAGCGACGTAATCATCTCCTTGCGAACCAGCTCAAGCTCTTCTGCGCTGAAGGTCGCGGTGCGATAAGTCTGTGCGAGAAATGCAATCAGGTCCGGCAAGTACGCCTTCTTCGTCTGGAACATGCCGCCGCCAAGACCCATCCCGCCGGAGGCGCGCAGATTGTCCAGCCGGTCGTGAATCTGCTGCCGGGTCAGGCCCTGGGCTCCGCGCAGTAGCAACGCGCTCGCGAGTTCATCNACCGCGTTCTTTCCTGCGCGGGATTTCTCGTCNCCGTAGCCAATGCGCATCGCGAGTTGCACTGTCGCACCGCGGGTTTTCTTGGGCAGCAGCACGACCTTCATGCCGTTGGCCAGCGTATACCGCTCAACCCGCTTTTCGATATTGGCCGGTGAGGGATCGAACACTTCGCCGTCGGCCATACTCTGGTCGCCCTTGTATTCGGCAAGCAGCGAGGCGAGCTGGGGATTCACGGGCATTTCCGCGCGATCCGGCTTGTCGGTCGGCACGAACCGGCCCAGCGTGCGGTTTTGCGGCTTGAAATAAGCCTTCGCGACCCGCTCGATATCCGCCAGCGTGACTTTACCGATGCGGTCGCGCTGATAGAAGTAGAAACGCCAGTCGCCAATCGCCACCGCTTCCGACAATGCCACGGCAAAGCGACCGGAGTCCGCAAGTGTCTGGTCGTAGGACTTCGCCAGTTGCAATTTCACGCGCTCCAATTCGGCTGGCGCAAACGGTTTTTTGCCCACCGATTCAATCGTCTGCAGCATGACGTCACGCGCCTTGTCCATCGATTGATTCTTGTTGAGGCTTGCCCAGAAGCCGGCTAGCGTGGGATCAAACACCACGTCGCTCTCGGCCTCGACCGACACTGCGAGTTTTGACTTCACGAGTGCCTGATAGAGTCGTCCGGCGGGCTCCGTCGTCATCAACCCGCTCAATACCTGCAGCGCTGCCGAGTCCGGGTGAGCCGCAGCGGGAACGCGGTACGCGGAGAACAGGAACTGGCTGTCGCCGACGCGACGCAGGGTGACTTCGCGTTCTCCATCCTGCGTCGGTTCAACCGTCCACAGCTTCGGAAGCTGGCGCGTCGGGCGGGCAATCCTGCTGAAATTCTCAGCGATCCAGGCAAGCGTCTTGACGTTGTCGAACTTGCCCGCGACCAGCAGCACGGCGTTATCCGGCTGGTAGTACATGCGGTAGAACGCGCGCAGATTCTCGATGCCAACGTTTTCAATGTCGCTGCGGTTACCGATCGTCGCGTTGCCATAGTTGTGCCATGCAAAGGCACTGGCAAATACCTTTTGGTAGAGCGTCTGCTGCGGGCGGTTCTCGCCCATTTCGAACTCGTTTCTGACCACCGTCATTTCGGTGTCGAGTTCCTCACGCAGGATGTTGGAATTGACCATGCGGTCAGCTTCCATTTCGAGCGCCCACTTCAGGTTGTCGTCGTTTGCGGTGAAGCTCTCATAAAAGTTGGTGCGGTCGAGCCAGGTCGTGCCGTTATTGATGAAGCCTCGATTGGCCATGTCCTGCCACAGCTTCGGATACTTCGGTGTCGACTTGAACAGCATGTGCTCCAGCAGATGCGCCATGCCGGTCTCGCCATAGCCTTCGTGCCGCGAGCCCACGAGATACGTGATGTTTACGGTGATCTTGGGGCTTGAGGCATCGGGGAACAACAGTACGCGCAGACCGTTGGCCTTGAGCGTGTACTCGCTGATGCCCTCCACGCTGGGGCCGACGTCGAATGCGGGGTTAACGGGCGCCGCTGGCTGTGCGGGCGCAGCGCTCGCCGCCAGCAGGAACGCAAACGGCATCGCCACGCGGTACGCGCAACGCTTCAACAGAGAAATCATGAGTAAGACAGCCTTCAGCAACAACAGCCGTGAGCGTAAAGCAATCGGCAATGGCCGCAATATATGGTTAACAACTTGATTCTGTAATGACCACTGCATAAGGGCTGCAATCATGTTTATGCACAATTTCGACTTTCGCCACAATTGCCTCCTAGCCCGCATGCAGCATTGATTGCAGCATAAAGCTGTTGACTCTAATCAAGCCTGCGAGTTCTCTGCCTGCAACGCCCAGAGCCTTGCGTAAAGGCCCTGTGCAGCGAGAAGTTCCGCGTGCGCGCCGCGTTCGGCGATACGTCCGGAATCCATGACCAGAATGCAGTCGGCGTCGACGATCGTGGACAGTCGGTGCGCGATGATGATCGTCGTGCGCTCGCGGCTGATGGTGCGGATCTCGGCCTGAATGGCCTTCTCGCTTTCGGAATCGAGCGCGGACGTGGCTTCGTCAAAAATCAGGATCGCCGGATTCTTGAGCAGCGCGCGGGCAATGGCGACGCGCTGCTTTTCGCCGCCTGAAAGTTTGAGGCCGCGCTCGCCAACCGGCGTTTCCAGCCCCTGTGGCAACTTGGCGATGAAGGTATCGAGGCGTGCCGCACGAATCGCGCCCTGAAGCTGCGCGTCTGTTGCTTCCGGATGGCCATAGCGGATGTTGTAGCCCAGGCTGTCGTTGAACAGCACGGTGTCCTGCGGCACGATACCGATCGCCGATCGCAAGCTTGCCTGGGTGTAGTCGCGAATATCGCGGCCATCGACACGGATGGCGCCGGATGTGACATCGTAGAAGCGAAACAGCAGGCGCGCCAGCGTGCTCTTGCCACCGCCACTGGGGCCGACCACCGCGTAGGTTTGCCCGGCTGGCACGTGAAAGCTGACGCCCTGAAGGATGATACGGTCGGGCTCATACGAAAAGCGCACGTCGTCAAAAACGACCTCGCCCGCCACCGCACGCTCGGCCCCAAGCACGCTCGCGTCGGGGCGATCGGCGACTTCCTGATGTTCATTCATCAGGCCGAACATCCGCGCCATATCGGTAACGGACTGCCGGATTTCACGGTAAATCACGCCGAGGAAGTTGAGCGGCGCATAGAGCTGGATCAGAAACGCGTTCACCAGCACGAGGTCCCCCACCGTCATCGTTCCCGCCAGCACGCCTTCGATGGCGCGCCACATGACAAGGCTGGCGCCAGCGGCGATGAACAGGCTTTGCCCGAGATTCAGCAGCGACAGCGATGTCTGCGAACGCACGGCCGCGCGCTCCCAGTTTTGCAGGCTCTTGTCGTAACGATCCGCCTCGAAGCGTTCGTTGCCGAAGTACTTCACCGTTTCGTAATTGAGCAGGCTGTCGATGGCTTTTGAATTCGCTTTTGAGTCAAGCTCATTCATTTCCTTGCGGAACGCGGTGCGCCACTCTGTCACCGAGATCGTATAAGCGATGTAGGCGACGAGCGTCACCAGCGTAATGGTGACGAACGTCCAGTCGTAATTCCACGCCAGCACGCCCGCGACCAGCGCAAGCTCCACGAGCGTAGGAATGATCGAAAACAGCAGAAAACTCATGAGCGACGAGATGCCGCGGGTGCCGCGCTCGATATCCCTCGTCAGGCCGCCGGTTTGTCGCGCCAGATGAAAGCGCAGCGATAGCCGGTGCAGGTGTTCGAAGGTTTCGAGCGCGACGCGGCGCACCGCACGCTGCGTTACACGCGCAAAGAAAAATTCGCGCAGCTCGGTGAAAAGCGTGACCGACAGCCGCGCCAGACCGTAAGCAACCAGCAGCGCGATCGGCACCGCCAGCAGCGCCTTCTCCAGACTCATGCGATCCACGATCCACTTGAGCACCATCGGCACCGCTACGTTTGCGACTTTGGCCAGCAGCAGGCAACTCAGTGCTACCGCGATCCGGGCCTTGTGCTGCGAGAGGTACGGGAGAAGGAGTCTGGCGGGGCGCGTCAGGGATGAACTCACGGGCGCGACAGTTTTCCGGCGATGGCAAAACCGCGCAATGTGCTCAAAAATTCCTGCATCTTGGTGGGTTTGGTCAGGTAAGCGTCACAACCTGCAAATCTGGCGCGCAGGCGATCGACCGACCCCGTGCGCGAGGTGAGCATGATCAATACCGACGGCGCCTGTGCGCCCAGCCCGCGAAGCTTGCGTAGCACCTCCGGTCCGCGCATGCCCGGCATCTCGAAATCGACCAGCGCGACGTCAAAGACTTTCTCCGAGGCAAGGCGCAGGCCCTCTTCGCCGCCTTCAGCGGTATCCACGGCAAAGCCAACCTTGACCAGTGCTTCAGAAATGGCCGCCCGCGAAAAATGGGAATCGTCGATCACCAGAATATTGAGCGCACGCTGCCACGGCAATCCGGCGCTCTTTGCAATCGATGAGGCCGTGGTCGCCTCGCCGCCACTCGCGGGTTTCGCGGCTGGCGCGGGAGCCGGTGGCTGCGATGGCGGAACGGGCTCTGCGAGCGTTTCCGTTACGACCGGAATCGCCGAACTGACGCTTGATAGCGCTGGACTAGTGGCCTCGGTCTCGGCACCGTCGCCGTCCTCCGTAAGCTCCACCGGTGTGGGCGGGACCCAGCCCGCGCGAATGCGCTTGATCGCCTGAGCCATCGAAAACAGCATCTGGCTGTCCTGCGCCACCTGATAGAACGGCGCATCGCGCTCGAAGCGCTCGACGATACCGATGGCCGGTTTGCTGCGGCTCCAGCTACGAAGCAAATCGAGTGTTTCCGGCGTCATGGCNTTGCCGATCAACAGGTCGGCCTCGTCGTCAACGATGCTCAGACTCACGTCCGATCCCGGCGGTCGACGCAAAAACAAGCGCAANAACTCCCGGTCCCGCGAACTGAACCCGGCCAGCTGCACGCGAAGCAGCGCGCGCGGCGCTACCGGTGTTTCGCCCGGAGGGTTCAGGGATTCGTTCATGCAACCGATTATAGGAAGCTGTCGGCGGGCGTCGCCAACACTGCTGGCGAGGATGGGGAAGTACGCGGTATCTTCGATAGGCGGTGATGCATCGGTTATGCGCCTACCTTGCTACCATTGGGCTGTGAACGCCCCAACCGAACAGCTCTTCCATATTTCGTTCGTGCTGCATGGAGTGCCTGCGGCACCCGGTATCGCCATTGCCAGGTCGCAACTGGTGTCACACGCGACGCTGGAGGTGGCGCACTACGACATCGCGCCGGATCAGGTCGAGGCNGAGTTGCACCGTTTTGATACGGCNCTGGCGGCCGTACGCGCCGACTTTGAGGCCCTGCACGAGCGCATGAAAGGCGAAGACGCGCCGGCCGAGTTCGGCGCGTTTCTGGACGTGCACTGGATGAT
>JGI24770J26754_10001912_pt1 | contig 14534 bp, 12 predicted proteins | sample LakOneMetagenome_FD_26754 | JGI IMG/M metagenome (IMG submission 26754) | reverse complement strand
CCCGCCGTATTTCTGGGTCACGGCAGCCCGATGAACGCGTTGCAACACAACCGCTATACCGAAGCGTGGCGGGTGTTCGGGGAAGCGGTGCCCGCGCCGCGTGCAATCCTGGCGGTGTCGGCGCATTGGTATGTGGATGGGTTGGCGCTGACGGCGATGCCGCAGCCGCGCACGATCCATGATTTCGGTGGATTTCCGCAGGCCTTGTTCGATGTGCAATACCCCGCGCCGGGGTTGCCGGCGCTGGCCGAAGAAGTGGCCGACCTGGTGGCACCGGACTTTGTAGCGGCTGCCGACCATGCAAGTTGGGGGCTGGATCACGGCACCTGGTCGGTGTTGGTGCATGCCTTTCCCAAGGCCGATATCCCGGTGGTGCAACTGTCGCTGGATGCGCGCAAGCCATTGGACTGGCATCTGGCGTTGGGCGCGAAACTGGCCGCGCTGCGCGAGCGTGGCGTGTTGATCGTGGGCAGCGGCAATGTGGTGCACAACTTGCGCGCGGTGGATTGGCACACCCCTGACGGCGCATTCGATTGGGCGCAGCGGTTCAATGCCGATGCGATGGCGTTGCTGCAAACGCGCCCGGAGGACACCCCCACGCTGGCCAGCCATCGCGACTACCGCATGGCGGTGCCCACGCCCGACCACTTCCTGCCGCTGCTGTATATCGCAGGTCTGGCTGCGGCCGCCAACAGCAAGCCGCACGTGCTGGTGGATGGCTACGCCTATGGTGCGTTGTCGATGACCGCGTATGCGGTGTAGGCAGGATTACACCTCGCGCGCAATCGCCCGCCAGCCGATGTCGTTGCGGTGGAATTCGTTGGCCCAGTGGATCGCGGCAACGCCTGCGTAAGCGGCACGTTGCGCGGCTTGCACGGTAGCGCCCAAAGCGCACACGCAGAGCACGCGGCCACCCGCACTGACGGTGTTGCCGGCGGCATCTTGCGCGGTGCCGGCGTGGAACACTTTGGCCGATGCCGGGACGTTGCCAAGGCCGGTAATCACATCGCCGGTGATCGGGGTTTCGGGATACGGTTTGGCCGCCATCACCACCCCCAAAGCCGGTTGCGGGTTCCACTGCGCGTGCGCGCCATCCAGTTTGCCGTCGATGGCGGCGTCGAGCAGATCCAGTAAATCCGACTCCAGCCGCAGCATCACCGGCTGCGTTTCCGGGTCGCCAAAACGCACATTGAATTCGATGACTTTTGGCGCGCCGCTGGCATCAATCATCAGCCCGGCGTACAAAAATCCGGTGAATGGAATGCCATCTTTCAGCATGCCCTGCACAGTGGGGTTGACCACTTCGCGCATCACCCGCGCATGCACCTCGGGCGTCACCACCGGCGCAGGCGAGTACGCGCCCATGCCGCCGGTATTGGGCCCGGTGTCGCCATCGAACACGCGCTTGTGGTCTTGCGAGGTGGCCATCGGCAAGGCGGTATGGCCATCCACCATCGAAATGAAGCTGGCTTCTTCGCCCTCCAGAAATTCTTCGATGACCACCCGCGCACCGGCATCGCCAAAGGCATTGCCCTCCAGCATGTCGCGCACGGCGGCTTCGGCTTCCTCGAGCGTCATCGCCACGATCACGCCTTTGCCGGCGGCCAGGCCGTCGGCCTTGATCACGATCGGCGCACCCTTCTCACGCACATAGGCCAGCGCGGCATCAACTTGCGCATGCACGGCGTAGTACGCGGTGGGGATGCCGTGACGGGCCAGGAAATCCTTGGCGTAGGCCTTGCTGCCTTCCAGCTGCGCGGCAGCAGCGGTGGGGCCGAAGATGCGCAGCCCGGCGGCGCGGAAGGTGTCCACCACGCCTGCCACCAGCGGCACTTCCGGGCCCACCACGGTCAGCGCCACGGCTTCGTCCTGCGCAAGTTTGAGCAGGCCAGCGATGTCCGTCACGTTGATCGCCACGTTGCGGCATTTGGCTGCGTGCGCGGTGCCGGCGTTGCCGGGCGCCACCAGAATGTCGGTGACGCGCGGTGATTGCGCCAGCTTCCATGCCAAGGCGTGTTCGCGGCCGCCAGAACCGATGACAAGAAGTTTCATGCTGCATCCACCTGCCGGATTGTCTGAAGAAGCTCAGCCCCCTGAGCCAGGGGGCGATTCGCGCCGCAGGCGCGAATGGGGGTGTGGCAGCGCGGGCAGGGCCCAAGGTTTGCGTGGCAAACTTTGGGATTGATGCCAGCGCTGCCGGCATCAGTGCCGGAAATGCCGAACACCGGTAAATACCATCGCAATGCCGTGTTCGTCGGCGGCGGCAATCACTTCGGCATCGCGCATCGAACCGCCGGGTTGGATCACCGCCTGGATGCCGGCTTCGGCGGCGGCGTCGATGCCGTCGCGGAACGGGAAAAACGCATCACTGGCCATCACCGATCCGGGCACGATCAGGCCCGCATCGGTGGCTTTGATGCCGGCGATGCGCGCCGAATACACGCGGCTCATTTGGCCGGCACCCACGCCAATGGTGCGGCTGTCTTTGGCATACACAATCGCGTTGGATTTGACGAACTTGGCGACCTTCCATGCAAACAGCAGGTCGGCAAATTGCGTATCGGTGGGTGCAAGTTGACTGACCACTTTCAATTCATCACGGGTGACGACGCGGGCATCGGCGGTTTGCAGCAACATGCCGGAGTTCACCCGCTTGCTGTCGATGAAACCGGGGGATGGTGGCGCCAGCGGGATGCGCAACACACGCACATTGGCTTTCTTTTTCGCATAGGCCAGTGCGTCGTCGTCGTAGTCCGGCGCCAGCAAGACTTCGACGAATTGGCGATCCAGAATGGTCTTGCAGGTGGCGCCATCCAGCGGGCGGTTGAACGCCAGAATGCCGCCGAATGCGCTGGTGGGGTCGGTGGCATAGGCTGCTTCGTAGCTGTCTGCGCAGCCGCTGCCCACCGCCACGCCGCAGGGGTTGGCGTGCTTGACGATGACGCAGGCCGGCGCATCGAACTGGCGCACGCATTCCCATGCGGCATCGCTATCGGCAATGTTGTTGTAGCTCAGTTCCTTGCCCTGCAATTGGGTGAAGGTCGCCAGCGAACCGGGCGCGGGGGACAGGTCGCGGTAGAACGCGGCTTGTTGGTGCGGGTTTTCGCCATAACGCAGATCCATCACCTTGATGAAGCTGCCATTGGCTTGTTCCGGAAAGGCGCTGCGCTGCGGCACCGCTTGCGCGGCATCGGTGATGGCGGAGAGATAACTGCTGATTGCCGCGTCGTATTGCGCCACGCGATTGAATGCGGCCACCGACAATGCAAAGCGCGTCTGCGCGGACAATGCGCCGTCGTGTTCGCTCAGTTCAGCCAGCAACGCCGCGTATTGCGAAGGATCGGTGACGACCGCCACGCGGGCAAAATTCTTGGCGGCGCTGCGCAGCATCGCCGGGCCGCCGATGTCGATGTTTTCCACTGCATCGGCCAGCGTGCAATCGGCGCGCGCCGTCACCGCTTCAAACGGATACAGATTGAGCACCAGCAAGTCGATCTTGCCGATCCCGTGCGCGGCCATCACCGCGTCGTCCAGGCCTGCGCGGCCCAGCAGGCCGCCGTGCACCAGCGGGTGCAGGGTCTTGACNCGGCCGTCCATCATTTCCGGAAAACCCGTCACGTCGCTGACGTCTTGCACGGCAAGCCCGGCATCGCGGATGGCNTTGGCGGTGCCGCCGGTGGACAACAGTTCGACGCCGTGCTGCGCCAGCGTCTTGGCGAGTTCGATCAGGCCGGTTTTATCGGAAACGGAGAGCAGGGCGCGGCGCACGGGCACGGCCGAGCCGTCGAAACGGGGGGCAGTCATGGGCAGGCACAACAGTGGGGAAGCCGCAATTATAGCGGGCTGCGGNGCTGGCCTCAGACGGACAGACCGTAGTCCTTGAGTTTCTTGCGCAAGGTGGCGCGGTGCAGGCCGAGCATGGCCGCAGCGCGGCTTTGNTTGCCATCGCAATGCTTCAATACCTCCGCAAACAGCGGAATTTCCANCTCGCGCAGGGCGATGGTGTACAGATCATCGGTGTCGCAGCCATCCAGNTCGCGCANATAGCGGCGCACGGATGTGGCGACATGCTCGCGCAAGGGTGCGCGGCCGGTGTCCTGGCGTTGGTCTTGAAGGTTCAACGAAANTCCCTCGGTACTGCGCGCATCGGTAACTGGCAGCCGTTGCGGCGGAGGNGAAGTCTAACGCGATGTNCGGGGTGACGGTGTGTGCTGCTGCGCATTCAGTGAAAATAATTTTTGCCGATGNGGNGTTTGCATACGATTGCAGGAATCACATGTTTGAAATGCCAATGGCAATGCAACTCAATCAAAGCGGAAATCGAAGGCCACCACATCGGGTGCAGGTTCAACAATATCGAATGCGATTTGGCTGGCTTGATTGGGCGCAAGCTGTGCCACATGCGGTGTCTTGCCCAAGTATTCGGCCGGCAGAAAGCGGCGGCTGCCCAAGCTGCGGCCATTGACATCGGTCAGGCTCAACACCAGGGCTGGCCATGCTTGCGGCCACGCCGCGTCGTTGCGAAAGCTGGCCTGCACGCGCAGCACTTGCGGGTGCTCCGGAAGTGCGATCACATCGCGCGACAGCATGCTGAACGCGGCCGGTTCATGCCAGGCGGGGAGCTGGCAATGCAAGAGCCTGCAAGTTGCTTCCAGCGTCGGCCGCAGGCCAGCATTGGCCGCCAACACATCGCGTTGCAGCCAGCCCAATTGCAGCAGAAAGCCCAATGCCAGTGCGCCCATCCACAGCCACTCACTGCGTCGCCGCGGGGGTGTCTTCGGGGCATTCCCCAACACGAAACTCGGGGCGTGGTTCATGCGATCACCGGCGTGGAGTTGCGGACCCCGTCGATGCGCACCCAGTCGTCATCACGTGCGACGTGCAGGCGATCAAACCACGGAGCAAAGCGCAGCAGCAGCTCATCTTCCTGCCCACTCAAAATGCCCGACATGGCGATGCGGCCGCCGTTGGCGACGCGTGCTGCCAAGGTTTCGGCCAAGGCATCCAATGCAGTGGCGAGGATATTGGCGACGACGATGGGATAGCGCGCAATCGGTTCGTCTTGTGGCAAAAACACATCAATCTGCACGCCGTTGCGCTGTGCATTGTCGGTGGTGGCGATGATGGCCTGGGGGTCGTTGTCCACACCGACGGCACGCGCCGCACCCAGTTTCAGTGCGGCCAAGGCAAGGATGCCGCTGCCGCAACCAAAGTCGAGTACCGGTTGTGCTTGCAATACGCCGCTGGCCGCCAAATCATCCAGCCAGCGCAGGCACAGCGCGGTGGTGGGGTGCGTCCCCGAACCGAATGCCAGGCCGGGATCGAGGCGGATGATGGCGGCGTCGGCGGCGTCTGCACCCTCGGGGAGTGCGTGATTCCACGGTACGATGAAGGTGCGCTGGCCAAACTGCATCGGGTGAAAGGTGTCCAGCCATGCGCGTTCCCAATCCTGATCCGGGATGATTTCAAAGCGCGTCTGCGACCAGTCCAGTTCGGGGTCGAAAGCTTCCAGCGCGGCCAGCAGCAGCAGCGGGTCGGTGTTGACATCAAACAGCGCAGTCAGAGTCATCTCGTCCCACAGTGGCAGCTCGCCCACGCCGGGTTCGAAGATGGCCTGCTCGTCGGCGGCATCCAGATGCGCGTCCTGCAAGGTCACGGCGAGTGCGCCCACATCTTCCAGCGCGCGATCCACGCGCGGGTGCAGGGCTTCGGTACAGGGCAGCGAGAGTTGCAGATAAGGCATGGAGAAATGGGGCGGTGATGGCCGCCCCATTCTCGCAGCTTCAGTGGCCCACGGGCGAACTCAGCCGCCCAAAATGCCTTTCAGCAGGCCTTTCATCCCCGGCCGCTTCTGCGGCTGTTGTGGCGGCTGGCCGTCACCTTGATCTTCCTGCATCTGTTGGCTGCCGCCGAAATTCATCCCCAGCATGGAAAATGCGGTGGATTTGGCGCGCAGGCGCACACTCCACTCCGGATTCCATGGCTGTTTGGGGTCGGCCGGCTTGGGCGGATAGGTGATCCAGCTTTCCGGGCCGTAGGCGGTCATCATCAAGATGCTGGGAACCGGCTGGCCGCCACCTTGGCTGGCAAAGATGCCTTTGGGAATGGTGCAGTTGGTGGCTGCGGCCGACATCAGGATTTTCTGTTTCTGCCATTTTTCGATCTGGCTGCCGCTGAGATAGGCATGCAGTTCGCTGCCGGCACCGGGCACGTCGGCGCTGCTCCAGATCACCATTTCGATGGAGCTTTGACTCTTCATGTTGGTGTGCACGCCGGTGATGAAATACCCGCGTGCGCGGCTGACCGACGGCCAGCTGAGGTCGATCGCATCGGTCAATTCGCCTTGCGATCGCAGCATCAACTTGGGCATGAAATCGGCGTCTTGCTGCACCTGGAATTTCATCGACGCCGGAATGCCATCGCCGGTGATTTGATGATCGCCGGCCAAGCGCGCGCCACTGGGCACTTGCTTGCCGTATTGGCGGTTGGGCCAATACACATAGCCGGGCTGCAGGTCGATGTCGCGATCGGGTACATACAAGCCCTTGGACAGGCTGCCGCTGCTTTGAACTTCAACCCCCTGCATGCCGGCCATGCCAGCCCGCGGGTCGACCGTCTTGTTGCCACCTTTGACCTTGAACGTGGCGACTTTGGGTTGGCCCGGGCGCACCGTGGCACTGCAGCCCCAATATTCGGAAATCTTGACCTCGATATCGGGCACCTTGCCGGGGGTGCTTTCCCCTTTTTCAGAGTGGCTGGGTTCGACTGGAATCAAGGTCAGCGCTTTGCCGAGATTCAGGCCGGATGGAATCAGGTCCTGCGCTTCCACCCCCGGTTTGAGCGTGTTGTGCAGGGCGATATCGAGGTATTGCCCGGTCAGGCCCGCATGCCGCGCGGTGGGGTAGGTGGGCTTGCTGGTATCGGCCCCGCCCATGCGGCGCGCCATGAAGCCGCCCAGCCCGCCCAGCATGCCGCCCATGTCCGGCATCCCGGCCATATTGTGGGTGGCCACATCGATGAACAGATTGGTCGGCGGCGTCTTGCCCTGTTGGCTGGCCGCTGGTAACGCCAGCAGAGTGCAAGACAGGGCTAGGTACAGGGCGTGGCGACGGCGCATGACAAACTCCGATCCGGGGACTGATCTTCACTGTAGCGAAAATCAGCCCGCAAACCGGCCATGCCTGCATTTACAGGATCGACAGCGCCTTTTCCTTGCGCTCGGCCAGCCGCTTTTCCAGATAGTGGATGTTCTGCCCGCCTTGGCAGAAGCCGCCGTCGGCGAGGATGCGCTGTTGCAGCGGGATATTGGTCTTGATGCCGTCCACCACCATCTCGCTCAGCGCAACCCGCATCCGCGCAATCGCTTGTTCGCGGGTGGCGCCATGCACGATGAGTTTGCCGATCATCGAATCGTAGTTCGGTGGCACCCGGTAGCCTTCGTAAATATGCGAATCCACCCGCACGCCGGGGCCGCCCGGGGCGTGGAAATGCTCGATCAGGCCGGGGCTGGGGAAGAAGGTGTCCGGGTCTTCGGCATTGATCCGGCATTCAATGGCATGGCCGCGCAGCACCACATCCGACTGCCTGATCGACAGCTTGTGGCCGGCGGCAATCAACAGTTGTTCGCGCACCAGATCAATCCCGGTCACCAGCTCCGTCACCGGGTGTTCCACCTGGATGCGGGTGTTCATCTCGATGAAATAAAAGCGCCCGTTTTCGAACAGGAATTCAAATGTGCCCGCGCCGCGATAGCCGATGCGGATGCAGGCCTCCACGCAGACCTTGCCGATCTGCGCGCGCTGCTCCGCAGTGATGCCCGGCGCCGGCGCTTCCTCGACCACTTTCTGGTGGCGGCGCTGCATCGAACAATCGCGTTCGCCCAGGTGGATGGCGTTGCCTTGACCATCGGCCAGCACCTGGATTTCCACATGGCGCGGGTTTTCCAGGAANTTTTCCATATAGACCATGTCGTTGCCGAACGCGGCCTTGGCTTCTTGCTTGGTGGTGGCAATGGCGTTCACCAGTGCGGCTTCGGTATGCACCACGCGCATGCCGCGCCCGCCGCCGCCGCCCGCGGCCTTGACGATCACCGGGTAGCCGATCTCTGCCGCAATTTTCACATTGGTGGCGGCATCGTCACCCAATGGGCCGCCGCTGCCGGGCACGCAAGGCACGCCGGCGGCTTTCATCGCGCGGATCGCTTCCACCTTGTCGCCCATCAGGCGAATGGTGTCGGCCTTGGGGCCAATGAAGATGAAGCCGGATTGCTCCACGCGCTCGGCAAAATTGGCGTTCTCGGAGAGAAAGCCGTAGCCGGGGTGGATGGCTTGGGCGTCGGTCACCTCGGCGGCGGCAATGATCGCCGGCATATTGAGGTAGCTGTCGGCCGACGCTGCCGGGCCGATGCACACCGACTCATCGGCCATCGCCACGTGCTTGAGGTTGCGGTCGGCGGTGGAGTGCACGGCCACGGTGCGGATGCCCATGGCATGGCAGGCGCGCAAGATGCGCAGCGCGATTTCGCCGCGGTTGGCGATGACTACTTTTTCGAGCATGGTCGTTGTCTCAGTTTCCAGTCCGTCCGGCCCACCGGCTTGCATGCTGGCGGGCGTTTGCAGGCGAGTGCCTGCGGCGCTCGAATCTCCTGCTCACCCAATCACGAACAGCGGCTGGTCGAATTCCACCGGCTGGCCGCTGTCGCACTGGATGGCGAGCACGGTGCCGGAGACATCGGCCTCGATCGGGTTGAACATCTTCATCGCTTCGATAATGCCCAGCGTGTCGCCGGCCTTGACCGCCTGACCCACGCTGACGAACGCCGGCTTGTCGGGGGCCGGGCTGGTGTAGAACGTGCCTACCATCGGTGCGCGCACCACATGGCCGGGCGGCAATTCCGGGCCGGCGGGTTTGTGACTGCCGCCAGTCGCCGCCTGCACGGGGGACTGCATGGGCATGACGGGTGCGGGCGGGGCCGCGTGCTGCATCACCTGCGCGGGTGCGGCAACCAGGCCGCCTTTGGGCAGCCGCGCCAGACGTACGGATTCCTCGCCTTCCTTGATTTCGATTTCGGACAAGTTCGACTCTTCCAGCAGGTCGATCAGTTTTTTGATTTTGCGAAGGTCCATACAGAGAAGTCCTGTTGAAGTTAGGCGGCCAGGCGCTGCAGGGCAGCATCCAGCGCGTAGCGATAGGAGTCGGCCCCGAAGCCGCAAATCACACCGACCGCTTTGTCACTGAAATAGCTGTGCTGGCGGAAGGGTTCGCGGCTGTGCGGGTTGGACAGGTGAATTTCGATAAAGGGAATGGCCACAGCGGCCAGCGCATCACGCAGGGCTACCGAGGTATGGGTGAAGGCGGCCGGGTTGATCAGGATGAACGCGGTGCCGTCCACGCGTGCGGCTTGCACGCGGTCCACCAGCACGTGTTCGGCATTGGACTGCAACGCCTCCAGCGCATGCCCGGCGGCCTGTGCACGGGCCGCCAGATCGGCATTGATACCGGCCAGCGTGGTGTGCCCATAGACTTCCGGCTCGCGGGTNCCGAGCAGGTTGAGGTTGGGGCCGTGCAGGAGCAGCAGCTTGGCCATGGGCGTCCTTCCAAAAGCGGNGTGCAGTGTCGCGCAGATGAGCAATGCTGTCCAGTTCGGCGAACTTTTGCCGGATAGCGCAATTTTAAACGGATGTTGGAGTGACGGCTCTAAAATGGTGTACGCGTTTGTGCCCAGTCTGCGATGTCGCGCTGACTTTCAAATGGCCCGATATGGGTCTTCAGCACGCGGCCATCGGCCGAAACCAGTACCGAATAGGGCAGCACGCCCGCCGGGTTGCCCAGCCGCACGCCGGCATCGGCCGGCCCGGGGGCATCCATCAGATTGGGGTAGGTGACCCCCAGCCGCGCCAGCATGGCGCGCGCAGGGGTCGCGTCATCCAGTGCGATGCCCACCACGTGCATGCCATTGGTGGCGTGTTGTGCGGAGAAAGCCTGCAGATCCGGCATTTCTTTCAGGCAGGGCGCGCACCAGCTGGCCCACAGATTGACCAAGGTGGGCGTGCCTGCCCATGCCTGTGGCACATCAGTGGGCAGGCCATCGAGAGTGTGCAAGGTCATCGATGGCACGATGCCGCCACGCTCGGCGATTCTCAGCCCGGCAGGCGGCGCTGGCGCCTTGGCGGCCAGCAGATGGCCCAGTGCGCGCTGGCCAAGTTCGGTGCCAGCCAGTTTGTAGGCAACGGTGGGCTGGACATACAGGCTGGCAACCGCACCGGCAACCGCCGCCAGCATGGCTGCCGCGACCACCGTCTTGTTGGATGGCATCAGCGTGCCGCCTCGCGCAGGGCGTCTTCGACAATGCCGGGCGTCAGCAGCACCGGCAGCACCTTGCCCTCGCCGCCGCCACGTGGATAGACCACATACAGCGGCAGGCCCACGGCACCATAGCGGTGCAGGTAGGCGGTGATGGCGGGGTCGATATTGGTGTGATCGCCGATCATGTAGGCGGCATCGGCCGCTTTGAGTGCGGCGCGGAAACGATCGCGGGCGAATACCGCCTTCTCATTGGCTTTGCAGCTGACGCACCAGTCCGCGGTGATATTCACGAACACCACCCGGCCTTGCGTCCGCAGTTCGGCCAGCCGGGGCTCTGTATAGGCAACCGCAAGCTCGCCCTGCACGTGCGTGCTCATCGGTTTGGGCAGGGTGCCGATGGTGTACAGCGGCCATGCGGTCGTCGCCAGTGCCAGTACCGCCAGGACCAATGGCCAGCGCCGGGCATGTTGCCGGGCATGGGTCCACGCCCATGCCGCCAATGCCAACAAAATGGCGGCGCCCATCCAAAGGCCGGCCGCGTCGGCACCGCGCTGTTGCGCCAGCACCCACACCAGCCACGCGGCGGTGGCGTACATCGGGAAGGCCAGCAGTTGTTTCAGGGTTTCCATCCATGCGCCCGGTTTGGGCAACAGGCGGGCGAGGGCGGGGACGAAGGCGATCAACAGGAACGGCAGTGCCAGCCCCAGCCCCAATGTCAAAAACACCAGCATCGCCGCAAGCGTCGGGGCCACGAAGGCATAGGCCAGTGCCGCACCCATGAACGGTGCCGTGCAGGGTGTGGACAGCACCACGGCCAGCACGCCGGTGAAGAAATCGGCGCGCACGCCGCTGCCTTGCGCCAGTGCGTCGGCACGACCGCTGATACGGATACTGGCGTACCACATGCCCGACAGGCTCAGGCCCAGCATGAACATCAGCAGCCCCAGCACCGCGACCATGCGCGGGAATTGCAACTGGAAGCCCCAGCTGATCCAGTTTTCGATACCGCCGCTGCGCAGGGCCAGAATCAGCCCACCCANGGCGGCGAAGCTGGCCAGCACACCGGCGGTATAGGCCAGNGCATGCCGNCGCGCGGTNTGCCTGCTTGCCCCGCTTTGTGCCAGCGAGAGCACCTTCAGCGACAGCACCGGCAGCACGCAGGGCATCAAATTGAGGATCAAGCCGCCCAGCAGGGCCAGCAGCAGGGCGGGCAGCAGACTGGGAATGGGGTGTTGCGGGGGTGCGCTGCGGGCAGCATCGGCGGTGGCGAGTGTGGGGGCAATCACGCCCTCTTCCCCGCTGGTGGGAGCAAGGGCCGGGGGGAGGGGGGCGGCTGGCGTGGCGTCTCCGGCAACCGTCTTCGGCACGCTGTCCTTCCCCTGCAGAGGAGGATTGATCTTGCCCGCCGGCACACGCACCGCCAGCGTCCGCGTCATCGGTGCATAGCAAATGCCATCGGTCTGGCAACCTTGCAAGCCGACGANCAGGTTGCCGTTGGCCGCACGCGGGGTGCTGCGGTTGACGGCAAGTGGAATTTCGACCTGGGTGAAATACACCTGCACCTGGCCAAAGTGCTCATCCTTGAACGCGCTGGCCTTGGGCATCTGCGCGTGCGCGGGCAGCGCGGCGGATAACCCGTCGGCGGCCACCAATTTGGCCGAGAGCTTGTCGCGATACAGGTAATAGCCGTTGGCGGGTGTGAGCCGCAGCAGCAGGGTATTGCCGTCCAGCGCAATCACTTCGCTGCGAAACGCCTGGTCCGGCGGCAGCGGCGCGGCGTCCACTGCGCCGGCAGGATCGCCCAGCCCGAACAAGCCGCCGGACTTCCTGCCAAAACCCAAACCGGGCGCAGCGTCATCGGCAGGCGGCAAGGCCACCGTCAGCGTGCGCGTTTGCGGCGGGTAGCACACCCCGGCATCGGCGCAGCCTTGATATTTCACGGTCAGCTTGACGGCATTGGCACTGGCATCGGCATGGCCACTGACAACCCCGATCAGCTGCTTGCGATAGGTCTGTACATCGCCAAAAAATTCGTCGTGATGTTTGGCGCCCTCCGGCAGCACCAATATGGCATCGCCAAACCCGTCGGCCTTGGCCGAGGTGCGGTGCCGGTACAGGTAATAGCCCTCGGCAATTTGCCAGCGCACCTCGATGCGGTCGCGCGCGCTGGCCTTGGCCGACAGCACGAACACCTGATCCACCGGCGGCAATTCGCCAGTGATCGCGGCGGGGGCCGGCAGTGCGGCCAACAACAGCAGCGCAGCCAGCCACAGGTGCAGGCGCGAGAGCAATCCAGTCATGGGCGCATTCTACGGGATGGGAGGTGTTTGCCCGCCATTGCACCAAGGCCGGCAGGTCAGCGGCAGCTTCGACCGTCCGCCGTTGTGGAAGTTCGTTGCGGCGCACGTGTTGCTGGCGTGCTTGCACGGCCGGGTAGCGGCCGCCCTTGAAAGCGGCGTTGTCCACCCCATCTCTTGACCATCCCGGTTGCGGGACGTTTTCGTCCCAAGATTTGGCACTCGCCTTGCGAGACTGCTAAAATCACCGGGTTTTTTCCCTGTAATCAACCATTTACCGAGGTTGCTCATGTCCAATATCAAGCCGCTGCACGACCGCGTGGTCATCAAGCGTATGGAAGAAGAGAAGTTGTCCGCTGGCGGGATCGTGATCCCGGATTCGGCTACTGAAAAGCCGATCAAGGGTGAAGTCATCGCCGTGGGCACCGGCAAAATGCTGGAAAACGGCCAAGTGCGCGCGCCGCAGGTCAAGGTGGGCGACAAGGTGCTGTTCGGCAAGTACAGCGGCACCGAAGTGAAGCTGGATGGCGTGGAACTGCTGGTGGTCAAGGAAGACGACCTGTTCGCCGTACTCGGCTGATCCGCGGGCGCGCCCTGCGCGCGCCATCACTGATCCAGGGGCGCGGCCAGTGGCCGCTCCCACCGTAGACAAATCACAACGATTTCGAGGAACTACTCATGGCTGCCAAAGATATCCGTTTCGGTGAAGACGCCCGTTCGCGCATGGTGCGCGGCGTGAACGTGCTCGCCAATGCCGTCAAGGCCACGCTCGGTCCGAAGGGCCGCAACGTCGTGCTGCAAAAGAGCTTCGGTGCTCCCACCATTACCAAGGACGGCGTCTCCGTCGCCAAGGAAATCGAGCTGTCCGACGCCTTCGAAAACATGGGCGCGCAGATGGTCAAGGAAGTCGCCTCCAAGACCTCCGACAATGCCGGTGACGGCACCACCACCGCCACCGTGCTGGCGCAGGCGTTCATTCGCGAAGGCATGAAGGCGGTCGCCGCCGGCATGAACCCGATGGACCTGAAGCGCGGCATCGACCAGGCCGTGAAGGCTGCCGTGGGCGAGCTGAAGTCGCTGTCCAAGCCGTCCTCGACCAGCAAGGAAATCGCCCAGGTCGGCACCATTTCTGCCAACTCCGATGCCAACATCGGTGACCTGATCGCGCAGGCCATGGACAAGGTCGGCAAGGAAGGCGTGATCACCGTTGAAGACGGTTCGGGCCTGGACAATGAACTCGATGTGGTCGAGGGCATGCAGTTCGACCGTGGCTACCTGAGCCCGTACTTCGTCAACAACCAGCAGTCGATGCAGGCTGAATTGGATGACCCGTACATCCTGCTGCATGACAAGAAGATCTCCAACGTGCGTGACCTGCTGCCGGTGCTGGAAGGCGCTGCCAAGGCCGGCAAGCCGCTGCTGATCGTCGCCGAAGAAGTGGAAGGCGAGGCGCTGGCCACCCTGGTGGTCAACACCATCCGCGGCATCGTCAAGGTCTGTGCCGTGAAGGCACCTGGTTTCGGCGATCGTCGCAAGGCGATGCTGGAAGACATGGCCATCCTCACTGGCGGCACCGTGATCTCCGAAGAAGTGGGCCTGTCGCTGGAGAAGGCCACCATCAAGGATCTGGGCCGTGCCAAGAAGATCCAGGTGTCCAAGGAAAACACCACGATCATTGACGGCGCTGGCGAAGGCGCAGGCATCGAAGCCCGCATCAAGCAGATCAAGGCACAGATCGAGGAAACCAGCTCCGACTACGATCGCGAGAAGCTGCAAGAGCGCGTGGCCAAGCTGGCCGGCGGCGTTGCGGTGATCAAGGTTGGCGCAGCCACCGAAGTGGAAATGAAGGAAAAGAAGGCGCGCGTGGAAGACGCCCTGCACGCCACCCGCGCTGCGGTGGAAGAAGGCATCGTCCCCGGCGGCGGCGTGGCG
>JGI24770J26754_10001901_pt1 | contig 14606 bp, 14 predicted proteins | sample LakOneMetagenome_FD_26754 | JGI IMG/M metagenome (IMG submission 26754) | reverse complement strand
TTGAGCAAGAAAGAAGGATTCAAAACTATAGTTTCTGAAAATGCTTCGTGTCAAAAATACTTCAATAATTATTTCGGAATCAATTCCAGTTTAAAGAAAAATAAATTTGAAATTAAAGTCAATTTCAATTACAACCAAATCACAGTTTGGGAAAAGAACGGTAATGATTTTACTATTCCAGCCAATGATATTATTTCAAATTATTTGGTGAAAGCCATAACCAAACGNCCACAATTTATATTTGGTACTGGTGTTTTTTATAAAATTAATGAAGACGATTATTTGTCGCTGAATTTCAATCTAAGATCTCAGAAAGACATTTTTGACATTACAACCGACACTTATAATAAAAACCAAAGTACCATCAATTACATAAATACATTAAATTCAAATGATGAAAATCGAAATTTGACTAACGGATTTGTAAACTACAATCACAAAATTAAAAGTATAGATGGATTACTGTTTTCGGGTTTTCAATATTCGCATTTCAATCAGAATATTGCAAGTGTTATTTCTAATAATTATAATGAGAACGGATTACAGTTTGCCCAAAATAGAAATCAAGAAATAGGAATTTCTGTTTTTTCGGGAAGAATAGATTTTGAGAAAGAGTTTAAAAACAAAATGAAATTAGAAATGGGAGTGCTTTATCTTCAAGCCAATTCGGATACCAATTTCTTAATTGAAAATGGAAACACATCTACTTTTTCACACTATATATATAAGGAGGAAAATGCTGCTGCTTATTCTCAACTTTCAGGAAGTATAAAAAAAGTGAATTACACTCTCGGACTGCGAGCAGAAAATACCATTGTAAAAGGGAAATATGCTTCTGATAACAACTTATTAGTAGATAAAAATTACATCAATATATTTCCGAAAGCCTCAATTGAAATTCCAATTGACAGTACTAATACCATTTCGTTCAATTATGCTAAAAGTATTATACGACCAAATTTTTCAACAACCAGCCAAGTTTCAGCTTATATAAATCCGTATTTTGTTTGGTCTAATAACATCAATTTAGATCCAACCATTACAGATGAAGTATCGTTGAATTATCAATACAGAGAAAAATCAATTCGATTGAGTTATACCAAAATGAGTAATCCTGTTTATTATGCTACATCGTATAATGAAACTCAAAATTTACTCACTTTTCAAACGGCAAATTTCAATAAAGAATCGGGTTTTAATTTAGAATTTACGTTGCCATTTCATTATAAATTTTGGACAACTACCAATACTATTAGCGGCATTTTAAACAAAATTGAAGACAAACAATCGATTGTAAATGCCTCTAAACCTTATTTGTATTATTATTCCAATCATATTTTCAAACTTCCAAAAGAAATAGAAGTCGCACTTACAGGTTGGGGTTTAACACACAGACAGGAAGGGATTTTTGAACGGAATGCACTTTACACAATGGATTTTGCTGTGTCAAAAAAGTGCTTCAAAAATTTAGATTGCACGATAAGTTACAATGATATTTTTAGACAAATTAAGTATAGAGAAAATTTCACAATCAACGGAGTTTCGGCAAAAGGCATTTATTATACGACGCTAACTTGGTTTCATTTTCAGTAAAATACACGTTTGGGAAAATTAAAAATTCAGAATATAAAGAAAAAAATATTGATGAGAACTCGGGACGAATTCGTTAATCTTCTTGATCTTCATCGTCACTTTCTTCGTCATCAACTTCAAATTCAAAAAACGAAAATACCGAACCGCCATAATTCTTCTGAAAAGAGTAATGCATCATGTGATTCAATTTGGTATGTTTGGAATGTTCCATAATCATCATTCCTTCTTCATCTAATAAGTCATTTTCAAAAACCAATTCGATTAGTTTTTCAAATTCCTTTTGCGCAATTCCATAGGGTGGATCGGCAAAAATGATATCATACGAACCTTTATGTTTTTCTAAAAATTTGAAAACATCATTTTTAATGGCAGTAATATTTAGGTCAAATTCTTTGGCTGTTTTCTTAATGAAATTNACACAGCCCATGTCGCCATCAATACTCGTAATGTTATCGCAACCACGTGAACCAAATTCGTAACTGATATTTCCTGTTCCAGAAAATAAATCCAAAACCTTTAATCCCGAAAAATTAAAATGATTGTTCAAAACATTGAACAAGGCTTCTTTGCTCATGTCGGTTGTTGGTCGAACCGGCAAGTTTTTGGGAGCAGTAATACGTCGCCCTTTGTATTTTCCAGAAATGATTCTCACGAGTGAAGTAGTATAAAGTGTTCGCGGTTTTCTTTTTCCGAAAACGAATTGGTAGTAGTAGAAGTATCAAATAAAGATACGTTTCGGATGTATTTATAGGCAATTTGATAAAAAGCATCGGTTTNAACAATCGCTCCAAGCAATTCCAATTTGAAATGTTCCGGATTTAGTTGCAATTGTTCTGCAGTAAAAAGAATGTAGTAAATAAAATCTTCGGGCGTTTTATATTCAAAGGAATTGTACAAGTGCAACTTCTGATTTTGAATTACCATAAGTTCAAAATGACTTTCACTTACGTGAACAAACATCTTACGCTCTTCGTTATTTTTAGAAACATCCAATAATTTTGAAACCAAAATACTGTTGGCATGTTTGTATTCAAAAGAACCATATTGATCAATAAAAAAGTTGTTCATATTTACATACGGAATGTATACATTATTCATTTCGTATTTGTCGAGTTCATCAAACGTAAAAAAATCGGTTTCAAAAACTTTAGTGTTGTATTGCAAATAACTTCCTAAAAACTCTTCATCAAACAAGGCTGTAGGTACAAAAGCACAAAGATTGTTGCTATGAATAATCACAATTTCATCATAGTGATGTTTCAATTCTGGATTTTCCCTGAACACTGAAGTAAATAAATCTTCTATTTTGGCACTGCGTTGAAAATGGTCAAAATGGATATTTTGCAACACAACAGGTTTGCCACTCAACGTATCAAAAACACAAAATGACAAGCCATTCAAAGAAACTTGAATTGCTAGTTTTTTATAGGTTTTGTCAGTGATACTTGTGGTCATAACTGATTTTTAATCGTGGCAAACTTACAATTTTTTAATGGATTTTATTCAAAACCATGCATACTTTGCGTAAAACTTTGCGTACTTTGCGGTTAAATAATCAAAGTGAGTACCAAAAATTTCTATTCTATTCTTTCTCATAACTTTCCGTTTAATCCAACGATTAAGCAAGATGTNTTTTTTCAAAAAATTGCTGCGTTTATAACGGATACAAACAATGATAAAATATTTGTGCTGAAAGGATATGCAGGAACCGGAAAAACCACAGTTATTTCTACAATAGTAAATAATCTAATTGAAATTAATAAAAAATACGTTTTGCTTGCACCTACAGGTCGTGCTGCTAAGGTAATCGCCAATTATTCAAATAAACCTGCATTTACGATTCACAAAAAAATTTACTTTCCTAAAAAGTCGAGTGGTGGTGGCGTATCTTTTACGATGCAGCAAAACAAGCACAAAAACACCATTTTTATTGTCGATGAAGCATCGATGATTTCGGATGTTGCAGCCGAGAGTAAAATGTATGAAAATGGCAGCCTTTTAGACGATTTAATCTCCTATATATATAGTGGTGAAAATTGTAAGATGATTTTACTTGGAGATACGGCTCAATTACCACCTGTTAATTTGGATATTTCGCCGGCATTAAATACGGATACATTAGAATTGAATTACGACAAAAAAGTCGATTGGATCGAGCTCGATGAAGTCATGCGTCAAGAACTGAACTCCGGAATATTGTACAATGCTACCGAACTGCGTGAACTTTTGAAGGATAGTTTTATTACGGAATTCAAGTTTAAATTGAGAGGTTTTAAAGATATTGTGCGCTTAACAGATGGGTATGATATTCAGGATGCCATTAATCAATCGTATAGCAATTATTCTATTGAAGATACCGCTTTTATTGTACGTTCCAACAAAAGAGCGAATCAATACAACGAACAAATTAGAACAAAAATCCTCGATAAAGAAAGTGATTTGTCTACCGGTGATTATTTGATGGTAGTAAAGAACAATTACTTTTGGTTGAAAGAAAAAGACGAAGCTGGTTTTATTGCCAATGGCGACATTATTGAAGTGATGGAAATCTATAGTTTCAAAGAATTATACGGCTTCAAATTTGCCAAAGTCAAAATACGAATGGTTGATTATCCCAATCAGATTCCGTTTGAAACGGTTTTAATTTTAGATACCATTAAAAGTGAATCGCCATCCTTAACCTACGAGCAATCTAACCAATTGTATGAAGAAGTGATGAAAGACTACGAACACTTGACAACCAAATACGCCAAGTTTCAAAAGGTAAAGGAAAACGAATATTTCAACGGTTTGCAAGTGAAATTTTCTTACGCCATAACGTGTCACAAAAGTCAAGGTGGACAATGGAACACGGTTTTTATTGAACAACCTTATTTACCTGATGGTATCGATAGAGATTATATTCGATGGTTATATACTGCCATTACTCGTGCCAAAGACAAATTGTATTTGATTGGATTCAAAGACGAAAGTTTTGAGGATTAACAAATACTTAAGAACAATTAGTCAGTGATTTTGAATAATAAATACTACTATTGTAATCTGATAATCACTTAATCCAAATATAGTATGAGAAATTTATTTGTTATCTGTTTTGTAATTTTATCAACTACAGTTTTTGCTCAATCGGTAACCGATTTTTCAAAGATACAACTTGAAAGCGAAGCTGATTATAAAGCAGCGAATGTCTATGCCTTAGAAGCTAGTAGATTTGTTCTATCAACGCCTTATGAAAATGATAATTTGCAACGCCTAAATGCTACTCGATTTGTATTGCAATGGATGGCAGGAACAGCTGATTTTACTTTTTCATTGGATGCGACAATTATGGATAAAGTAGTTAAAGGCAACGATGATTTATTAGGTCTTTATATGATTTGCATGACGAAATATTGTTTAGAAAATATTGATTCTTCAAANGATGAAAAATCAGTCAAACTGAATTCAGTAAAGTTGATTTTAACCTACTGTGAAAATCCTAATAACAACATTAAGATGCCTAAACCACTTAAAAAATTATCAGAAGCTAATAAAAAGGGTGAGCTAGAAAAAGAATTACAATAAACTCCATTTAATAAAGTAAAATGACACAAGCATACCAATTATCAAAAATAACAATCTTAGTTTGCTTGTTATCCATTCTTCAAAGTTGTAATAATAGCGATGATGGTGTTGTTACTCCTGCTCCTGTAACTCCAGTAACCCCAGTAAACAATAACGATGGCTTTATTCCAGCGGCTACTGCCGATATAGTAATGTATGAAATTAATCCAACGGCTTTTAGTGCNTCAAAAAACCTTCAAGGCATTACCAATAGATTGGATAANATTAAAGCNTTAGGTATAAATACGATTTGGATTATGCCCATTTATCCTATTGGTGTTACGAGTTCATTTGGTTCGCCTTATTGTGTAAAAGATTACACTTCGGTTAGAACCAGTTTAGGAACCTTGCAAGATTTTAAAACCTTAGTTTCTACGGCGCATCAAAAAGGAATTGCTGTAATTTTAGACTGGGTTGCCAATCATACGTCATGGGATAATACTTGGATTACTGCCAATCCGAGTTGGTATACACAAAATAGTAGTGGGCAAATTATTAGTCCGGCTGGAACCAATTGGAATGATGTAGCCGATTTGAATTTTAACAATACCGCCATGCGAACAGCCATGATTGATGCTATGAAATATTGGGTTACCGAAGCTAATATTGATGGTTTCCGATTTGACGCTGCCGATTATGTACCTTTTGATTTTTGGACACAAGCCAATACCGCATTGAATGCCATTCCTAATAAACAATTAATTTTATTGGCCGAAGGAAATCGTCCCGATCATTTCACGGCTGGATTTCAAATGAACTTCGCTTGGGATTATTTGGGAGCCGAAAAAAATGTGTTTGGAACGAGTCAAGCGGCAGTTAGTAGTTTGTTTACTACAAACACTAGCGAATATACAGCAGTTCCATCAGGAAAGAAAAAATTGCGTTTTACTACNAATCACGACGAATCTAATATTGCTACTCCAATATCGGTTTATGGTGGAAATGATGGCGCTATAGCTGCTTCGGTAATTTCTATTTATTTACAAGGTGTGCCGTTGTTGTATTGTGGACAAGAGGTAGGTGTAAACACCACTGCAACTTATAACGGAACCAACACTATTAATTGGACAGCAAATAGCAATATGCTCACGGCATATACTAATTTGTTGAATTTTTATACAACTTCTGTTGCAGCTAAAACGGGAACTTTAATCACGTATAGTGATGCTAATATAGCCGTATTCAAAAAAAGCAATGCATCTGAACAAGTTTTGGTTTTGGTAAATTCCAGAGCTACAACACAATCGTATACTGTTCCTGTCACTTTACAAGGTAATTGGACAGATGCATTGACAGGTGCTACAGTTACATTATCTGGAAGTACAACTCTGAATGCTTATCAATATTTAATATTGAAAAAATAATTTTATATTTTTGGAAAATAAATTAAACAAGTATATATGGCACAAGTAAATCCGTATTTAGTTTTTAATGGTGATTGCGAAGCAGCATTCCTATTATATAAATCTGTTTTTGGCGGTGAATTTCCGTACATGGGAAGATTTGGTGAAATGCCACCTGCAGATGGACAACCCGAACTTCCTGAAAACGAAAAAAATCGCATCATGCACGTTTCATTACCTATTGGTGGAACCATGTTAATGGGAAGTGATAGTAATTCGCATTCGGGTGATGTGCGGTTCGGAGAAAACGTTTCTATTTCTATCAATACTGAAAGTAGGGAAGAAGCCGATAGAATTTTCAACGGATTATCAGCAGATGGTGTTGTTAAAATGCCCATGACAGATACATTTTGGGGTGCCTATTTTGGAATGTTTTCCGATAAATTTGGAATTCATTGGATGATTAACTTTGATGAAGTCCCAGAACAATAACATTAAAAAAAGGTTTATCGATTGATAAACCTTTTTTAGTTTAGAATATTTTATTCCGTTTCCGGTTGTTATGGTTTTTTACATGATTTACAATATGGAGTTTGTTGGTGAGTATGCCACCTTCACTTCGGATCAATCCATATCTTAAATACAAACCAAAGAAACTTTTATTTGTATCATCATAATTCCCTACAAAATCAATATTTCCGAATACAAAACCAAAACCAAATTTGTCGGTAACTTGAGCGTATAACGTAGAAGAGATCTCCATCATAACTGGCGTTTTAGAATTAAACATATACCCAGCTCCAATTGAAATTTCGTTGCTAAAAATCCCGAATTGACAAGCATCCATAGAAACTCTTAGTTCAGAATACCTTACGCTACTACTATCCACAACCATNTGTTTGAATTCTCCAAAAGCTACTCCAACGTCAACCGAACCAAAAGATCTTCCAAATTCGATATTTCGAGTCACTCGTTGCGATAAAGTTTCCCCTTTGGTATCACTTCCGGTGGTTAATGAAGTAAACATAGAGCGTCCGTACCACGAACTTTTTACGCCAACAACAGTATCTTTTTCAACAGTAATTAGGGTGTCATTAATTACTTGTCCATTGCAATATATTGAAAACAGTACTATGATTTTAAAAAGGTGTTTCATGCTATAATTTTAATCTCGCTAAGATATTTAAAAAATGAATTAACAACAGCGATTCCTAAAGAAATTGAAACCAATTTGTTTATTTAATATATTTGTGCATTAGAAATAATTTATGAAAGTCATTGCCGTAATTCCAGCTCGTTATGCTTCCACTCGTTTTCATGCTAAATTGATGCAAGATTTAGGAGGAAAAACAGTCATTCTTCGAACCTATGAAGCGGCTACAAACACCCATTTGTTTGATGACGTTTTTGTGGTAACCGATTCAGATTTGATTTACAATGAGATTGTTTCCAATGGAGGAAAAGCTATTATGTCAATTAAAGAACANGAAAGTGGCAGCGATNGAATTGCAGAAGCGGTNGCTAATTTGGATGTGGATATTGTGGTAAATGTGCAAGGAGACGAACCGTTTATCAATAAAGAACCATTAGAAAAAGTTATTGAAATATTTAAAAAAGATACCGACAGAAAGGTAGATTTAGCTTCATTAATGAGAGAAATCACTAATGAAGATGATATCAATAATCCTAATAATGTGAAAGTGGTAGTAGATCAAAACAGCTTTGCATTGTATTTTTCACGATCGGTAATTCCGTATCCACGAGAGCACAATGTAGGTGTTCGATACTTCCAGCATATCGGAATTTATGCTTTTCGAAAACAAGCACTTTTAGATTTCTATTCCTTGCCAATGATGTCTTTAGAAGCCTCAGAAAAACTAGAGCAACTTCGTTATTTAGAATTTGGTAAACGAATTAAAATGGTTGAAACGTCTCATGTTGGAATAGGTATTGATACTGTTGAAGATTTAGAGAAAGCGCGAACGATGTTAAATTCTTAATTATTGAACATCTCCGTCATTGTCAAAATATCCTTTACTTTTAACCTTGGTAGAAAAAAAATTTAAAAACAATACCACAAAAGATAAGAAGAACATTGCTTGTAAACTCACCAAAAATTTACCATAAATAGTAATAGGGTAATAATCTCCAAAGCCAATAGAATTAGAACTCACAATGCTAAAATAGATTGGGTCAAACCAATGATGAAAGGGTTTGTTCATATTGTCTCCAAGGGTATACAACACCCCAAATGATACAACAATTTCTAAATAGTTAAAGAATAACATCAACATAGAACGTTTGTAAGATCGTGGGCGAGAAAACAAATCGGAGGCAAAAATCAAAGTAGGAATATACAAAATGGTTTCTAGTAATACATAAATCATCACCCAAATTAAGGCATGATTGTGTTGCCATTGGTATTTTAATATCAGAATAGGAAAAATTAATTTACTCAAGATATAAAAGTCCATAACTAAATCTTGGTATTCATGTCCCTTTTTATTTGCAATATATTTAATGTAAATTCCTGGGAAAAGTAACTGTGAAATGGATAAGATTAAACGAACTATTTTTTCAATTCCATTGTCTTCTTGATGATCATTATTCCAAATGGATTTAATGTTCAAAATTCGTTTTTGAATGGAATTGTATTTTGGTTTGTAATTTTGTGAAACCTTACCTAAAAATAACTTTCTTAGGAATCCATTAGTTTTCATTAGTTTAATTTTTTTATAGTAAACAATTCATTATGAACTTCTACTTTTGGATACATTCTTAGGGAATAATTAGCGTCAAATTTCTTTTTATAATCTATATTCCTAATGCGATCTTTTTCGCTGATAACCATCGTATTAAATAAGATAAAACCTTCTGTTTTTAAAAGAAAATTTATTCTATTGATAAAGAAATCTTCAAATAAAAAATTGGGCATTGTAGTATCTTGAAAAATATCAATAATAATTAAATCATACTTTTCTTTAGTTTTAAGTACAAATTCGAAAGCATCGTCAACCACCAAATTGAGATTTTTTATTTCGTTTAATTTGAAATATTTATTGGCAATTTCAACAATATCTGGGTCAATTTCAACACCTGTAATAGCACCTTTAAATTTCACTTCTTCTGCCAAGGTTTTAATAACGCTTCCACCTGCAACTCCTAAAATTAGTATGTTTTCAAACTTTTTAATGCGATCAAATCCAATATATTTCAATCCTTTTCTTAAAATGCGTTGCAAACTTCCGTAGGAGTAATTGGTGTTTTTACTGTCCAAAACCAATTCGCCGTTATTCCAAGTCACTTCTAATGTGTTGCTCACAGCAGAATTTTTCTTATAAACGTTTATCGGAATGAAATAACTTAAAAATTTGGCAATCATAAAATTTATTTTCTCAAAAATAAGAGATTAATGTTAAATTTACGCAAAATATTCGAGATGAAAAAACGACTTTACGAATTTATTTTTTATAAAATGTTGGGTTGGAAATTGATAAGTTCAATTGATCCAAGTTTAAAAAAATGTATTGTTATTGTAATTCCNCATACTAGTAATTTAGACTTTTTTATTGCATTACTGGTTAGAGGAATTATGAATGTTAAAATTAATTTTGTGGGAAAAAAAGAGCTTTTTGTATTTCCTTTCGGATATTATTTTAAAGCTGTTGGCGGCGCACCATTAGATAGAAGCGGAAATAAAAATAATGTTGATGCTACTGCAGAAATTTTTGAAAAGTATGAAACCTTTCGATTGGCCCTATCACCAGAAGGGACTCGAAAAAAAGTAGACGAATTAAGAACTGGCTTTTACTATATAGCATTAAAAGCGAATGTTCCTATTGTTCCTGTTGCTTTTGATTTTGGAAAGAAAGAGGTAAAAATTGGAGATCCATTTATCGTTTCAGGAAATTATGAAGAAGATATGAAAATTATTCTTCCGTTTTATAAAGATGTAATTGGGAAAAATCCTGAAAGAAGTTTTCAAGTAAAATAAATATGATAGACTACATAGCATTACATCAGCAATACAAAGAGCAATCGCTTTTCGGACGTTATATCACTTTAAATGATATAGCACCACAAATAGTTAAGCTTCCATCCGAAATTATTGGGCAATCGGTTTTAGGAAAACCTATTTATAAATACGTTGTAGGAACAGGAGCAGTAAAAGTATTTATGTGGTCACAAATGCACGGAAATGAAAGCACTACTACAAAAGCCTTGTTTGATTTTTTTAATGTGATTCATTCTGAAACTCTAATAGGTAAGAGGTTGTTGTCAGAATTTACGTTTTGTTTTCTTCCTATGGTCAATCCAGATGGAGCCGAATTATNTACTAGAGAAAATGCGAATAAAGTCGATTTGAATAGAGATTCGGTCAATTTATCGCAACCAGAAAGTCAGTTACTTCGAAAAACATTTGAAGATTTTCAACCCAATTTGTGTTACAATCTTCACGATCAGCGAACCATTTTCGGTGCTGGTAATACCGGAAAAGTAGCTACTGTTTCTTTTTTAGCGCCTTCCTATAATGAATCTCGTGACATTAATGAAGTTCGTTCTAAAGCAATGAATGTAATTGTTGCGATGAACAACGAGTTGCAAAAGTACATCCCAAATCAAGTGGGACGTTTTGATGATGGATTTAATAGTAATTGCATTGGTGATATGTTTACGACATTAAATGTGCCGACTATTTTATTTGAAGCCGGACATTATCCAAACGATTATAATCGTGAAGAAACNCGAAAAATGATTTTTATTGCGTTATTNTCGGGATTGCGACATATTTACGAAAACGATATAGTTGATAATAAAAATGTAGAATATTTGTCAATTTCTCAAAATAATATCGTTTTTTATGATTTTATTTATAAAAATGTTAAAATAAATTATGATGGTAAAGAAATAATTACGAATTTTGCTGCTCAATACAAAGAAGAACTTGTTGAGGGTCAAATCCAATTTAAGGCTTATATAGTTGAAATTGGAGATTTAAAAGGGAAGTACGGACATTTTCAATACGATGCACAAAATGCCTTGTATTCAGATGAAGAAACTAATTTTCCGAAAATCAATCAAAAAGCTGACTTTTGTTTAGAAAAAGGTATTAAATTTGTTAATGGGTTAAAAAAATAACACTTTTTTTTGTTTTTTCTTAAATAAAATGTATTAATTTGTATTGCAATATAAATAATAATATAAATTAGTAATTATGAGTAAGTTTCGTTTAGATGAAGTAGATCACCAAATCCTTGACATGTTGATTGACAACACAAGAGTTCCATTTACAGATATCGCTAAAAAATTATTAATTTCTGCTGGAACGGTTCACGTTAGAGTTAAAAAGATGGAAGATGCAGGAATCATTATGGGTTCTTCATTAACTTTAGACTATGAAAAATTAGGCTATTCTTTTATCGCTTATGTTGGAGTTTTCTTAAATAATACTTCACAAACTAAATTTGTTTTAGAAAGAATCAATGAAATCCCATTTGTTACTGTAGCTCATGTAACTACTGGTAAGTTTAATATTTTTTGTAAAATCCGTGCTAAAGATACTAAACATGCTAAAGATGTAATCTTTATGATTGATGATATCGAAGGAGTTTACAGAACTGAAACTATGATTTCACTTGAGGAAAGCATTAATGATAAAAAACGTTTGATGCATACAATTTTTAAAGACATTTAATTTTCTAAAGGGAAAATAAATTATAAATTAAACCTCAAGTATTTTTGCTTGAGGTTTTTTTGTATCTTAATACCAGTTTAAGAACGAATATGAGGTATGAAGAATAAGTTAATAATTGTATTGCTTCTTGTAGCTTTTTCAACACTATTGCTTCAATTTTCTTTGAAAGATGGTGACTATATTTGTTATGTTGTGAATCCAAAAAAACAAAAACTGGCTTTGTATTGGAAAGATGAAAAGCAAATCAATTTTGGAAGCTTGCAAAATTTGAAGCAATGGTTACATAAAAACAACGATGAATTACTTTTTGCCACTAATGGCGGTATGTATAAAAAAGACCATTCGCCTCAAGGGCTTTTTATTGAAAATTATAAAATTAAAACAGCCATTGATACTTCGTTAGGTAGTGGGAATTTTTATATGAAACCTAACGGTGTCTTCTATATTACAAGTGATAATAAAGCATTTGTCGTTAAAACAGAAGACTTTAAAAATAATTCTAAAGTGAAATTTGCTACTCAATCTGGACCAATGCTTTTAATTGATGGAGCCATTCATTCATCATTCAATAAAGCATCTACTAATTTAAACATTAGAAATGGTGTTGGAATTTTACCTAATAATGAAGTCATATTTGCGATGTCTAAGAAAGAAGTTAGTTTCTATGAATTTGCAGATTTTTTTAAAAAGAAAGGCTGTTTGAATGCATTGTATTTAGATGGTTTTGTATCTAGGACGTATTGTCCAAGTGAAAATAATAATCAATTGGATGGAGATTTTGGAGTCATCATCGGTATTACAAAAAAATAAATTTTAAAAGCCATAGCTATGTATACACTACCAAAAATTGAACGATTTAATCAAAATGTATTGTCTAAATACCATATTTACAATAGTGTATTTATTACATTACCTTTTGACGCTATTGATAATACAGGTGTTTTATTGCCGCTTTTTAGTGAAGTTTGCGATGCAGGATTTAAGAACAATCTTTCTCCAATAGAAATTGTAAATTCTTTTACTCATAAATATTTAGATAGTGTTACCGAATCGGAAAAGATAAGTTTGATGTTTCGGTTTATTCAGTATGTTGAACGCCAAATAGTTCTTTTTGATGCTATAGAAGATGCTGCGTTTCCAGTGGTAAATAATATGGAAGGGAAAGGATCACTCCGCGATATTAAAGAACGTGCCGATACCAAAGAATTGAAAGGAGAATTGATTTCTTTTTTAAATGATTTCAATATTAGGACAGTTTTAACGGCACATCCAACTCAGTTTTACCCTGGTTCAGTACTGGGTATTATTACCGATTTAACAGATGCGATTCGTGAAAATGATTTAATAAAAATCGAAAAATTATTAGCTCAATTAGGAAAAACACCTTTCATAAAAAAAGAAAAACCTTCGCCTTTTGATGAAGCGGTTAGTTTGATTTGGTATCTTGAAAATGTCTTTTATCAAACTTCAGGTGAAATGTTGCAATACATTCAGAAGAATATTTTTAAAGAAGAAACCATTTCTAATCCCATAATAAATCTTGGGTTTTGGCCAGGTGGTGACCGTGATGGAAATCCTTTTGTTACGGCCGAAATCACTGTAAATGTTGCCGATAGATTACGGACTTCCATTTTAAAATGCTATTATTCGGATATTCGAAAATTAAAAAGAAAGTTAACTTTTTCTGGAATTGATATAATTATTACCGAATTAGAACATAAATTATACCGTTCGGTTTTTTATTCCAAAGGTGAAATTTTTATTACACTTCCCGAGTTGAAAGAGAAATTACTAGAGGTAAAATCTATCTGTATCGAAAAACACCAATCCTTATATCTTGATGAAATAAATGATTTGTTGAATAAAATTATGGTCTTCGGATTTCATTTTGCTTCATTAGATGTTCGTCAGAACAGTAAAATTCACAATCACGTTATTCAAACTATTGTAAATANCTTGCCGATTGAATTCAAGGATGCCAGAACCTATGCACAACTTTCGGAAAATGAAAAGATTAATGTCATCAGTGAAATATCTGATAATTTACCATCCGATTTTTTCAAAGATACTATTACCCAACAAACCTTAGAATCGATTATTGCTATAAAAAAAATACAAGAAAATAACGGCGAGTTAGGCGCTAATAGATACATAATTTCCAACAATGAAAGTGCTTTAAATGTAATAGAAACCTTGGCTTTGTTTAGAATGTGTGGTTGGAAAAATCCAACGGTAGATATTGTTCCGTTATTTGAATCTATTGAAGATTTGCAACAGGCTGATACTATTATGGAGCAATTATACACTAATAATGAATATGCTACACATTTGAAAAATCGCGAGAATACGCAAACCGTGATGTTAGGTTTTTC
>JGI24770J26754_10001895_pt1 | contig 14621 bp, 13 predicted proteins | sample LakOneMetagenome_FD_26754 | JGI IMG/M metagenome (IMG submission 26754) | reverse complement strand
CGTGCGCTGGGACGATGCGACGATGGGCGTGGAGGACATGGTGCATGAAGGCGTGCGCCGCGCCTACAACCATCCCGGCAACAAGCTGCGCGCCTCGGTCCTCGCCGATCCCGCCGGCAAGCGCATCAACACCCGCGACAACACGCCGGGCGTGGTGAACGTGAAGGTCGTTCCCGGCAACACGGTGGACGTGATCGTCGCCGCGAAGGGCGGCGGTTCCGAGGCGAAGTCCAAGTTCGCGATGCTCAATCCTTCCGATTCCATCGTCGACTGGGTTTTGAAGACGGTACCGACGATGGGCGCCGGCTGGTGCCCGCCGGGCATGCTCGGCATCGGCATCGGCGGCACCGCGGAGAAGGCGATGCTGCTGGCGAAGGAAGCGCTGATGGAGCCGATCGACATCGTCGAGCTGCAACGGCGCGGCGCGAGCAACCGCGCCGAGGAACTGCGACTCGAGCTGTACGACAAGGTCAACGCGCTCGGCATCGGCGCGCAGGGCCTGGGCGGCCTCACGACCGTGCTCGACATCAAGGTCAGGGATTACCCGACCCACGCGGCGAACCTGCCGGTCGCGATGATCCCGAACTGCGCCGCCACGCGCCACGCGCATTTCACCCTCGACGGCTCCGGCCCGGTGATGCTGGATCCGCCCTCGCTGGAGGACTGGCCGAAGCTGGCCTATTCGCCGCAGAACGCGCGCCGGGTGAACCTCGATGCGATCACGAAGGAAGAAGTCGCGGGCTTCAAGCCCGGCGAAGTGCTGCTGCTCAACGGCAAGCTGCTCACCGGGCGCGACGCCGCGCACAAGCGCATGGTCGGGATGTTGGACACGGGCGAGGAATTGCCGGTCGACCTGCGCGGCAAGTTCATCTACTACGTCGGGCCGGTCGATCCGGTGCGCGACGAAGTCGTCGGCCCCGCGGGCCCGACCACCGCCACGCGCATGGACAAGTTCACCGAACAGGTGCTGGCGCAGACCGGGTTGCTGGGCATGGTCGGCAAGGCGGAACGCGGTCCGGTCGCGATCGATGCGATCCGCAGGCACCAGTCGGTGTACCTGATGGCGGTCGGCGGCGCTGCCTACCTCGTGTCGAAGGCGATCAAGGCGGCGAAGGTCGTCGCTTTCGCCGACCTCGGCATGGAGGCGATCTACGAATTCGAGGTGAAGGACATGCCGGTCACCGTCGCGGTCGACTCGCAGGGCACGTCGGTGCACCAGACCGGCCCGAAGGAATGGCAGAAGCGGATTTCAAGCGGGAAGATCGGCAGGATTCCGGTGGTCGTGTCCTGACAGCGGTCGCTCCGTCGTCGGTCCATGCGACTGCAATTGCCCGAATCCGGCCGTGCGTCGCGTTTGCGCCACGGCATTCCCGGTAGCTTTGCCGGATCGCAGGGACGGCGGAGGAGCCGATGGCGGAATCGACGGAGGAAGGCGCGCGCGCGCGGATGCACGGACTGCTGGCGGCGATGAGCCGTGCCGGCGGCTCCGACCTGTTCATCGCCAGCGACTACCCGCCGAGCATGAAAACGCACGGGGCGATGACCCCGCTGGCGCCCGGGAAACTCACCGCCGAAGACACCTCGCAACTGGCGAACGCGCTGATGAACGCCAAGCAGCGCGAGGAATTCGCGCGCGAGCTGGAGTGCAATTTCGCGATCGTGGTGCCGGGCGTGTCGCGTTTCCGCGTCAACGTGTTCGTGCAGCAGGGCGCGGTCGGCATGGTGCTGCGGACGATCGCCGCCGAGATCCCGAACTTCGAGACCCTGCGCCTGCCGCCGGTCCTGAAGGACGTGGTGATGGAGAAGCGCGGCCTGGTCTTGGTGGTCGGCGGCACCGGTTCGGGCAAGTCGACGTCGCTGGCGGCGATGATCGACCATCGCAACCGCACCTCGGCCGGCCACATCATCACCGTCGAGGACCCGGTCGAATACGCGCACCGCTCGCAGAAGTCGCTGGTGACCCACCGCGAGGTCGGGGTCGACACCCACAGCTGGCACCACGCGCTGAAGAACACCCTGCGCCAGGCGCCGGACGTGATCCTCGTCGGCGAGATCCGCGACGCCGAGACCATGGAGCACGCGATCGCCTTCGCCGAAACCGGGCACCTGTGCCTGTCGACCCTGCACGCCAACAGCGCGTCGCAGACGATGGAGCGCATCATCAACTTCTTCCCGGAGGAGCGGCGCACGCAGTTGCTGATGGACCTGTCCGCCAACCTGCGCGCGATCGTCTCGCAGCGCCTGGTCCGCACCGAGGACGGCAAGGGGCGGGTGGCGGCGATCGAGATCCTGCTCAACACCCCGACCATCGCCGAGAAGATCTTCAGGGGCGAGTTCCACGAACTGAAGGGCGTGATGAACAAGTCGCGCGAGCTCGGCATGCGCACCTTCGACTGGGCGCTGTTCGAGCTCTACAACGAGGGCCTGATCGGCTACGAGGAGGCCATCCGCAACGCCGATTCGGCCAACGAACTGCGGCTCAACATCAAGCTCAAGAGCCGCCGCGGCGAGCCACATGGCGGCAGCGGCCTGACCCTGACCATGGACACGGGGCCGAGCGAGGAGGAACTCGAGGCCGCGCGCCGCGCGGAACTGGCGCAGCAGGAGCAGCGTCGCCGCGAATTCGAGGAGAAGGAGCTCGAGCGCATGCGCCGCGAGAAGGCGCAGCGCGAGGCCTGAGGGCGACGCAACGCTACAACTGCGACTTGATCGGCAGCACGAACTTCTCGACGAGTTTCTGCTTCAGCGGGCGCTTTTCCCAGGATTCGTGGGTGTAGGCCTTCCCGAGCTTCAGGTCGTCCTCGAACACCTGCGTCATCCGCGCGGCGAAGTCGCGGTCGTAGACGTTCAGGCTCGCTTCGTCGTTCAACCGGAACGAGCGCAGGTCGAAGTTGGTCGAACCGACCGACACCAGTTCCCCATCGACGATCAGCACCTTGTTGTGGAACATCGTCGGCTCGTATTCCCAGATCCCGATCCCGGCCAGCAGCAACGGTCCCCAGCCTTCCTTCGATGCGAAGCGCGCGGCATCGGAATCGGTGTTCCTGCCCGGCACCAGCACGCGGATGCGCACGCCTCGGTAGCGCGCGGCGACCAGCGCCTTGGTGATGAGCTCGTCGGGGATGAAGTAGGCGGCCTCCAGGTCGATGCTGTGCTCCGAGGCCGCGATCGCCATCAGGTACATCAGGTGCATGCTCTCGCTGCCGCCGGCGGGCGAGCTGATGAACATGTGCGCGTCCATCCCGCCCGCCGTTCCGAGCGGCGGGAAGTAATCGGCGCCGNTGAGCACTTCGCCCGTGGTCTTGATCCAGTTGTCNTTGAACGCGGACTGGAATTGCGCGACGACCGGGCCTTCCACGCGGAAGTGCACGTCGCGCCAGTGGTCGGGGTCCTGGGCGTGGCCCTGCCACGGATCGCCGATGCCGACGCCGCCGGTGAAGCCGATGCGGCCATCGACCACCAGCAGCTTGCGGTGCGTGCGGTTGTTGAGCCGGCCGAGGTTGTACCAGTGCAGCGGGCGGTAGCGTTCGACGTGCACCCCGGCATCCTGCATCTCCTTGAGCTGCTTCTCGTCCATGGTGATGCTGCCGACCCAGTCGATGGTGACGTTCACCGCCACCCCGGCGCGCGCGCGTTCGGACAGGGCATCGGCGAATTGCTGGCCGATCCTGCCATCCCAGTAGATGTAGGTCTCGAAGGTGATGGTCCTGCGCGCGCCGCGGATCGCCTCCAGCATCGCCGGGAAGATCTCGTCGCCGTTCTCGAGCGCAGTCACGTGGTTCCCGGGGAGGATGGCGGGGCCGAGCAGCACCCCCATCTCGCGCCGGAACTGCGGGTCGGACACGGCGTAGCGGTGCTCGATCTTGCGCTCGAGCTTCTTCTCGGGCGTGGCGAAATTGAGCGAGAGCACGACCAGCAACAGGGTCGCCACGGCGGTAATCGCGATCGTCCAGAGCATGCGTTTTCGGGTCCAGGGCATCGCGGCACTCTGGCCAGCAGGTCGCCAATGCCGCGTGAAACCACGCCAGGCCCGCGGCATGCCGCCAAGTCCCTCCGTACTGCTGCGTGTGGCAATCGGGAGTGGTAAAACGCATGGCGCGGTCGGAAATGCGACAGCGGACACGTTTCGCGCCAAGCCCTCCACCAACGAAAGGCCATGCCCATGCACGCACTGAAGCCCTGCCTGCTCGCCGCCACGATCGCACTCGCCATCGCGGGCGGAAGCGCCGATGCCGCGAAGTCGCCGGCGCAACCCCGACAGGCGGCGAACCTGGCGCGCAACGTCGTGGCCCCGGAAGCGGGCATCGCCCGGCGCGACGGACGCTACAGCGCGGATGGCGCGGCCCTTGCCCTGTACGCACCGGGCTTCTTCGCGCCCAATCATCTGTCGAAAGGCGCGAGCGCCGGGCAGTTCAAGGCGGCCGCGGCCGGTTCCGCCTACGACTACCTCGTCGCGCGCCATGCCGAGCTGGGATTGAACGAACGGGACGTCGCCGACCTGCAGCAGGTCCGCGTGCGCAGGCAGACCGGCCTTACCGTGGTGCGCTACCGCCAGCGCATCGGCGGCCTGCCGGTGTTCGGCAGCGACATCGCCGTCACCGTGGCCGACAACGGCGCGATCCTCTACGTCGGCAACGACAGCGTGCGCAAGCTCAAGCCGCTGGCCGCGGCCAAGGCGGCGTTGTCGGCCGATCGCGCGACCGCCATCGCCCGCGGTTACCTCGGCACGCAGGCGCAACCTTCGAAGATCGAGCGGATGGCGTTCCGCGATGCGCAGGCGAACACCCGCGACGTGTGGCGCGTGCGCGCGAACCATTGGGACGTGCTGGTCGATGCCTCCAGCGGCGAAGTGCTGCGCGCGCAGGACATGCGCCAGTTCGCGCGGCCGGTGGCGTCGGGCGTCGGCCAGGTGTTCAAGCCGGATCCGCTCTCGTCGGCGCGCGCGACCTACGGCGACGCGGGCTACGTCGACGGCAACAACGCCGATACGCCGCAGCTGGATTCGCAGTTGAAGAAGGTCGTGTTGCGCACGCTCCGCTTCGACGCGACGTCGGGCCTGTACAGCCTGTCCGGGCCCTACGCCACGTGCAGGAACCTCGAGGCCCCGAACGACGCCGCCTGCCCGAGCCTGCCGGGCAAGGCGTTCAACTTCACCCGCGACAACATCAATTTCGACGCGGTGAACGCCTACTACGACATCGACACGTACATGCGCTACGTCAACGTCACGCTGGGGATCGAGGCGATGCCGTACCAGCACGCGCGCGGCGGGGTGCAGTTCGATCCGCACGCGATGAGCGGGCAGGACAATTCGTATTACGCGGACGGCGACCTGCATTTCGGCGAGGGCGGCGTGGACGATGCGCAGGATGCCGACGTGGTGATCCACGAACTCGGGCACGGGCTGCACGATTTCCTGACGGATGGGCACCTGTCGCAGGTGCAGGGGTTGTCGGAAGGCGTCGGCGATTACGTCGCGGCCGGTTACAGCCGCGACCAGCCGAACCAGTGGACGCCGGCGGACGCGCCGTATTTCTGGGTGTTCAACTGGGACGGACACAATCCGTATTGGCCGGGCCGGGTGACGAACTGGAACGTCGGCCATGTGTATCCGGGCGATGTGTCGCGCGCGGATGGGCATACGGCGGGGCAGTACTGGTCGTCGTGCAACCTGGTGGCGCGCGATGCGATCGGCGGGCAGCGGATGGACACGGCGTTCTTCACGGGTTTGTCGATGACGGGGTCGTCGACGAACCAGAAGGACGCGGCGCAGGCGGTGATCGATGCGGCGGCGGCGATGGGTTATTCGAGTTCGGAGATCAGCGCCATCGCGGATGCGTACAACGTGTCGTGCACGTACGGGGTGACCGTGCCGGCGGTTTGATCGGTCCTCGTTGCGATACAAGCGAAGGCCCGGCATTGCCGGGCCTTTGTGTTCGCGACGGATCGATTGGGCTCTTGGTTGGCAGCGCCTAGAATTCTTGCATTGGCCGCGAGCGCAGCTTGGTCAATGCAAATTCCCCACGTTCAGAAACGTACTTCGAGTGATCCGAAGCCAATTTCTTGGCAAGCAAATTGGCATCATCTCCAAGCGCATCAATTTCCTTGATGAGGATTTCTGCTCCGATCCGCCGAACTATCGAGGATCGGTCCGCAATCGCAGCCTTGAGCGTGTCCAGCACGGGAGTAGTCACCTTGATCTGACGCTGCTCGATTACCGGCTCGTACGTCCCTTTGCACCACTTCAGGTCGGTCCAAACCCACTTTCTGCCAACCGGCCAAACCGTCCGATGCTCGAAGAGACATCGATAAGCCTTGGCACGAGTCGCGGGCTGTACGGACTCAGTCGAAATTTCATCGAGCCATGGATCAAAAACAGGAATTCGACCTATTTGCACAAGAATTTTTGTCGAAGGCCCCGAAGTCGCGTGGATGATCCTGTTCTTCAGTAGAGGGGCGACTGTTTCCTTGGCGGCTAACGAGAAAAAAACTTGCCGATCCTCGTCTTCCATCCTGCCCCACGAGAAGACATTCGGGAGCGCGCCCCACAATGCATCGGCGATCACGCTCGGTTGGGAGCGAGCCGCAATCGCATGGATATGCTCGCGAGCCGCATGCCGCACCTGAGGAACCCAGTCGTTGAGTCTGCGAAGGGCCAACGAGAAGAGGAAGCCATCTGGCGCCGCTTCCCGGGTCGATCTAAAGCTCCTCTCTCGGGCGAATCCATCTGCGTTACAGAAGTCGAGCCAAGTCGATGACCTTCGAGTCGCTTTCCAGAACTTCCACCTTGCTGCCTGGGCACTCCTGACGGTTTGCCAGATTTCGATTCTTATCATGCTTTCCCAGGCATCGAAATTATTCAGTGGCAATTGCGATGTCACAACGCTGAGCGCGGCTAATGAATCGCGCTCGCCATCAATGGAAGATTGCAAGAATTTGCGGAAGGCGAGTGAGGCGGCTTCTGCTTGTTGATGTGGGTGTCGCATGATTGATGGCCACCAAATTCACTCTTGTATGCGTCAATACCACTCCAGCAACGACACGCCCAAGCCGACGTACGTCGCCTTGTGGTTGTAGTCGATCAGGCTTTCCCCGTAACCATCGAAAATCTGCAAATGCCCGCGCAGCTGGCGGGTGATCGGGAACCCCCAGTCGAACTGCAAAGCGCCGTGCGAGCGGTCGCCGCCGCGCAGGGAATGCCGCGCCATCAGCGAGAATTCGTTGTCGCCGGCGACATGCACCACGGTCAGGTCGCCGCGGCCCATGTAGTCCTCGATGTCCGGGTTGTCGTCGTCGCCGCGGCTTTCCGGGATGCGGTACCACGGCCGCAGCATGATCGACCAATCCTCGCGGTCCAGGCCGACGTTGAACATCACCCGGTTCCAGCTGCGCGACAGCGGATCCGCGCGGCCGTTGGACTGGTGGTTCAACCCGACCGCGGCCATCCGCCCCTTCCAGCCGAACAGGCGGTAGTTGTTGCGGAACACCAGCAGCACTTCGGGCTCGTAATTGGTTTCGCGGAACGGGCGCGAATCGGCGGCGTTGTAGACCTGCCAGCGCGAACTCTGGGTGTACGCCATCCAGATGTCGCCGTTGTCGCCGAACACGTTCTCGAACGCCTTGGTCTTGAAACTGAGCTGGAACTTCGCCTCGACGCTGCTCAGGTCCTGCGGCGTGGTCGCGGTGTTGCGCGGGTTGGGCGATGACGGCAGCACGTTCGGACTGCTGCTCCAGAACGCGGGCAGCAGGTACACCGGCTTGTAGGCGCGGAAGTTCCACGTCCCCAGCTTCGAACCCTTGGCCAGTTCCCAGCGGCTGTCGAGCAGCGAACCCTTGCCGGCGTTGGCGATGGCGTCGCCCGGNTCCGAGGCGTAGAGGTCGCTGCGCGCCGTTGCCGACGGCNTTTCGTCCAGCGCCTTCAGTTGCTGCTTCGCCTCGGTCGCGGCCGCGTCGGCGGCGGCGGGCGTCGGCGCCTCGCGATGCGCGGCGGCGTCGTAGCAGGCGAGCCGGTCCCTGTCGATTTCGACCGCGCTGCAGGCGGTGAAATCGTTCGATGCCGGNGCGGCCGATTGCGCGAACGTCCCCGGCGCGACCAACGCGAGCGCGGATGNGAGGANGACGGCGCGTGGTCGCATGCTCATGGCGACGATGATGGCGCATCGAGCAGGTCCTTGCCGTCCTCGACCTCCCGCGCCTGGCCGAGTTGCGCGTCGATGGTGCGATCGACCGAGGTATCGCGGCTCAAACCGGTTTCGGGCGCGTGTTCCTGTTCGCCGCCGGCCTCGCGCAGCAGCATCACCTTCTGCACCGGGTTCGGCGGCAGCTGGCCGGCTTCGCGCAAGCTCTTGCGCACGCGGCGCATGGCCTCGCTGCGGGTCTTGCCGAGGTCGTTGCGGGTCTGGTCGATCCAGGCGAGGAATTGCAGCGTCGCGCCGCTGTCGGCGAGGCTCTTGATCAGCACGTTCGGCGCCGGATCGGCGAGCACGCCGTCCACCGAAGCGAGCGCGGCGACGCCGGTGTCCATGGCCTCGTGCCACGAAGCATGCGAGCCGATGTTGGTTTCGAACTCGAAGCGCCGGCGCGGGTTGCGGCTGTAGTTCAGCAGCACCGACTTGAACACCAGGCTGTTCGGCAGTTGCAGGTGGTTGCCGTCGAAGGTCATCAGCACGGTGGCGCGCGAGGTGAGCGCGACGACCTTGCCCTCGTGGGCGTCGATGCGCACGGTGTCGCCGGGCGAGAACGGCCGGCGCAGGCTGAGCAGCACCCCGGCGATGTAGTTCTCGGCGATGTCCTTGAACGCGAAGCCCAGCACCAGCCCGACCACGCCGGCCGAACCGAGCACCGCGCCGACCAGCGAGGTCGCGCCGAGCAGGTCGAGCGCGACCAGCACGCCGGCGAGGGTGATCAGGCCGCGCACGATGCCGCGCAGCAGGCCGTCCATGTAGGGGTTGCTGCGCGCGATGCGGGTGAGCACGCGCATGCGCCTCGCGACGAAGCTGCCCAACCAGATGGAGAACAGCACGATCAGGATCGCGACCAGCAGCAACGGCGCGTTCGCGACCAGCTTCACCAGCTTGGTTTCCATCAGGTCGAGCGCGGCGGCGAAGCGCACGTACAGCGTCGAATGCTCGACTACGCGCGCGGCGATGTCGGGATCGATCGCCATCACAGCCACCACGCCAGCGCGAACAGCCCGAGCATGGCGAATGCGAGCGCCAGCTTCAGCGCGGTGCCGAGGACGATGCCGAACCAGGTGCCGAAGCCGATTTTCGCGGCGTGGCCGAGGTGTTCGCGGGCGAAGCTGCGGCGATGCAGCAGTTCGCCGGCCAAGGCACCCGCGAACGGACCGACCAGCAGGCCGAAGGGACCGAACACCAGTCCGCCCAGCGTGCCGATCATCGCGCCGATGATCGCGAGATGGCTCGCGCCCACGCGCTTGGCGCCATGCGCGGTGGCCCAGAAGTCGATTCCCAGCGACAACAGGGTGAGCAGGCCGAGCACGACCAGCATCGGAATGCCGATGTGCCGGAACCCGTCGGCCCACGCAGCGAGCAGCATCCCGCCGAACACCAGCGGCAGGCCGGGCAGGGCCGGCAACACCGTGCCGACCAGGCCGACGAGCACCAGCAATGCGGCGATCAGGTAGAAAACGGAAGCGTGGTCCATGCGCGTGCCGGGTTCGGAATCGCGCCATCCTAGCGCGTGCGCATTGCATGAAAGGCAAAGGCCCGCCGAAGCGGGCCTTTGCCGGATCGCGCCGTGGCTCAGCGCAGGTAGGCCTTGCCGTTCTTCACTTCGACGTAGGAACCGACCCGGATCGCGCCGAGGTCGTCCTGCATCGCGGTCAGGATGCGTCCGTCGTTGGTGCGGACCACGATGTTGTAACCGGTGCCGACGTGGTTCTGGATCGCATTGCCGACGACTGCGCCGGCGACCGCGCCGGCCACGGCCGCGCGATTGGCCTGGGCGCTGTTGTCGGTGTGGTTCTTGACGGCTTCGCGCGTGGCGGCCGCGCCGACGATGCCGCCCAGGACGGCCCCGGTGGCATTCGGGGTGCGTCCGACGTTCTGGATCTCCTGCACCGTGCCGCAGTCGTAGCAGTTGGCGGAACCGTAGGAACTACCGTAGGANTTACCCGAGGAATAGCCCGGCGAGGTGGTCGCGCAGCCGGCGAGCGCCAGCGAAGCGAGCAGGGTGGTCGCGGCGGTGATGCGCAGTTTCGTGTTCATGGCTCGTCTCCGTGGGATTGGGCGCGCGGCGTCGGCCGCGGCGTATCCACCCTAGGGAGGCGCGCATGAATTTTCCGGCAACGACGCCCGGCGGTGATAGCCGTGGTTCAGGCTGGTGATGCAGCGGTGAACCCGCGACCCAGGTTTCAGTTGCGGAAGTCCTGGTGGCAGGCCTTGCAGGCTTCGCCCACCTGTTGCAGCGTGGTACCGACGCCGGCGCAATTCAGCGGCGGGCTGGCGAGCGCCGCGTCGAGCGTGCCGCGGTATTTCGCCGCGTGGTCCTTGAAGCGCTGGTCGTCGGCGAGGTCGGGGAAGGCGGCCTCGAGGTCGTCGCCGGTGGTGCGCAGCGCGCGCAGGTGCGGCAGCGTGTCGGTCGCATTGCAGCGGTTCTGGTCGATGTCGGCCTTGAGCTGGCCCATGTGCCAGGCCTGCACGTTCATCACGCTTGCGGGGAAGTGGTCCTGGCGCGCGTTCCACGCGCGCATCGCCATCACCGTGCCGATGGCGCCGATCACCAGCCCCAGCAGGAACAGGAACAGGTAGCGCATGGCGGCGGACGACTTCGGTTTCGCTTCGGGCTGGGCGGACATGGCGATTCCCCGCAAGGTTTCGTCGAACGATAGCACGCGGCCGCCGGCTAGAATTCGCGGCATGGAACGCGATTTGCGCGATCGATTCGGCGGCATCGACCGCCTGTACGGCCGAGGCGCGCTCGAACGCCTCGCTGCCTCGCGGGTCGCCGTGGTCGGGATCGGCGGCGTCGGGTCCTGGGCGGTGGAAGCCTTCGCCCGCAGCGGCGTGGGCTCGCTCACCCTGGTCGACGCGGACGACCTGTGCGTGTCGAACACCAATCGNCAGTTGCCGGCACTGGAAGGCCAGTACGGTCGCGCCAAGGTCGAGGCCATGGGCGAACGCTGCCGCGCGATCAACCCGCGCATCGCACTGGAGCTGAAGCCGCAGTTCCTCACCCCGTCCAACCTCGANGCGGTGCTCGGCGGCGGTTTCGACCTGGTGCTCGACGCCTGCGACAGCTTCCGCACCAAGGTCGAGGCGATCGCGTACTGCCGCCGGCGCAAGCAGCCCATCGTCACCGTCGGTTCGGCGGGCGGGCGCAGCGACGTGACCCAGGTGCGCGTTCGCGACCTCTCGCGCACCGAGCACGACGCGATGTTGTCGCTGGTCCGCAAGAAGCTGCGCGGCGAATTCAATTTCCCCAGGAACCACGACCGTTATTTCGGCGTTCCGGCGGTGTATTCGCTGGAGAACGTGCGCTATCCGCAGGCCGATGGCAGCGTCTGCGGCGTTCGCCCGCAACTGGGGAAGGACGAAGCGCTCAAGCTCGACTGCGGCGCCGGCCTCGGCGCGGCCACGCATGTCACCGGCGCCTTCGCGTTCGCGGCGGTCGGGAAGGGCATCGAATTGCTGTTGAAGTAGGAGCGCCCATTTGGGCGCGACTNCCGGGGCATGACGGTGGGAGGGCCTTCAGGCCCGATCGATGTGTCGCGATCGCGGCTGAAGCCGCTCCCACAAAAGCAGTTTCGCTCCTACGACGGCAATGCGAACAGCCGCTCCGCGTTNGCCGTGGTCGCAGCCGCCAGCTCTTCGCGATCCATCCCGCGCAAACCCGCGATCGCGTCCAGCACTTCGGGCAAATACGCCGGTTCGTTGCGTTCGCCACGATGCGTCGCGCCGGGCTGGTCGGGCGCGTCGGTTTCCAGCAGCAACTGTTCCAGNGGCATGGTCGCGACGATCCCGCGCAGCCGCTTCGCGCGTTCGTGGGTGACAGGCCCGCCGATGCCGAGCATGAAACCGAGCCTGTGCAATTGCGCCGCCTGTTCCGCGCTGCCGGAAAAACTGTGGACCACCCCGCGCAGCCCGCCGACCTTGCGGATCGCGGCGATCGCCGCATCCACCGCGCGACGTGCGTGCACGACCACCGGCAGCCCGAATTCGCGGGCCAGTTCCAGCTGCNCTTCGAAATAGAAATCCTGCGCTTCGGCATCCAGGCCTTCGACGAAGTAATCCAGCCCGCATTCGCCGACCGCGACCGGATGTTCGCGTTCGATCCAGTCGCGCAGTTCGCTCAAGTGTTCGGGCCGGTGCGATTCGAGGTACATCGGATGCAGGCCATAGGCCGGGAACAAGTCGGGGAATTGCGTGCAGACCATTTTCAGTTTCGGCCAGCCGGCGGCATCGACCGCGGGCACGACTTGCCGGGCGACGCCCGCGGCGCGCGCGCGCACATGCGCCTGCGCGCGATCCGCGTCGAACTCGGCCGCGTCGAAATGGCTGTGGCTGTCGAGCAACCGCATGTCGGCGACCGCCCTCAATGGCGCTTCGCGTCGCCTTCGATCGGCGGCTTGCCGGAAGCGGCCGTTGCGGCCGGCTCCTTCTTCTTCCAGTTCGCCAGCAGCAAGGTGCCGAGCCCGAGCAGGATTTCGTCGGCGAACGGAATCACGTCGGGAATCAGCGTGTCGGCCACGAACAGGAACGCCGCGACCGCGAACAGGCGCGGATAGCTGAGCTTGCCGAACCAGCGCAGGAGCGGGCCGAGCAGCGGATTGGGCATGGAAGTCTCCGGGCATCGCGTTCGCCGGACGCTAGCATGCGTTGCCGGCAGCGGGTTCATTCCATGCGCGGCCCCATTCAGCCGTTTGGCTGCCGCTCAGGGCCGCGGTGCTGCAATCTGCCCGTCCATGTCATGCGGCCGGGCCGCGGGAGACGATGAATGAACAAGAGTAGCCTCGCCATTGCCATCGCCGCGCTGCTGGTCGGCGGCGTCGCCGTGGCCGCGTTCCAGCACATGCGCCAGCCCGATACGCTGGCGGCTTCCGCGCCTGCCGCCCTCGCGACGCCGTCTTCGCTCGATGTCGCCGCGGACGTGGCCGCGACCGACACCAGCATCCCGGCGTCCCCGCAGGCCGAATACGCCGATGTGCTCGGCGTGAAGCCGGTCACCAGCAAGGAGCAGTTGTACGCGACCGTGATCGGTACCGATCCGGTGCGCGAAACCAGCACGACTTCGATCCCGCACCAGGTCTGCCAGGACGTGGTGGTGCAGGAGCGTGCGCCCGAACGCGACGGCAACGTCGGCGGCACCGTGGCCGGCGCGGTCATCGGCGGCCTGATCGGCAACCAGGTCGGCAAGGGCAACGGCCGCAAGCTCGCTACCGTGGCCGGCGCCGTGGGCGGCGGATTCGCCGGGCGCGAAATCGACAAGCGCCATGTCGGTGGCCAGGTGGTGAACAGGACCGAGCAGCAGTGCCACACCGAGAGCTCGACTTCGACTTCATCGAAGACCGTGGCGTGGAACGTGACCTACCGCAATCCGGACGGAACCACCGGCACGATGCGCATGGGCAGCAAGCCGGGCAGCCGGATCGCGTTGGGCAGCGAAAACAGGACGGTGGGTTACGACGTGACCTACCGCTACCAGGGCGCCGAGCACACCGTGCGCATGGACCAGAAGCCGGNGGGCGACCGCCTGCCGGTGGTCGACGGCCAGGTCGTGACCCAGACCGCCTCGGTGGATTCGGACACGACCCACGGCTGAGCCCGTTCCGGCAGGTACGANCCCGCGGGGCCGGAGCGATCCGGCCCCGTTCGTTTGTGGCGCTTGCGCCATGTCGGCGAATCGCGGGGCTTCCCGGCAGGCAACGGCATTCCGCCGATGCCGATCGGGCATATCGCAGGCTCCGGTCGTACGGCTTGCACGCTTACAATGGCGGTTTGCCAATTTCCCTACTGCCGACCGCTGCCATGGCCCTGAACCCCTACGATCTGTTCGATGTCCGCTCCCTGCTCAGCGAAGAGGAGCGCGCGGTGCAGGACACCGTGGCCCGGTTCACCGACGAACGCGTGATCCCGATCATCGGTGATGCCTTCGACCAGGGCCGTTTCCCCAGGGAACTGGTGCCTGAGATCGCCGAACTCGGCCTGCTCGGGTCCTCGCTTCCGGAGAAGTACGGTTGCGCCGGCCTCAACGGCGTCAGCTACGGCCTGATCTGCCAGGAGCTCGAACGCGGCGACAGCGGCATCCGCAGTTTCGTCAGCGTGCAGAGCTCGCTGTGCATGTACCCGATCTACGCCTACGGTTCCGAGGAACAGCGCCAGCGCTGGCTGCCGGACATGGCCGCGGGCAAGGTCATCGGCTGCTTCGGACTGACCGAACCGCACGGCGGTTCCGACCCGGCCAACATGAAGACCCGCGCCGTGCGCGACGGCGACGACTGGGTGATCAACGGTTCCAAGATGTGGATCACCAACGGCAACCTCGCCGACATCGCCATCGTCTGGGCGCAGACCGAGGACGGCATCCAGGGCTTCGTGCTGGAGAAGGGCATGCCCGGCTTCAGCGCGCAGGAGATCAAGCACAAGATGTCGCTGCGCGCC
>JGI24770J26754_10001887_pt1 | contig 14645 bp, 10 predicted proteins | sample LakOneMetagenome_FD_26754 | JGI IMG/M metagenome (IMG submission 26754) | reverse complement strand
TAACGGCTTCCCGCGTTTTGTAACCGCGGCTTCGAAGTTCATCTGCAAATTCAATCACCAGGATCGCATTTTTTACAACGATACCGGCAAGGCCAACGATGCCCATGCCTGTCATCACCGCAGAAATATCCATACCAGTGATCGCAAAACCTAACAATACTCCTATTACACTAAAAATAATTTCTGTAAGTATGATCACGGGTTTGCTGATCGAATTAAATTGAATAACCAAAATGACAAGTATCAGCATCAAAGCAATAGCAAGTGCTTTACCGAGGAAAGCAACCGTTTCGGCCTGCTGTTCACCCTCACCAGTTTGACGAATCGTAACACCCGGTGGTTTATTATTATATGAATTGATATAACCCGCCAAGACCTGGTTCACCGCGGTTGGGGTAAAACCATTGAGTACATTGCTTCTTAGCGTAATCATGCGTTTTTGATCTTTTCTTTTTACACTTCCGAGCGTGCTAGTATAATCGACGTCCACCAATGAACTGATTGGTACACTTTTAATTGCCCCTCCACTGGCAAAGTCGCGGAATACAACATTCATATTTAGAATTTCATCCAGGCTTTTACGCTGTAATTCGTTGTTACGCAACTGGATTTTATATTCATCCTCTCCTTCTTTAATTTTTGAAACCTCATTTCCAAATAATGCGGTTCTTATTTCCTGGCCGATCTGACCCGTGGAAACACCTTGTATCAGGGCTTTTTCACGATTTACTTTTAATGTAATTTCAGGATTATTCAAATCCACATCCATTTTCAATTCTTCCACACCAGGTACGCGTATAGAATCCAGGTAATTTTTTAATGCAACGGCCGTATGCGTNAGGTCGTCAAAATTTTCACTCGCCACTTCNATATTTACGGGCGGATCAGTTGGCGGCCCGTTTTGTTCCTGGTCTACCGTGATCTCCGCGCCGGGAATTCCTTTCATTACATTCCGTATAGTATCGAGAATCGGGGAAGTAGCTACTCCATTTCGCTTGGCATATTCTACAAAGGAAACCTGTATTCTTCCTAATTCAGAATGGGTACTCCTGTCGCCCTGCATNGGATCACCNGCACCAATAGCAACGTTGGTAATGATACTTTCCACAACCGGGTTTGATTTTCCATTCTCCATGCCCAGCACATGATCCACTCTTTTTTCCAAAATCCTGGTAATACTGTCCGTATATTCAACATTGGTACCAACTGGTAATTTTAAATACACATAAATTTGATTTGGGTTTCCCTTCGGGAAAAATTGAACGGCTACCCTGCCGGAATTTACAGCGATCCAATTCCAAATATTGAGATCACCAATAAAATAAAAGTGCTTACTAATAACCAAACAGGCCTCGTGCCTTTGAGCGCCCAGCGCAATAAAGATTCATAATGACTCATGATCCAGGGCAGGATGCGGTTTTGAAAACCATGAATCCATTTATCCAAAATAAACCTGTTGAAAATAACCAAAATAGCAATAAATAATAGAAGGTTTCCTGCAAAAGTATAGCCCGTGAAATCGAGAATGATACCAATGAGAATTGCGACCCAAAATACCGGGTTTCGGAAAATGCGCGAAGGTTTTTTAGTCTCTCCTTCCTGGTGATTCATAAAGTCCACTGCGAACACCGGGTTCATAATAAATGCCACTAGTAAAGAAGCAGTTAAGGTAAAGATCAGCATCGTGGGTAAATACACCATGAACTTACCAATGATACCGGGCCAGAAAAGTAAAGGAAAAAATGGAGCAAGCGTAGTGAGTGTTCCGGCAAGAACAGGGATAAATATTTCACCAGCAGCCATTTCCGCGGATTTCAATGAAGTGAGTTTTCCTTTTGCCTGTACAAAAATGCGGTGCGTATTTTCAATCACCACGATTGCATCATCCACAATAATTCCGAGGCCGAACAGTAATGCAAATAATACAATAAAATTGAGGGTGACATGTGTGCCTACGATCAGGTCGGCGCCTGGCAAAAACACAAATGCCACAAACATACTAAGTGGTACGGATAAGGCCACAAAGAAAGCATTCACAACACCCATGAAAAACATGAGGATGATCAATACAAGTACAAAACCAATTACAATGGAATTTACCAGGTCATTAAAAGAAGTTCGCGTGGCAATACTCTGATCGCCAGTTACATCAATTTTTAGGTCTTTGGGGAAATTTGAAATACGCATTTCCTCCACCGTTTTTTTTACCANATCNGAAGTTTCAATAAGATTTTCGCCNGCCCGTTTAATGATATTCAGCGTGATCACATTCTTNCCGTTTAAACGCGCATAGCTNTCACGTGTTTTAATNGTATCTTTTATGGTGGCAATATCTTTTAAGTATATAGGCTGCCCCTGGAAATTACGNACAACGATCTGCTGAATATCATACACATTTTTAAACTGNCCTTTCAATTGCAGGTTGCGTTGCATATTTCCAATATCNATGAGNCCGCCTGAAATATCCAGGTTTTCATTGGCCACNGCCTGTGCAATATCATTGAANGTAATACCTGCACTTTGCATCAAATAATTATTCACATTTATCTGGAATTCCCGCTCAGGTGCACCTACAAGATCAACCCTGTTGAGTTGTGGCAATTCTTCCAATTTATCTTTNAGGTCATCTGCATATTTTTTCATTTGCATCAGGTCATAATCTCCGCTTACATTTACATACATGATTGGCTGATCGGAGAAACTTACTTCCAACACATTTGGCTCCTGGGTAAGGTCATTAGGAAGGTCTGTTTTTGCTTTATCAACAGCATCTTTTACTTTTTGCAAAGCCACATCCGTACTTACATCGGTACTAAACTCTATGGTTATCGCGGAGAAATCCTGTTGTGAAATGCTGGTTGTCTTGTTGATCTTTGCACCGGTAATTCCTTTAATTTGTTTTTCAATGGGCTTGGTTACCAGGTTTTCTATATCCTTTGGNGAATTACCTACATANATCGTTTGGACAAAAATTGTTGGAATTACAATATCCGGGAATTGTTCTTTTGGTAATGTTACAAACTGGTAAATACCCGCTAAACTCAGGAATAACATCAGCAGGTAAATGGAAGTCCTGTTTTTAATGCTCCAGGTGGTAGGTTTAAAACTTTTATAGGATTCCTTTTTGATATTTTCATTCATACATTCCGGTATTAATAGGTCAATTCCCTTTGCTTTTTAAAGCAGTCTTTTAAAATCTATTTATTGAACAGCAGATATAGCCTGGCCTTCATATAATCCCTGGTAACCTTCAGCAATAATTTTATCACCCGCCTGCAGGCCTGATTTGATCTCAATTTTTCCGTTATACATCTGGCCAATTTGAACTGCCTTTTTATGTGCTACCAATTTCCCGTTTTGCATTTCGGCCACCAAAACAAATTTTCCTTCCTGGTCGGATTGAATTGTATTTAATGGTACAGTAATGGCATTTTTTGATTCATAATCTTTTATACTAACGACAGCCACCTGGTTGGGGCGAAGCAATTTATCAGCCGGCAATCTTGCTTCTATATAAAAGGCCCTGGTATTGGGATCAATAGTTTTTCCCTCCAGTGAAATTTTGGTATTGAATGTTTTATTGAGGTCAGGTAATTTTACTATAATATCATTCCCCACACCCACTTTATCCAAATAATTCTCGGGTACATTTGCAGTGATCTTGAGGTCTGTATTATTGACAATTTCAATTTGTGGTGTTTGGCCTGCCACACCTGTAAACAATTCACCTACACGGATATTTACCTGGTCTGCAACGCCTGATACATCTGCATAAATATATGTTTGATTCCGCTGTTCCTTTAAAGTAGCGATCTGGTCCTGTATTTGATCAACACCCAACTTAGCCTGGTTTAATTGNAATTCGGTCCCAATTTGCTGATCCCAGAGATTTTTCTGGCGGCCNTATAAATCTTTTGCATAATTTAACTGGGTTTGTAATTGTTGCAGGTTCTTTTCGTATACGCCATCATCTAACCTTAATAAAAGCTGGCCTTTTTTTACATAATCTCCTTTCTTTATATAAATTGCCTTTACCAATCCGCCAACACCATTTCGCGGGGCGACATATGAAATATTCTGCGATTCAATATTTCCCTGGAGATCGATATAATGGTCAAAATCAGTTGTTGAAATTGTATCGATTGTTACGAGTTTGGTTTGCACTGTTTGCGCATTGCTATCCAGTTTATTAATTTCCTCCTGCAAGGAGGCAATATCAGAAGTNATTTTTTGCTGCTGTTTTTTCAGCTCTTCCATTTTTGCCTTTTTTTCAGNCAGGCTATTTTTCCCATTATCAGAATTACCACAGGCACCCAGGAAAAAAAGTGCAGTTATTGCGAGTGGTTTAAAAAGTTGCTTCATGCGATTATATTTAATTGTACAGGGTGTTTTAGTTTTTATAAAATTCCGGATGCTTTTTCAAAATCAATTTTTGCNANGATGGCATTATACAAAGCATTTATATAATTACTTTGAGCCACTCTTAAATCAGCCTGGGCATTTGTTATTTCTGTGGTGGAACCGGTGCCGATCTCATATTTTTTCTTTGACTGGTCATAAACACTTTCNGCGAGCTGCATATTTATTTTTTGCAAATCCATGGAAGCCACTGCATTCCTGTAATTATTTGTTGCCTGTACCACATCATTATCAATAGACTGTTTCAGGCTTTCAATTTGGTTTTCTGTTTGCTGTAATTCGAGTTCCGATTTTCGGATATTGGCTGCTTTTGCAAAACCATCGAAAATTGGAATATTAATATTCAGGCCGATATATGAGCCGGTAAACCATTCCCCTTTAGAGAAAAAATCAAAACTGTTTCGCTGTGCTGATTTTGAATAGGAAGCGGATAAATTTGCTGTCGGTATCCTGGACAGTTTGTACCTGCGGATATTAAACTCTCCCAACTTTTTGGAAACCTGGAGATATTGAAAATCAGGCCTGTTATCGTAACTATAATTTCCTTCATTTAATAAATGGTCTTTGATCATATCGTCTGTCACAGAATCAGTAAGTACGAGTGAATCATGTATAGGCATGCCCATTAAAAGTTTCAAACCATAATAGCCATTATCGATAATATTTTTCAAATTCGATTTTTCTGTTTTCAGGTTATTTAATTGCACGGTGGCTTTATTCACATCCAGCTTTTCCTGGAAACCATTTTGGTATAAAATGTTGATATCATGCAATAGTTTTTCAGCACGGGTGATATTGGCGTCAAGTTGCGCAGTTTGTGTATTGCTGGCGGCAAGCTGGTAATATAATTTATAAACATTTACACGGATACTTTCTTTAGTAACCGCAATATTTTTTGTCTTAAAGTCAAGTAAGGTTTGTTCCGCCTTAAGTGCTACAAATAATTGGCCGTCAAATAATATTTGTGACAAAGTGATACCGGCATTAGCATTCCACCTGCTGCCAAATGCAGCCTGGATATAACCAAAATCATCCGGTGCCACGATCGGGTTTCCGCTACCATCCTTTACACCCTGGTCTACCAATACACCATACGTGGCTGCGGCAATAAAATTCGGAAAACTTTGAACGGCTACATTCGGATTATACGTAGTGCCAAGGCTTCCATTAATTTGGGGATATGCAGCTGATTTTACATTCCTGTTTACCTGCTCCTGTATCTGGTAATCCAGCAATGCATTTTTTACCTGGACATTATTGGCTTCCGCATAGGTAACACATTCCTGTACAGAAAAATGATGTAAGACAGGTAATGAATCTTTTTGTGCAAGAGCCGGTAAAAAAACCACGAACACCAAAAATCCGGTTATTCCAAAATAGCGTTTCATATGTGTTGCATATTTTCTTGTTTTGCAATATGATTTTCAATCAGTACTTTCCCTTTTTCTGTAACAATTCCATACAGGAAATTCAGGGCGATTTCCTCCATCACTTTGTACAGGTGATATTTTGAGGCAGGGAAAATATTTTGTTCAAATGCGATAAAAATACTTTCCAGCCTGTACTGTGCAAGGATTTCAATGTTTATTTCTTTCCGGTAAACTTTTTCTTCAATGCCTTTTTCCAGGTTATCTTTGATGGCATTAAATAAAAAATTATGCTTATAAACTAAAAATTTTTTATAGGCCAGCGGAAAGCATTTTTCCATTTCAAATAAAAAATGCGGGTTCATTGTGTTGAGCAAAGTTTCCACGCTTTCAAGGTTATAGAGAACTTCACTGACAGGATTAAANGAATTTTGCANTAACAAAATATCATCCTGCAAAACTTTAAGCAGGTTTTCCACAATAATATTCACTAACTCTCTTTTATCAGAATAAAATTGGTAGATGGTCTTTTTGCTTGTCCCCAAATTAGAAGCAATCTCATCCATCGTTATGGCTTTAAAACCATACCGCATAAATAAATCCCGGGCCTTTTTCTCAATCCTGTCTTTCATACATTTAATTTCTTCCTTTAGAGACCATTTAATTCCCCTAAAATATAAGCAATATATTTTTTAAAATTTTTCAAAACTATAAAAACTTTGCACGTAAACAAAGTTTCCATTAATTTTTTATTTAATACTTTCACGCCCGGGAAAAATGAAAACCCGCATTTGCTTTTTTCTTATTTACTTTATTCAAAATTTAACTGATGGAGGATCCCAAAATTGATAATGGGTCTATTGCCTGGAAAAAAATATTTTATTATTTCCTGCAGGGTATAATCATTATAGCTCCTGTTGGGATTACTTTATACATTGTTTTATGGCTATTTAATACAGTGGATAACATATTACCCAATATCATTCACAGCCTTTTTCCCGGGGTGATTGGCGTAGATGCAGAAGGAAATTTAAGGAAAATACCTGGCCTGGGATTTATCGTTGTATTATTACTGGTAATTGTTATCGGCCGTTTATCTTCCTCCTTCCTGTTGAGTAAAATGGTGGATTTGCTGGATACTTTACTGGAACGTACACCCGGAATTAAATTTATTTATACATCCGTAAAAGATTTCCTGGAAGCTTTTACAGGGAACAAAAAGAAATTTGACAAGCCGGTACTGGTCAATGTAGATGGGCCGGGAACCTGGCGTATCGGCTTTATAACCCAGGAAGACGCGGCGGTTTTTGAATTGGTTGATTTTGCAGTGGTATATGTCCCTTTATCTTATGCGATCACGGGAATAACTTATATCGTTCCCAGGGAAAAAATAAAGCCACTTGCCAATATCAGTTCTGCGAATGCCATGAAATTTGCTGTATCCGGTGGTGTTGCTGATATTTCAGAGCATATTCCCGAAGATGCTGCACCTTCTTAACAATCCCTTTCTATACAATACCTTTATTTTGCAGCGCTGAAAGATGTTTAGATGAAAATGCACAATTTTAATTCCGGCCCTTCCATACTTCCCAGGGAAGTATTGCAGGAAGCTGCGGAAGCTATTTATAATTTTGATACGGTGGGTTTATCTATATTGGAGATTGGCCATCGCACTGAATGGTTCATACACGTCATAGAAGAAGCAAAATCGCTCGTCAAGGAATTGTTGGGCCTGGACGACAATTTTGAGGTTCTATTTTTACATGGCGGTGCTACCACCCAGTTTATGCAGGTACCTATGAATTTTTTGGAGGCTTCAAAAGGAGCTGCCTATTGTGTAAATGGCATCTGGGGAAAAAAAGCAATAACAGAGGCCAAACTTTTTGGGCCAGTTACCATAGCAGGTTCTTCTGCGGGTAAAAATTATACATTCATCCCGAAAGATGTAAGCATTCCCGAAAATAGTTCTTACCTGCATTTCACTTCCAATAATACCGTGGAAGGCACACAATGGCATCATTTTCCTAAAACGGATGTACCATTGGTTTCAGATATGAGCAGTGATATTTTCAGCCGTAAAATGGATTTTTCAACATGCAGCCTGATCTATGCCGGCGCTCAAAAAAATGTAGGCATTGCCGGTACTACGTTGGTAATCATTCGCAAAGATTTTCTTGAACATAAAAATGCGGGGATACCTGCAATCATGGATTATAAAAATCATATTGATGGGGGGTCACTTCTAAATACACCACCTGTTTTTGCCATTTATGTAAGCCTGCTTACATTGCGCTGGATCAAAAAAGAAGGCGGCCTTGCAGAAATGGAAAAAAGAAGCCTGGAAAGATCCACATTTTTTTATGAAGCACTGGATCAGCTGCCCTTATTTTTACCAACGGTGGCAAAAGAAGACAGGAGCCGGATGAACGCGGTTTTTACAATTGAAGACAAGGGCCTGGAAAATAAATTCCTGGAGGCCTGCACTGAAAATGGAATGGTAGGCATAAAAGGCCACCGGAGTATTGGCGGCTTAAGGGTGAGCATGTATAATGCATTGCCTATGGAAAGTTTGGAATTACTGGTCAAATTAATGGAACAATTTTCGCATCAATATACCTCTTAAAAAATACAGCAAAAATCAAAGATTCATGAGCATAATAAGACCCTTCAAAGCATTAAGGCCGCAGGCGCAGTTTGCAAAACTTGTAGCCAGCAAGCCCTATGATGTATTGAGCAGTTCGGAAGCAAAAATTGAAGCGCAGGGAAATCCACATTCTTTTCTACATATCACTAAAAGTGAAATAGACCTGCCAGAAAATACTGACCCGCATAGCAGCGAAGTTTATGAGCGGGCCAAAGAAAACCTGGATGCATTTTTAAAAAGAGAAGTTTTATTTAAAGAAAATAAAGACTGCTTTTATTTATATAAACTTCAAATGAATGGCCGCAGCCAAACAGGCCTGGTATGCATCAGTAGCCTGGAAGATTATGCAAATGGTATCATCAAAAAACATGAGTACACGAGGCCTGAAAAAGAACTGGACCGTATCCGGCATATCAAGGCAACCGGCGCCCAAACGGGTAATGTTTTTCTAGCNTATAGAAATGTAAAAGCATTGGATGAGTTAATAGAAAAAGTAACTGCCGTTAAATCTTCCGTCTACGATTTTATTGCTGATGATGGGGTTCAGCACACGGTCTGGATAGTGAATGATTCTGAAAACATTGAAAAGATCACGCAAATTTTTGCCGATTCTGTGCCCTGCACTTATATAGCAGATGGACATCACAGGGCTGCTTCCGCAGCTAAAGTGTTTGAAGAATCAGGAAAAAATACTTCCCCTGAAGCAGGCTTTTTTTTGACAACCTTATTCCCCTCCGGCGAATTGGAAATTATGGATTATAACAGGGCTGTAAAATCACTGAACGGTCTTTCAGAAACCGCATTCCTCGAAAAGTTGGGAGAACATTTTACAATAACTCCAAAAAATAAAGCGGTGAAACCCGNTGCCCTGCACCAGTTTGGTATGTACCTGCCTGGTAAATGGTATTTACTGGAATCGTTACCCGGGACATTTACAGAAGACGCTACCGGCGTATTGGATGTAAGTATTTTGCAAAAAAATATATTAACTCCTCTTCTTGATATCGATGATCCCCGAACCAATAAAAATATTGATTTTATTGGTGGTATCCGTGGCCTTTCAGAATTGGAAAAAAGAGTGGACAGCGGGGAAATGGCTGTGGCATTCAGCCTGCACCCGGTAAGTATTGAACAATTATTTTCAATTGCTGATAAAAATGAAGTGATGCCACCGAAAAGCACCTGGTTTGAGCCAAAATTGCGCGATGGTTTNTTGACCCATTTAATAAATGAATAGATATGAAGAAGTTATTTTTTTTACTTGCTGCCGCTANATGCATTATTACTGTAAGTGCACAACCCGAACAGGATGCACAAACGCTGCATGAAACGGCAAGGGTTTTTATGAAACAGGGAGATTATGAAAACGCATTATTTGTATTGAACAAGGCGTTGANCATTGCACCTGATGATATGGATATTTTAAAAGACAAAGCATTTGTGTCTTACCTGAAAAGAGATTTTGCCGGGGCAATAGAAACAGGTAAAAAAATCACAGCATCAACTACTGCTGATGTGCAGAGTTACCAGATATTAGGCCTTGCTTATAAAGCCATCGCCGATTATAAAAACTGCGAGAAAATGTACAAGGAAGCCTTGCAAAAATTCCCGGAAAGCGGCATCCTTTACAGCGAATATGGCGATATGCTGAATGCAGATAAACGCGCGGGAGATGCAATTAAACTATGGGAAAAAGGAATTGAAGCGGATCCAGGTCAAAGCAGTAATTATTATTATGCTTCGGAATATTATGCAACGAATGGAAATTATTTTTGGTCCATATTATATGGCGAAAATTTTGTAAATATTGAAAGCCTTACACAACGCACGACAGAAATTAAACAAGTACTGTTTGATGATTATAAAAAAATGTATTCCGGTGATTACCTGGATGAATTCTTGAAAAAAGCATTGCCTTTTGAAAAAGCTGNTGGCGAAGAATTNTTGAAATTAAATGTAATAACAAATTATGGNATTACACCGGAAAGTCTTGTAGCACTCAGAACACGGTTTATTTTGAACTGGTATCCTGCNAAGGCAAAACAATTTCCATATAAANTGTTTGATTTGCAACGAACCCTTTTACAGGAAGGCTTTTTTACTGCATATAATTTTTGGCTGTTCGGAACAGAAGATAATTTTAAAGCCTGGACTGTGTCCAATAATGAAGCTTCCATTACATTTCAACAATACCAAAGAAATGTATTATTCAAGCCATTGAAAGGTCAATATTATAGTCATTAAAATGAAACTTTATTTTTTGGGCTAAAGCCCGGAAAATACAGGCCATCCATCCACTGGCTAAAGCCAGTGGCAATTGATTAGTAATTAGAATTACCTGCTGAATTTTTTGTAAGCCTCAGGAGTTCATTATTTGAACATCCATCCACTGGCTAAAGCCAGTGGCAATTGATTAGTAATTAGAATTACCTGCTGAATTTTTTGTAAGCCTCAGGAGTTCATTATTTGAATTGCCTTTTTAGTAACCCCAATTTTAAAATTCATTCTAGCATTGAATTACCTCAGGCTTTAGCTGGAGGTTTAATAGATAAAGGGCTTTAGCCCAATCAATCAATTTATTTGAAAGTAAATGCTTTTGATAACAAATGAATCATGTTTAAATGAAAAAATTATTTCATTTTCATTATACCTAATATGATCTGCCTGTTTAAAGACCGCTGGCNTTAGNTGAAGAAATCAAAATAAATTCCTTACCTGTTTTTCAAAGTTGCCAATAAGTATTCTTTATTCAGGTAAGCAATATTGGTCATCNTGATTTCTTTGGGACAAACTGATTCGCATGCTGTTGTATTAGAGCATGCGCCAAAGCCTTCTTTATCCATTTGTTCAACCATATCTTTTACCCGGGTATCATGTTCCGGAATGCCCTGTGGCAATAAAGCCAGGTGTGTGACTTTCGCAGAAAGAAATAACATGGCAGAGCTATTCTTACAAGCTGCAACGCAGGCACCGCAACCAATACAAGCCGCAGCGGCAAATGAAGCATCGGCTATATCTTTAGAAACCGGCATCGCATTTCCATCCACTGCATTGCCTGTATTTACAGAAATATATCCGCCTGCCTGGATGATGCGGTCAAATGAACTGCGGTCAACAACCAAATCTTTAATGACAGGAAATGAATTCGCGCGCCATGGCTCAATTACAATTGTATCGCCATCATGAAAAGCACGCATATGCAACTGGCAGGTGGTTGTTCCTTCCCAGGGACCATGCGGCCGGCCATTAATATACATTGAACACATACCACAAATTCCTTCCCTGCAATCATGATCGAAGGCAACGGGTTCATCGCTTTGTTCAATCAATTTTTCATTCAATACATCGATCATTTCCAAAAAAGACATTTCACTGGAAATACCAGCTACTTCATAATTTTTAAAAGCTCCTTTAGCATCCCTGTTGGCCTGTCTCCAAATNTTCAACTTAAGGTTCATATTATAGTGTTCCATATTATCTTATATTAATGATATAATTTTTTCTACAATTATTTATAAGAACGCTGGGTGGGTTTAACTTCTTCATATTCCAGCATTTCTTTATGCATTTTCCAGTCATCGCCATTTTCATATTCCCAGGCAGCAACGAACATGTAATTCGTATCATCGCGCAAAGCTTCCCCCTCGGGCGTTTGAGACTCTTCGCGGAAATGGCCACCACAACTTTCTCCGCGCATCAATGCATCTTTACACATTAGTTCGCCCAGTTCCAGGAAATCCGCCACCCTCCCAGCCTTATCGAGTTCAGGGTTGAATTCGGTAATTGAGCCTGGTATTTTTAAATCACTCCAAAATTCTTTCTTCAAATTTTTAATTTCCTGTATGGCTTCCTGTAAACCAGCCGCATTGCGGGCCATACCACATTTATCCCACATGATCCTGCCTAATTTTTTATGAAAGTTTTCTACTGAAGTTGTACCCTTTATATCCATCAGTTTGCTGATATGATCAGCCACATGTTTTTCAGCTTCTTCAAAAGCAGGATGTGTTGTAGGAATTGGCGCCGTACGTATTTCGTCAGCCAAATAATTTCCAATGGTATATGGAATTACAAAATAGCCATCCCCCAAACCCTGCATCAATGCGCTTGCTCCTAACCTGTTTGCACCATGGTCACTGAAATTGGCCTCACCCAATGCATACAGTCCCTGCACATTCGTCATTAATTCATAATCCACCCACAAGCCGCCCATTGTATAATGCACCGCAGGATAAATACGCATCGGCACATGGTAAGGATTTTCGCCTGTTATCTTTTCATACATGTCAAATAAATTCCCGTATTTTTCTTTGATTACGTCGCTTCCCAAACGTATAATCTCTGCTTCATTATCTAAAGTGAGTTTGTGTTTCCCGGCTTCCTTTTTTCCATATCTTTTGATGGCATCCGCGAAATCCAGGAAGACAGCCTGTTTGGAAGTACCTACCCCAAAACCCGCATCACAACGCTCTTTGGCAGCACGACTTGCCACATCACGCGGAACTAAATTACCAAAAGCAGGATATCTCCTTTCCAGATAATAATCTCTTTCATCTTCAGGAATTTCATTCCCTTTCCGGGTATCGCCTTTCATTTTTGGTACCCAAATCCTGCCATCATTCCGCAGGCTCTCACTCATAAGCGTGAGCTTTGACTGGTGTTCGCCCGTTACAGGAATACAGGTCGGATGTATTTGTGTAAAACAGGGATTGGCAAAATAAGCACCTTGTTTATGCGCTTTCCAGGCCGCCGTCACATTGCTGTGCATTGCATTGGTCGATAAATAAAATACATTTCCATAACCACCGGAACATAAAACAACCGCATGGCCAAAATATCTTTCCAATTTTCCTGTAATCAGGTTTCGGGCAATGATGCCGCGGGCTTTACCATCGATCATAACTATTTCAAGCATTTCATGGCGGGCATACATTTCTACATTACCCAAAGCCACTTGTCGTTCCAACGCCTGGTAAGCACCAATTAATAATTGCTGGCCCGTCTGGCCGGCAGCATAAAATGTTCGCTGCACCTGTACACCACCAAATGAACGGTTACTGAGCATACCGCCATATTCACGGGCAAAAGGTACACCCTGTGCCACACACTGATCAATAATGTTCGCACTGACTTCGGCAAGGCGATATACATTTCCTTCCCTGGACCGGTAATCGCCACCTTTGATTGTATCATAAAATAAACGGTACACGCTGTCCCCGTCATTCTGGTAATTTTTTGCCGCATTGATACCGCCTTGTGCTGCTATTGAATGCGCCCTGCGCGGAGAATCCTGGAAGCAAAAAGATTTCACTTTGTATCCCAACTCGCCCAAAGCCGCTGCAGCAGAAGCACCGGCAAGCCCGGTTCCAATAACGATGATTTCAATTGAGCGTTTATTGGCAGGGTTTACCAATTTGCAATGCCCTTTATAAGAAGTCCATTTTTCAGCTAAAGGGCCGGCAGGTATTTTCGCGTCTAACATATTTATTTTTAAAAAGATGAAAGTAAAAGCTGTTTATCTTATACAATTAATAAACCCACCCAAAGTAAAAACTGATGGGCATCATGGCAAAAGCCAATGGCACAATGATCGAAAAAGCATAGCCCAGCGTATATAGCAATGTCATGTATTTGGGGTTATGTACCCCAAGCGTACGGAAGGCACTGTGAAAACCATGCGCCAGGTGATAAGCTAAAGAAATACATCCTAATACATATATCACCACAACCCATAAATGATTTTGGAAAGTTTGCTGCATCAGGGCAAATAAATTATGAATATTCTGTCCATCAGGCAAAGGAAATTCAAGCGGTTGCCCATTTGGCCCATTGATGCCTGTAAAGCGGGAAGGAATCCAGAAATTGATCCAGTGAAGTATAAGGAAAAGTAAAATTAATGTGCCTAATAAACCCATACTACGGCTATACCAGGAGCTGCCGCGGTTTCCATAAGTAATCTTATACCCGGTGTCCCTTTTTTTTCTATTATAAAATGTTAATGCAATACCCTGGATGGCATGAATAAAAATAAATACGAAAAGACCGATCTCTAATATCCTTACCACAACAGTACTTCCCATAAAATGGGCGGCCGTATTAAACATTTGGCCATGATCAGAATTTTTACCGGTTGCATTCCAGATACATGCATTAATCCCTACATGCACTACCAGGAATAAAATGAGAAAGAGCCCGGTTAATGCCATAATTAATTT
>JGI24770J26754_10001877_pt1 | contig 14683 bp, 13 predicted proteins | sample LakOneMetagenome_FD_26754 | JGI IMG/M metagenome (IMG submission 26754) | reverse complement strand
CCGGCTGCCGAGGTAATAATCTAGCACGGATTCTGAGCACCTTTCACCCACGCCACCGCTCGGGTGATACAGGTAGCGTGAACCCCATGGTTTCTCTTAATTCCCGACCCCCAGCCGATGCCGAACTCGACCTCACGGCAGTACTCGCCCGCGACCTGATTCGCTTCGATACGACGAATTACGGTGACGGGCGCTCTAACGGCGAAACGGAGGCCGCAGAGTACGTGGCCGCGCATCTGCGTGGACTGGGGCTGGCCCCAGAACTCATCGACTCGGAGCCGGGTCGCACCAGCGTCGTTGCCCGTGTCGCCGGCCGCGACAAGAGCCGCAGCGCCCTTGTGGTGCACGGTCACCTCGATGTGGTTCCGGCCGATCCGGCCAACTGGAGCGTCGATCCCTTCGGCGGCGTGATCAAAGACGGTTTGCTCTGGGGTCGCGGCGCCGTGGATATGAAGAACATGGACGCCATGATCCTCGCGTCTCTCACCGACATCATCGGCACTGGCGGGGCGCCGGAGCGTGACCTGGTGATCGCGTTCTTCGCCGACGAGGAGGCCGGGGGAGTCCTCGGCTCCGGATACTTGGCCCGAGAACGGCCCGAGCTGTTTGCCGGCGCCACCGAGGCCATCAGTGAAGTCGGCGGATACTCCATCACTTTGGCCGGCAAACGGGCCTATCTGCTGCAGACCGGAGAGAAAGCGCTCATTTGGGTGAAGCTGGTGGCCCGGGGGAGTGCGGGCCACGGTTCGCGCATCCATCACGACAACGCCATCACCCGCCTTGCGGAGGCAGTGGCCAAGGTCGGACGCCTGGAGTGGCCGATTCGACTGACGGAAACGACGAAGCAGCTTCTCGCGGAGCTGGCGCGAATTCTCGACGTCGACCCGCAGCGGGTCGGACCCGACGAGCTCGCTCTCGCAACGGGTACCGCCGCCGGGTTCATTCAGGCGAGCCTGCGAACGACCACGAATCCGACCGGCCTCACTGCGGGTTACAAGCACAATGTGATCCCCGACATGGCGGAGGCGCTCATCGACATCCGCTCGCTCCCCGGTGAGGAGGACAGCGTTCTGGCCGAACTCGCTGCGGTCTTGGGGCCTGATATCGAGATCGTGATCATGCACCGGGATATCGGCCTGGAAACCGAATTCGGCGGGCCGCTCGTCGATGCGGTCGTGGAGACCCTCGGCCGCCACGACCCTGGTGCCCCCGTTTTGCCGTACCTGCTGTCGGCCGGTACAGACAATAAAGCGCTGAGCACCCTCGGCATCAAGGGGTACGGCTTCGCGCCGCTTCGGCTGCCGGCTGATTTGGATTTTCCCGCGATGTTCCACGGCGTGGATGAAAGAGTGCCTCTGGACGCATTAGTGTTTGGCAGGCAGGTTCTGACGGACCTGCTCTCGAAGTACTAATCGGCCTTCGGGTAGCCACCAGCGGAAGCGACACGCGTGGACTTCATCAATGCAATCATCCTGGGTCTTGTTCAGGGACTGACTGAGTTTCTGCCCGTGTCATCCAGTGCCCATATCTCGATCCTCGGACAGCTTCTCGGCACCGGAGCGGATCCCGGCGCGCAGTTCACGGCGATTACACAGATCGGCACCGAACTCGCCGTTGTGTTGTTCTTCTGGAAAGACATCGTTCGCATCATCGGCCAGTGGTCCCGATCCCTGGTCGGCAGGGTGCCGCGCACTGATCCCGATGCCCGGATGGGATGGCTGATCATTCTGGGCTCCCTGCCCATCATCGTGCTGGGGCTGGTGTTCCAGGACCAAATCGAAACGGTGCTGCGTTCGCTCTGGATCACCGCCACGATGCTCATCGTGTTCGGAGTCCTGCTGGGCATCGCGGACTATGTGGGCGCCAAACGACGTCGGCTCAACGACCTGACAGCCCGGGACGGCGTGGTCTATGGATTGGCCCAGTCTCTGGCGCTCATCCCCGGTGTGTCTCGTTCCGGNGGCACCATCACGTTCGGTCTGTTCATGGGTTACGAACGTCGCGCCGCCGCCCGCTATGCCTTTTTGCTCGCTATCCCCGCGGTACTGGGGAGCGGTTTCTACCAGATCTACAAATCGATAGCCAAACCGTGCCTCGAGGGAGCGGTCAACTGCAAGCCCGAACTCTACGGTCCGCTGGAAACGCTGGTGGCGACCGTGGTCGCGTTCGTGGTCGCCCTGTTCGTGATCGGCTTCTTCATGAACTACATCTCGAAGCGCAGCTTCCTGCCGTTCGTGATCTACCGCATCGTGCTGGGAATCGTGCTCTTCGTGTTGTTGGCAACGAACGTGCTCTCTGCCTAGTTAGGCTTGAGGAATGCGTGCTTGGAAGCGACCAGAAATTCCCACCGTACCGGGTCGCTCAGGCGCACCCTGGCTACATGACACGGCCACGGCCGGGCTGGTAGAGGCTCGCCCGAAGGATGTCGCCCGGCTGTACGTCTGCGGCATCACGCCGTACGACGCCACGCACCTTGGCCACGCCGCCACCTACCTGGCCTTCGACACCCTGCAGCGGGTCTGGCTGGACGCCGGTTTCCGGGTGCATTACGCCCAGAACGTCACCGACGTGGACGATCCGCTGCTGGAACGTGCCGCAGAGACAGGTGTCGACTGGCGCGAACTGGCGGAATCCCAGGTGCAGCTCTTTCGCACCGACATGGAGGCGCTGGCAATCCTCCCCCCGAACGACTACGTGGCGGTGACCGAGGTCATCGACGAGGTCGCGGCTGCGGTGGCAACCCTGCGTGCGGCAGGTCTGGCGTATGAGGTTCCGACACCGGATGCCGTTGCCGGCGCCGACGGAATCGTCGCGCTCGACCTCTACTTCGACATCGAGGCCGCGCAGAACCAGACGGACTGGCACCTCGGCGACGAGAGCAATCTTGATCGGGACAGCATGCTCGCCCTCTTCGCCGAGCGGGGCGGCGATCCCGATCGGGACGGAAAACGAGATGCACTCGACCCCCTGCTGTGGCGTGCCGCGCGTGCCGGCGAGCCGCAGTGGGCATCGTCGGTGGGAGCGGGACGTCCCGGCTGGCACATTGAATGTTCGGTGATCGCCCTTAAAGAACTTGGCACCGATTTCACCGTTCAGGGTGGCGGCTCGGACCTGATCTTCCCCCACCACGATATGAGTGCGGGGCACGCGGCGGCACTGTCCGGGCATCCGCTGGCGGGTGTCTACGCTCACACGGGCATGGTCGCCTATCAGGGCGAGAAGATGAGCAAGTCACTCGGCAACCTGGTTCTGGTCTCCGGACTCCGCACCCAGGGCGTGGATCCCCGTGCCATTCGGTTCGCCCTGCTCGGCCAGCACTATCGCACGAACTGGGCCTGGACAGACGACCTGCTCCGGGCGGCCGAACACCGGCTCGCGGGTTACCGGGCGGCGTTCGGAGTCGGGGCCGCTCGCGGTCCGGCGTCGGCATCCGCGCTCGTCGAGAACATCCGCTCCTGCCTGGCGAATGATCTCGATGCACCAGGCGCCCTCATGCTGCTCGATGCTGCGGTTACGCGCGGCGTCGACGATGCCGATCTCGTGAGCCTCGCCGTGAACGCCCTTCTGGGCGTAGACGTTCGAGGTATCTGACCAGACGAGCTAGGTCCGGGGTCCCTCTGATCCCGGACGCGGCTCGGGACGCCCGTCGCGGCCATCGCCGCGCTTGCGCAGGTACTTCTCAAATTCCTGGGCGATGGCCTCACCGCTGGCCTCCGGAGAGTCCACCGTGTCGCGTGCCTGCTCCAGTTGAGCGATGTAGGCCGCCATCTCCTCGTCCTCGGCCGCCAGCGCGTCGATTCCGGTTTCCCACTCCGCCGCATCTGTCACCAGGGTTCCGCGCGGAATGACCACGTCAATGACCTCTTCGAGCTTGTCGATGAGGGCAAGCAGGGCCTTGGGTGACGGCGCGTTGTGCACGTAGTGGGGCACGGATGCCCAAATCGAGATGGTCGGAATGCCTACCGTCTCGGCGGCATCCGAAAGAATGCTCAGGATCCCGACCGGGCCTTCGTAGCTGCTGCGTTCGATCTGGAGTTCTGCTCGAACGTCCGCGTTGTCGCTGGACACGAAGATGGAGATCGGGCGCGTGTGCGGTACATCAGCCAGCATCGCACCGAGAAAGACGATCCCCGTCACGTCCGCAGCGAGGGCGGCATCGCAGATCTCGGCGGCGAAACTCTTCCAGCTTCGTGACGGCTCTGCTCCGAGCAGGAGGTACACGTTTCCGGCATTCGTGCCGCTCACACGCAGCTCGGCGTCCTCGGCCAGCGGCACGGCCTCGGCTCCGGGAACGGACGGTCCGTACAGGATGGCACTGGGCCATTCGAGCACACGCAGACCGTCTTCGTTCGTTGAGATGGTGGGTCGACTAAACTGGTAGTCGAAGTACATCTCCGGGTCGACCGTCATGATCTCCCGCACATCGAGCAGCGCCTTCAGTGCGCGAACGGCACCCGTTGCGGCTTCGCCGGCGTCGTTCCAGCCTTCGAACGCCACCACGAGCAGTCGCCCGCCCAGGAACCCATTTCCGTCAGTCACCGTGAAAAACCTCGATCTCAAGGTGCACCAGTAGAGCACACCATCAGTCAAGGATAGGCCGTGCCCTCTACACTTGGACTCCGTGAATGTTTTGCAGAACTTTTCCCCCCTACCCGCCGCCGTTCTCTGGGACATGGACGGCACTCTCGTAGACACAGAGCCCTACTGGATGAGGGCCGAAACCGAGCTCGTCGCCTCGTACGGCGGCGTGTGGACACACGACGACTGCATGCTGCTCGTCGGTTCCGGTTTGTGGAACTCAGCTGGAATCCTGCAGGACCGCGGGGTTGATATGGATGCCGATGCCATCGTGCAGTGGCTGACCGATCGGGTGCAAGAGCAGCTGGCCGAATCCGGTATCCCGTGGCGACCGGGCTCCCGTGAGCTGCTGGCAGAACTGAAGGCTGCGGGCATCCCGACAGCACTGGTCACCATGTCTGTGAAGCGCATGGCCCGTCAGATCGTCGATCTGATCGACTTTCCGGCTTTTGATCTCATCATCGCCGGGGACATGGTGGCCAACAGCAAGCCGCACCCGGAACCGTACCTCACGGCCGCCGAGGCCCTCGGCGTCGACCCCGTGCACTGCATCGCGATCGAGGACTCATATCCCGGTGTGGCCAGTGCCGTCGCTGCCGGCACGATGGCGATCGCCGTGCCCCATCAGATCGATCTGCCGGAGAGCGCCGAGTACACGCGGTGGTCGACTCTCGACGGGCGCACCCTGGAGCACCTGGTCGAGGTCTACCGGGCTCGATTGGCCTTCATCGAATCCGAATCCGAATTCCTTTCCGACCCGGTCGAGTTTCCCGAAACGGCCGACATCATCACAACGAGGACGCAGTAGTCACATGAGTACGAGCACGAGCAACACCGGTAACAGCAGCCAGGTACCCCAAAACAGCGGCCCCTTCCGGGCCGGCGACCGCGTTCAACTCACGGGTCCCAAGGGCCGGATGAACACGATCGCCCTGATCCCCGGGCAGGGGTTTCACACCCACCGAGGCATTCTTTCCCACGACGACATCATCGGCCAGCCCGACGGTTCCGTTGTCACCAACAACGTCGGCGTTGAGCACCTGGCTCTGCGCCCACTGCTGAGCGACTTCGTCATGTCCATGCCGCGTGGCGCAGCCATCATCTACCCGAAGGACGCCGCCCAGATTCTTGCTCAGGCGGATATCTTTCCCGGTGCCACAGTCGTTGAGGCCGGCGTGGGATCCGGCGCACTGTCGCTGTGGCTGCTGCGCGCCATCGGCGCATCCGGTCGGCTGGCCTCCTTTGAACGCCGTGAGGAATTCGCCGATGTCGCCCGAGATAACGTGGCCACATTTCTTGGATCCGACCCGGAGAACTGGACCATCACGCTCGGTGATCTCGCCGAAACTCTGCCCGACATCATGCCCCCACAGAGCGTGGATCGGGTCGTGCTCGACATGCTGGCCCCGTGGGAATGCCTCGGCGTCGTCTCCGACGCCCTCAAGCCCGGGGGAGTCGTGCTCTGCTACGTGGCGACGGTCACCCAGCTGTCCCGCGTGGCCGAGGCCATTCGCGGTACCGGGCTATACACGAATCCGGATTCCAACGAAACCATGATCAGGGGCTGGCACGTCGAAGGACTGGCGGTACGTCCGGACCACCGGATGATCGGTCACACCGGTTTTCTCATCACCGCGCGCCGTCTGGCGCCGGGTGCCGTTTTGCCTGAGCTCAAACGGCGTCCGTCGAAGACTGACTTCGACGACGCGGACGTGGAGGCCTGGACCCCGGGTGCACTGGGCGAAAGAAACGTCAGCTCCAAGAGCATGCGCAAGCGGGTCAGGGCGGCCAGCACCAGTGCGGGCCTGTCCAAAGCTCGTGACCTAGAGTCCCCGGTAGAATAGTTGCGGCCCACCCGCCGGCTTATCGTCACAGACCAGCTGCACAGTGAACTGCGGCACCCCGTATTGGAAAGAGGACTTGTGCGCAAAGCATCCGCGCTGATCGTTACCGCCGGATTACTCCTGGCATCGCTGACCGCNTGCAGCACGCCCGGTGCCGCCGAGGCGGACTGCACGGCCCCGTTGACATCCGGTGCCGCGTCGGACCTCATTACGGTGAACGGCGACTTCGGCGCCGTCCCGCAGGTTGATTTCCCCACACCGGTGAAGACAACAACGTCGCAGATGAGTGAGATCATTCCGGGCACCGGGCGCCCCGTCGTCACCGGCGAAAAAGTCACGGTCGATCTGAGTGTTTACAACGGCACCACCGGTGAAACGGTGCAGGAATCGGCCTATGACGGCACGACCCAGGCCAGCGTCCTCATCAACGAGCAGACCATCCGAGGCCTCTCCGCCGGCCTGGACTGCGCCCGCGTCGGTTCTCGCATCGCGGTTGTCGTTGCCCCGGAAGACGGCTTCGGCCCCCAGGGTGGCAACGCCGATCTCGGCGTGGCCGCCACAGACACCCTCGTGTTTGTGATCGACGTCGTCAAGTCCTACCTCACTCGTGCCGACGGAGCCGCCCAGCCGGTGGCCAATGGCCTTCCCGGCGTCGTGCTGGCTGAAGACGGCACCCCCGGAATCACCATCCCGTCTGGAGCGGCTCCGACGGAGCTTCAGGTGGGAGTGCTGAAGAAGGGGAACGGCGCCGTCGTTCAGGAAGGCGAACCGGTCACGGTCATGTACACCGGAGTCGTCTGGGACACGAAGACGGTCTTCGATACCACCTGGACCACCAAGGCGCCCGCGGCGTTCCTGGCAGCCGATGGGTCGACAACGCAGGGCGGGGTGATTCCCGGTTTCGCCAACGCTCTCATCGGGCAGACGGTCGGATCGCAGATCATTGCGGTGATCCCACCCGACCAGGCCTACGGAGACCAGGCGTCGGGTCCCATCCCGGCCGGATCGACGCTCGTGTTCGTGGTTGACATCCTCGGAACCAACTAGCAGCAGCCCTCGGTCACCGTCAGGGGCGGCACGCGCGCGATAGAATCGCACACGTGCCGCCCCTTTCTGATGATGCCCCCGTCACAGCCACACCGATCACCGTCGAAGAGCGGCTCTTCAGCCTGGTCCTGGCATTGATAGCCACGGAGATCGGACTCACCAAGTCCGAAATCCTCTCGACCGTGCAGGGCTATCGCCAGAAATACTCGATGGGTGACACCAACACGAGCCTTGAACGCCAGTTCGAACGCGACAAGGACGACATCCGGGAACTCGGTATTCCGCTCGAAACGATCGAAATGCCCGACGATCCCGGCAGTAATCATCACTTGCGATATCGGATACCCAAGGGCCTCTACAACCTGCCCGCCGATGTCACGTTCACCCCCGATGAATTCATGCTGCTCAAGCTGGCTGCCACCGTCTGGCGCGAGGGTTCCTTGTCGGCAGATTCTCGGCGAGCCCTGACCAAACTCAACTCGCTCGGCCTCGACTCCAGCGATCCCGTTTTGGGTTATGCGCCCCTTCTTCGCGCTCGCGAGGCGTCGTTTGAACCGCTCACCAAGGCGATGGACCGCGGCCAGGTCGTGNCTTTCCGATACCTGAAGCCGGGGGAGGCCNCGGCCCAGNCGCGTCGGGTNGAGCCACGTGCGATCGTTCTGCACGACGGCCGGTGGCATCTTTTCGCGACCGACCTGGTTGCGGCGGCTCCCCGCACCTTCCTGCTGTCTCGAATCGTCGGCTCCGTTGTCACGGTGCCGGGCGCTCTGTTCACGAGGGACGGCAATGACTCCCGGCAAGCTCTGGACGCTCTTGATGCTCTCTGGCAGACTCAGGTGGCTTCGGTTGCCGTGGCCCCGGCAACGGATGCCGCGCTGCGGCTCGGCAAACGGAGTTCGGCGGATAACCAGGCCGAGGTGCTGACGTTGCACTACACGGACCTGAGCATTCTGGCGGATGAGTTGGCCGGCTACGGCCCGGAGGTCCTGGTGCTCTCACCCCCTGCACTGCGTGATGCCGTTCTCACCCGGCTCACGGGAGTCTTCCGCGCCCACAAGGGAAACTCATGACCGCGCAGGAGCCGCGTCTCGCGGCCGATAAGCTCACCTTTCTGCTGTCCCTCGTCCCCTATTTGATCGATCACGACACGGTCAGTGTCGCGGAGGTCGCGGAGCGTTTCGGCGTGTCAGCCGACCGCGTGCGTGCATCGGTGCGCCTGATCGCCATGTCGGGTATCCCCGGGGAGACCAGCCAATATCAACACGGCGATCTGTTTGACATTCAGTGGGATGAGTTCGAAGAGAACGACCGGATCGTGCTCACGCACCTCGTGGCAATCGACGACTCGCCGCGCTTCTCAGCGCGGGAGGCGGCGGCCCTGATCGCGGGATTGCAGTACTTGTCGGCACTGCCGGAGAACTCGGATCGGGACGCCGTTGCTTCGCTGATGGCCAAGCTCACGCGCGGAGCATCCGCTGAACCCAGTCAGGTTGCTGTCTCGGGTGGGGAATCACCGGCTGCCCTGGACCTCATCACGTCGGCTGTGAAGAACCACCAGCAGATTGTCTTCATCTATCAGAATTCTCGGGGCGCACGCGAGGAGAGGCGTGTCGATCCCCTGCGTATCGAATCCGTCGACAAGGACTGGTATCTGCGGGGGTGGTGTCATCTGCGCGAGGCCGTACGCACGTTCCGTCTCGACCGGATGAGTGACCTTCGAGCGTCGCACGAGTCGATGACACCACGGGCGGAGACGATCCAGCTTCCCGACACGCTCTTCGAGCCCTCCGTGAATGACCTCACCGTGGTGCTCGAACTGCCGGAAGCCGCACTCTCCCTGATCGCCGATTACCGGCCGGAGCGGTTGCGCAAGACCGGTGTGGCAGACCGAGTGCACGTCACCGTGCGAGTGGCGCACTATCACGCCCTCAAGCGGCTTGTCAGCGCCGGTGCGGGTGTTCTCACGGTCGTGGAACCCGCTGATGCCCGCAGAATTGTGGCCGACTGGTCGGCGGCCGGGGCATCGCAGTACCTAGATTCCTGACCGAACGCCGGTTCGACAGCGGGTGCGTCGCGATCGACTGATAGCCCACGGTAAAGTTATGACACACGCACGAATGATCCAGAGGACAGAACCTCATGCTCGGTAATGCATTCAGCGGATGGCACCTTGTGATCATCCTGTTCATCATTTTGCTACTTTTTGGCGCACCGAAACTTCCGGGCCTCGCCAAGAGCCTCGGCCAGTCTATGAAGATCTTCAAGACGGAGATCAAGGGCGACAAGGCTGACGCGCCCACTGACGAAACCCCCAAGACCGACGGTCCTGTCGACCCAGCAGCTAAGCCCTAACAGCGTGGCGGTGTGGAGCCGCCGGGGCGCGGCGAGAGAAGGGAAGATGTCGCTCGGTCAGCATTTGATCGAGCTGCGCAAGCGTCTGTTCCTTGCTGCCGCCGGCATCCTTATCGGTGCTGTGATCGGGTGGTTCCAGGCTGATTTCGTGCTCGATCAGCTTCGTGCGCCGATCACGCAAATCGTGGAGGCGCAGTCGCGTAACGCGCAGATCAACTACCCCGACATGACGTCGGCGTTCGACCTCAAGTTGAAGATCTCGTTTTACGTCGGGCTCATCATCTCGAGTCCGGTCTGGCTCTACCAAATCTTCGCTTTCCTGGTGCCGGGGCTGACTCGGAAGGAAAAGGCGTACACCTTCGGGTTCTTCTTCTCCGCCATTCCGCTGTTTCTGGCAGGTTGCGCCGCGGGGTGGTTCGTACTGCCAAATGTCGTTGAGCTGCTGACCAGTTTCGCGCCGGCCCAGGACGCGGCACTCATCAGTGCGGTGAGTTACTTCGATTTCGTTTTGAAGCTTGTCTTGGCTATCGGCATCGCTTTTGTGCTGCCGGTTTTCATCGTCCTCTTGAATTTCGCCGGGGTGATCAGCGCACAATCGATCATTAAGTCGTGGCGGATAGCCATTCTCGTCATCGTTCTTTTCACGGCGATCGCCACCCCGGCTGCCGATGTCGTGTCCATGTTCCTATTGGCCGTTCCCATGGTGGTGCTGTACTTCGCTGCGTACGGCATCGCTTTCCTCCATGACCGGCGGGCCGCCAAGCGCGCTCGCGCCGTCGAACAAGAATTGGCGCATTAGGAACTCGTGACCCACACCCAATCGCCGGCCGAACGCTACGCCGCCTCCCGTAAGAATGTTGCCCAGCCCATCCTGCAGGCGTTCCGAAATGCTCAAAGATTCGACCTGGACCCATTCCAGATCGAGGCCTGTGCCTCCATTGAGGCCGGGCGAAGTGTGCTTGTGGCTGCGCCGACCGGAGCCGGGAAGACCATCGTCGCGGAGTTCGCCATCTACCTGGCAATGCAGGACCCGACCAAGAAGGTGTTCTACACGGCGCCGATGAAGGCCCTGAGTAACCAGAAGTTCCAAGAATTCGTGGCAGAGTACGGCGCCGACCAGGTAGGGCTGCTCACCGGCGACACGAACGTGAACGCACAGGCCCGCGTCGTTGTGATGACGACCGAAGTCTTACGCAACATGCTCTACGCGAACTCTGACCTACTCAAGAACCTCGCGTTCGTGGTGATGGACGAGGTGCACTACCTCGCTGACCGTTTCCGTGGAGCGGTGTGGGAAGAAGTGATCATTCACCTTCCCGAGCCCGTTCGAATGGTCTCACTCAGCGCCACCGTGTCCAATGCGGAGGAATTCGGTGATTGGCTGCAGGCGGTACGAGGACAAACGGACGTCATCGTGTCCGAGGAACGCCCGGTCCCGCTGGAACAGCACGTGCTCGTGAAGAACAACATGCTCGACCTCTTTGACTCTGCCGCCCTGGTCGGTGCGCACCGGGTAAACCCCGAACTCGTGCGGCTGTCGCACGCGGGAGCTCGTTCGACCGGGCGTGGCGGTGGCCGCAGCGGAGAGGACCGGCGATCGGACTATCGAGGTCGTAACCAGCAGCGTGCAACGTTCGTTCCGGTCCGCAGCGAGAATGCACGGATGGACCGGGCCGAGATCGTTCGCATGCTGGAAGGGAAGAAGCTTCTCCCGGCGATTTTCTTTATCTTCAGCCGCGTCGGGTGCGACCAGGCCGTGCGCCAGGTGCTTCGCGCCGGCGTGCGCCTCACCAACGAGCACGAACGCGACGAGATTCGCAGCATCGTCGACGAACGTTGTCGTACCCTGCTCGATGAAGACCTCGGCGTGCTCGGATACTTCGAATGGCTCGATGGCCTGGAAAGAGGCGTCGCAGCGCATCATGCCGGCTTGCTTCCGGCCTTCAAGGAAGTTGTCGAGGAGCTCTTTCAGAAGAAACTGGTCAAGGCCGTGTTCGCGACCGAGACGCTCGCCCTCGGAATCAACATGCCCGCTCGCACGGTGGTCCTGGACAAACTCGAGAAGTTCAACGGTGAAGCCCGCGTGCCGATCACGCCCGGGGAGTACACCCAGCTCACCGGTCGGGCCGGTCGTCGGGGTATCGACACCCTCGGGCACTCCGTGATCCAGTGGCAGCAGGGACTCGATCCGCAGGCGGTGGCGTCTCTCGCCTCCCGCCGTACGTACCCGCTCAATTCAAGCTTCAAGCCCACCTACAACATGGCCGTGAACCTGATCGACCAATTTGGTCGGGAGCGCACCCGCCACGTGCTGGAGTCGTCCTTCGCCCAATTCCAGGCTGATCGCGCCGTCGTGGATTTGGCCCGATCCGTGCGCCAGCAAGAGCAATCCCTCGCGGGCTTCGCTGAAGCAATGACCTGCCACCTCGGTGATTTCGCTGAGTACACGACCATTCGCCGCCGATTGACCGAGCGGGAACGCGAAGTGTCAATCAGTGATAATTCCCTGCGCGGGGAGCGGGACCGGCGTCAGAAAGACATCGCCCACCTGCGCAAGGAAATGCGTGCCCACGCCTGTCACCACTGTCCCGAACGCGAACAGCACGCCCGCTGGGCCGATCGCTGGTGGAAGCTTTCCAGGCAGACGGATGCCCTCAACCAGCAGATCAACGCCCGCACCGGTGCCATCGCCCGGGTGTTCGACCGGGTGACCGACGTATTACTCGGTTACGGGTACCTCACCCAGAACCCCGACGGACAGGTCGGGCTCAGTGAGAGCGGACGAATCCTTCGCCGCATCTATGCCGAGCGTGACCTGCTCGTGGCCGAGGCGCTGCGCCGTGGCCTGTGGAACGAACTGGATGCGGCCAGCTTGGCCGCCATGGCCTGTGCGCTCGTTTTCGAACCGCGGCGCGAAGAAGGAATGCTGGATGCTCGATACCTGCCGAAGGGAGCATTCAGGCCGGCATTCGATGAGACGACTGATCTGTGGAGCCGCATCGACGATCTGGAACGTCACAACAAGCTCCCCGGCAGCAAACCTTTGTCCGTGGGGCTGAGCCTCGCCATGTGGAAATGGGCCCGCGGCGCCAGCCTCGGAGACGTGCTGCTGGAGGCTGAGATGGCCGCTGGTGACTTCGTGCGCATGACCAAGCAGACCATCGACCTGCTCGATCAGCTCTCCGTCGTTGCCGATGGGCCAGTCGGCAGGACCGCACGCCAAGCAATGGATGCCGTGCGCCGCGGCATCGTCGCTTACTCGTCGGTTTCGTAGTACCGATGACTCGATCCACTCAGAATGCCTGGGCCCTGCCGTTGTGGGCTGCGCTCGTGCTCGCCGGGTTGGGCGGCGCGATTCTTGATGCCGGTTTCCCCGACCGAAACCTGTGGGTTCTGGCGCCGGTCGGCGTCGCTCTCATGCTCGTCGCGCTGCTCGGGCGCGGTCCATGGACGGGGCTATTGGTCGGACTCGTCGCCGGGTTGTCTTTCTGGCTGATCCACATCTCGTGGATCACCCTCTACCTCGGTCCCGTGCCGTGGATCGCGCTGGGGGGCCTGCAGAGCATCTTCTTCGCGGTCGGCTTGTCCCTCACCGCCGTGGTGCTGCGAAACGGGCCCGTCATCTGGCCCACGAGGCTGGCACGGCTCGGCGTCATCCCCGTCGTCGTGGCGGGGCTGTGGACCGCCCGCGAGGCGATCTCCGCGGTGTGGCCGTACGGTGGATTCGCGTGGGGGCGAGTCGCGCTATCCCAGTCCGAGGGACCGTTCAGGATGCTCGTGGCCTGGGTGGGCATGTCCGGACTGAGCTTCCTGATCGTGTGGCTCAGCGCCCTCCTGCTGCAGCTGGTGCGTGAAACTGATGTTCCCGTCCTGTCGCGGGCCACCATCGCCGTCGCGTCGATCGCCGCGCTTCTGCTCGTGCCCGCGTTCACGATCGTGCAGAGCGGAACCACTCGGCTCGCCGCCGTGCAGGGAGCCTCCGACGCGGGCCTGAACGCTGTCTACACCCCCGGACAGATCCTTAACGATCACGCGTCAGCCACTCTGCCGCTCATCGGCACGGAAACGGTTGATTTCATCGTCTGGCCGGAGAACGCCAGCGACATCGACCCGTTGCGATACCCGGAAGCGGCCAAGGTATTGGACTACGTCAGTCGGCAGATGGATGCCCCGCTGCTGGCGGGAACCATCACCCTGCAGGACGGAACGTATTTCAACAGCTCGCTGCTCTGGAAAGCGGGGGAGGGCGCAGTAGACATCTACGACAAAATACACCCGGTCCCTTTCGCCGAGTACATGCCCAATCGGGCTTTTTGGCGGCCTTTCGCGCCGGAGCTCATCGACCTGATCGGCCGGGACTATGGGATCGGAACCCGTGACAATGTCTTCGACATCAATGGGGTGCTCGCTGGGATCGCGATTTGTTTCGATATCGCTGATGACCAACTCATTCACAACATGATTGCTGACAACTCCGAGATCATTCTGGGACAAACGAACAACGCTGATTTCGGCTACACGGACGAGAGCGTTCAACAGCTCGCCATTGCACGGCTTCGAGCGATCGAGGCGGGGCGCACGGTGGTGAATATCTCCACGGTCGGCACGAGCGCCATCATCACCCCAGACGGAGACACCCTCGACAGACTTCCCACCTGGGTGCCGGGAGCCATGGTGCAGACGGTTCCGCTCAGTTCCACCATCACTCCGGCGATGTCGCTCGGCCGGGCGATCGAATGGCTTGTATCAGGCATGGGACTGGCCGGTTTCGCACTGTGTTTCATCATGGCCCGCCCAGCCAAGCCGAATGCAAAAGGGTACACAAAAGGGCGGTTTCGGAGCTGAATACTCCGCAACCGCCC
>JGI24770J26754_10001875_pt1 | contig 14686 bp, 9 predicted proteins | sample LakOneMetagenome_FD_26754 | JGI IMG/M metagenome (IMG submission 26754) | reverse complement strand
AAGGCAATAGCAGATAATTGACTGGTATTTATTTTCGCTTTTTTTAAAGCGCTATCTATCACAGGAACAATGTTTTGCTGATGTGCTCTTGAAGCTAATTCTGGCACAACACCACCGTATTCTTCGTGTATTTTTTGACCAGCAACAACATTGGACAAAACAGTATTGTTCTTTAAAACAGCTGCAGCCGTGTCGTCGCACGAACTTTCAATTGCTAAAATAAAAACATCATTGTTAGGCATTGGGCACAATTTTTGAATTATATTTGATTAACCGTTATAAAACGATTATTTTTACAACGATTACAAAAGTAACCATTTTCGAGGTTTCTTATCTACACCGAATTAAATTTTGAAAGAAAAAAAAGAAAATACGCGTTTCAAAAAAATCAGAAAAATTGTTTTAAGAACTTTTCTGNTTTTGCTAGTACTTATATTAACGCTTGGAATTGCTCTTTCATTACCTGTTGTTCAAACCAAAATCGCCCATTATGTTACCGAAAAACTCAATAAAGATTTTGGAACTGATATTTATGTAGATGAAGTTGAAATCAATATTTTTGGTAGTGTTCAATTGAAGAAAGTCTTGGTTAAAGACGAAAAAAAAGACACTTTAATTTTCGCTAACCGAATCGTTACCAGTATTCTGGATACAAAAAAACTATTGGATGGTAATTTGATTTTTGGTGCGATGACCGCCAATGAACTAACACTAAATGTAAAAACTTATAAAGGTAATAAAGACACCAATCTTGACAAATTTGTAGCGGCATTTGATAATGGAAAACCATCTTCTGGTAAATTTAGAATGACTTCCGATAAAATCACATTGAAAAACTGTCGCTTTAGAGAAATCGATTATAATCGTGAAGTTCCATTGGATGTTGATTTTACCAAATTAAATGCGGTTCTTACCCATTTCAGAATAAAAGGTCCAAATGTTTACACAAATATCGACGAAATGTCTTTCATGGACCATCGTGGTTTGTTTGTTGAGGATTTAAAATCGAAATTCACCTATACCAAAAAGAACATTCGTCTGGAACAACTCGTTTTTAAAACGGCTGAATCCAACTTCAATGGAGCTGTTATTTTAAAATACGACCGAAAAGACTTTAAAGATTTTAATAACAAAGTAGTTTTTGATGTAACCACCAATGACGCTAAAATATCTTCTAATGATATTTGGTATTTCTATAAAGAAATTGGCAAAAATCAATCATTTGATTTACAAGGAAAAATTGACGGTACATTAAACAATTTCACAGCCAAACGATTAAAACTAAAAGATACCAAAAATTCTGAAATTGTTGGAAATGTCAATTTTAGAAATCTTTTTTCAAAAAAAGGTCAAGGNGCTTTTTATATGAAAGGATCGTTTAAGAAAGTGACATCCAATTATGAAAATTTGATAACNCTTTTACCTAATGTATTAGGNAAAAAATTACCTTCTTCGTTAAAAAAACTTGGACAATTCAATTTAAAAGGTGATGCAGAGATAACGACCACAGCCATTAAAGCTGATTTTGATTTGCAAACCAAGTTAGGTAATGTTACGTCAAAATTAGTTATGGCTAACATTAATACCATTGATAATGCTAGTTATTCTGGTAATATAATTTTAGACAACTTTGATGTTGGTAACTTTTTAAACAGAAAAGATGTCGGTAAAGTAACNATGGATGTTGATGTTGACGGAAAAGGTTTTGTGNAGAAATATTTGAACACCAAATTTTCAGGCGAAGTAAAAAGCATTACCTATAATGGATATACTTATAAGAACATATTGGCAGATGGAAGTTTTAAAAAGCCAATTTTTAAAGGAAAAATTAATGTTAATGATCCTAATTTGTTTTTTGATTTTGATGGAATTATAGACTTAAGCAAGAAAGAAAGTATTTATGATTTTCATGCTAAAGTGGATTATGCCAATCTTAAAAAATTAAATTTCATTAACGATGAAGTGGCCGTTTTTAAAGGCGATGTTGTAATGAAACTTTCTGGGAATTCTATCAATAACATGAAAGGTGACGTTATTATTTCTAATGCTTCTTATCAGAATTCAAAAGACATTTATTTCTTTGACAATTTAACAGTTAATTCGAGTTTTGACACTAATTTAGAACATACTATTTCCTTATATTCTCCCAATCAAATTAATGGTAAAATTCAAGGGAAATTTGAGTTCAGTCAGATTCAGAAAATGATTCAGAATTCCTTGGGAAGTTTGTATACGAACTATAAACCTAATGTGCTCAAAAAAGGACAGTATTTAAAGTTTAGTTTTTCCGATTTTAATGAAATTATCGAAATTCTTAACCCCAAAATATCGTTCAACAAAGATGCTGTTGTTAACGGAACAATTAAAGGAGATAACAATGATTTTAAACTGAAATTTACCTCTAAAACGATTGATGCCTTTGATGTTCATTTGGATAAAGTACAATTGGAAATTGACAACAAAAACCCATTATACAATACCTATGTTCAATTGGATAGCATCAAAACAAAATACTACAAGGTAAGAGACTTTTCTTTGATTAATGCAACGTCTAAAGATACGCTGTCGTTTAGAGCAGAGTTCAAAGGAGGTGAAAAAGGAACAGATTTCTACAACTTAAACATGTACCACACCATTGATAAAAACAATCAAAACATCATCGGATTTAACCAATCTGAAATGATGTTTAAAGATTACCTTTGGTATATCAATAAAGAAGAAAATGATCAAAATAAAATCATCTTCGACAAAGATTTTAAACACTTTACATTTGACGATTTGATAGTTTCTCACGAAAATCAATTTCTTCAATTAAAAGGTTTTATTGATGGCGCAACAACCAAAGATTTGCAATTGACTTTCCATGATGTGAATCTAAATAAAGTTACACCCGATGTAAAACAGTTCAAATTTGAAGGGAATCTAAACGGTGAGGTGTATTTAAAACAAAACAATGCCGTCTATCAACCAACAGCTGCATTAGAAATTAAAGAACTGCATATAAACGACAACTTGTTGGGTGATTTAAGTTTGGATATTAACGGAAATGATAATTTTTCAAGATTTGGAATTGTTTCTAAAATTGAAAATGAAAATGTCAAATCGTTTACTGCCGATGGTGATTTAGAGATTGTAAAAGGCGAAACGCTAATCGATTTAAATTTAAATTTTCAAAAATTCAATTTAGGAATTTTAAAAAATTTGGGTGGTGAAGTACTATCTAATATTAGAGGATTTGCTTCTGGAAATGCAAGACTGTCAGGAAATGTTAATGATATAGATTACAACGGACGTTTGTTTGTTGACGATGCTGGTGTTACTATTCCGTATTTAAATGTTGATTACAAAATTAAACCAAATTCNATTGTTGATATTACAAAAAATAAATTTATCATTCAAAAGACAAAACTTTACGATACTAAATTCAATACAGAAGGAAACATTCAAGGTTTTATTAAACACAAACAATTTGGTGATTGGGAATTGGATTTAGCCATTGATGCTGATCGTATCCTAGCATTAAATACACAAGATCATGAAGATGTAGCTTATTTTGGAACGGCATTTATTAATGGAGATGCTACCATTAAAGGCCCTACAAGTGGTTTGGAAATTAATGTAAACGCTAAATCGGCCAAAGGCACTGATGTTAAAATACCAATAAATGATGCCGAAGCGGTTAGTGAAAACAATTACATTCATATTGTAACCAAAGCCGAAAAAGAAGGAAAAGTAAGTAAAGACGCTGAATTCATTAGAAATTATAACGGTCTTCAAATGAACTTTGAATTTGATATTACTACTGATGCTAGTATTGAAGTGATATTGAACAGAGAATCAGGGCATGGAATGAAAGGAAAAGGTCGTGGAACCTTGAATATGAATATTAATACTCTTGGAAAGTTTGAAATGTATGGTGACTTTACCGTTTGGGAAGGTTCTTATAATTTTAAATATGGTGGATTAATCGACAAAAAATTTGACGTAAAAAAATTCGGATCTATTGTTTGGACTGGAAACCCCTATAATGCTACTTTAAACTTAGAAGCGGTTTCGAAAAATATTATGGCCAATCCTGCAGTTTTAATTGACAATGCNTCGTTCAACAAGAAAATCCCAGTAGAAGTTATTATTGGTTTAAAAGGAACTATTTCTAATCCAGAACCNGATTTTAATATTAATTTTCCAAACGTGAGTTCNGTAATGAAATCGGAGATTGAAACTAAATTAGCNGATAGTGATACCCGTCAAAAACAAGCATTATATTTATTATCAACAGGTAGTTTTTTAAGTCCAGAAGGATTGAGTCAATCGCAAGTAGCCAATAGTTTTTATGAAAAGGCAGGCGCTTTGTTTGGTGAATTGTTTAATGATGAAGGAGGTAAAATAAACTTTGATGTTACCTATTCAGCTGCTAATAAAACGGCTTTAAGTCCTACAGAAGCCGGTAGAGTTGTAGCTACAGTTACTACTCAAATTAACGATCGAATTACCATTAACGGCAGAGTTGGTGTGCCAACAGGAGGTGTTTCTGAAACAGCTATTGTTGGGAATTTTGAAGCGCAATATCGTGTAAATGAAGATGGAACGTTAAATTTGCGAATATTTAATAGAGAAAATGATATCAATTATATCGGACAAGGAATAGGTTACACTCAAGGAGCTGGAGTATCATATGAAGTCGATTTTGACACCTTTAAAGAATTGATAAACAAAATTTTCAAAAAGAAAGTTATTGATACTACAGAAAAGAAAGATGAAGTTGTAGATGATAATTCCTTGTTGCCAGAACATATCAAAATGGATTCTGATAAAAAGAAGAAAAAGAAAACCGAAGATAAAACACAAAATAATAAAGAAGGAAAACCTGAAGATGAGTAATTCAGGTTTTTTTTATCATATTCTTTTTTTTATATCCAATAACTTAAAACTTATCAACGAAAACGATTGAATTTCATCAAATTTATGATATGTGTAATTATATCGCATTTTGTATGGGTATTCTTTGCTAAATTTACATTTTAAAACATAAAAATATGTCAAAAACGATAAAAAAAATAGGTGTCCTTACATCAGGTGGTGATTCACCTGGTATGAATGCAGCTATTCGTTCTGTTGTTCGTACATGCGCTTATTATAATATTGAGTGCGTTGGAATTTACAGAGGTTATCAAGGAATGATTGAAGGTGATTTTAAAGAAATGGGACCACGTTCGGTAAACAATATTGTCAACAAAGGTGGTACAATTTTAAAATCGGCTCGTTCGAAAGAATTTATGACGGCTGAAGGGCGAAAAAAAGCATATGATAACCTAAATGCAGCTGGAGTAGAAGCTCTTGTTGTAATTGGTGGTGATGGAAGTTTTACAGGTGCCGAAGTTTTTAATGCAGAATATGGTTTCCCAGTAATGGGAATTCCAGGAACGATTGATAACGATATTTTCGGAACTAGTCACACCCTAGGATTTGATACCGCTTTAAATACGGTAGTAGAATGTATTGATAAAATTCGTGACACTGCAAGTTCACATAACCGACTTTTCTTAGTAGAAGTTATGGGGCGCGATGCCGGTCATATTGCTCTAAATGCGGGAATTGGAGCAGGAGCAGAAGAAATTCTTATTCCAGAAGAAGATATGGGATTGGAGCGACTTTTAGATTCATTGCGAAAAAGTAAAGCTTCAGGCAAATCATCTAGTATTGTGGTCATTGCAGAAGGTGATAAAATTGGTAAAAACGTATTCGAATTGAAAGATTATATCGAAGAAAATTTTCCAGAATACGACATTCGTGTGTCGGTTTTAGGTCACATGCAACGTGGTGGCTCACCCTCATGTTTCGACAGGGTTCTTGCTAGTAGATTAGGGGTTAAAGCCGTTGAATCATTGTTAGAAGGAAAATCAAATTATATGGTGGGAATGTTAAGTGATAAAGTGGCATTAACTCCACTAGAGCAAGCCATAAAAGGGCATTCCGAAATTGATAGAGAATTGTTACGAGTGTCGGATATTATGACTACTTAAAATTTAAAAATGCTTTAGGCTCAGTGCTTTAAGCTAACATGAAAATAAAATAATACTAATCGGCATACAGCATAATGCTCAGTGCCTAAAGCTTTAAAAAAAATGTCAAAAGTAAAATTAGGAATCAACGGATTCGGAAGAATTGGAAGAATTGTTTTTAGAGAAACATTTAACAGAGATAACGTAGAAGTTGTTGCTATCAACGATTTATTAGACGTTGATCACTTAGCCTATTTATTAAAATACGATTCTGTACACGGTCGTTTCAATGGAACCGTTGAAGTAAAAGAAGGAAAATTATACGTTAACGGAAGAAATATTCGTATCACAGCTGAAAGAAATCCAGCAGATTTAAAATGGAACGAAGTAGATGTTGATGTTGTAGCTGAATGTACGGGTATCTTTACAACTATTGAAACTGCACACGAACACATTAAAGGTGGTGCTAAAAAAGTAATCATTTCTGCTCCTTCTGCTGATGCTCCAATGTTTGTTATGGGAGTTAATCACTTAACTGCAAAAGCTACTGATTTAGTAGTTTCTAACGCTTCATGTACGACCAACTGTTTAGCTCCTTTAGCTAAAGTTATTCACGATAATTTCGGAATTGTAGAAGGTTTAATGACAACTGTTCACGCAACAACATCTACTCAAATGACTGCAGATGGACCATCAAGAAAAGACTGGAGAGGCGGCCGTGCTGCTAGTGTAAATATCATTCCTTCTTCAACAGGGGCTGCAAAAGCGGTTGGAAAAGTAATTCCAGATTTGAATGGTAAGTTAACTGGAATGTCATTCCGTGTTCCTACAGTTGACGTTTCTGTAGTTGATTTAACAGTGAAATTAGCTAAAGAAACTTCATACGAAGAAATTATGGCTGTATTGAAAAAAGCTTCTGAAAATGAAATGAAAGGTATTTTAGGATATACAGAAGATGCTGTTGTATCTCAAGATTTTATTTCAGACAAAAGAACTTCAATTGTTGATGCAACTGCTGGAATAGGTTTAAATTCAACATTCTTCAAATTGGTTTCTTGGTATGATAATGAGTATGGATATTCAAGTAAATTAATTGATTTATCAGTTCACATTGCTGGACTTTAATATATAAAAATAAAATCCCGATGGCTCTTACAATGAGTTGTCGGGATTTTTTAATTAACCAAACCAACCAAACCAATGAAATTATTAGTTGATAGTGGATCTACTAAAGCCGATTGGATAGCAATAGACGAAAACGGAAAAGTATTGTTCACAACACAAACTTTAGGGCTAAACCCAGAAGTTTTAGATAAAGAAGAAATTATCAATCGTTTAGAAGATAAATTTGATATTTCTCACAATAAAGAAAAAGCAACGCATCTGTTTTTCTATGGTGCAGGTTGTGGAACTGATCGTATGAAAGATTTTCTTACGATTGTTTTTCAAGAATATTTTTCAAATGCGGCTGTTGCTGTTCACGAAGATACTTATGCCGCGGTATATGCAACAACACCTAAAGATGAAGAAGCTATTGTTTGTATTTTAGGAACTGGTTCTAATTGCAGCTATTTTGATGGAAAAGTATTGCATCAAAAAGTTCAATCATTAGGATATATCGCAATGGATGATTGCTCTGGAAATCGATTTGGACGTCATTTATTAAGAGGCTATTATTTCAATAAAATGCCTAAAGAATTGGCGTTAGAATTTGAAGAAGAATACAATGTTGAGCCCGATGCGGTAAAACATAATTTATACAAAGAACCCAATCCAAATGCCTATTTAGCAACATTTGCAAAGTTTTTAATCAAACATAAAGATACCGAATTTTGTAAAAAGTTTATTTATGCTGAATTAGAAGATTTTGTTGAAAATTACATCAAACAATTTGATAATTGCACCAAAATCCCAGTTCATTTTGTAGGTTCAATAGCCTTTTATCTAAAAGAAGAATTGGAAGAAATATTATCAAAACACGGTATTAATGTGGGTAATGTGTTAAGACGACCAATAGACGGATTAATTGCTTATCACATCTTAAATAAATAATTTTAAAGCCTGAAAAACTATTTTTCAGGCTTTTTTATAAACTTTGCTTTAAAATAAAATCAATGGAAATCGCAATAATAGCCCACGACGGAAAAAAAGCTGATNTGGTNCAGTTTTTAAATAAAAATAAAGAAATTCTTCTCAACGAAAATATAAAGCTGATTGCTACNGGAACCACTGGAGGAAAAGCCGAAGCCGCTGGTTTTAAAGTAAAGAAAATGCTTTCTGGTCCTCTAGGTGGTGATGCTCAAATTGCGGCTCGTGTAGCCGAAGGAAAAACAAAAATGGTATTGTTTTTTAAAGATCCAATGTCTAATCACCCACACGAAGTGGATATTAACATGCTCATTAGGGTTTGTGATGTACACAATGTACCTTTAGCCACTAACGAAGCTACAGCCCAGTTATTATTAGAAGCCATTGCCAATAAGTAATTGTTATTGAATAAAAAATCCTCAAATAAATTTTATTTGAGGATTTTTTTATTTGATTTATTTAAGAAATTATATAATGGCTATCATCGAAATTTCAACATTGACATTTTTAGGTAAACATGCCACTTGAACAGTCTCTCTTGCAGGCGCCGTTTTTTCATCAAAATAACTTCCGTAAACCGAATTGATTCGGGCAAAATCTCCCATATTCATTATGAAAATAGTTGCTTTTACTACATGCTCAAAAGTCATGTTAGCTGCTTCTAAAACCGCCTTCATGTTTTCCATTACTTGTTTGGTTTCGCTTTCAATATCATCTAAAACCAATTCCATTGTAGCCGGATTTAAAGCAATTTGACCCGAAGTATACAGCGTATTATCAACTAAAACAGCTTGATTGTATGGGCCAATAGGAGCAGGAGCTTTGTCTGTAAAAATAATTTTTTTCATAAGTAATTTGAATTAACGTAAGGTTCGATCGGGTTGTGTGCGTTTGTCCCACTTAATATCTTTAAGTACACCAGCTTTAATTCCGATGAAGAATCCCCAATAGGAATTTGTTCCAAAAGGATTCCAATTAAAACTCATGTTCCAACTTAATAAATCCCTATTCAAGCGTATTTGAGTAAATGATACGCCATGCTTTACAAAATCATAACCTGTTGAAACACCAATTTTCCATTTCGGAGTCAAGTCGGTATTGGCAGAAATCATGATCGAATTACTGGCAATCTTTCTTTCATTAGCAATATTGGAGTAGGTTAGTGAATACGCAAAATTCAAGTCCCAAGGAATGACGGCATTATAAAACCCTGAAAAGGAATCTGTATCATCATCTTTCTGGTTATTTTGACTTTCTCTGCTGTCATTCAATTCGGTATTGCTTCCAAATAAGTCATCTTCACGACCACCATTTTGAGAGCCTTGTACATTCTTTTTCTTTTTATCCGATTTAGAACTAGAAACCGCATAGTTAATAGTCATGTTTGCACTAGTCATTCTAAACAATCCGCCTCCATTATCAATATTAAAAGTATTAATACGAGTCTTATTATCTTTACCTAAAGCATAAGGATCTAATGTTGCGGCAAAGTTCACGTTCATCTTTTGTTTGAATAATAAAGTACCACCGCTTATTCTCATTGGAGACCATCGCAATGAATCGGCAGCCAAATCATAACTTGTGGCAAGATTGAAATTGTTTAATAACATTACTTTTTTGGGAGTAGTGGCAGTAGAATCTTTATCTCTAACTTTTGCTTCAAAAGTATTACTTAATGTAAAACCAACATTATTGGAATATGTTTTACTAGGAACACCATATATCCCGCCTTCAAAACGCGTATATTCAGCTCTATTTCCACTAGCATCCATAGCATAAGTATCATAATATTTTGAGAAACTTGGGGCGTAACTATGTGAAATAGACGGACGCATTACGTGTCTAATGGCTTGGATTTTATTTTTTTTACCAAAATCATATGTACCATAAATAGTAGTTCCAATACTGCTAGAAAACGAATACGTTCTAAAGGCATCAAAACCATTAACATCGGTGGGAACTACTGTTCCAGTTGGTGTTGCTGGAGGTAATGATGTAGTTACAAATTCTTTCCGAATGGTTTTTAAGTACCAAACTTCATTATAATTTACCGAAGTTGAAGCACTAAAAAATTTAAATATTTTGAAATTCGTACTCAACGGAATAGCATGTTGGAATCCCATTTTTGCTTGATCAAACATTTCTTTTTTAAAGAAAAATTCATCTGTTGTTTGTATTTGATTTTCTCCTTTAAAACTGTATTGTAAATTGATGTTTTTTATAAAACCTTTTTTAATTCCATCTTTAGGGGCAAAAGGGAAAATTCTATCCACACTCAATTGCATGTTTGGCAACGTCATGTTGATTTTTTTCGTTTGTGTATTTTGCGAATGCGTTGCAGAAATAGACATGTTTACAATAGGTACACTATTAAATGTTTTTGAAAACGAAACAGAGGAACTTAAGGTATTATTTAACGTTGAACCGATGTTAGCCAAATTTATAGACTGTTGAAAATACTGGCTACTTCCTAAATTTACAGAAGCTGAAAATCTCGAATTTGGATTCGATTTAGCGTCTTTGGTATGTGACCACTGAATGTTATAAATTTTACTTTTGGCATAATCTGGATATCCTCGCTCACTTGTAATTAGGTTTTCAAAACGAATGTTTATGGTTCCGTTATACTTATATTTATTGGCATAACTTGATTCAAAGCGAGTAGCGTAACTTCCGTTTGTGTAGTAATCTCCCATTACCGCTAAATCGTATTTATCGCTTAAAGCAAAATAATATCCNCCATTTTGCAGCGCATAACCACGGGTANTGTTTTGCCCAAAACTAGGTGGAATAACACCAGAATGACTTTTTTCAGTCATAGGAAAAAAAGCAAACGGAAGGCCAATTGGTGTTGGAACATTTTCTATGTATAATAAAGTTGGGCCAATGACTACTTTTTTTCCAGGTACAAATTTCATTTTTGAAGTCCAAAAATAATACTCAGGGTCTTCAATATCTTTAGCAGTTGTAATTCGGGCACCTTTCATAAAGTAAACCGAATCATTCTCTTTTTTAGATTTTTCTGCTTTAATATTGAGTTCTTGTTGCGAGGTTCTGGAGTTCCATACTAAAGCTTTTTTAGTTTTGTAGTTGAATCGAATGGAATCGGGTTCAATCACACTAGAACCTTGTTTGAAAACCGGTAATTGAGTATAATTTCCTGCCGTATCTTTCAACCTTCCGGCATAAACTTCATTTTTTTCATAATCAAAAACGATAATACCTGCTTTCAATTCGTAATCTAGATAGTTTAATTCAGCGCCATCATATAAAGTAATCAACTTTTTCTTTTGGTCAAATTTGGCATATTTTTTTGCTCTATATTTGACTTTGCCTTCTAAAACCGATTTCATTTTGACGGTGTCTTTATCTTTTGAGGCACTTTTTGTTACGGTAACTTTTGTTAAACTTTCCTTGATTTCAGTATCGTTTGCATCCTTAACAGTTTGATTTTTAGCAGGAAATGTAGTTGGCTTTTTAGACCCTTCTTGGGCAAATAAAGTTGGACTTCCTATTGTTAGGAAATATGCTGATAAAACGATATAAAATAAGTTTGTACGCAAAGGTTTAAATGCTATTTTTGTAAAAATATGGCTTGATTTTTGACGAGCCAAACTTACATATTATTTTTTGTCAAAAATAGAGAAATAATAAATTTATAACCTTGCAGTTTTAATTAAAATTAACGTTTATCCATATGGTTCTTCTAAATAAACTCAAACACACTCTTGCTATTGGGATTTTTGTGTGCACCACTTTGACATTTGCTCAAAATGCTAAATTCAAAGTTACATTAGATGCTGGTCATGGCGATCACGATTTTGGAGCCGTATACAACGGACATATAGAAAAAAACATCAATTTAGGAATCACTTTAAAAGTAGGTAAGATACTTGAGAAAAATTCGGATATTGATGTTATTTATACTAGAAAAACCGATGTTTTTATCGATTTGGTAGAACGNGCTAACATTGCTAATAGAGCTGATGCTAATATTTTTGTATCCATTCATTGTAATGCAAATAAAAATACTGTTGCTGATGGNACTGAAACCTATGTGATGGGTATGTCTAAAATTGCATCCAATCTTGAAGCAGCAAAACGTGAAAACTCGGTAATTACCTTGGAGAAAGATTACAAGCAAAAATACCAAGGATTTGATCCAAACAAACCAGAGACTTTTTTAGGGATGACTCTGGAACAAGAAGAATTTATGTCAAATAGTATTGCTCTAGCCGGTAAAATTCAAGATCACTTTGTTCGAGATTTAGGTAAAAAAAGTAGAGGCGGCGGTGTGAAGCAAGCACCTTACATGGTTTTGCATAAAGCATATATGCCTAGAGTTTTAATCGAAAATGGTTTTATTTCTAATCCAGTTGAAGGTGCTAAATTAGACTCAGAAGAAGGTCAACAAGAAATTGCAGAAGCCATCGCAAAAGCAATTGTAAGTTATAAAAAAGAGTTTTTTGATGGAGAAGATTCGGATAAAGTTGAAGACAAGCCTTCCTTACGAGTAGAAGATAAACCTGTAAAACCAGTTACAGTTCCTAAGAAAACCGATTCTATTGCCAAAAAAAGTGATGTAAAAAAAACAGATGATAAACCAACCGTAAAAGGGGTTTCTTTTAAAATTCAGATTTCGGCGAGTGGTACTAAATTAGAACTTGTACCAAGTAATTTTAAAGGGTTGAAAAATGTCACCTGTGTTCGCACTTCTATTTATAAATATATGTATGGTGATACCACTAATTATGAAGAGGCAAAAAAATTATTGCAAGAAGCCAAATCTAAAGGATATGAATCGGCTTATATATTAGCATTTAAAGATGGGAAAAGCATAGATGTTAAAGACGTTATCAAATAATATGCTATTTTTGCAGAACTAAAATTCACAATTTTGAAATTATCAAGAGAAATAAAAACCGCTATATTAGTAATTGCTTCAATTCTGTTGTTTATATGGGGTTACAGCTTTTTAAAAGGAAGAGATCTTTTTGTAAATTATAAAACCTTATATGTTGAATATGGCAATGTAGAAGGCCTAGCTGTTTCAGCACCAGTAACAATCAATGGTTTGGTTGTTGGAAAAGTAAGTAAAATTACTATCGATAATTCTACGGCTAAGATTAAAGTGGAAATGCAAATCAAATCGGATTTCCCAATTAAAAAAACGAGTGTTGCTGAAATTTATGCTCCAAGTCCTATTGGAGGCAAAGAAATTGCCATCATTCCTTCTAAAACAGGTGCCGATACTATTGATGGGGATGCTTTAACAGCTTCTAGTAAGTTAGGTTTAACTGATGAATTTGCCAAACAAATTGAGCCATTAAAAGACAAAATTACTAAGTTACTAGACAATGCTAATGTAATGTTGGAAAACGTCAATCAAGTATTGGATACTAAATCTAAAGAAAATCTTAGAAAGAGTTTAGCTGATTTGAGCGAAACTATTGCTCAATTTAAAGAAACGGCAACTGATGTTAATTCGATGGTGGTTCAAAATAAAACTAAATTAAACGGCACATTAGCCAATGTTGAAAAAGCATCGGCTAATTTTTCTAAAGTTTCCGACTCTNTTGCCAAAATTAATATTGGAAAAACGGTAAAAACACTTGAAAAAACATTAGCTAACGTTGATAAAATGATGGGTGATATGCAAGCAGGAAAAGGAACAATGGGTAAGTTAATGAAAGATGATGCTTTGTATACTAATTTCACAAAAACGTCTAAAGAATTAGAGTTATTGCTGCAAGATTTAAGATTAAACCCTACACGCTATGTAAACGTTTCTCTTTTTGGTAAGAAAAACAAACCTTATGTTGCTCCTGTTAACGACTCGATTAAAAAGTAAAACCTATTAATATGAACTTTTTAGATAATATTTTCTTCGCAATACTTTTAGTAATTGGATTTGGATATTTTACGTTAAATGTAAAAAAGCTAATCCGTAACATCAAATTAGGTGCAGCTGTAGATCGTTCAGATAATACGTCGGCACGATGGAAAAATATGGCAATGATTGCTCTTGGCCAATCAAAAATGGTGAAACGACCTGTTGCAGGAATATTGCATATTATAGTTTATGTAGGTTTTGTAATCATTAATATTGAATTACTTGAAATTATTATTGACGGACTTTTTGGAACACACAGAGTATTCTCATTTTTAGGAAGTTTGTATAATATTCTAATTGGTTCTTTTGAAGTTTTAGCCTTTTTGGTTTTGATTGCCGTTTTGGTATTTTGGATCAGAAGAAACATTATCAAACTAAAAAGATTCATCAGTAAAGATTTGAATGGAAGTCCGAAAAAAGACGCCAACATAATTTTGTATTTTGAAGTCGTTTTAATGTCGTTATTTCTATTGATGAACGCGTCTGACTTTTGGTTACAACAAGCTGGAGTTTCGCATTATATTCAGGCCGGTTCTTTTCCAATAAGTCATTTCATTTCTCCTATTTTTAATGGAATGAACGAAGGAACTGTAATGCTTTTAGAAAGAACTTTTTGGTGGATGCACATCATCGGAATCTTATGTTTTTTAAATTACTTATATTTTTCAAAACACCTTCATATCCTTTTAGCTTTCCCTAATAC
>JGI24770J26754_10001869_pt1 | contig 14714 bp, 14 predicted proteins | sample LakOneMetagenome_FD_26754 | JGI IMG/M metagenome (IMG submission 26754) | reverse complement strand
CCGGCCGGTAAAGCCAAGCTGGATGAACTGGTCTCCAAGGCCAAGGCCATCAAGCTCGAAGTGATCCTGGCCGTTGGCCACACCGACCGCATCGGTTCTGACTCCTACAACCAGAAGCTGTCCGAGAAGCGCGCTGCCGCCGTCAAGGAATACCTGGTAGCCAAGGGCATCGAAGCCAACCGTGTTTACACCGAAGGCAAGGGCGAGAAGCAGCCGGTTACCGGCGACAAGTGCAAGGGCACCAAGAAGTCCAAGGCGCTGATTGACTGCCTGCAGCCGGATCGTCGTGTTGACATCGAAGTCATCGGCACCAAGTAATCGGCCGATGCTTCAATGAAAGCCCCGCCTTGCGGGGCTTTTTCTTTTCCGATCAAACTTATTCGATAAAAGCCATGCTCAACGCCGATCCCGCCGAACTGGAAAAATTTGGTGATCTTGCCCACCACTGGTGGGATCCGAACAGCGAATTCAAACCCTTACACGACATCAACCCACTGCGCTTGGACTGGATCGAGCAATCCGTAGGGCTTGTCGGCAAGCGAATTCTTGATGTCGGCTGTGGCGGTGGCCTACTCTCCGAAGGTATGGCCGTACGCGGTGCCAACGTGACTGGCATTGATTTGTCCGAAAAGCCACTGAGCGTTGCCAAGCTCCACTTGCTCGAAAGTGGCCAGAAGGTCGATTACCGAAAAATTTCCGTTGAACAACTGGCTGAAGAAATGCCAGCGGCTTTCGATGCAGTGACCTGCCTCGAAATGCTGGAACATGTTCCGAACCCATCCAGCGTCATTGCCGCCTGCGCCCGCCTGGTCAAGCCGGGAGGCCAGGTTTTTCTCTCGACACTCAACCGTAATCCGAAGTCTTACCTGTTTGCAGTGATCGGCGCCGAATATGTGCTGAACATGCTGCCCAAGGGGACACACGATTATGCGAAATTCATCAAGCCGTCCGAACTCGCACGCTGGGCAAAACTGGCCAATCTCGAACCTGAAGAGGTGGTCGGCATGAGTTACAACCCATTGACCAAGACGTACGCTCTGGGACGAGACACCAGCATTAATTACCTGATGCGCGCCATTAGGCATGTTTGAGGCGGTTCTTTTCGACCTGGATGGGACATTGGCCGATACGGCACCGGACCTAGGCGGCGTCGTCAATATTCTGCTTGAGCAGGAAGGGCGACCGCAGAAAACGCTTGAAATGCTGCGCCCTTACACCTCGCAAGGCGTCCGCGGTCTGTTGAAAGCCGGCTTCGGCATTGATGCAACACACGCTGAATACGACGCGTTGGCGCAGCGCTTTCTCGACATCTACATTCAGCGCCTGTGCCTGGAAACACGTCTTTTTGAAGGCATTCCGGAACTCCTCGACAGACTTGAAGCCATGAATCTGGGTTGGGGTATCGTTACCAACAAACGGATGCGCTTTACTGAGCCACTGGTGAAACTACTGCAACTGACGCCACGAACGAACTGCGTGGTCAGCGGTGACACCGTTGCCGAGGCAAAACCATCCCCATTACCGGTCCTCCATGCCTGCCGATTGCTCGAATGCCGCCCGGAGAAAACCTTGTACGTCGGCGACGACCGGCGCGACATCGTGGCCGGGAATGCAGCCGGCTGCAAAACTGTAGCCGTGTCCTACGGATACCTCGGCGACAGTGGCCCGGTGCATAGCTGGGGTGCCGACCTGGTCATTGATCACCCGGACGAACTGGCTGAATACCTGGCTACACAAGCCAGGCCGAAATAAGCAAATTGCGTGGAGTCAGTTTACGCTCACAAAAACTGCCCAATTCCACCACATAGCCTCGGCTTTCCAGATAACAGGACAGATCAAGTGCCAGCCACACTTCGAGTGCCCGGCGAAAACCGTGGCGCACGATGGACAATCGCATCATTTCATCACGCCGCTGCCAGCCTTGCTGCTCAAACTCTGCTGCAGCACCTGACTTCGGCGACGGCAAGCCTTCACGTCCGCTCATTCTTACCAGGAAATCGGCAAATTCAGCACGCAACCAAACGTCCGGTACCGACTTGAACGAGCGATAGGTATTGCCCGAAACAACGCGGCGATAGGCATCGAAACCTAGCTTCCAAGCAATTGCACGATCCCGCTGCCGTGTTTCACGCGGCGCTGAAGTCACTGTTTCGGTGACAGCAAGACGTGTATCGTCCCTGCTCAGGACAAGCTGCAAGCCAGTGGACAGCGGCTGATAGGTTTCAGCGACGCCACGGTAGTAGCAGCACGGTGCGACATCAAAGCGGCTAACGCCTTTCTCCACTCCGCCCGTAATCAAATGGCGATGCAGCTCACCACAAGCATGCAACGCCACGGCATGTTGAGTCGCCCGTGGCCAGTCGGCTACGCGCAAGGCGTCAGCAACAACAAACTTCTGGTTTACTTTGGCTCGGACTGCCAAGTCAGTTCCGGCAACGCACAATCCGGCATCAATTTCCAGTGTATGCACTGGCGCCTCCCAAGCCAAGGCGAGCAGACGCCCGAGATGCCCCTTGCCGCCGCACCAGTCAAGCACCGGCTGGCCACCTCCCCGCGCCACCGCTGCAAATGCCTCGATCTGCCGCTGTTTTCGTCCGGGAATCTCCCAGGCCCAATTCGTTCGACGACTGGGCAAAATGCCTTCCGGCCTCGCCGGTAGCATGGCTAATGGACCAATGTCGGCAACTGCCGGAATATGTCGGGCCAACAGGGCTAGCGCAGCAGCAGAATCGTCGTTAAGGCGCTGCACGTCGGCTTCCGGCAAACTCAGCAATTCGTCCAGCAAGGCAGGCCACAGTTCGCACCACGATGGGCGAATTTCCCGAAAAGGCTGCGGATGCCACAGATCACGAAAAGACCGTAGCGCCGCATCCAGTTCTCGCTGCCGATCGGCCAGCCTCACCTCAGTGCAGCTCGACGTTCACGACGGCGATAACCAATGGCAGCAGGCACAACTGCCAGCAAAAGCACCAGCAAGCCAAGACCAAGCGGCCAGACTACCGGAGCGTTCCACTGGCTACGGGCGGTCGCACGATCTTCGGCGTCGATGCGCTGGTATTTGAGGATGTTGTTGCCAACATCGTTCGGCTTGCGATTCTTCAGCCAACGATGGCTGAGCGTATAGCTCTTGGGATGCAGGCCGAACACCCAGGGTGCGTCGTGTTGCAGGATGTGATTCATCTGACGGACGATACCGAGGCGCTCCGGGGTATTGTCCATATTCTTCATGCGGAGGAACAACCGATCGAATTCGGGATTAGCATAGTTCGAGGCATTTTCGCCACCCTTCGCCACTTTGCCTTCGTTACCATCGAGCAGAAAGAAGAAGTTCTCTGGATCCGGATAATCGGCATTCCAACCCAAATAGTAAAGCTGGACATTGCCCTTGCGGATCTTGTCCTGAAATCGGTTGAAGTCCGTCGAGCGGACCACGAGTTGCACGTCGATCTTGGCAAACTGTCGGGTCAGCCAGTCCAGGCGAGACTTCTCGCCCATGCCACCACTGGTGGTATCAAGATTGACGACCAACGGCTCTCCGGTTTTTTCATCGCGACCATTCGCGTAGCCTGCCTCAGCCACGAGTTTTTTCGCCACTTCAACCGGTTTGCGCTTGGGCTTGCCATCGACCCAGTCGTAGACCGTGGCATCGATCCCCTGTTCGCCCGGTTCATAACCGAAGATCCCCGGCGGTAGCGGACTCTGGGCCGCTATACCGCGGCCATTCTGAAAAATAGAAATGTACTCTTCCTGGTCAATGGCAATGGAAATGGCCTGACGCAACTTGATCGCTCGCGGCGATAGCCCACCAATGACCGGATCCAGCATGTTGAAGCCCATGTAGAAGGTAGAGGTCTTGACCGATGTCAGCAGGCGGATGCCCTTGTCGCGCATTTCATCGGTCAATGCAACATCGCCGCCGACATTGACGCGCACCGCCTGATCGAAGCTGTCCGAGGAAATCCCCGACGCGTCGTAGTAGCCTTGCAGGAACTTGTTCCAGTAAGGAATCGCTTCCTTCTCGCGGGTGAAAATGGCCTGATCGATGAAGGGCAAAGGCTTGCCACAATCGACCAGCAGGCCAGCCTCACGGTCTCCGACATCGCCTTCGCAGGGATAGGTCTGACCATGAAAATTCGGGTTGCGCGACAGCACCATGCGGCGGTTCGGGTCGTTTTCGCTAAGCATGTACGGCCCGGTCCCAACCGGCCACCAGTCGAGCGTCAGGTTCTTGACGGCCATGCCGGGCTGGGCAAAGAAGCGGTCAGCCTCTCGCGGCACGGGTGCGAAGAACGGCATGGCCAGCCAGTAGAGGAATTGCGGGTACTTGCCTTTGATGTGGACGCGCCACGTGTATCGATCGATTTTCTCAACCCCTGATAACGGAAAAGCGTCGAGATCCAACCATTCGTCTGCCGGTTTGTCCTTGGCAGCGTTCTGGAGTCTTTCGCCCAGGTCTTTCAAACCAAGGATCTTGTCGGCCATCATCCCGAAAATGGGCGAATGCAGCCTCGGGTGGGCCAGTCGCTTGATCTGATAGATATAGTCATCGGCAGTCAATTCACGCGTCGCAACCTTGGGAAAATCGGCAATGGTCTGCCGCTTGGAAATTTCATTTTGGGTCAAAATTTCCGGTTGACCGCGGGCATCAAGCGCAAAGGCCGGATGGGGCTGAAAGCGAATGCCAGGCTTCAGTTTCAGCTCGTAAACGCTCTCGGCAATCCGCTCAACCGGCACGTCGCTCGGCAATTCGCGGCCAGCGGTATCGTAGAAACGCGGCGTCGGCACTTGCGCAACGGTGGATGGAATCAATTCGTACGGCCGCTTCAGATAATGATATTGCAAGGGCGGCTCATAAATCTGCGCCGTAAAAGCTATCTCATCTTCGGTATACGACTGTGCCGGATCCAGATGCTTGGGGCGATCAGTAAAGGCAGTATAGAGAATATTGCGTCCCGCATCGGCCGCCGGATACGGGTCATTCCAGGCCTGACCGCAGCCGGACAGGACAATGACCGCTATGAGACTGACGCATATTTTTCGCATGACCAACAGTTTAACAAATGCCCGCTGCGCCGCTTGACCTCGCAGGCGGGAATTGCCCACAATGGCTCAAACGCCAACAACACAGAGGCTTCACGATGCTCGACACAAAACTCCCCGATTTCTCACTGCCGGCAACCAGTGGCAAAAGCTTCAACTTGGCGGAACAGGCCGGCAAGGTCGTGGTCATTTATTTCTACCCCAAGGACAGCACACCGGGCTGCACGACGCAGGGCCAGAACTTCCGCGACCTGTACGACAGCTTTTTGGCCGCCAACGCCGTCATTCTCGGTATTTCGCGGGACAGCCTGAAATCACATGAGAACTTCAAGGCCAAGCAGGCATTCCCCTTTGAACTGGGCTCCGATGCCGATGAAGCCATTTGCAATCTATTCTCTGTCATGAAAATGAAAAACATGTATGGGAAACAGGTACGGGGAATCGAACGGAGCACCTTCGTCATCGACCGAGCAGGTGTGCTGCGCCGCGAATGGCGTGGTGTAAAAGTCCCTGGCCACGTTCAGGAAGTTCTGGATTACGTCAAAACCCTTTAACTCAACCCACTTAACCTTTTCCCACCCTGACCAAAGGCCCACTCCATGCCGCGCAAGCCCGCAGCCGCCAAGAAGCCCGCCGTTACAAAAATTTTTGTCCTTGATACCAACGTGCTGATGCACGATCCCAGTTGTCTTTTCCGTTTCGAAGAACACGACGTCTTCCTGCCCATCATGACGCTGGAAGAACTCGACAATCACAAGAAAGGCATGTCGGAAATCGCCCGCAACGCCCGTCAGACATCTCGCATGCTGGACGAGTTGCTGGCCAACAACGGCGACATCGACGAGGGAATTGAGCTTTACACCCCCTCCAACAAGCAGGCCAGCGGCCGGCTCTTCCTGCAGACAGAAGCGATCAGCGCCGATCTGCCGCAAGGCCTGCCGACCTCCAAGGTCGACAACCAGATCCTCTCGGTGGTCATCCACCTGCAAAAGAAATTCCCGAAGCGCCCGGTCATTCTGGTGTCGAAAGACATCAACATGCGCATCAAGTCGCGCGCCCTGAACCTGCTGGCTGAAGACTATTTCAATGACAAGGTGCTGGAGGATACCGACATCCTCTACACCGGCATTCGTGCCTTGCCCGATACATTTTGGGACAAGCATGGCAAGGGAATGGAATCCTGGAAAAAGGATGCCAAAACCTATTACAAGGTAACCGGTCCTCTGTGTCCGCAGATGCTGGTCAACGAGTGCGTGTGGCTGGAAAAGGACGGCTTTACAGCCATCGTCAAGGAAACCTCCGGCAAGACAGCCGTGCTTGAGACCTTGGTTGACTATACGCACCCGAAAAATGCGATCTGGGGCATTACCGCCCGCAACCGCGAACAAAATTTTGCGATGAACCTGCTGATGAATCCGGATATCGACTTCGTCACGCTGCTTGGCCAGGCTGGCACCGGCAAGACCTTGCTGACACTGGCGGCAGGCCTGACCCAGGTTCTGGAAAGCAAGCTTTTCGTCGAGATCATCATGACCCGCGCCACGGTACCCGTCGGCGAGGACATCGGCTTCCTGCCGGGAACAGAGGAAGAAAAGATGGCCCCGTGGATGGGAGCACTCGAAGACAATCTCGACGTCCTCACCCATACCGATGAAAGCAGTAGCGGCCCGTACGGCGGCGACTGGGGCAAGGCGGCGACAAACGACATCATCCGTTCGCGGATCAAGGTCAAGTCCATGAACTTCATGCGTGGCCGGACTTTCCTGAAAAAGTACCTGATCATCGACGAGGCGCAAAACCTGACGCCAAAGCAGATGAAAACGCTGGTCACCCGCGCCGGCCCCGGTACCAAGGTTGTTTGCCTCGGCAATATTGCGCAGATCGATACTCCTTACCTGACTGAAGGCAGTTCAGGGCTGACTTACGTGGTCGACCGCTTCAAAGGCTGGCCGCATTCCGGTCACATTACGTTACAACGTGGCGAGCGTTCCCGTCTGGCTGACCACGCGGCCGAAGTGTTATAATCGTTATCAATGATCAAGGGGCCGTGTCAGTGACACGGCCTTTTCGTTTCAACCACGGAATTGTCTCCGCCGGAGGAGTTACTTGAAACGTCGCGACTTTCTAACATCTGCTGCAGCGCTTTCACTATTTGTCACAGATGCCTGGGCCAATAAGAAACAGGCCAAAACCAGTTCTTCCAAGCATGCCGCAAGCAGTGCCAAACTCAAAGGCGCCGCTGGCAAACCATCGTCCAGCAAATCCGGGAAGTCATCCAAATCGAGCAAGCTGTCTAAAAAAGCCAGCTCGAGACACGAACGCCACCGCAAGGAAAAGATCGTCTACCGACCGCGCGAGCCAGTCGCGCACACGGCGGAAGATCCAGTCATTGAGCGCCCGCCGCAAGGTACGACCGCTTCCAGGCTACCGCCCGTCAAAGCACCGGAGCCGCCCAGTGATTGGCGCACGTTTGAAATCACCACGACAATCAATCTGAAAAACCGGAGCGGCTTGACCAAGCTCTGGTTACCGTTGCCACTCAATCAGGACACACTTTTTCAACGCACGCTCGGTCATACGTGGGTTGGCAATCCCGCTACGGCAGGCATGCGCCGACTGCCAGATGGTGACCTTGAAGTCTTTTTTTGCGAGTGGCCGGACAGCAGCGATGCCAAGCTGCAACTCACGACACTGGTCACCACGGCCGACAGACATTTCGACATTACCAAGCGCACGGTAGCGCCTGAGAGGGAAGATATCCTGCGTCGAAATTTGCAGGCGTCCCAGTTAATTCCCAATGAAGGCCTAGCCTTCCAGCTCGGGGAACGCATCCTGGGCCGCATCAAGGATCCACTTGCACAAGCCAAGGCCATCTACGACTGGGTTGTCGATAACACAATTTACGACCCCAGCCTGCCCGGTTGTGGTACTGGCGATGTTCGGAAACAATTGATCCAGGGACAATACGGCGGACGCTCGGCCGATATTAACGGCCTGTTCGTCAGCATCTGCAGGGCCATAGGGATTCCCGCACGCTGCGTCTACGGCATGCGTACCGGGCCTTCACGACTATTCCGCAGCCTGGGACTCACCAGCGATGACGCGACACGTGGCCAACACGTGCGCGCAGAGTTTTACGTTCCCGGGTATGGGTGGATACCGGTTGATCCAAGCGATGTCCGACGTGCAATTTCATTGGAAGTACTATCCGACCGCGACAGCAAGTTGAATGCGCTGAAAAAAATCCTGTTCGGTGTATGGGAGATGAACTGGATCGCCTTCAATCTGGGAACCGATATCGTACTGCCAGGAACGAATGCCCCGTTGCCCTTTATGCTCATGCCACAATTCGAAACGGCCGGTGGCCGTTATGATACGGGCAGTTCAGCTAGCCCGCAGTACAGCATCCGAACACGTCAGGTCGCAATTTGACTGACGCTGGTTTCGGAGGGCGACGAAACCAGTATTTGCCAAACTCTGGCGACATGCAAATCGCCAATTAATCTCTAGCGTCCTGAAAGCCACCGGACGCAAGATTTTCAAAGCGCGTGTATTCACCGATAAAGGCCATGCGTACCGTTCCTGTGGGGCCGTTACGCTGCTTGCCGATGATCACTTCAGCCAGCCCCTTGTTATCGTGGCTTTCCTTGTTGTAATACTCATCACGGTACATCATCAGGATTACGTCCGCATCCTGTTCGATAGCGCCTGATTCGCGCAAGTCGGACATCATCGGTCGCTTGTCGGTACGCTCTTCGACCTTCCGCGACAACTGGGACAATGCCACAATCGGCACTTGCAATTCCTTCGCCAGCGACTTGATCGAACGAGAGATTTCCGAGACTTCTGTAGCCCGGTTTTCCCCTTGTCGGTTACCGCTCATCAACTGAATATAGTCAATGACCAACAAGCCGAGCTTGCCACCGTATTTTCGCGCCAGCCGTCGGGCACGCGCACGCAAATTTGCCGGACTCAAGCCACCCGTTTCGTCAATATAGATCGGTGCTTCATGGAGTTTGCCGAGCGCAAAAGAAAGGCGGGACCATTCGTCATCAGACATCCGTCCCGTACGCAAACTCTGGGAATTGAGACGCCCGATCGAGGCCAGCATCCGCATGGCCAACTGGGCACCACCCATTTCCATTGAAAAAATTCCGACCGGCAACCCGGTGTCGACAGCAACGTTCTCGGCAATATTCAGCGCAAACGCCGTCTTGCCCATGGATGGACGACCTGCAACAATAATCAAGTCACCCGGCTGAAAACCGGATGTCTTCTGGTCCAGATCGATGAATCCTGTCGGCACCCCTGTAATATCCGAAGGATTATCGCGATCATGCAATTCCTGAATACGCTCAACCACCTGAGTCAGCAAGGGATTGATGTGAATGAATCCCTCGTTGTGCCCTGCACCGGCTTCGGCAATCCTGAATATCTTTGACTCTGCTTCATCCAGAAGGCTCTCGGCGTCACGGCCCATGGGATTCAGGGCATCCGCCGCGATTTCGTCCGCCGTCGCTACCAGCTGACGCAATACAGAACGCTCACGAACGATTTCGGCGTAACGTTTAATATTGGCCGCCGACGGTGTATTGGCAGCCAACTCACCCAGATAGGCCAGACCGCCGGTCTGATCACCCTCCCCTGCTGCATCCAGCGCTTCGGCAACGGTAACCACGTCGGCCGGCTTGGCACTATCCAGCAGCTTACGAATCTGTCGAAATATTCGCCGGTGCTCATCCCGATAAAAATCAGTTTCAGCGACTTGATCTCCGATCCGGTCCCACGCTTGATTATCCAGCAATAGACCGCCAAGAACAGATTGCTCTGCCTCTATGGAATGAGGTGGAACACGCAAGTGGTCCAGGGACGAATCGGAAATTCTAGGTTTGGAAGGGCGTTGATTCATGACGGCAAGTTTAAATTAAAAAGGCCTCGCTATTGCGAGGCCTTTTGAGTGTGTTGGATTAACTGAATTTACTCAGCAACCACTGCCACAGTAATGTTGGCCAGCACATCCGTATGCAGCGCTACGTCGAGCGGGAACTCGCCGATAGCCTTGAGCGGACCATCAGGCATGCGGATGGCAGACTTGTCGACATCGAAGCCGATTGTCTTGAGTGCGTCGGCAATATCCGAATTACCAACAGAACCAAACAGACGACCATCCATACCTGCCTTGCGGGCGACGGAGACGGCAGCACCGTTCATCTTGTCAGCAACAGCCTGAGCAGCAGCCAGCTTTTCAGCGGCCAGCTTTTCAAGTTCAGCACGGCGCGTTTCAAATTCGGCCATGGCAGCGGGCGTTGCACGCTTGGCCATGCGTTGCGGAATCAGAAAATTTCGAGCGTAGCCATCCTTGACTTTGACAACATCGCCCAAGTTACCGAGGTTAACAACCTTTTCGAGCAGAATAATTTGCATGTTTCGTCTCCTCGAAAATTATTGATGATTGTCGGTGTAAGGCAGCAGAGCCATGAAGCGGGCACGCTTGATAGCAGTGCCCAACTGGCGCTGGTAGCCGGCCTTGGTGCCGGTCAGGCGAGCCGGCATGATCTTGGCATTTTCCTGAATAAATTCCTTCAGAACGTCTACATCCTTGTAGTCGATCTGTTCGACTTTTTCAGCCGTGAAGCGGCAGAACTTGCGACGCTTGAACAGGCCGCCACCGCGCTTCTTTTTCTTGTCATCATCCTTCTTCTTGAAGAATCGTGCCATTTTCGTTTCCTTCTAAATATTCGAGTNTATTCACATGCAGTACGGGTGCTTTGCTGTTGCGACTTTTGGCAGCGAGGAACCCAATCACCTTGATCTTGCCCCCGAGGGGNGCNGCCTCTAACCAACGGGCGTTTTCNCCCAAGGCAACCACAGCGATTTCAAGTTCCACCAAACGCTCTGCACCACTTTCCATCTGCGAGGAGCCATGTTGCAGCCACCCTTCGCTTACCGGAGTTCCTGCCGGCGTATAACGCAAAGATTTGCGCTCAACCAGCTTTCCGGAAAGTGTGATGCAGTTCAGCCGTCAATCCCGTACAAAATATGTTTAAGCAGCAGCCGNTTCCACTGGAGCAGCCGGAGCGGCGTCACCAGCNGGCATCATGGACTTGGACTTTTCTTCCTTCATCATTGGGGAAGGTGTCGTCACNGCCGACTTCATCTTGACGGTGAGATGACGNAGNACGGCATCATTAAACTTGAACGAATGCTCGAGTTCATTCAGCGTCTCGCCGTCACACTCGATATTCATCAGGACGTAGTGAGCCTTGTGGATCTTCTGGATCGGGTAAGCCAGTTGACGACGGCCCCAGTCTTCCAGACGATGAATGGTACCGTTCTTGGCACTGACAATAGCGCGATAGCGCTCGACCATGCCGGGCACTTGTTCGCTTTGGTCCGGATGGACGATAAAGCAGATTTCGTAATGGCGCATGCAATCTCCTTTTGGGATATACCCCCCGCCATGCGGGTGCGGTAGGGCAAGGTTGAAAAGCCCATGATTATAACAGCATTACTGGACTTTTATCAGGCCATGAATCTAACCCACTGAAAACTTTCGCAAACAACTGACGGCGCATCTGCAACATCTGGGAATTCGACAAAGCCTGTGCTTGCGCCCGTACGAAAAAAAGCGGCCACGTTCAAACGGGGTTGCTACGGGCTTTATCGTTTACTACGCAAAGCGCCTCAATCATTGGAAATTTTCCATACGATTGGCGGTTTCCTTCAGTTCGATAAGGAACAAAATATCCTCGACAACCGGAAGGGTAAATCCCATGCGCTGACCGCCACGATTGTCACGCAGCAGCTGATACAGATAGCCCACCACATCGCCAGCAGTCCACAATCCGATGACCGTATTCATTAAACGAGGCAAATCCTCCAGGCATGCTGCCCGAGGAGCAACTGGCAATTCACTGGCATTGTGCGTAGAGGGAACACCCGTTGCCATCAATCCATCATCCCAACTCTGCACTTCAACGTTGAAATGCATGTTTAGATTCCTTGCCACATTTTCAAACTCGGCACGCATACCGGCCATGCGATACACATCCATCAAACGAATCCAGGGTTGCAAGGCTTCCTGAGGATTATTGTCGATGTATTCCTGCAGTGCCTGGGCAGCACCTTTTACCCGACCGAAGGAAAGCATGATGTCCGCCAGTTCCATCACAGGATTGGCTTCAAAATGTTCATCCAGCGAGGTAGCGCTAATCGAGAGAACCGAGTCATGCCCCTGCGACGGCAACATTGCAGGAATTTCCGAATACTTGAATTGCTCTTCCTTGCCACTATCGAGCTCAACGTCAACTTGCATGGGCATCCCCATGGCCGCGGACTCGAAAGGAAGATCAATGCCGCCGCGCTCCTCTCGCTCGTCAGAGCGCCTCGGGTCGACCTTGACATCAGGAACAGGAATTGGCGAACCGACTTCATCACCGCTTAACTTTTTCTGACGGTAATTTCGCCATCCTAGCCACCCCGCAAGTCCTAGCACTGTTCCGATCAGAACGCCATAGAGGCTCCATTCGGACAGTCCGCCTGAAGCGGCATCAACCGGCGGGGTCGGCATCGATTTTGCGCCCACGCTATCTGCGACGCCCGGATGCGGCTCTGCCGTTGTTGCAGAGGACGGGAGCGGCTGAGAAGTTTGAGATGTTCCGGACGGCGCCGCCGGGGTGCTACCACTATTCTCAACACGCTGAGCAAATCCAGCGGCATGCTGCTGGAGTTCACCCAAGGTGGACTCCATATTTCTCAGCTTTTCAGCTGTCGCCATTTGAGAAGTAGCCTGTTGATGCATGGCCATCAACATTCGGTATTCAATGCGCAAAATCTCGCGCTGCTCTTCCTGCGCCTCAGGTGCCGCCATTAGCACGGTGGCCAGTCGCAAAGAAGGATCGCCGACGCCACTGTCGGACAACATCAGGCGGTCCGGCAGGGCAACATCTCTGGATGGCTTATTCGCTCGCCCGGGAGCCAGTCTGGCTGGTGCTTCAATTGAAGTTGGTGCTACCGAACGAACCCGGACAGGTTTTCGCACCACCTTGGCTAGCGGCCGGGACTCTACTGCTTGCGAACGTCTTTCCGCAGTGGGCAGGGACGTATCGCCCTGCGGCGAGGCCAAGAGAATGTAATCCCGGGAAACCTCCAGTCCGCAACCCACCTGAACTGCCAACTGCACGATGGGTTCGCGCAGCGGTGTATCAGAAGCAATCTCTAAAACGGGTCGTGCGCCTTTGCGAACACGCAATGTGGCCTTTTTCAGCCAGGGAAAATCTCCACCTCCGGCCGGTTGGACAAGACGAAAACAACTGGCATCAAGCTTCTGCGTGTCACTACCTAACAGGTCGATTTCCAGTTGTATCCGCTCACCCAGGGCAGGCTGTCCGCGCAATTCGCCGAGACCGACCGCAGATACGCTTCCTGACAAGGCCAGCATAAAGATCGGCAAGGAATAGCGAAGTGCAAAGCGATTCAAAGAGACTGCCCCCAATGACAACAAATTATTCGAATTGTAGCTGCTATTTATCAACCAGATAACTGGAATCATCGAAGCTTACGACCCAATTAGGGCGGTAAACAACGAACAACGTCATCACCATTCCGGACAACCAGGCTTCCGAGAAAGCAAGCAACACGAAATAGGGGAAATACTCGCTGATTAAATAGCTCCACTCATAGGCACCAACCACTGCCATCAGGAGTGTTGCCGCAAAGCCAACGCCAATAATTGTGAGCGCCGCAGCAAGAAAGCCATTTACGAAGATATACACAAAGAAATGTCTAGGCAGCATACCGGAGAATATCCGGTAATAAAACTGACTCAATCCAACACCAACGCCAGCCAGCAGCAAGGCATTGAGCGCATAGGCGAATGGTCCCGCAGCGCCGTTCAGGGTAATTCCAGCCGTCACGATACTCAGGCCCACGAATGCCAAATACGGCCCAAAACACAAGTTAAAGGCTGTCGCACCCAGCAAATGAAATGTCAATCCGGGTTTGACGCCTGCCTTCATGCTCCAAACCAATGTCAGCAATACCACCATGCCGAGCCATACGTTCAGTTGCTCGGAATCCCTGAGACGCGTCCATGGCGCTCGCCAAATACAAAAAGCGAAGAGTGGCCCCCAGACGACCCAAGCCGCCCAGTACCACCCTTCGCCCATCAAGGTATCTGTCAGATTCACATGGCTATTTTAGCCGACTGCCCCCACCATCTGCGGGACAAGTTCAAACAGATCGCCAACCAACCCATAGTCTGCCACCTGAAATATAGGCGCATCCGGGTCCTTGTTGATGGCGACGATGACTTTCGACTCCTTCATGCCGGCCAGGTGCTGGATGGCGCCGGAGATGCCGACCGCAATGTACAACTGCGGGGCAACGATCTTGCCAGTCTGGCCGACCTGGTAGTCGTTCGGCACAAAACCGGCATCGACGGCGGCACGACTGGCGCCAAGCGCGGCACCGAGTTTGTCGGCGAGCGGTTCGAGCAGGGTGTGGTAGTTCTCGCCGCTGCCCAGACCGCGACCACCGGAGACGATGATCTTGGCGGCACCGAGTTCGGGACGCTCGGACTTGGTGAGTTCGCGGTTGGTCAGGGTGCTTTGGGCGGTGTCGGCTGCGGCAGAGATGTTTTCGATTTTTGCGGCATTTTCCCGGTTGACCGCGTC
>JGI24770J26754_10001860_pt1 | contig 14750 bp, 15 predicted proteins | sample LakOneMetagenome_FD_26754 | JGI IMG/M metagenome (IMG submission 26754) | reverse complement strand
GCCAGGATTGCCTGAGCAATTGCAGTTAGACCTACACCATAAACTACGGCACGGGTAGTTTCTGAAATAGTGTCCATATAATGATGGATACGTGGCCCAATCACTTTTTCCATGGCTGTGCTGACCTGTCTTAGAATAGTCTGTCCGTCACGGTAAAAAAAGAATAAAGACATGATCGCAAAACAGAGTTTAATAATATTTTTGCTAATTTCATTCAGGACGAAACGGCCATAACCTAAATGACCTTGGATCCAGGCAGCTACATTCTGGGTAATGGACTGCGGATCAGTATTTAGCTCTTTTAAGGTCCGGGTAACTTCTTTACCAATGATAGGTAACTCGCGGATAAAATCAGGTACAGAAACATGTCCGGAAAAAATCTGGCGTTGCAGCTCGTAATACAGGTTACGGCCTTCATGCTGCAAAATGAAAATAGCAAAGGTCAGGGGAATACCAATGACCAGAATAATCAGAACAATCATGACAGACGCACTGATACTTGAACGCTGGCCGCACATCCGCTGGATAGACAGATAAAGTGGCCAGGTCATATAGGCGATAATTGCTGCCCAAAGGACCGGTACAATAAAGTATTTGAGCACATGGAAGCCCAAAAATACTAATATAAAAAACAGTCCAAATAACAAAACCCGCTGTAGGGTTGGAGCATATTGTTGCACTGATTTCTCTGATCTTTGATAGCCGATTAATCATATTAACCGAAAATACTCACCGGGGAAATGAATGCCGGGTGTAGGTCCGTGAATAAATTACACGATATAAAAAGAGCGGATAGCAGCTCAAAAATCAGAACCACTCGGTTGGATCTTCAATAATACTATCCAGAACCGGTTGCCACTGAGCTTGTAAAACCAGCAGATTTTTCTGATATTTATCAAATATAGCCAACCCCTGCATGGCCTGTTGGGCATAAGCTGAACGTTCTGCAATCCAGGCTACAGGTTCCTGTCCAACTTTTTGAAAAAAGCTCTGCATATCCTGCTGATTACTTTTTGGTGACTTGATCCGGTTTGCCAGCAACAGAATTTTTACCTTGCCTTTTTGTATCCGCCTTATTTCTTGTAGATGTTTTAAAAAACGCCGGGTACTGTCAATATCAAAAAAAGAAGGTTGAAGCGGAACAATAATATGCCGGCTTTCACGGATCAGCTGTTCAGCATGTTCTCCACGTAATGCACCGGGCGCATCAATAATTAAATAGTCCAGGTCTGCGGGAGCTTCACCGATCTGTTTTTCTTTTCGCCAGTCTAGAGCAATAATTGGCGTGGCTGTTTCAGGTCGTAGCTTCAACCATTGTAAGGCTGACTTCTGGTGATCTGCATCTGCCAGCCCGACCCGATAACCTTTTTGGGAGAGTGCCGTGGCTAAAGTGATTGCTGCAATGGTTTTTCCACAGCCCCCTTTCTGGTTAGCAATCAATATTGTTTTCATTCACTTTAGTACAATGATCTATCTCTACCCTAGCTTAGCAGCTTTTTATGTGAGAAATGTGACACATGACAAAAGTTGTAGGACTCTATACATTACTATGCACATGAAATATGAGGAATATATATGTCAATCTGGATGGCCATGCTGATTGGTGTCTGCATCGGTGTGGTACTTGCCACTTTCATTTTGTCAAATACACGTAATGGACGGATCAAGGCGGAATATGAACAGTATATTGCCGAGCTAGAACGTGAACACCAGAAGGCACTGACTCATGCACAAAAGCGCAGTGTAAACACTAGCCGTGCAGTCCTTAAGGGCAAAATGGCCGAACAGCTGGCTCCAATCCTGCCTGAGTTCCAGTATTTGCCGAGCGATGCCAAATTTTTAGGGGACCCGGTGGATTATATGGTATTTGATGGCTATACCGACTTTCGTGATGGCGAAGGCCGAGCAGATGAAATTCAAGTAGTGCTGATTGATATTAAAAGTGGAAATGCACGCTTAACCAAAGGCCAGCAGGCAATTGCTCAGGCAATCCGTGACGGGCGGGTACGTTTTGAGACCGTGCGTATTGATTTTGATGAGGTATAGCGCTTAGACCCGCGTTTAAATAAATAGAGTCAAGACAAAGTCAAACCTAAACCATGCTGATTGTTACTAAAATTTGATACTCTTTTCATATTTTCTTCTTCTAATATAGAGTTAAGAAACACGCTGATTACAGGGGGAAATTGATGTCAAAACGCTTAATATGTAGTGTATTACTGGGCTTATGGGTAGGACAGGCCAGTGCATCGACCTCTGCTGAATATAATATTGCTAAAGGATTGGCACCTGCTGTAAAAGATCAGTCTATTGCAGTACTTAAACCTTTCGCTGGTGATTTCCGTATATTAGGTTCAAAAATTTATACTCATGATGAACAAGCCAAATTTTCCCCCATTGATTATGCAGTCAGTTGGGGAATGTTTGCCGAGCCGGAAATTGCCCGGCGTATCAGTGTGAATCAGTATGACCGTTTCCTGAACTGGAAAATAGACAAGCTTCCAGTACCACCGAAACAGGCCATGCAAATGGTATCAAATATGCATATTATTCCAGCCAATCCTAAAATTGCCCAGGAAATTAAGAAAGTGAAACGGGGTGATCTGGTCCGTTTACATGGCGAGTTGGTTGAAGTGAAGGATAAAGATTTGGTCTGGACCTCATCACTTACTCCAACTGATTTGGGAGAAGGGGCTTGTGAATTATTTCGGGTAAACTCGATTCAATGGATCGAGAAAGTCAGAAGTTAAATTTAAAGTTGTTACGAAATTAAATAAAAGAAGTTTAATCTAGGCAACATATACCCGACTTCAGAATAATGCAGCTGGGTATATGTTTTCGAGTTTCAAAGGTATAATTACCAAGAATTATATATTTTAGCTCTGCCATTTACTGCTGTTTTGCAGGTTCAGAAAATGGTGGCTGTGATTGTTGGCTGGCAGTTTGCTGCTGGTTTTTCCAGTGCTTCAATTGCTCTTGCGCATGTAAATAATCGCCTAAGCCCTGTACCTGATTGTTATTACCTTTCTGTTCAGGTTGCTGCTCAAGTAATTTGGCCTGGTTATCCCAGTATTCTGCATGTAGCCCCTGAATATAGCGACCCTGCTCAGTTTTTAAGTCCAGTTCACGCAACATATTACGTGCTGACTGAATATGCTCGCGTTTGCGCTGCTGCTCAAATTCTTCAGTGAGCGAGCCTTCCTGACGCATTTTACCAAGTTCTTCCTCCAGTTCATCACTCATGGCTAAAAAACGGCTTTCATAGTCTTCCAGTAGCTGAATATCGTGAGCATCATTCGGAGTAGCCGGAAATTGTTTAACTGGAGGCGTTTCCAGCTGTTTCATGACTTCTACATCTTCCTGCTGTTGCTGCGAAAGATCACCAGTTTCCGGGTTTTCCTTTTGGCAGCCGCCCAGTAAGAGGCCTGAACAGAACATCAGAGGTAAAGCGAGACGGGCTGTTTTATTCATATGTACTCCCTCATTTTAAACATGATTTTTTCAGTTATTTATAACTGACTTTTTTAAAGCTATAAGCATAAGTTACATATGGAAATTCAATTTCATCCTGAGGTTGCTTGTTAGTATAGTGCCGGACGGTTTCTTCAAACTGCTGTTTTAGGGCCCGCTGTTGAGACTCTGACATGGCTGCAATAAAGCTGGTCGACAGTAAACGTTTGGATACCACCTGTTCTACCGTACCTTTTTGTACTTGTGATAGAACCTTGACCTTTTCCAGCTGAAACAGAAACTGGTTATCAAAAACTTCTTTCCAGTGACCACTATGATAGCGTGGGGTAGTTCCTTCAAATGGCGCAATCAGCTCAGCCAACGCACGCACCCATTCAATTTCAATATCACGCTGGTTCCAGACCAGTCCCAGATAACCTGCCGGTTTAAGCACCTCATAAATTTCATTCAGACTCTGAATATCAGCAAACCAGTGAAAAGATTGTGCACAAAGTACGGCATCCTGACTCTCATTCCCTAAAGGTAAATGCTGTGCGGTGCCCGGTAATGCGACAACATCCGGATAACGTTTTTCCAGTTCTGCGAGCATTTCTGCAACAGGTTCAACCGCAGTAATATGAGAAGTTAAAGCCTGTAAATATGGTAAAAATTTGCCTGTACCTGCGCCCAGATCGACGACATACGACGATTGACTTAAATTCAGGTCATTCCTTAGCCAATCAATTACCTGTTTAGGATAGCTGGGCCGTACCTCCTGATAAAGTCGGGCAGCCTGACTAAAGCCTTTTTGTGCGGCAGGATGTAGTGAATGTGTCATATTTTGCGCTTTTTAATTTGAGTGACCTCGATAAAATAAGATACTGAGCAAATTGGCTCAGGCAAAGGCCTTATTGTTTTCATTTTTATAGGAGAAGTGTAGGCGCTACGGTGCCTCATAGGCGAATGGACAAGCAGATAGTTTTTGAAGACGACGATATCCGGGTAATTTTTCTAAAAGGACATTCTCGTGAACTGGTTTTTTCCTTTGGTGATTTAATTACCAAAGCTAATGGTATGTCAATTAATGCCGAGAAATCTCTTTCTAAATATGACTACAACGTTATTGGTGTCATGCCCAAGCGGAAATCATGGTTTCCGGCAGCCAGTATGCAGGCCATGCTGGAACAGATACAGCCTATTTTAGCGCAGTTCGACTATGTAGCTGGATATGGCGGCTCAATGGGTGGTTATGCTGCGATAAAATATTCTCGCTTGCTTGGCATGAACCGGGTCATTGCTTTTGTTCCGCAATACTCCATTAATCCAGATGAAGTCAATGACCGCCGTTATAGCGAGTTCTTTGATGCTGACCTGAATGCCAATATGCGGATTGAACGCTCTGATATTGCGCCAGATAGTGAATATATTCTGGTTTATGACCCGTATTTTGAAGCTGATCATGAACATTATTCAAAAATTCAGCCCCTAATTCCGAAACTGCATACTATTCATCTACCGTTTACCGGCCATGATGCCTTGGCTGTACTGGCCAGCTCGACCCTACTAAATGACTTTATTTCACATGAATGGGACCAGCAATATTTTTATAAACAGGTGCGTGAGGTTAAAAAGAACAGTAAATTCTATTACCGTAATGTTATTGCCAGGTTCTTGCCAAAACACAGCGCCAAACTTGGAAAAATCCTGAAAAATGGTGAATTCCAGCTCGACGGGCAATATCTGGATGCTCAATTAAAGCAGCTGATTACCCGAACCTTGCTGACCAACAAGCAGGTAAATGAGCAGGATCTGTTGAAGCTGGGTATTAAAGTCAACATGCCCCATGATCAGGAGCAGCGCAGCCTGTTGCAGGACTGCCATCAGGCCTATCTGGTATTTAATTTAATTACACAGAAGCTGGAAAGCTATAGTCAGGATGCAATTAGTCTCAATAACAAGTATCTGATCTCTCTACAGGCGAAAGAAACTGGTCTGCTCAGTGTTGATCTGAATAATGAGCGCTATATGGTGGTAATGAATGACCGCCGTATTATGCGGCTGGTAAAAGAGCAGGATGCACTTTCTCCAGACATGAGTCCGATTGTTCTAAAAAAATATCCGGATTTTTATGTACTCAGTTATAAAAACCTGAACCTGAGCTGTGATGAATATGGCAATTGCCATTTTTCTGTAGAACACGTTCAAAATACAGAGAAATTTGTGGTGATCTAAAGGCCAGCTTAATCTGTTAGCCGGGCTAAGCCTTCATGGTTTAGCCCGGCTTTTTTAGGTCTGTAAATAGCTGGAATTTAAATATGAAAGTTACCTGATCTTACAAACTTGCTTTATTCTGTATGTGGGCTATAGTCGGGATTCAGTAATAGGTTTTTTGTAAATACCTAAATTTAAAGAAAAAAGATAAGGAGTGTAGATGTGAATGTTTATCCATCTTTGCTGTTTAGCTTAATATTTTTATTCCCTGGCTTCGCTCATGCGGGTGCAGTACATACACCGCATCTGGTTTTTGGTCTGGGAGTCATGGTAGTGCTGACTTTCGCGCTGTATGTCTTAAAAGAGGCCTGGCAATTTTATAAAAGCCATCAGCACAAACCAGTGATTAAAAAACGCAAATTGCTGTCACCTGAAATTTAACACTAAAACTGTAGGCTAAGGATCATCTCTTGCACTGCTCTGGAATAAACATGGACGAGCTGTTTAAATGGAGTAGAGTCGCAGGAGATGAATCCAATGAAAGCCGTATTTCTAGACTTTAATTCACTGAACCAAAATGATCTGGAGATCAGTCGTCTTCAACAGCAGTTTGACCAGCTGATTTTACATGCAGTTACTGCACCAGATGAAATTCTGGAGCGTGTACAGAATGCCGATGTCATTATTACCAATAAAGTCAGAGTAAATGCCGAACTGATTCGTCAGCTTCCCAAGTTAAAACTGATTCTGATTTCTGCTACCGGCACCAATAATGTAGATCTGAGTGCGGCCCGTGAGCATAACATCGTGGTCTGTAACTGTCAGGGCTATGGCACACCGGCTGTTGCTCAGCATACCTTATTGCTTATGCTGAGTCTGGCAACCTCCTTTTTAAAATATGACCGTGCGGTACGGACCGGTGCATGGAACAAGGCCGAGCAGTTCTGTTTGCTCGACTTCCCGATTGTTGAACTGGCTGGAAAGACTTTAGGAATTGTAGGGTATGGCGAACTTGGACAGGCTGTAGCCCGGCTGGCAGAGGCATTTGGCATGCAGGTCAAGATTGCCTCTTTACCGTGTCGTCCGGGGGGAACTGATCGGATTCCATTAAAGGAGCTGCTACCGCAAGTTGATTTTCTGAGTCTGCATTGTCCTTTGACCGAACAGACCCAAAACCTGATTGGAGCAGCAGAGCTGCAACAGATGAAACCTACCGCCTTTCTCATTAACTGTGCACGTGGTGGACTGGNGAATGAGACAGCATTGGTCCAAGCCTTAAAAAATGGTGAAATCGCCGGAGCTGCCAGCGATGTACTCACCGTTGAGCCACCTAAACAGGGCAATATTTTACTGAATGAGGATATTCCAAATCTGATTATTACACCGCATTCTGCTTGGGGAAGTGTTCAGGCGCGACAGCGTATGCTAGAGCAGCTTGCTGAAAACACTGAAGCCTTTAAACGAGGCCAGCCTATCCGGCAGGTCAATTAGTAAAGAGTTTTAACCAGCCAGCCCATTCCAAAGCATGGGCGTTGCATAATTCTAATCTCTTAATATTTTGCTCAAATATTGTGTAAGCCTGTTAAGCATTTAAAGAAACGTGTTAGCTCAATATATTTATTTAACCCCACGCAAGTTTAAAGTTCTATGATTGCATAGCTTGTAGCACCTGAATGGGGTTGTAAGGGCGCTGTAGTTTGGGTAGCTGTCGATGACTGGCTTAGAGGTTGCTGAATAATAGGCGCCGGTTGTTGCGGTGTACCACCCCATGCTTCTCGGGAGCTCTGGATTCTCTGGTTAGCTTGTTGAGCTGCCTGCTGTGTTCCCTGATCCACCTTTTGAATAGTATCTGAGGCAACAGATTTGGTGTTGTTCCAGGCGCGGTCGACATCTGGTTTAATTCTGGCGATACTTTTTTCAGTCACCTTTCCCACTTTCTCCGCAGTATTGATTACGCCTTCTTGTGCTTTATAGGCAAATACATGCAGNAGATTTGGGTTCTCACCATAAGGTGTGACCGGTTTAGTAATCTGTGAAGAGGTCTGAGTAGAATTCGCNTGGGCGAGNAGTGGTACANCGCCCATAAGAGCGATGAGCAAAAGTATTGGAGTTTTAATATTCATTAAGAATCGACCTCGAATTTGTTAAAGAGCGGTCTGAATNTTTTAGTGTAGCGGATGATGTTTTAAAAACAATGAATATCCTGTGAAGAATCGCTAAAGAAGNATATTGCAGTATCTTATAATTATTTTAATTTAAAAAAGATATAAACGGTTATACAGCGATTTATGCAGCAACGTCATAGAGGACGCCCTATCTTTTATAAAAACAGGGCGAGTTTGCTAGTTACATTGATCTAGCGCTTCTTTGGCAAAATGATCGCGCAGAGTAACAAAGTTCTTTTGAACATTCGCATCATGCAGATTAAATTTTTCAGCTTTGCTGGTGCCATCACGCTGGAATGTGGCCGAACCGGCATTCATTAATCCCATACCTTTAAATGACCACTGCTCCACAACACGGTTTTCACCAATATCACCTGTAAATTCAATCACGCATTTATCAAGGAATTTGGTCAGTTTTGCCTTATTGTTAGTAGTTGCCGGAACAACTTCAAGATTTTGTACTTCCTGTAAGACGCCAAGATCAAGCTGAGGAATTTTTGGGGCTGAGCTACAGGCTGTAACTGCGATACTCGCAAGACCCNTCAACATGAGTGTTTTAAATTTCATATGATTCTTTCTTGTAGAGTGTTGTTAGGTTGAGTATATGAAATATATAGGGATATGCCTATAGTATTTGTCTGGTTTAGCTTAAAAGCGAGTTTTTGAAATTTTATTATTTTCATCTTTGGAATTTTTCTGAAATATGAAAATGAGCACTTAAAGTATATTTCTTAATTATAGAAATTGGATAAAGAGCATAGCGAATGAATAATATCGATGAATTAAAATTTCATAAACAATTTAATACGTATGTAAAGTATACAAGTTTAGCAATCAAAATTTCAAAAAGTGTAGCTGGAAGATTCGTAGATTATAGAAAAGGATGGGCCTCTATCCTTTTTACAAAAATTTGTGTTATTTCGATCTCTTTAAAAAAATTAGCAGATTTGGATACTGGTAAGAAATATAATTCACATTGGGATTTTAATTCAGCATTTACTTTAGCTAGAAATTTAATGGAGTGCTATCAAACATTTTTTTATCTTTGTATTGATAAAATCTCAGAAGATGAAGCATTAGCTAGAAAAAATCTTTTTAATTATCATGATTTTATATCTAGAGAAAAATTATTTAAAGAAATTGGTAAAGAAGAACCGGATAAAGACTTAAAAGACCAATTGATTAAAGAATTAACTAGTACTAAATATTTTCAAAACTTAGAAGAGAAACAACAACGGCATTTTTTAAAGGGAGCTACTGCTTTTTTTCTCAGTCGAGAAGAAATTGAACACAAAATCGGAAATTCAAAATCAGCATTTAAAGTAAATTACCAACTATTATCTACTTATACCCATAGTTTTCCAATGGGGTTCTATAAAATGTTTGAACCAGACCGAGGAACTGGAGTAAAGACACCAATAGAGGAGATATATTCTGCATATGCTTTAGGTTTAGCTGAAGGATATTTGAAATTAGCTATTAATAATATGTTAGAAATTTTCCCTGATTTATATGATAAATTAAACAAGCAAGATAAAGATCTTCTCGAAATAAAAAACCCGCTCTAAAGCGGGTTTTTTAATAAATCACAACTTAGTGCTGCAACACCGAAATATCAGCAACTTTGGTAAACAAATCACGAAGCTGAGCCAGCATACGTAAACGGTTTGCTTTCAGGTCAGTATCATCTGCCATCACCATTACGCCGTCAAAGAACGCATCGACTGGCACACGAAGAGCAGCAAGTGCAGACAACGCAGCAGTGTAGTCTTTAGCAGCAAATAATGGCTCAACCACAGGCGTAATTTTCGCAAGTTCAGCAAATAATGCTTTTTCAGCATCTTCAACCAGGTTCGCTTCAACTACTAAACCTTCCGGTGCAGCTTCTTTCGCCAGAATATTTGCAACACGCTTGTTTGCAGCAGCCAATGCAGCAGCTTCAGGCAAATTGCGGAAATGGTTAACGGCATTAACCCGCTTGTCAAAGTCAAGCGGAGAAGCAGGTGACATCGCCTGGACTGCCTGAATGACATCTACCTGAACACCTTGGTCTTCATATTTGGCCCGGTAACGGCCTTCAAGGAAGGCAACTGCATCACTACGGGTTTTATTCGGATCAGTAATCAGCGCGCCATAGGCATGCAGGGCAGAGTTCACCAGTGCTTCAATCGTTACATCGAGATTATTTTCAATAATCAGGCGCAAGATACCAATTGCCGAACGGCGAAGTGCAAACGGATCCTTTGAACCTGTAGGAGCCTGCCCAATTCCAAAAATACCTACCAGCGTATCCAGACGGTCGGCCAGTGCAATCGTAGTGCCAGTTTTGGTTTTTGGTAAAACATCACCTGCAAATTTTGGCAGATACTGCTCACCAAGCGCTTCAGCGACTTCATCGTTTTCACCCTCAAGTCGGGCATAGTATGTCCCTGCAATCCCTTGAAGCTCAGGGAATTCACCTACCAGCTCGGAAGTCAGGTCGCATTTAGACAGCATGGCGGCTCTTTCAGCGTCGGCAACCTGTGCACTTGTAAACTTGGTCAGTTCCACAGCCAGCATTGCGATACGTACAGTCTTGTCCCATAAGGTGCCAAGCTGTGCCTGAAATACCATGTTAGCCAGTTTTTCTGAACGTGAAGCCAGCGGCTGTTTCTGATCCTGCAAAAAGAAGAATTCGGCATCTGACAGACGTGGGCGAACAACTTTTTCATTACCTTCAATAATCTGCTTCGGGTCTTTTGACTCAATATTCGATACGGTAATAAAATAAGGCTGAAGCTTGTGGTCACTGTTGACCAGACAGAAGTATTTCTGGTTATCCTGCATGGTCGTGATTAGTGCTTCTTGTGGAACGGCAAGAAAACGCTCTTCAAAGCTGGCACGCAGAGCTACCGGCCATTCTACCAGTGCAGTTACTTCATCACGCAAGTCAGCCGGTACAATGGCAATTGCATTAACTTCATCAGCGAGAGCTTTTACCTGCTGGTCAATAATGGCTTGACGTTCTTCAAATGAAGCTACGACTTTAGCTGCACGCAGTGCATCCAGGTAGGCATCAGCATTTGCAAGTGTAATTGCGTCTGGTGCATGGAACCGGTGACCATAGGTTACATTAGCGGCTGTATGGTCCTGAATAGTAGCATCAATGACCTGATCATCTTTTAGTAATACTACCCATTTGACTGGCCGTACAAATTCAGTACGGCTGGCTGCTGAGCGCATACGTTTTGCCACAGGCAGATGATCTAAAGCAGTTTGCAGGATTTGTGGCAGTAATACATCCAGACTCTGACCTTTTACATCTTTTAAGTAGCAGACCTTTTCAACTTTACCTGCCTGGAATGTTGATACTTGATCAATACTGATACCCTGACCACGCATAAAGCCTTCTAAAGCTTTGGTTGGTTTGCCTTCAGCGTCATAAGCCGCTTGAACCGCAGGACCATCAAAACGCTTCTGTGTATCTGCTTGTACACCATCGACATTCACAATTTTAAGGGCTAAACGACGTGGGGCAGCATAAGCTTCGATTGAATCAAAGGCTAGACCAGCATCTTTTAAACCTTTCACTGTTTCTGCCTGTAAGGCATCTCGTAGGGTTTTCAGGCTTTTTGGAGGAAGTTCTTCACAGCCAAGTTCAAATAAAACTGTATGTTTAGACATTATTTGTTCTCCGCTGATTTTTCTGCCTGAGCAGCATCATTTTCCGCTTGAGCTTTAAGCTGGGCCAAGACTTCATCACGCAGATGAGGCTCGGCCATCGGGAAGCCTAGTTTGGCACGGGCCTGTACATAACTTTGTGCAATGGCACGGGCCAGTGTACGTACACGCAAAATATAGCGCTGACGTTCAGTCACAGAAATCGCACCACGTGCATCAAGAAGGTTAAAGCTATGTGAAGCTTTGATCACCTGTTCGTATGCCGGTAGTGGAAGTTCTGCTTCCATTAAACGGCTGGCTTCAGTTTCGTAAAAATCAAATAGTTCAAATAGTTTTTCAACTGGCGCATATTCGAAGTTATAAGTAGACTGTTCTACTTCATTCTGGTGAAACACATCGCCGTAAGTGACCGTACCAAATTGGCCTTTGGTCCAGACCAGATCATAAACCGAGTCTACACCTTGCAGGTACATGGCCAGACGCTCAAGACCGTAAGTAATTTCACCTGTAACCGGATAGCACTCTACGCCACCAACCTGCTGGAAATAGGTAAACTGTGTCACTTCCATACCGTTCAGCCAGACTTCCCAGCCCAAGCCCCAAGCGCCAAGTGTTGGAGATTCCCAGTTGTCTTCTACAAAACGGATATCATGTGTTAGCGTATCAATACCAATAGCTTTTAATGAATCCAGATAAAGCTGCTGGATATTATCCGGATTAGGCTTCAGCACTACCTGAAACTGGTAATAATGCTGTAGACGGTTTGGATTCTCACCGTAACGTCCATCTTTAGGACGGCGTGATGGCTGGACATAAGCTGCATTCCAGGTTTCAGGGCCTAATGCACGCAGAAAAGTCGCAGTGTGGAAAGTACCTGCACCCATTTCCATGTCGTAAGGTTGTAATACGACGCAGCCTTGCTCGGCCCAGTAATTTTGTAAGGCAAGAATTAAGCCTTGAAATGTATCAATATGTGATATGGCGCGACTCATATAGCATCCACTAGAATATGAGAAAAAATTGTCCCTAAGTATAGGGAATTTGCAGGGGAGTGGCAAAGAATTCTATTTAAGAGTGCGAATCATGAGTTAAAGCAGAATTTTCAAGTCAGACCAGGCTTATTATTAAAATCAGTTCAGCTTTTTTATACAGATAAAATTCCACCAAACAGGTATTTAAACCTGGATTCTAGAAAATAAACCAGNATAAAACCTGATTCAGCTATAGCGAAATTCCTGTCCTTCAACTATTCATCAGTAGGTTTTTAACTTGTTAAAATGTGCAATTGCTGGGGCAGGTTGTGAATCAAAATATTTAAGNAGCAACCAGTAAAAGAATCCGGTCAATAAAGCCATCATATAATAGCCACCACTNAAATAAAGTTCCCAGNCCATTGAAATATTATGATTGAGTATGAGCTGCAACAAAGTCAGCATAATTAACCATACACTTATAGAGCCNACTAAAATAATTCCCAGATTTAGATGAAATTTGAGNTGTATAAGCTGAGATAAGCCNTAAGCAAACGGTAATGCTAAAATACAGTAAACTGCATAAATCATGACAGCTACAAACAGAATACTGACTACAGAGGATAACTGGCCTGCACCATTGGCGGCTGCCGAGAAAATTAAAATCACCAGCAGGCTTGGTATCGGTGCCAGAAGCAAAGAGCGTATTAAAGCTGTATTGCTATAGATTTTATTGTTCATATCATCCAGTCTTGATTAATCCCTGATCAATTATGAGTAAATAACAGAGCCAAGTAAGTATAAAGCNGAGAAAAGTTAAGTAACGCTAAGAAGCGTTGTGACTGCTTTACAAAAAAACCAATATTGTAAAGATATAAAATCAATGCACCTTAATAAGGCTTAGGCGTATACTCGCCCTGTTTTTTATCTAACAAGAACAGGTTGTGCAGTGAGTAATTCACAGTTTTGGCTAGACACCCTTAAACCTAATTTTAAAACGCTGCCTTTAAAAGAGCGCTTACTCTGTGGTTGTGGCGCTCTGCTGGGACTGGCGATTTCATCAATTATTAGCTGGTATACACTGGGCGGAATCAATGCCTGGTATATTGCACCCATGGGTGCTTCCTCGGTTTTATTATTTGCAGTGCCGGCCAGTCCACTGGCGCAGCCCTGGAACATGGTGGTGGGCAATACCATTGCCGGATTAATTGGTGTCAGTTGTGCTTTATGGATTCCTGATCTTACTTCTGCGTTTAGCTTGGCCGTTGGTCTGTCTATTTTCTTGATGATGACTACAGATTCATTACATCCGCCTAGCGGAGCTGTAGCAATTACGGCAGTTTTGGGTGGCGAGGGTGTACATCATCTGGGTTATCAATTTTTATTTTATCCCGTATTACTAAATTCGGTTTTATTGCTGGGTTTTGCTATTTTTTTTAATCGTCTGCTAGGGCGGCATTATCCTTATCCACGGCAGGTAAATGAGCGTTCCAAAGACCCGACGCCTACCCAGAAGGTGACCATTCAGCCACAGGATATCCAGCAGGCACTTGAGCATCAGACCGAGCTTCTTGATATCAGTCAGTATGACTTGGAAAAAATTATTCTAGAAGCCCAAGAACGGGCAAATGAACGTATAGTTTTACACTATCACTGTCGTGATATTATGAGCCGTGACGTCATTGTACTGCATGAAAACGATGATATTCATAAAGCCTTAGACAAGTTCAAACAGGTCAATTTAATGAGTCTGCCCGTAGTGAATGCCTCAGAGCATTTGGTGGGTACACTTGCGTTATATGATGTGGTTGAGTGGTTTAAGCGCGGTGCAGATTACCGGGCATCATGGGAGTATCTGGTAAAACAGATTATGAACCGTAAGGTGGTGACAGTTCACCCTGAACAGCCAATTCAAGATTTGGCGCCCTATTTTGTAGAGAAATCTTTTAACTATATACCTGTAGTTGAAGCAGAACAGTTAATTGGAATTATTAGCCGGGCAGATATGATTGCAGCCATGCAGCAAGAAATTCTGCATTTGCGCCAGAAACCATAATTTATAGATAAATAAGAAGGCTACGGCTGTCTAGGGGCACAACCGTAGCGACCAAACTGGTTAGAGAGGAGAGCTATTTAGCGTTTCACCTTATGTTCATCATAAACAGTACGTACTGGCTGCTGATAATTTTGTGGCGATGCATCCAGACGATAATCACGTTTAGGCATCAATAGCCATAAAATCAGATAAACCAGAATTCCAGGAAAAGCTGCACTCATAATCGAGATCAAGACA
>JGI24770J26754_10001859_pt1 | contig 14751 bp, 14 predicted proteins | sample LakOneMetagenome_FD_26754 | JGI IMG/M metagenome (IMG submission 26754) | reverse complement strand
TTTCATTTTGTGGTGCAAATCCAAATAATTCAAGATATGAGCCTAGTTTGTTAGTTACGGAATAGCCTATGGTTACTGTATAGAGTAATGTTGATTGCTTTGTAAAACCATCCCATTCCGCTCCAAGATTGTATCCTAAACAGAAGTTGTCTCCCAATGAATGCTGCATGGTGAATCGAAAATCGGGTACATAATATTCGTATTTGTATTTTGAAGTACTCCAATTCTTCATAGAAACATGACTGATTAAAGACGTTTTGGGCAACCAACCTTTTTCTTCTAACAGATTTATTTTAAAACCCACGGCAATGGGTAAAAATCCATTTTGTTTTTGGTTTTCTTCTTTTTCAATGACGAATTCTGTGATTACTCTAAGTTCTATTTTTTGTGAAATTCCATATTTCCATAACGTTGATGGAAGCACAAAGACAAGGTTTTTGGAGTCTATTTTTTCAAATGTAAATCCCGATTCTACTTGAAACATGCCTTTGGGAACGATGGCTGGGGTTTCGGTTTGATCTGGTCTATCAGTTTCTATCGGCTCTTTTTGCGAATAGCATGAAATAGAAACCAATAACAACCAATAGATTTTGTTGTGCATAAAATAATTTTTAGACAAAACTAAATATTATTTTAAAGCAACATGAATTATTTTTATATATTTGTAAAAAAAGATTGTAAAATGACTATTTCAGAAGAGAATTACATCAAAGTTATTTACCATTTATCATTGGTTTCTCCCAAAGGAGTGAACACCAATGCGATTGCTGGAATGCTAGAAACCAAGGCATCTTCGGTAACTGATATGTTGAAAAAATTATCCGAAAAAGAATTGGTTTCGTATCAAAAATACCAAGGAGTAACACTTACCGATAAAGGGTTTATTTCGGCTAAAATGATTGTGAGAAAACACCGTTTGTGGGANGTTTTTTTAGTAGANAAATTGAATTTTTCNTGGGATGAAGTACATGAAATTGCNGAAGAGTTGGAACACATTAAATCGGAAAAATTAATTAATAGCTTGGATGAGTTTTTAGGTTTTCCTGAATTTGATCCGCATGGCGATCCTATTCCGAATCACAAAGGAGAGATTGTTAAAATTGATAAATTACTTTTATCGGAAGCCGAATTGAACAAAGAATACGTGTGTGTTGGCGTAAAAAATTCATCGGTTGAGTTTTTGCAATATTTAGACAAGCAAAAAATATCTTTAGGATCAGCTATACAAGTGGTTTCAAGAGAAGAATTTGATTCGTCATTAACGATAATTTTAAACACCAAAACGATTTCTATTTCTAATAAAATTGCAGAAAATTTATTCATCAAAATACAATAAAATATGAGTAAATCGCTAGAAGAAGTTAACGAATCAGTTGCCACACAAGGCAAAGCTTCTACTTTTAGAAAAATTTTGGCTTTTTTCGGGCCGGCTTATTTAATAAGTGTAGGTTATATGGATCCGGGAAATTGGGCCACCGATATTGCAGGTGGAAGTCAGTTTGGATATGCCTTACTTTGGGTGTTATTGATGAGTAATATTATGGCGTTACTCTTGCAAAGTTTGAGTGCACGACTCGGGATAGTAACCCAACGCGATTTAGCTCAAGCGTCACGAGAAACCTATTCGCCTTTCATCAATTACATTTTATATTTTTTGGCAGAAATTGCTATTGCCGCTTGTGATTTAGCCGAAGTATTGGGTATGGCAATCGGAATTAATTTACTTACTGGTTTGCCCTTGGTATACGGCGTTTTGTTTACAGTTTTAGACACTTTTTTACTACTTTTTTTAATCAACAAAGGCATTAGAAAGATGGAAGCTTTCATTATTGCTTTGGTAGCAATTATCGGGTTTTCATTCATTTTTGAAATGATTATTGCCCAACCTGAAATGGGAAAAGTACTCACTGGATTAATTCCAACTTTACCCAACAAAGCAGCGTTGTATATTGCCATCGGAATTATTGGAGCCACGGTAATGCCACACAATTTATACTTGCATTCGTCTTTGGTTCAAACTAGAAAATTTGATAGAAGTAAGGCTGGAATCAAGCAAGCTTTAAAGTACAATTTCATTGATTCGGCTATTGCTTTGAATTTAGCATTTTTTGTAAATGCAGCCATTCTTATTTTAGCAGCGGCTACATTTCATAAAAATGGTTATTTTAAAATTGCAGAAATTCAGGATGCTCATCAGTTATTAGCGCCAATTTTAGGAAACAAATGGGCACCTATTTTATTTGCAGTTGCCCTAATTGCTGCCGGACAAAGTTCTACAATTACCGGAACTTTGGCGGGACAAATTATTATGGAAGGTTATTTAAAATTGCGCATTCAGCCTTGGGTTCGAAGAATAATAACTCGTTTGATAGCTATTGTTCCTGCGGTAATCGCCATTCTTGTTTTTGGTGATAATGTAACTGGAAAATTATTGATTTTAAGTCAGGTGATTTTGAGTTTGCAGTTGGGTTTTGCGATTATTCCGTTAATACATTTTGTTAGCGATAAAAACAAAATGAATGGGTTTCAGATTTCAAAAACAACTCAAGTTGCTTCATGGATAATTGCTTTAATTATTGTTTCATTAAATGCTAAATTAGTTTTTGATGAAATTAGTGGTTGGCTCAAGACTTCGTCTAATCCTACTGTGTTGTGGTTTACGGTTGTTCCCTTGGCTTTTGGTTTTTTGATTTTGTTATTATACATCATTATCAAACCTATTGTAACCAAAATGAAGCATCATATTGAGAATCATTTGCCACACAACCAAGAATTGAATTTTTCAAAAACGGAATCGTTAACTAAAAAGCATATTGCCATAGCGGTCGATTTTTCAACAGCCGATGAAAAAGCTATAAACAACGCATTAGAATTAGGTGGAACAGCAGCAAACTATACTTTAATTCATGTTGTTGAAACCGTTGGAGCGATGGTTTATGGTGTAAATGCACTCGATCACGAAACCACAGTTGATGAAAAATTGTTATTAAAATATGAAGAAATTTTAAAGGCAAAAGGCTATACTGTTCATGTCCAATTAGGATTTGGAAAGCCTTATAATGCCATTCCAACGATAATCAACGAAGGTCATTTTGATGTTTTAGTGATGGGAACACACGGACATACTGGATTTAAAGATATTATTTTTGGNACCACAGTAGATAAGTTACGTCACAAAATTTCGATACCTTTATTCATTGTAAAAAATTAGAAATGAAAAAAATACCAGAAGTTGCGTTGCTTTTTTGGATAATGAAAATTTGTGCCACAACTCTTGGTGAAACAGCAGGAGATTTACTTTCTATGACCTTAAACGTTGGGTATGCTATAAGCACTGTTATATTAATGTTCGGATTTTTAGTGACGCTTTTCGCACAACTTTTATCAAAAAAATATGTTCCATCAATTTATTGGTTGGTGATCCTTTCTACAAGTACAGCAGGCACAACGATGTCCGATTTTATGGATAGAACATTAGGTTTAGGTTATGCTGTAGGGAGCGTTATTTTAGTTGTTTTGTTGTGCTTAACGTTATTGGTTTGGTATAAATTTGAAAAATCGTTGTCGGTTACCGATATAAAAACCAAACGAGGCGAACTGTTTTATTGGACTGCAATTTTAGTTTCTAATACATTAGGAACAGCTCTAGGAGATTATTTGGCAGATAATTCTGGATTAGGTTTTGCAGGTGGAGCAATTTTAATTGGTAGTTTACTCGCTATTATTGTTTTCGCATATTTTTTTACTAAAATTTCTAGAATCTTTTTATTTTGGATTGCCTTTGTATTAACACGTCCTTTTGGAGCTACTTTTGGAGATTTACTAACAAAAACACATGAAAAAGGAGGTTTAGACTTTGGAACCATTGGATCGTCTTCTATTCTTTTTTCTGTTCTTTTGATATTAGTGTGTTATACTTCATTGGTGACGCCTCAACTTCAAAAACACAAATTATGAAAAAAGTATTTTTAATCTGCACGCTCTTTTTCAGCTTGATTTTTTACGGGCAAAATGAAACTAAAATCACACCTAAAAAATGCCTTCCCAAAAAAGGATTTCACCTGCGTTTAAAATCAGTTTTTGACGATTCACGATGCCCTGAAGGTGTTTCTTGTATTTGGGCTGGAGAAGTTTCGGTAATTATAGAAGTTTATGACAACAGGCAATTTGTTGAAGAAAAAGTATTGGTTTTTAATGCCAAAAATAAAGAAGAAAATTTCAAATGGCTGGAACACTATTTTCAAAAGAAAATTAAAAGTATAGGTGTTTTTCCGTATCCAAAAGAAGGTCAGGTTGTAAAGCCTAAAAAGCAATACATTACTATTGTTTTTGAAGATTAATGGCAACCACAATCGTCATCACCACAGTTTTTTTTGGGTTTTTTCTTTCCAAAAAATTTATTGTATAAATAGGCTAAGGCAATTCCTAAAGCAAAAAAAACAAGTATTTGTTGCATAATGTTGTGTGTTAAAAATAAATGCCACCACCTAAAGCGACAAAATTATAGGTTGGTGTTGCAATTTTTAAATGCTCTAACCCAAGGGTGAAAAAGTAATTTTTTCTATGAAATTTACCCTGTAATTCATAAGCATTCACCGGAAATCCATTGATACGGCTCCATTTGGCAGAACCCAAAAAGCTAATGCGATTTCCCATAAAATATTCGGCGTTTAAACCATAAGCAAATCCAGCTTTTCGAACTTCGTTTCCAACATACGTCGCACCCAAATTCCAACCAAAGTTAAATTTTTCCAATCGAATTCGATCATAATTTAAGTTAAATTGAAACAAAGAAAGTCGATTATTAGTATTGTCTATTCTATTAAATTCATACAATTGATGAAAATCGGTTTGTATATAAAAATATTGAAACGGACGAATTTTAGCTTTGAAATGGTTTCCAAATAATGTGTTGTCTTTGTATACAAAGCTGTTTTCTATATCCAATCGGGCTTTGTTTTTGGAAACAAGAAGGGTATCAGCATTTTCAAAATTCCCAGATTTCCCATTATAAAAAGGATAGGGTGTTAGATTGCTGTATAAATGGTCTTCGTTTCGATAATCGCCAATGACACCGTATTTAAAAATACCAAACGTGGCATATATAAAAACATCGGCAATAGCCCTACCTAAAATATTATCTCCAGAAGAAGATCTCGATTTGGAAGAACCCGAAGTGCTAGAACTAGAGGAACTACTTTGATTTTTATTAGCAGAACCCGAATTGAGTTCATTTTTAGATTTGTCTAATTTGTTTTGTCCAAAAGTGGTGAAACAAAAAAATATCAAAAGAAGTAGTGCTTTTTTTCTCATAAAATGAATTTCGACGTAGTCATCAAAAATTGAACCAAATTATTTTAGAAATTGATACGCTAGTAAAGCAGTTAGATAAGCAAATCCACTCATAAACACCAATTGAATAACTGGCCATTTCCACGAATTGGTTTCTTTCTTCACTATGGCTAAAGTACTGACACATTGCATTGCAAAAGCATAAAAAAGCAATAANGAAATGCCAGTTGCNAGGTTGAAAACTGGTTTGCCATCTTCTCGAATTTCGTGTTTCATTTGTTCTTTGATGGTGCTTTCTTCGTCGCTGTTGTTGCCAACACTATAAATNGTAGCAAGTGTTCCTACAAATACTTCTCTAGCCGCAAACGAACTCACAACAGCAATNCCAATTTTCCAATCGTAGCCTAAAGGTTGGATGGCAGGTTCAATAGATTTTCCTATAATTCCAATATAAGAATGCTCCAATTTATATTCGGCAACACGATTTGGAATTACCGACGGATTGATTGCAATAGCACTTGAATACACTTCATGTTCAATAATTTTTTGCGCATTTTTAAAATCTTTTCCAGGGCCATGTGAACCCAAAAACCATAAGATAATGGATATCGCTAAAATGATTTTACCAGCACCAAACACAAACGATTTGGTTTTTTCTAAGATGTTTATGGCAACATTTTTGAAAAGTGGAATTTTATAACTCGGCATTTCCACTACAAAATAGGATTTAGAGCTGATTTTTAAAATTTTATTTAAAATAAAAGCAGAGAAAATTGCCATTCCGAAACCTAAAAGATACAACACCATTAGGGTCATTCCTTGCAAGCTGATGAATCCTAAAACTCTTTTTTCAGGGATAATCAAGGCAATTAATATGGCATAAACAGGTAATCGAGCCGAACACGTAATGAAAGGCGTTACCAAAATCGTAATCAATCGTTCTTTCCAATTTTCAATATTTCGAGCGCCCATAATGGCCGGAATTGCACAAGCCGTTCCCGAAATTAATGGCACAATACTTTTGCCTGAAAGTCCGAAGCGTCTCATGATTTTGTCCATCAAAAAAACCACACGACTCATATAACCACTTTCTTCTAAAACAGAAATAAACAGAAACAGAAAGGCAATTTGCGGAATGAAAATCAATATGCCTCCAATACCAGGAATAATTCCTTCGCTAATTAAATTAGTGAATTCGCCAGCTGGTAAATGGGTTTTTGTATACGTTGCCAAATTAGCAAAAGTAGCGTCGATAAAGTCCATTGGAATGCTGCTCCAATCAAAAATAGACTGAAATATGGCAAATAAAACAACAAAGAATATGAGGTAACCAAAGATTTTATGCGTCAGCACCCGATCTAATTTTGCTCGAACATCAGAAGCTTTAGATTGATCAATTTTTTGTCCGATTTTCAACGTATCGTTGATGAATTGATAACGCTTAATGGTTTCTTTTTGCTGCAATCGTTTTAAATCGGCATGCGATTTGGTAAACGAACTTTTCATTTCATTTCGTTCCAAATTCAAGAAATTCACATCTTGCGTAATAACCAACCAAAGTTTGTAAACCAATTGATTTGGAAAAGCTTTGCGAAGTTTATCGAAATATTCGGGATCAATAGATGAAGCATTCAAACAAGGTTCGGTAGAAAGTGATTCGTAATGTAGAATCAATTCTTTTATTTTTTCAATTCCGATGTTTTTTCTAGAGCTAACTAAAGCAATTTTAGTTTTCAGATGGCTTTCTAAATAAGGAATATCTAACTCAATACCTTTCAGTTTCATTCGATCACTCATGTTGATGACCAAAATGGTTGGAATTTCTAAGTCCTTAATTTGGGTAAAAAGAAGTAAATTTCGTTTCAAATTTTCCACTTCAGAAACCACGACCACTACATCAGGAAAGTTTTCGTCTTTCTTGTTCATTAACAACTCTATCACCACATTTTCGTCAATAGAACTAGCATTTAAGCTATACGTTCCGGGTAAGTCAATGATGGTTGCTTTGGTGTCTTCGGATAATTTGCAGGTTCCGATTTTCTTTTCAACTGTAATGCCGGGATAATTTCCAACTTGTTGGTGTAATCCGGTGAGATGATTAAAAACCGAAGTTTTTCCTGTATTTGGATTGCCAATTAAGGCTACTTTGATGAGTTCTTTTGCCATTAATTTTGATTTTCAATGACAACAATTATTTCCTTAGCGGTTTCTAAACGAATGGCAACATGCGAATCATTTACATTATAATATAATGGACAACCAAGAGGAGCAATTTGAATTAATTCAATAGTATTGCCTGGCAAACAACCCATTTCGAGTAGTTTTAACGGAATTTCTTCGATATTGAAATCNGAGATTGTTCCTTTTTGNCCAATTTTAAGATCAGCAATTGTAGTTTGCACGGCTTTATTTAGATTGAATTAAAATACAAAAGTAAACATTTGTTGTGTAAAATTCATGATAATTGTCAAGTTTAAGATAATATTTAAACTTGTTTATAAATGGTTTTTAAGAAGAAGGTGTTATAATTTTTCTTCTTCACAAAGAAAATTAATGTCTTCTAAAAGTTGTTTTACATTTTTAATTCCGGGTTCGGTTGGACCATCTAAATTGGTGCCGTCATAAAATCCGCGAACACGTCTTTTAGAATCCACCAACACAAAATTCTCAGTATGCACCATATCATATAGTTCAGAAGGATTTCCTGTTTTTACTGCTAAATAAGATTTTCTCGCAATGTAGTAAATGTCTTTTTTATTGCCTGTGACTAAGTTCCATTTGCTGTCAATAACCCCTTTTTCTATAGCATATTTTTTTAAAACTGGAACACTGTCAATATCGGGTGTTACCGAATGAGACAATAACATCACTTTTGGATTATTTTTAATTTGATTTTGCAGCCAAGTCATATTGTTAGTCATTTTCGGACAAATAGATTGGCAAGTGGTAAAGAAAAAATCGGCTACATAAATTTTTCCTTCGTAATCTTTTTGGGTAATTGTTTTTCCGTTTTGATTGGTAAATGCAAAATCGGCGATAGTGTGATCTGCAGCAACATATTGCACTGTTGAATCTACCAATTCTGGATTTACATCACTTGGATTGTAAATAGGTAACGCTTTTTTGGGTTTTAAAACAGTGTAAAAAGCCGTAACGGTAACAATCGAAAAAATCACAAAAAAGCTAATGAAAATCTTGTATTGTTTTAGTTTGGAAAACATCTTTTTTTGGCAAAGTTACAAAACAACTTTTGGATACAAGAGTTTCAAATTGGCTAACAAAATGTCATTATGCCTTTTTTAACATTTTGTAACACAAAAATTAATAGATTTGTGGAAACAATCAAGAAAATAATATGAAACTTCAAACTACAATTAAGTTTGGCTTCTTGGCAGCAAGTCTTTTTGCTTTAAACCAAGGAAATGCACAACAAAAACCAGGGTTGAACTTAGATTTAATGGATAAATCGGTTAGACCAAATGACGATTTTTTCAAATTTGTTAACGGTACATGGTTAAAAAACACACCAATTCCTGCCGATAAAACCCGTTGGGGAAGTTTTGACGAATTGCGTCAAAACACCGATAAAGATGCTTTGGCTATTCTAAAAGAAGCGGCTAAAAACCCAAAATACAAATCGACTACCGACCAAGGTAAAGCGATTAATATGTATAAAGCAGCTATGGATACCGTAGCTAGAAACAAACAAGGAATTGCACCTTTAAAACCGTATTTAGCCAAAATTAATGCGGTAAAAAACATCAACGATTTGCAAAAATTAATGATGGATGAAGAAGCAACTGGCGGTGGTGTTGGTTTCTTTGGCTTCGGAATTGGCGCTGATGAAAAAAACAGTAACCGAAATGTAGTGAGTTTAGGACCAGGCTCATTAGGTTTACCTGATAGAGATTATTATGTTTCTGAGGATAAAGATTCTAAAGAAAAACGCGAAAAATACGTACTTCACGTAGCTAAAATGCTTCAGTTCTTAGGTGAAAAACCAGAACAAGCTAAAGCAGATGCGGATAAAATTTTGGCTTTGGAAATCCAAATGTCTAAGCCAAGATTGGATCGTGTAGAACGTAGAGACAGTAAAAAACAATACAANCCAACAGCTGTAGCCGATTTGAAAAAAATGGTGCCAATNATCGATTGGAATACCTATTTAAAAGGAATCGGCGTAGCTAAAGTTGATACCGTAATTGTATCTCAACCAAGATATATGGCTGCTTTACAAACTGTTTTTACAGAAAACAAAGTTGACGATTGGAAAGCCTATATGCGTTGGATGTTATTAAGAGGCGCATCAGGTCAATTATCAACTAATATTGAAACAGCTAACTGGGAGTTTTATGGTAAAACATTAACTGGTGCTTTAAAACAAAGACCACGTCATGAAAAAGCACTGCAAGTTGTTAACGGTACCGTTGGTGAAGCTTTAGGNAAATTATATGTTGAGAAAATGTTCCCAGCAGAAGCTAAAACCAAAGCGTTCAACATGATTAAAAACATCATTCGTGCTTATGAAGCTAGAATCAACAACCTAACATGGATGTCNGCTGAAACAAAATTAAAAGCGATTGAAAAGTTGAATAAATTAACTATCAAAATTGGTTATCCAGATAAATGGGAGGATTATTCGGCTTTAACAGTTAAAAGTCCAGCAGAAGGTGGAAGCTATTTTGATAATTTGAGAAATGTTTCTAAATGGCAATGGAAAAAAGATTTGGATAAATTGAGCAAACCAGTTGACAAAACCGAATGGGGAATGTCACCACAAACGGTTAATGCCTATTACAACCCATCGTATAATGAAATTGTATTTCCAGCAGCCATTTTACAACCACCGTTCTATGATTACAGAGCTGATGAAGCGGTAAATTATGGTGGAATTGGAGCGGTTATTGGTCACGAAATCTCTCACGGATTTGACGATCAAGGTGCAAGTTACAATGCTGACGGAAACTTAATTGATTGGTGGACTGCTGATGATTTGGCAAAATTTACNTCTCTTGGTAGTGCTTTGGCAGATCAATATTCGGCTTTAGAACCACTTCCTGGAATTCANGTTGATGGTAAATTTACTTTAGGTGAAAACATTGGAGACTTAGGCGGAATCAATGCCGCTTATGACGGTTTGCAATTGTATTTGAAAGAAAACGGAAATCCAGGATTAATAGATGGATATACTCCAGAACAACGTTTGTTCATTTCTTGGGCAACCATTTGGAGAGGAAAAATACGTGATGAAGCTTTGAAAAATCAAGTGAAAACCGACCCACACTCACCAGCACAATACCGAGCTTATGTACCTCTAATTAATTTAGATACGTTCTTCCAAGCATTTGGTATTAAAGAAGGTGATGGAATGTATGTGGCTCCAGAAAAACGCGTTAAAATCTGGTAATCAGAAAAAAATAATTATAAAATCCCAAGTTATGCTTGGGATTTTTTTATGCTTTTTAACAACCCAATACAACTCACTATAACCCAAGCGCCTTCTAAAATAATAAAGGGAACAAAGTGAATTAATACAGAAGCAAAGCACGCAATTCCTGCACCAACAATGTTGATGGTAAAATATACAATTCCGTCTTTTTTAATCAACGAAAACATATTTAAAAAATAGGCAAGAAGAATTAGCCCAACGCCAATCGTTCCTATTAAATCATTGAAATTCATTGTAAGGTGTTTTTGAAAGTATATTCTAAAAGTGATGCTACTTTGTTACTCAAAATTAGTTTACCAACAGAAGGTTTGTTTTCCTCGAATTCGGGTAAAGGCAATCCAAATTCTAGAGCTTTTTTAGTGTAATACTCTTTTCGAGTGGGATGATAAGGCGCTACTGCATTGAACGTTTCGTTCCAAGAATCGAGTTCAATTATCTTTTCAATGATGGCAATGCAATCGTCTTGATGAATCATATTGATAGGGGCATCCGGATTTTCAATATTTTTTCTACCGGCTAAAAAATGTATCGGATGTCTATCCTTACCAATCAATCCTCCAAATCGGAGAACGGTTGTTTTAAAATTGGAATTATTTTGTAATAGATATTCCGCTTCCAATAATTGTTTACCACTTTCTGAATCGGGTTTGGGAAATGTATCTTCTGTAACGGTACTGTTATCGTCGGAATATACCGAAGTCGAACTCACAAAAATCACTTTTTTAACCGAGGATTTTTCAATAAAAGGCACTAGTGTTTTAATCTTTCCAACAAAATTTTCTTTAGTATTTCCACGTAATTTGGGCGGAATATCAATAATTAAAATTTCGGATTTTTCAAGAAATAAATTAACATGACCTTCAATGTTATCTTCCAATAAACTAATTTGAAAAGGTAAAATTCCTTTTTCTTTTAATATTGAAATCTTTTCTATTGAAGTTGTAGAACCTTTGACCGAAATTCCTTTTTCCAACAACGATTGGGCTAAAGGCAATCCCAACCAGCCGCAACCTAAAATACTAATTTTTCGCATTATCGGAGGGTATCTTTAGCAACTGTTAAACTGTCTTTGGTAGAAGTATTTCTTCTCAATCGAATTGGATTTTCTGGATTTATTTTACGACTTGCTTTAATCTTTTCTTTCACAATTACAGCATCAGTCAATACAAATGGTGTCGGTATCATCCATTCGCGACGTTTGGCCATACTAAATAACGGATTGTTCATCAAATCGAATGAACTTTCTACCAAATTCAGGTCTAATGGATAACGAGATTTGATGGAAAATTCTAAAGTCAACGGAATATTATTTACTACATAATAACTCAAAATCTTATTGCTGTTTTTAGTAAAAATATTGCTTTTTAGTTCGATAGCTTGTACGCCATTGGCTTTCAAATGATGTATTTTAGAATCTGAAAAGATATCATAACGATTCACTTTTCGATTGGGCGTAATTACAATTTTCAAAAAGCGTTGGCTGCCCACAGTAGAATCTTTCATAAATTCAATAGTTGGTTTGGCTATTTTTTTCAAAGGAGCCTCGGCCATAAACGTGAATTCTGAGCCATATTTACTGTATAATTTATTCGTATTTAATGGTTTTCCGTCTTTTGGATGTTCTCCCAAATATCCTTTGGTCCATTCGTCCAAATTAGTGTCGTAAGTCGCCCAATTGGCTTGGTTGGTGTCGCCATTTAAAATATAAACTAAGCTATTTGGCTTGGCTTTTCCATAGGCATAACCCGAGGATTGGTGTGCTTTTACAAAAAACCCAATTGCTAGTAAAAAGAAAGCCGTTGCCCAGAGTTTCTTTTGTGTAAACGAACCAAAAACAGGCAATAATAGTGTGAAGGTAAGTACAGTTAAAATAGCACTTCCAACCAAAATCTTCAAGCCCAAACCCACAGGAAACATCTGTATAAATGGTGCAATAATTAGTAAAGAAGGAACCGCTAAAATGATATTTAAAAGAGTATTCGATTTTTGTGTAAACACATAATACACCAACATAAGCGTACTAGACAGTACCGGAATGATTAAAAATCCGGCACCTTGAAGTTTAAAGAAAATACCAACATTAATCAATAACCAAAGAAATAATGGCGCAATCATTTGGCTCATTTCCGAATTTCGTTTTGATTCATTTCGATATAACAAAAAGCAAATTGCCAAAGTCAAACACACAAATCCATAAATGTAATCGTGGCCATTATAGGTAAATCCTTGTAAAATGTCGTTGTATTGTGGATAGAAACCTAATAGTAATTTCCACAAAACATAAGTAACTACTCCTGAAATAATTAATGCGCCAAAAAGTGGTCCGAAACCTCTAATGATCTCGTCCATTCGCAGCAGCTGTTTTCCTAAACCAATAAACACAAAAGAAAATAACAATACAAATCCTATGATAAGCATGGGTAAAATCCACGAAAATGGATAATGTACCAAGACAAACGGAATGCTGAAATACACTTGGTCATCATTTGAATTCAAATTCGTTAAATCGGCATTCGAAAAATGTTTCAACAATGGAAATAAATAGGAACCTTGATGCGCCAAAGTTGTTGGATTCAAATGGTTGTANGTGTCTTGCATCGTATGATAGTTGAAATGACTATCAATAAAAGCAAAATTAAATCCTTGAATTTTACCACTTTCTCTAAAAACAGTCAAGTCGGTATCATTGGGCAACATTTTGTAAATGCTATACATCAACGAATTGGATACCGGATATTGAGCATTTCCTTTAGAAAAAGCATCTACCATTTTAGCATTTCCTTGGTTGGTTTCCATCAACATATAACTTGGCCCTGACGAACCACGGGCTTCAAAATTCAACGCTAAACCAACTTCTTTTGCCCATAGGTGTTGTGTTACAAAAAGTGCTGCGCCATTCAAGCCCAGTTCTTCTGCATCTGAGAACAGAATAATAATATCATTTTTATGTTTCGTTTTAGAATGCAAAAAAGCACGAACACTTTCTAAAATGGTAGCTACACCACTGGCATCATCACTGGCACCATAAGAAAACGAATGTGGCGCCGAATCGTAATGTGACAGCAGTAATAATGCTTTAGTATTAGCCGAACCTTTGATGCGTGCCAAGATGTTTTTAGATTGTACCAAAGTCCCTTTTTCGGTCATTGTAAACCCTTCTTGAAATGAGGTTTCTATACCAAGATTTCGCAATTCTCTTACCAAATAGTTGGCCACAACTTCATGATTTTGCGAGCCAACATAATGCGGTTTTGTGGTCATTTCTTTCACTTTCTCCAAAGCTCGTTTGGTAGAAAATTCTGAAAGTGGTGCTTCTGTAGTATCGTAACGTTGCGGCATCATCACATAGAAAACACCAAAAACAAGCACTACCAGCACCAACATAGTATATAAAGAAGTATATTTTTTTTTCATGTATGCTATTTAATCTATCTACTTTGTACTTCGTTTTTTGTACTTCGTACTTTTAAATTAGTATTCTTTTTTAACCAACATATACAAATCGTTTTCCAATAAGCGATAGCCTTGATCGTATACAAAATGATAGGTATTGCCTGTGGAAGTACTCAAAATATTGGTGAAATATTCAAAATCAAAGCCTTTACTCAATAATTTCGATTTGGTAGCTTTCGATTTTCCATCGGTGTTTAACTCAGCCAAAATACGATAATTTTTACGCAATTTGTTGTTTACATTACGCATGTAATTGTTGCTGTCTTTGTTTATTTTATTGTTGTAGGCATTTCTGCAGCCGTCACTACAGAATTTTTTGTCTTCACGACCCACAATTTTTTCACCACATTCTAAACAGTTTTTACTCATCTTTTACTTTTTTTGAAGCGAATGGCTTGGGCTTTATCAGTCATCCTTATTCCTGCTTTTCGTTCTATCCCGATGCTTCGGGATGCCACTGTAATCAGGGCTAAACAGGTTTTGTCTTTTATTTTTGTTTAAAATTTCAATCCATTAGAATCATAAATAGAAATTGTGATTTTCTATACAATTCTTTT
>JGI24770J26754_10001853_pt1 | contig 14785 bp, 10 predicted proteins | sample LakOneMetagenome_FD_26754 | JGI IMG/M metagenome (IMG submission 26754) | reverse complement strand
AGTTTATCATTGCTTATCACCAATAATGTATCTACATGGTTCTTCAGCAGCATCACACCTTCTTCTGCCTGGGCGATCCGTTTCTTTCCTTCATAAGCAAAGGGTGTGGTAACGATACCCACCGTAAGTATGCCCAGGTCCTTACAAATCTTTGCAAGGATGGGAGCTCCGCCCGTACCGGTGCCACCGCCCATGCCCGCCGTGATAAACGCCATCTTGGTATTCACTTCCAGGATGCGTTTTATCTCTTCCAGGCTTTCTTCTGTTGCCTGCCTGCCGATGGCAGGATTGGCGCCGGCACCGAGCCCCTGTGTAAGATGTGGCCCCAACTGGATTTTATTGGGTACTTTACTCAGTGCGATCGCCTGAGCATCTGTATTGCAGATTATAAAATTTACGCCTTCGATATTTTGCGAAAACATGTGGTTCACCGCATTGCTTCCGCCGCCGCCAACACCAATCACCTTGATGATGGAGGATTGTTCTTTAGGCAAATCAAAATGTATCATAATTGTTTGTTTGGCCCCCTAAATCCCCCAAAGGGGGACGTTAGAGAGCAGTTAGAATTTATACAGTATCTGTTTCTGATAAGGAGAATAAACACTGTACTTTGTTAATGGGTTAATATTTTATTGTTATTAACATTAAATCTCTGGTCATCATCGTTGTGTCACTCACTTGTACTGTTCTTCCTTTATTCAGCAATAATGCAAGCCACAACCTTCGCTTCAATCTTCTCCATATCCCTCCCCTTTGGGGAGGATAGGAGGGGCCTTACAGTTTTGCATCTTCCTCTTCTTTAAAAAGATCGATCAGCCCGTTCTTAAAACCATCCATGAAAGTTTTCAACGATTTGCGTTGCTTAACTTTTACGGAGCCGCTTATATTTTCCACATCGAGTGTTTCATCAACGGGTTGTTGCTGCAACGAACCCGGTACCTCGATCCTTTTAAACTGCTCTTCAAACTGTTTGTTCTTATTCTCATAATCATTGTATCCTTTTAATATCAAACCAATACATGTGCTGTACATAGGCTTGGCCAGTTCGTCAATATGCCCGCCTGCCAAATGTTCGTTGGGATAACCGATCCTTGCATTGAGGCCCGTAACATATTCCGTTAACTGTATTAAATGTTTCAGCTGAGAACCACCACCGGTGAGTATCACACCACCATTCAGCAAACGGGTATCCAATCCCACCTGCTTTAAATGATAGGTAACAAAATCCATGATCTCACTCATGCGTGCCTGGATGATACCGGCCAGGTTCTTTACCGATATTTCTTTTGCAGGCATGCCACGCAAACCGGGTATGGTGATAAAGGCATTTGACTTTGCCTCATCGCTCAACGCACTGCCAAACTGTATCTTCATTTGTTCGGCCTGTGTTTTTAAAACACCCAGGCCGGTTTTAATATCATTGGTGATATTCTCCCCACCAAAAGGTATCACCGCCGTATGTTTTAAAATGCCTTCATAAAAAACAGCCAGGTCGGTCGTTCCGCCACCAATATCCACGATGGCCACGCCGGCTTCCAGGTCCTGGTCGCACATTACGGCCGCAGCAGATGCCAATGGTTGAAGCACCAGGTCTTTAGTACGAAGTCCTGCTTTTTCTACACTACGATTAATATTCCGTATCGCATTTTTATCGCCGGTGATGATGTGGAAATTAGCACCCACTTTTACACCACTGTATCCAATGGGGTTTGGTATGTTCTGAAAATTATCAACCGTGAATTCCTGCGGGATCACATCAATGATCTGGTCACCTGCAGGTATATAAGTACGGTATTGATCAGCGATCAGCCGGTCAATCTCTTCCTGCCTTATCTCTTCTTCTATCGACTGGCGTACGATATCCCCCCTCGTTTGCAGACTTTTTATATGATGGCCTGCAATGCCCACATATACTTCTCCGATCTCCAGGTTAGGATTGGAGTCGTAACAGTTTTTAAGCGCCATCTCAATGGCCTTTATGGTTTGATCAATGTTCAGCACCATACCGTGTTGAACACCGTTACTGTTGGCACGGCCAAAGCCAAGTATCTCCAGCTTGCCATATTCATTTTTTCGTCCGGCAATGGCGGCAATCTTGGTGGTGCCAATATCCAGACCTACGATGATGGGGTTTTCCTGATTCATAATTGTATGTTTTGTGTTTGTGTGCCCCTATCCCCTAAAGGGGACAAGGATGTTTGTTTTATTTGTATTTCGTTTTTCGTTTTTTCATTCCCCCTTTAGGGGTCAGGGGCATACTCATTCGTTTTTTGCATTACTGCTTTGGGTTGTTGTTTAACTGGTTTTGATGAAGCCGGTTGCGGAGCCGGTTTCACCGGTTGCTTTACCGGAGTTTTTACTGTAGACACAGTGCCTGCATTTGAAACTGCCGGCTTCGCTCCATCATCTTGTGGTTTCGGTTTTTCAAAAGTATTGGATGGTTGTGCAGACTCTTCCCGCTCTATGGATTGCTGAATCATACTGCTGTCGGCAGTATTGCGTTCATTATCCTGCTGTATAATTTGTAAAGAATCATTCGCCTGTTGTTTTGCATTCTCTGCGATCATCTGCATGATCTGCAGTGCCCGTTGTGCATCTGCTGCTACATCCTCTGCCCCTCTCTTTTTTGCCACTACCTGGTTTTTGTACTGCACATTGATCACGCTGTAATTACCCCATCCCGCTTTTGCCATCACTTCTTTATAAAACAGCTTTAGCTTACTGAGTTTTTCTTCCACGTCGCTGCCATTGCCAAAAACGATGAGCTGGTTGCCGATCTTCGGCATCATTTCAAATTCCCGGCGGGCTGTTATATCCACCTGGTCTATCAATGCCATGCAGAACGAATCTTTCTGAATGGCCAGGCTCACTTCTTTTATGTCATTCAATAAAATACTATCGGGCTTTGAAAGCACTTTGGTGTCTGACGGAAAATTGGTGAACACCGGTAACCGGGCTGAGAATTTTTCGCTCAGCGGCAACATCGTCAGCTCCTGGTCAATGTAAAACGTATTGCCTCCTGCGGTGAATATCCTTGCGATGGGTTCTCTCTCCTGTACTTTCACACGGAGTACTTCATTATTGTCAAAGAACAACTCTGCTCCTTTTACCCAGATATTTTTTTCGAGCTCGGCCTCCATTTTCTTCAGGTTGAAAGAACCGATGGACTTACCAACCGGGTTATCCTGTTCAATGACTTTTATCGAATTCATAATATCCGCTTCATCCACAAAAAGATTATTATCGGCGCCGGTGATGTTTATCTCGATCGCTTTGCAATGCTCCGAATCCTTTTTACGTATGGCTGCCACCAGCAACACGATAGAAGTGCAGCCCAGCAATATCCATGCGGTTGCCGCTAATATCTTCTTAACACTGTATCGTCTTTTATTTTCCAATACCGCTTCCTATTATCTTTTTTAATGGCTCCACCAGGGTATCAATATCTCCTGCCCCGGCTGTTATTAATAATTCTGTTTTATTATCCTGAACCCATGCCGTCAATTCATTTTTTTCAACTACCTGTTTATTCCCGTTCTTCATCCTGCTTAATATCATCTCGCTGTTCACTCCTTCTACCGGTAATTCTCTTGCCGGGTAAATAGGCAATAAGACCACTTCATCTGCCAGGTCAAGACTTTCAGCAAACCCATCAGCCAGGTCTCTTGTGCGGCTGTAGAGATGCGGCTGAAAAACAACCGTGCATTTCTTACCCGGAAATAATTTCTTCGCCCCGCTAATCAATGCCCTCAGTTCTTCCGGGTGGTGTGCATAATCGTCTACCCACACCTGTGTTTCATTCTTCACGATATATTCAAATCGCCGCTTCACTCCCCTGAAATCTGCCACCGCAGCTTTTATCTTAGCTTCTTCAATTCCCAGGTGATCGGCAACCGTAATTGCAGCGATCACGTTCTCGATATTGTGCATGCCCCCCATATTCAAAACCACTTCTTTTATTTTTTTATCTCTTACCTGCACGTCGAACCGGTAGCTTCCATTATTCATTATTATGCCGGTCGTATGCACATCTGCATTTTCATCCTGCAAATGATACGTAAGATGTACACTTGCTTTCAGGTCTGCATTTCTTTTTAACCCATACTTGCTCAGCAGCATGCCACCTGGTTTTATTTTAGCCGAGAAGTCGATGAATGCCTGCTCCATGTTTTCCGCTGTGCCATAAATATCCAAATGATCAGGGTCCATGGAACTGATAATGGCCACATCGGGACTTAATTTCAAAAAACTACGGTCGTACTCATCGGCTTCCACCACACAAACATTTTTTTCATCTGCCCAGAAATTGCTATTATAGTTTACTGCAATTCCACCCAAAAATGCATTGCACCCATAACCACTGTGCCTCAGAATGTGTGCAACCATGGTACTGGTCGTTGTCTTTCCATGAGTGCCTGCAATGCAGATATTAAAAGAACTGTTTGTAATAATGCCCAGTACATCGCTGCGCTTTACCACGCTGTAATTATTCTGTAAGAAATAATTCAGCTCATTATGATCTTTTGGAATAGCCGGTGTATATACCACCAGGTCTGCTTCCTTGTCAATGAACTTTATACTATCTTCAAAGTGAACGCCTATTCCTTCTTTCACCAGTTCCTTTGTTAATACGGTTTCGGTCTTATCGTACCCGCTTACCACAACCCCTTTCGAATTAAAATACCTGGCCAATGCACTCATCCCGATACCTCCTATTCCTAAAAAATATATCCGCTTTATGTCTTTTATATCTGTCATTATATGATTGCCGATATTTCTTTTGCAATGATCTCATCGGCATTGGTGATGCCGAGTTTACCAATGTTGCTGATCAATTCCTGTTGTTTGTCTGCATCCCTTGATAGACTTATAACCGCCGGAACCAACCGCTCTAACGCCTCGCTGTCTTTTATCATTATGCCGGCATTTTTATTAACTAAACTTTGTGCATTCACCGCCTGGTGATCTTCTGCTGCGTATGGGAACGGAACAAAGATCACCGCCTTCTTCATCACACAGAGTTCAGCAATGGCCATCGCTCCACTCCGGCTTATCACCATGTCGGCTGCTGCATAAGCATATTCCATCTTGCTGATAAAATCTCCTGCCCAAACATTATTCTTGCCTGCTGCTCTTTCCGTTCCTCTTGCTGCATAGGGCTTACCCGTTTGCCAAATAAGCTGAAGGTTATTCTTTTCAAATTCATCCAGGTTTTTATCCAGCGCTTCATTAATACTTTTTGCACCCAGGCTGCCGCCGATGGAAAGAACTGTTTTTTTCGCCGGGTCTAGTCCAAAGAACTTTATTCCTTCTTCCCGGCTCAAATTATTCTTTGAGATAACCGACCTTACCGGGTTACCGGTGATGAGTATCTTGTTTGCCGGAAAGAATTTTTCCATTCCATCGCTTGCTACAAAAATCTTTGTTGCTTTTTTACCCAACATAATATTGGCTTTACCTGCAAACGAATTACTCTCATGAATAAATGAAGCAATTCCTTTCGATTGTGCAAACCGCAGTACCGGGAAACTTGAATAACCACCCACGCCAATAACAGCTGTCGGCTGAAAGTTTTTAAATATCCGCTTTACCTGTATAAAACTTTTTACCAGCTTAAAAGGCAACCCGATATTTTTTATCAAAGAACTTCTGTTAAAACCTGCTATATCCAATCCTTCTATCTTAAATCCTGCCTGCGGCACTTTTTCCATTTCCATTTTTCCTTTAGCACCCACAAACAAGATCTCGGTTGCCGGTTGCTGTTTTAAAATGGCATTTGCTATTGCAATTGCCGGAAAAATATGTCCGCCTGTTCCGCCTCCTGCTATGATGATCTTGCCCCCTCCGCCCCCTAAAGGGGGAACCGAAACAGCTTTTAGATTTTTATCATCATTCATTTATTATACAGATCAAATTCATTTTTACTCCTTAATATTCTTGGCAACAATCTTCTCCATAGTTCCCCCTTTAGGGGGCGGAGGGGGCTATTTTCTCCCCTTCCAGTTGCTCCACGTTTCTTGCCACACTTAATATGATGCCGATGGATAAGCAGGTGAACAGGAAACTACTTCCTCCCATGCTTATCAGCGGCAGCGTAACGCCGGTGTTTGGGAAAATATTTACGTTCACTCCCATGTTCGCTATTGCCTGTATCACCAGCATAAAACTCAGCGCCAGCGCCAGGAAGGCGCCGAATGCATACGGACACTTGCGATACAAACGGATGCAACGGTACAGGAAGAGCAGGTAAATAAACACGATTAACACGCCCCCAAGCAAACCATATTCTTCCAGTATGATGGCATAAATAAAATCGCTGTAAGAGTGTGGCAAAAAATTCCTTGCACGGCTGTTGCCTGGTCCGAGTCCTTTCCAGCCACCTGATGCAATGGCAATCTTTGCCTGGTTGATCTGGTACTGCTTTTCATTCACATCTTCCTTCTTGCTGTACATAAAGCTCTGGATACGGCCGATCCAGGTAGGTACACGACCTACTGAAAATAGTGCAGGCAGATCTTTTGCCTTTTGTTCTTTTTTATCGTACGTGCTTACAGCAACGGTAAACAGAATAGCAATGGGTATCATGGCCACGCCGATGGTAATTAAAAGATGCCTGGTACGAACCCTGCCAATGAACATCAGCATAATACTTGTTCCTGCAATCAATAAAGACGTGGAAAGATTTGACGGAGCGATGAGCAAACAAATTATGGCTACCGGCACAATGATGGGAAGGAATCCTTTTTTAAAATCTTTGATCACATTCTGTTTCCGGCTCAACTGCCTGCTTAAGTACATGAACAGGGCAAGCTTTGCCATGTCTGATGTCTGGAAGGTCATGTTGATCACCGGAAGTTTGATCCAGCGGGTACCTTCATTCAGTTTTACACCGAAGAAATAAGTATAGATCAATAAGAATATGGAAGCAACAAACAGGATAGAAGCCACCCGGGAGTAAATGGTATAATTTACCCGGTGGGCAAAATAAATAACCAGTACCCCGAGTATAATAAAACCAAATTGTTTGAAGAGATAACTCTCGGTACTCTTACTGTATTTATATGCCAATGATCCGGTACTGCTGTATACAACCAGCAGGCTTATCAACGTAAGAATAACGACAATACCCCAAATAACACGGTCGCCCCGGGTTTTACTTGCCAGGTTGCCACCCATGTTGCTGATATTGGGTGTAAAGAATGACCGTATGTTTACTTGTTCTGCCATACCCCTATCCCCTAAAGGGGGACTATTGATTTTTTACTTTTTAAAGAATTTTACTTTCATCTTTTACTTATCTGTTACACTTCGCTTCCTTTTTCGCTCCTCTCCCCCTTTAGGGGATAGGGGTTATAATTCCTTTACCGCTCTTTTAAACTGGTTACCCCTGTCTTCATAATTCTTAAACAGGTCAAAACTTGCACAGGCCGGGCTTAACAGCACCACATCGCCTTTGCTGGCAAAATGAAAGGCCGACTGTACGGCATCTTTTGCATTGTCTGTATTCACCATCAGCGGAACGATGTCTGAGAATGCTTCATATATCTTCCGGTTATCGGTTCCCATGCAAACAATAGCCCTTACTTTTTCCCTCACCAGTTCTTTGAGCAATGAATAATCATTTCCTTTATCTACGCCGCCCAGGATCAGTATCACCGGTTTTTCCATGCTTTCCAATGCATACCAGGTACTGTTTACATTCGTGGCTTTGCTGTCGTTAATGAATTCCACATTTTTAATAGTAGCAATGGTTTCCATCCGGTGTTCCAATGTTTCAAAGGTCTGGAGGGCTTCCCTGATCTTATCCTTCCGGATATCAACAGCGGTAGCAGCCAGGCTTGCAGCCATACTATTATAGTGGTTGTGCTTTCCCTTCAGAGCAAAGTCTTCTATGCTCATCTGCATCTCTTCGTTCTTCCATTTCAGGTGCATTTTTGCGTTCAGCAGGTAAGCACCTTGTGGCAGTTGTTTACTCATGGTAATTGGGGCTAGTGTTGATTTAATGGAATAGTTGCTGATCGTTTTCACAGTTGTTTCGTCATCCATGTTGTAAATGAATACGTCTTCTGGTTGCTGGTTCAATGCGATACGGTACTTGCTGCTTATATAATTCTCGATTTTATATTCATAACGGTCCAGGTGGTCTTCGGTAATATTGGTAAGCACTGCCACATCAGCACGGAATGTTTTGATGTCGTCTAATTGAAAAGAACTTATCTCGGCCACATAAAGCGGCTTGGGATCTTCGGCCACCTGTTTTGCAAAGGAATAACCCACATTACCCACCATGGCACAATCGGCACCGCCGGTTTTACAAATATGATAGGTTAAAGCTGTGGTGGTTGTTTTACCATTGCTGCCGGTAATAGCAATGATCCTGCTATTGCCCTTGTAGCGGTAAGCAAATTCAATTTCGCTGATGATGGGAATTCCTTTAGCCCGTATCTGTTTCACCAGTTCGTTCTTTTCCGGTATGCCGGGGCTCTTCATCACCTCATCTGCATTCAGAATTTTCTCTGCAGTATGCTTCCTTTCTTCAAAATCAATATGTGCTGCTTTTAACTCCATTTTGTAATTGTCTTTTATCTCGCCGCCATCGCTTACAAACACGTCATACCCTTTTTGCATGGCGAGCAATGCTGCGCCAACGCCGCTTTCACCTGCACCAAGTATGACAAATCTTTTTTTCATTTTCCATATCCGTCATTTTTAAAATGACGGATTAGTCGGTTTTTCATTGGAATAGAACTTAACGGGTTGTTGCCGGTCGGGTACTTAGGTTTTCATCTTTTTAGATATTGGTCAACTTGAAAAACTTTAAGTTTTGGTTTTTCAAAAAACTCTTTATCTCAACTTTAATGTCACAATAGCCATCGCCACACTTAATATTGTTACGATCCAGAAACGCACTGCGATCTTACTTTCGTGATACCCCAGTTTCTGGTAATGATGATGCAGCGGGCTCATCAGGAACACCCGCCTTCCCTCACCATACTTTCGCTTCGTGTATTTGAAATACCCAACCTGTATCACAACACTTAAATTTTCTACCAGGAATACAAAGCAGAAAAAAGGGATCAGTAATTCTTTGCGTACGATTATTGCCAATGCTGCGATGATGCCGCCCAGGGCCAGGCTTCCGGTATCTCCCATGAAAACCTGGGCCGGGTAAGAATTGTACCATAAAAAGCCAATGCAGGCCCCTACGAATGCTGCAATAAAAATGGACAACTCTCCCAGGTTGGGGATGTACATGATATTGAGGTATTCGGCAAATTTTATGTTACCGCTTACATACGCAAATACGCCGAGTGCAATACCTATGACCGCACTCACGCCCGTTGCAAGTCCATCCAGCCCATCGGTTATATTTGCGCCATTGCTCACAGCCGTTACAATAAATATTACGATGATGATGTAAAGAATGTATCCATACTTCTCCCAGCTTTTGGGCAAAAGTTTTGTGTAATTAAATTCATGGTTCTTTACAAAAGGGATGGTTGTAATGGGTGTTTTAACGATCGCAAAAATGTGCTTCCTCCCATCGATGCTGGTGATATGAAATGAATCGCTCATCAACTGTTCACCCCTGCGCAGAACAGAATCCTTTACATATTGAACATTTGGTTTGTAAATTTCTCTTTCCACCACTACGCTTGGTGTAAAATATAGAGTGGCTCCTACTATTATACCCAGCATTACCTGGCCGAATATTTTGAATCTGCCGGCTAATCCATCACTGTCGCTTTTTTTGTATGTCACTCCTTTCGCCTGGGTGATCCGTTTGGCTCTTATCTTTAAATAATCATCAATGAAACCAATGGTACCCAGCCAAACCGTACACAGCAACATCAGGCGGATATATACTTTATCAAGATTGGCCAGCAGGATCGTTGGAATTAAAATTGCCAGCAGGATGATAATGCCGCCCATGGTTGGCGTTCCTTTCTTCTGCTGCTCACCTGCAAGGCCAAGATCCCTTACTGATTCACCCAATTGTTTTGTCTGCAGGAACCTGATCAGTTTTTTACCGTACACTGTTGTTATCACCAGGCTTAATATCATGGCAAGCATCACCCGGATACTAAGGAACCGGTAGAGTTCACTTCCAATGAAGCGGTACCCTTCAGATTTCAGCCAATCGAATAAGTGATATAACATCAGTTAATAGTTCATTGTTAATAGCTCATGAAGCAATAGCAATTATTTTTCTAACAGCTCAAACATTTCATTCAGTACCTGCTTGTCATCAAAATCATACTTCACTCCTTTTATATCCTGGTACTTTTCATGTCCTTTTCCCGCCACCAGAACAATGTCTTCTTTACCGGCCAGGCTCACCGCTGTCTTAATAGCTTCTTTCCGGTCGGCTATTGAAATGGCTTTTTTTTTTGTAACCGCATTTAATCCTGCCTCCATATCTTTTAAAATTTCGGCCGGATCTTCACTTCTTGGATTATCGGAAGTAAGGATCACTTTATCGCTGTACTCACAGGCTACTTCTGCCATTACGGGCCGCTTTGTTTTATCCCGGTCGCCGCCACAACCAACCACCGTGATTATTTTTTCATTTCCCCGGCGAAGTTTTTTTATGGTTGCCAACACATTCAATAATGCATCGGGCGTATGGGCATAGTCAACAATACCGGTGATCTTTTCATTTTTGCTGATGTGGTAATCGAATCTTCCTTCGGCACCATCCAGGCTGCTTAATGCCTGTAACACATTATCCTTATCTTCTCCCAAACAAACTGCTGCACCATAAACAGCCAGCAGGTTATATGCATTAAACTCGCCGATCAGCCGGAAGTACACTTCCTTATCATTTACAGTCATGTGCAGGCCCTCCAGGCTGTTATCGAGTATCTTTCCTTTATAATCGGCCATCGTTTTCAGGCTGTATAACTGTTTTTTTGCATTGCTGTTCTGCAGCATTACTGCTCCTCTTTTATCATCGGCATTACTAATGGCGAAGGCTGATGAAGGCAGTTTATCAAACCAGGATTTTTTTACCCGTATATACTCATCAAATGTTTTATGGTAATCGAGGTGATCATGTGTGATGTTGGTGAACAGTGCCCCGGCAAATTGCAAACCGGTAATGCGGTGCTGGTGAATGGCATGGCTGCTGCATTCCATAAAAACAAACGCACAGCCTTCATCAGCCATTTCTTTCAGTAATGAGTTAATGCTAACTGCATCGGGGGTTGTATGTGTGGCAGCGATCACTTTATCACCGACCTGGTTCTGAACGGTGCTGATCAACCCGCATTTATAACCCAGTGCGGTAAAGAGTTTCCACAGTAATGTGGCAACGGTGGTTTTGCCATTGGTACCCGTTACTCCTACCAGTTTTAATTTCAATGAAGGCTCTCCATAAAAGTTATGACTCATGTAACCGGCGGCTTCTGCAGAATCTGCTACCTGTATGTAAGTAACCCCATCAACAATTTTTCCAGGAAATGATTCGCAAACAATTGCAACGGCGCCTTTTTCAACCGCGGCATCTATATAGGTTTGTCCATCAGTTTTCGTTCCCCGTAAAGCGATAAAGCAGCAACCTGCGTTTGCTTTGCGTGAATCGATCACCAGGTCCTTCACGTCAACATTGGTATTGCCTTTTGCTGAGCGGATAGCGACTTTATATAGTATGTCCTGTAATATCAATTCAGTATTAATGAAATGGTTTGTGTTTTATTAATGTTTGTTCCGCCGGCCAATGACTGGTTAACCACTTTCCCTCTTCCGGTGGCTGTAACTTTCAGTCCCCTGTTTTCCAACAGGTATACGGCATCTTTAAGTCCCATGCCAACAACATCCGGAATGGTATTGCCTGTTGTTACAGTTGCATTGGGTTTTGTATTCAAAATGCCGCTGTTATTCCGCAGTTGCAGGAGCCTCAGGTAACCGGCGTTTGCAGAATCAGTGAACGGTATGTTCAGGTAATTGAAGATGGAGCTGAATTCATTTTTCGATCCGTAGTAATTGTATTGCGTACTATCGGTCTTTGAAACAGTAATGTATTTTTTTGAGCTGAGGTAACTTCCGTAGATGCGGTCGCTTATCTCTTTAAAAACAACCCCTGATACATCGGCACCATACACCATCCTTGATTCTTTGCTGTTCTGGATCACCACGGCAATGGTATATTTTGGCTGCTCTGCAGGAAAATACCCGATGAATGATGCCTGGTATATCTTGTTCCCTTTGTTGTAACCCTTATTGTTGAGTGCAGTTACTGCTGTGCCTGTTTTACCGGCAATAAGATAACTGCTGTCCTTAATTTTTCTTGCCGTGCCGTGATCACCCTGCACGACTGCCAGCAAACATTCTTTCACCTGCTGCAATGTTTGATCGCTGCATATTTTTTCAACCAATACCTGCGGCTGAATTGTTCTTACTTCCACGCCATACTCTTTGATGGAACCCACGAGGTATGGTTTCATCATCTTTCCATTGTTTGCAATGGCGTTGTAAAGCATGAGCATATGCAACGGGGTAACCAGTTCTTCGTAGCCATGAGCCATGAATGGGATGGTGGTTTTGCTCCAGCTCCTGCTTTTTTCGCTTTTTATAAGGGGCTTACCGGAAGAAGCGGTTATATCCACGCCTGTCATCTGGTCTAACCGGAAATCGTGCAGGTGATTTAAGAATTTTGATGGCTGCTCGTGGTAATATTGATCAGCCAGTTTTGCAAAAGCCACGTTACTGCTTTTTGCAAAAGCATCTTTAACGGTAATGGCACCATCACCCAAATGCGAATCCCTTATCGGCAATCCATAAAATAATTTTTGTCCGCCTTCGCAATCAACAATACTGTTTATGTCCACATATTTATCTTCAAGCAGGCTGATAAGCGTAGCCAGTTTAAAAATAGATCCCGGTTCGGTTGCTTTACCAATACCGTAGTTGAGGTCTTCGGTATATACACTATCTCTTTGTTTTCCCAGGTTGGCGATCGCTTTTATTTTACCGGTGGCGGTTTCCATTACAATGGCCGTACCATGCAATGAATTATTCTGTATCATCATCCGCATTAAAGCACTTTCGGTAACATCCTGTATGTACGTATCCAGTGTTGAGATAATGTCTTTCCCATTTTCAGGTTCCACTTCGCCACCATCAACCGGCATGTAAGCACCGGCAATATATCTTACCAGCTGCTGGCCGGTCTTTCCTTTCAGCAAACTATCGTAACTCTGTTCCAGTCCAACGTTAGAAGCATTATCTCTCGACAGGCCAATGGTTCTGTTGGCAAGGAGCACATATGGGTTGATGCGTTTGTCTTTTGATTCGATGATGAAGCCGCTTTTATTTTTTCCAAGTTTTACCAGGGGAAAATCCCTGAATGCCTGGTATTCTGAAAATGATATTCTTTTTTTAAGGCCGTGATACCTGTCTTTATTTCTATACCCGAACAGCAGTTCTTTTTTATATTCTGCTGCGGCTTTGTCTTTAAAAAGATTCGCCAGGCAAATGCTGAGTGAGTCAACATTTTCTTTAAAGCGTATGCCATTTTTTTCCCGCAATCCTTCTGCCCCAAAATCAATAAATACATCAAATACCGGTACCGAAGTGCTCAGCATATTTCCATCTTCGCTGTAAATAGTACCCCGTTCTGCATCAATGGGCAGGTATTTTAAATGCAGGCTGTCGCCCATATTGGTCCAGTATTTTCCTTCTGCCTGCTGGATGTAAAAAGCCCTGCCCACTACTACCATGCCCAGTAATACCATTCCCAAGAAACAGAGGTAAACTCTCCAGAGTATGTCTTTTTTTATATCCAAGATGATCCTGTGCCCGAAAGCACGTTTAAATGTTTATGCTATCCAATAAGCCTGCGGTATGCTTTTTTATTTCTGCCCTAATAAATAAGGCGGCGATTTCAATTCTTTTAATCCCAGTGGTTCTACTGCTTTGATCAATTCACTTGCCTTACTTCTGAAAATGACCTCGCTTTTGATCGTCTTATATTCGTACTCCAGTTCTTTTATATGTTTCTCTGTTACACTTATTTTTCTTGTAAGCTTATCAGCATAATGGCCATTGTATATATACAGAACAGCCAGCAAAGCCAGGAAAAGGAAGAAAGGAATATTCTTTACCACCCATTTATAGCTTAAAAATTTCTTCCAGTCTGTTTTCGACGTGGTTGCCTGTGGTTCCTTTGTTTTGATCTCTTCTTCCATTATATTGAATACTGTCTGCTTGTTTTATTTTTAAAACTTTTACTTTTTTTCTGCCACCCGCAGTTTTGCACTCCGGGAACGGCTGTTCTGCTTCAATTCTGTTGCTGATGCGGTAACGGGTTTTTTGGTAATTATTTTCAGCGGGTTTTCGGCACGATGGCCATACACATTATCAACCAGGGTTTCATCAAATGTTCCGTGCCGGAAAAAAGTTTTCACAATGCGGTCTTCCAGCGAATGGAAAGTAATAACGACCATGCGGCCACCGGTTCGTAGTACAGGGATTGATTGCTCGAGCATTTCTTTCAATGCCCCGAGCTCATCATTTACTTCAATACGCAGCGCCTGGAATACCTGGGCAAAGTATTTTTGAGGATTTCCTTTTACAATCGGCTTCACCGCCATCTTAAACTCATTGATGGTTCGGATACGGGAACCCGACCGTAGTTCCACAATCGTTTTTGCAAGTGTTTTTGAATTGGTCACTTCGCCATACTGCTCAAACATTTTGTGCAATTGTAATTCAGAATAATCATGAATAACATCTGCGGCTGTTTTTTGCTGGCCTTGATCCATCCGCATATCCAGGGCAGCAT
>JGI24770J26754_10001852_pt1 | contig 14787 bp, 10 predicted proteins | sample LakOneMetagenome_FD_26754 | JGI IMG/M metagenome (IMG submission 26754) | reverse complement strand
CAGGTTGCCGAGCTTGTAGCTCGGCAGGCCCGGGTAGAGCCGGCGCGCCAGCTTGAGCGAGCACACCAGGCCGCAGTGGCCGGTCGGACGCCCGATGCGCCAGCCCTCGGCCTTCAGGAATTTCTCGTCGAAGCTGGCATTGTGCGCGGCCAGCATGTCGCCGCCGATGAAGTCGAGCAGTTCGGCCACCACGCGCTGGCTGGGCGGGGCGGAATCGACCATGTCCTGGCTGATGCCGGTCAATTGGGTGATGAAGGACGGGATCCGCACCCCGCAGTTCACCAGCGAGACGTAGCGTTCGCGGACCTCGCCACCGACGATGCGCAGGGCGGCGACTTCGGTGATGCGGTCGCCCGCGTCGGGCGACAAGCCGGTGGTCTCGAAGTCGAGCATCACGATCGGGCGTTCAAATACACTCATGGCACTCCTCGGGTTTATCCAAAACGACGCAGCGCGTCCAGCGCCAGGCCGGCGCCGATGCTGCCGAACAGGTCGCCCTCGACCTTGCGCGCGCGCGGCAGCAGCGCCGCGATGCGCTCGCGCAGCAGCGACACGCCGCTCGAACCGCCAGTAAAGAAGACCGTGTCGACCGCATCCGGTTCCACCCCCGCCTCGCTGAACAGGCGCGTGACGGTGGCGCCCACCCCGTCGACCAGGCCGGCGATCGCGGCTTCGAATTGCGCGCGCGTGACGGGCAGTTGCTCGGGCGGCGCCAGACGGTCGAGCTCCATGACCACCTCGGGCGCCGCGGACAGGCCGATCTTGGCCGCCTCGACCTGGATCGCCAGCCAGTGGCCGGCGCGCTCGTCGATCAGTTTCTGCAGGCGGGTGAGCTTGGCGGGCTCTTGCGCATCGCGCACCAGGTCGGCCAGCTGGGCGATGCTCTTGCGCGTATACGCCTGGTTGATCGTGTGCCAGGTGGCGAGATTGTAGTAATAGCTGGACGGGATCGCGGCGCCCGATAGCATGCTGCTGCCGTGGCCCAGCAGCGGCATCACGCTGGCCAGGCTCAGGTACTTGTCGAAGTCGGTGCCGCCGATGTGCACGCCGCCGTTGGCGAGGATGTCGTCGCGCCGTTCGATCCGTCCGGCCCGGTCGGGCCCCAGGCGCACCAGCGAGAAGTCGGAGGTGCCGCCGCCGATGTCGGCGATCAGGACCAGCTCTTCGCGTTCGATGCGCGACTCGTAGTCGAAGGCGGCGGCGATCGGCTCGTACTGGAAGGCGACCTCGCGGAATCCCACCGAGCGCGCCACTTCTTCCAGCGTATCCTGGGCGCGCCGGTCCGCGTCCGCATCGTCGTCGATGAAGAAGACCGGGCGGCCGAACACGGCGCTGTCGAATTCGCGCCCGGCCTGCTGCTGGGCGCGGCGCCTGACTTCGCCGATGAACTGGCCGAGCAGGCCCTTGAAGGGCAGCGCGCGGCCCCCCACCTCGGTCTGGCCGTCGATCAGGCTGGTGCCGAGCAGGCTTTTCAGGGAGCGCATCAGGCGTCCCTCGTAGCCTTCGAGGTAGTCGGCCAGCGCCGCGCGGCCATATCTGACCTGCTCGTCGTCGGCATTGAAGAACACCACCGAGGGCAGGGTCGCCTTGCCGTCTTCCAGGTTCAGGAGCGACTGGCCGGCGCCGCGATAGCTGTCGCCGGCGAGCCAGCCGACGGTGGAATTGGACGTGCCGAAGTCTACGCCGCAAGCGCGCGCCATACGAAGCCTTATTACGAACGGATGTTTGGAAGGGGCGACATGGTAACAGATAACAGGCTCTGCCGACACGCCGGGCGTGGCGTTTTTCGCGGCTGTGGCAAACTTGCCAAGACACCCTGTCAATACTGCCTCCACCATCTCATCCTGCCAGCATGGACGCATCCTCGGCCACCGATCCGCTTCCGCCCGCCGAATGGCTGATGAAGCGTAACTGCTCGCTGAGCCCGCGGCAGGCGCTGCTGGTCTACGCCCTGCTCTGCACGGCGACGCTGGGAATCGCGATCGTGTTCACCTTGCAGGGCGCCTGGATGGTGCTGGCCTTCGGCCTGCTTGAAGCGGCGGCGGTAGGCGCCGCCCTGCTCCACTACAGCCGCCACGCCCTCGACCACGAACGCGTCAGCCTGCAGGGCGGCTGGCTGCTGGTCGAACACGCGGATGGGCAGCGCAGGCATGCCGTGCGCCTCGACCCCGCGCATGCGCGCGTGTCGCTGCCGGACGCCGGCATGCGCACCCTGGTCCGGATCGAAGCGCGCGGCGTGTGCGTCGAGATCGGACGTTTTCTGACACCCCCGGCGCGCCTCGAACTCGTGCGCGCCCTGCGCCAGGCGCTGCGCGGCGCTTCCCTCCTCTATCCGGGCCCGGCAGGATCCCTGTAAGCAAGCTCTTACACAAGCACGGCAACGGTACCGATATGGTGCACGCGTCCCGACCCGGATAATCCTGCTATTAACTCCGTGACAACGGGGCTGAGCATTTTCGCAACGCATAAAACTGGGACACAATGAGCAACACTCAACAAGCCGGCGCGGTCGTCGTACACGGCGGCGTCGGTTCATCGACGGACAACGAAGACGGCTGCGTGCTCGCGGCGCGCCGCGCACTCGGCCAGCTGGAAGCCAACGGCGACGCCCTCGATGCCGCCATCATCGCCGTCACCACCCTCGAGGACGACGGCCGCTTCAATGCCGGCAGCGGCTCCTCGCTCGGCCTGGACGGCGCCACCATCGAGATGGACGCGTCGATCATGGACACCCGCGGACGCCTCGGCACGGTCGCCTGCGTGCGCGACGTGAAGAATCCGGTGCGCCTGGCGCGCGCCGTGGCCGATACGCCGCACGTGATGCTGGCCGGCGAAGGCGCCCAGCTCTTCGCGCGCAGCCTCGGCATGCCGCCGGGCGAGCCGGTCTCGGAGCACCAGCGCAGCGAACACCGGCAGCTGATGCAGGAACTGGCCGGCTCGGTGCCGCTCATGCCCGGCATCGACAAGCGCATGTTCGAGCGCTTCTGGAACTACAAGACGCCGCTGCAGCTGCCCAAGTCGGCCGCCTGCGACACGGTCGGCGCCGTGGTGCGCGGGCCGGACGGCCACTTCGCCGTGGCCTGCTCCACCGGCGGCTCGGCGCCCAGCCTGCTGGGTCGCGTCGGCGACAGCCCGATCATCGGCAGCGGCTTCTATTGCGGCTCGCTGGGCGCGATCGCGGCCACCGGCATCGGCGAACACATCGTCCGCCACCTGCTGGCGCGCACCGTCTACGGCTGGCTGGAACACGGCATGACGCTGGAGGAAGCGCTGCGCCGCGGCGTCGAGCTGTTCGACAAGGACGTCGACGTCGGCCTGATCGGCGTGACGAAGACCGAGGCCGGCGCCTACGCCAACAAAGCCATGCCCCATTCAAGGATGACCCAACGATGAGCGACAGCGACAACGAGCACAAATACGGCCACCTCGTGATCATCGGCGGCCATGAAGACCGCAAGCGCGAGATGGAAATCCTGACGCGCTTCGTCGAACTGTCGGGAGGCGCAGACGCCAACATCGTCGTGCTCACCGCAGCCAGCACGATTCCCGACGATATGTGGAGCATCTACGACGAGGCCTTCGGCAATCTCGGCGTGACCCGGCGCAGCCACCTCGAACTGACCAGCCGCCAGGACGCCAACAGCGAAGAATTCGTGCGCCAGATCGATGAAGCGACCGGCATCTTCATGACCGGCGGCGACCAGAAGCGCCTGCTGGCCCTGATCGGCGGCAGCGCGCTGGACGCGGCCATGCACGTGGCGCTGAAACTCCGCGGCGCCACCATCGGCGGCACCAGCGCCGGGGCCTCGGCCATGTCCGGCCACATGCTGGCCCAGGGACGCGCCGAGCCGCTGCCCGAGAAGGGATCGGTGAGCCTGGGCGCGGGCCTGGGCTTCCTGCACCGCGTCGTGATCGACCAGCACTTTTCGGAACGCCAGCGCCTCTCGCGCCTCTTGACCGTGGTCGCGCAGAACCCCTACCTGCAGGGTATCGGCATCGACGAGGACACCGCCCTGGTGGTCGCCCTCGGCCGCGGCATCGAAGTGCTGGGCGCCGGCGCCGTCACCATCGTCGACGGCCGCACCATGATCACCAACGTGGCCGACATCAAGGACCGCGACACCCCCGAGCTGATCGACGTGCGCCTGCACCTGCTGCCGGCCGGCTCAAGCTACCTGCTGCCCTCCGTGGCGCCGGACGGTGGCAAGGGCCTGCCGCCGCAGCTGCTCGATATTCTGGAAAATGTAACGAAACGGAACCCGATCCAATGAAACTCAAGGAAAAACGCCTGCTGCGCGGCCCCAACCTGTATGCCGACAGCCCCTGCCTGATGGCAGTCGTCGAAGATGCCGCCACCAAGTCGCCTGGCTTCGCCGCCCGCCTGTTCGCACTGCTGCCCGGCCTGCCGCCGGACGCCGCCGTGCGCCTGGCCGACGAGGCCCTGCTGGCCGAAGCGCTGGAACCGGTCGTGATGGAGCTGCAGCGCCTGGCCGGGGCGCCCGGCAAAGCCGGCGCCACCCTGTCCGTCCATGGCGCCCCGCGCGTGCGCCGCGTGGTGTGCGGCTATGCGATCGAACAGGTGGCCGAGGAAGCCCTGCGCACCGGACTGGAGCTGGTGCGCGCCGTCGCCGACGACCGGCCCTTCGAGCTGCTTGATGCGGTCGCACGCCTGCATGCGCTGGCCGAACGCCATGCGATCGGCACCAGTACCGGCGCCGTGGTCCAGGCCGCGATCCGCCGCGGCATCCCGGCTCAGCGCCTGACCGAAGACGCGAACCTGTTCCAGCTCGGCTGGGGCAGCCGCCAGAAGCGCCTGCAGGCCACCATCACCGGCGCCACCAATTCGATCGCAGTCGGCATCGCCAGCGACAAGCAGCTGACCAAGACCCTGCTCGAACAGGCCGGCGTGCCGGTCCCGGGCGGCGCCACCGTCGGCGCCGAGTCCGAGGCGCTGCGCGTGGCCAGGCGCCTGCGCGGGCCAGCCTGCATCAAGCCGCTCGACGCCAACCAGGGCAAGGGCGTGACCACCAACTGTGCCACCGAAGAGGAAGTTGCACGCGCCTTTGCCCATGCGAAGAAATACGGCCGCCACGTAATCGTCGAAGAGCACCTGGCCGGCCGCGACTACCGCGTGCTAGTGACGGGCAAGAAGATCGCCGCCGCTTCCTGGCGCCGGCCGCCATGCGTGACCGGCGACGGCCACAAGACCATCCGCGAGCTGGTCGAGATCGAGAACCGCAACCCGGCGCGCGGCGAAGGCCACACCAACATCCTGACCAGGATCCCGATGGATGCGCTGGCCGAGGAAACCCTGGCCAAGCAGGGCTACGGTTTCGACACCGTGCTGGCCCCTGGCGTGAGCGCCGACCTGCGCGGCAATGCGAACCTGTCCACCGGCGGCACCGCCGAAGACGTGACCGACCTGCTGCCGGAAGAGACCCGCGACATCTGCATCCGCGCCGCCCGTACCATCGGCCTGGACATCGCCGGCATCGACATCGTCTGCCAGGACATCTCCCAACCCCTGCGCGAGCAGCACGGCGGCATCATCGAGGTCAATGCGGCGCCGGGCATCCGCATGCACCAGTACCCGAGCCGCGGCACTGCGCGCGACGCCGGCGCCGCCATCGTCGACGCCCTGTTCGGCGACTGCAACGGCCGCATCCCGACGGTGGCCATCACCGGCACCAACGGCAAGACCACGACCTCGCTGCTGATCGCCCACGCGACCCGCAAGGCCGGATTGCGCACCGGCGTGACGACCACCGAAGGCGTCTACGTGGACGGCGCCCTGACCATGAAGGGCGACTGCACCGGCTACCACTCGGCGCGCAGCATCCTGGCCGATCCGGGTGTCGATTTCGCCGTGCTGGAAACGGCGCGCGGCGGCATCCTCAAGCGCGGCCTGGCCTACGACCGGGTCGACGTCTCGGTGGTGCTGAACGTCTCGAGCGACCACCTGGGCCTGGACGGCGTCGAGACCCTCGACGACCTGGCCAGGGTGAAGGCCGTGGTGGCGCAGCGCGCCTCGCGCGCCGTGGTGCTCAATGCCGAGGACGACTATTGCGTGGCGATTGCCGGCGCCCTGCGCGACGGCGTGGAGATCATCTACTTCTCACTCGACGCCGACAACCCGACCCTGCTGCGCCACCTGGAGAACGGCGGCCGCGCGGTCTACCTGCAGGACATGACGCTGGTGCTGGCCAACGGCGCCCGCCACGAAGCCCTGCTCGACGCGCGCCAGATGCCGGCGTCGCTGGGCGGCGCCGCCCGCTACAACATCGCCAATGCCCTGGCGGCGGCGGCCGCGCTGACCGCCCACGGCTTCGGCAATGGCGAGATCGCCGACGGCCTGCGCAGCTTCGTCTCGGACGCCAAGCACAATCCGATGCGTTCGAACGTGTTCGACGTCGACGGCGTGACGGTGATCGTCGACTACGCCCACAACTGCGCCGCCTACGCCGCGCTGGCCGAGAGCGCGCGCGCCATGAGCGGCGGCCGCCTGGTGGGCGTGGTGGCCGCGCCGGGCGACCGTCGCGACGCCGACCTGATCGACATCGGCCGTACCTGCGCCGCCGGCTTCGACGACCTGGTGGTGTTCGAGACAGAGAACCGCGGGCGCCCGGAAGGCGAGACCGCCTCGCTGCTGGTGCGCGGCGCGCAACTGGGCAAGATCGCCCAGGACGCGCTCAGCGTGGTACCGGAATCGCACCGGGCGATCCAGCACGGACTGTCGTTGTGCCAACCCGGAGACGTGCTGGTCTTCGGCTGCGGCACCGCGATCTCGGAATTGACCGATGCGCTGCGTCCGACGCGTCCTGAACTGGCAAGGAAGATCGAAGCCGAAGCCGTCTGAGCCGGTACCGCGCTGTCCTCCGAACGCCCCGCTTGCCGGGGCGTTTTTACCTAGGCTGTGTTCGCGCAAATGATGCTTTCGCAGCTGCCGGCGCCGCAGACAAACAGGCGAACAATTCGTCAAAGCGCAAGCCTTGCATCGCTACTCCTGACGAGTTAACTCGACGATACGTACGACTTCGCCAACGCGATTTGGTTCACCCAACAAGCGCGAACACAGCCTTTACTTAAGCCCGTCTTAAAAACCGGGATACATATGTGTCAATAAGGTCAACTTCTTGCATTTCGTTACAAATTGATATTTCCTTCCTCCTGCTCAGCTGTTACCTTGCCGATTCGAAATTCGGTTCTTTGAAGGATTGGAAGGAAGACGCATGCGCAAATTGTTGGCTGTCCTGTTGTCGGGCTATGTACTCGCTGGCGTCGCGTATGCGGCAGGCCCCGAGGCCGAGAGCCGTCCCGGCGCACCGCAAGCGTACGCGGGCCTGGGCCTCGGCCTGGTCGACTACAGCGGCGGCAGCAGCAAGGCCAGCCCGAAACTCTTCGGCGGCTACGAATTCACCAACAAGCTGGCCGTCGAGGCCGGCGGGGTGGATTTCAGGAAGGGCTACGGACTGTATATCGCGGTCAAGCCGACCATTCCCCTGACCGAGAAGCTGTCGGCCTACGGCAAGCTGGGCGTGGCCAGGAGCCGCCGCGAGATCGTACTGCCGACCGCGCCGGCCATCAGGAAGTCGGACACCGGCGCCTACGGCGCCTTCGGCCTGCAGTATTCGGTCACGCCGAACACCGCCGTCACGGCGGAATACGAGCGTTTCGGCAAGAAGAAGGACACGGGCGCCAAGGAAGACGTGTGGACCCTGGCCCTGAAATTCTTCTTCTGATTTCCGAGTCCACACCAAAAGAAAAGCGGCCCGCGGGCCGCTTCGTCGTTCCTACTGGGCTGGGTCAAACCTGCCCCGCCACCAGGTCCGCGCTCTCGGGATCGTTCACGCGCAGCGCATCGATGAATACCTGCAGCGAGGAGCCGCAGGCGAACACCAGCACGTCGCCTGGACGGCACAGCGAGAGTCCGTGGCGGATCGCGTCGCCGACCTCGATCACGCGGTGCAGCGTGTCGCTGATGCCCGCCGCCTCTTCCGCGCCCGCCAGGATCAGGTCGACGGCCTCGCCGACTTCGCGGCCGCGGCTCTGCGACTCGTACACCACCAGCTCGTCGAAGCGCTCGCCGCAGACGCGGCCGACTTCCAGCAGGTCTTCGTCGCGGCGGTCGCCCGGCGCGGTGACGATGCCCACCAGCTGGCCCGGCAGCAGCGCACGCGCCATCTCGGCCATCGCCCTGTAGGCGGCCGGGTTGTGCGCGTAGTCGACGATCACGGTGACGCCGCGGATGTCGAACATATTCGTGCGCAGCGGATTGGTGCGGCCATTGGACACGAAGGTCGACAGGCCGGTCGCGATCTGCAGGTTGGTGAAGCCCGACGCCATCAACGCGGCCGCGGCGGCCAGGCTGTTGGCGATATTGAAGCGTGCGCGTCCGCCGAAGGCGACCGGCATGCTCTCCACCCGCAGCAGTTCCTGGTGCAGGTTGCCGTCCGCGACCACGACCGCATTGTCCTGCAGGTAGACGCCGCGCCCGCCGTCTTCCAGGTGCTGCAGGAAGACGGGATTCTCCGGATCCATCGAGAAGTACACGACCTCGGTCTCCGGCTTCACGCGGCGCGACATCGCCACGCACAGCGGGTCTTCGGCATTGAGCACCGCCACCCTGGAGGCGGACTGCGCGATCACGGCCTTCACCTGGGCCAGGTCTTCCACGGTGTCGACACCGTCCAGGCCCAGGTGGTCGGCCGCGATGTTGAGCACCACGCCGACGTCGCAGCGGTCGAAGGCCAGGCCGCGCTTGAGGATGCCGCCGCGCGCCGTCTCCAGCACCGCGAACTCCACATCGGGCGAGCCGAGCACGGTGCGCGCCGACCAGTAGCCGGTGCAGTCGCCCTTCGCGACCTGCTTGCCGTCGATGAAGACGCCTTCGGTGGTGGTCACGCCGGTCACCTTGCCGGCCATGCGCACGGTGTGGGCGATGAGCAGGGTCGTGGTGGTCTTGCCGTTGGTGCCGGTGACGGCGACGGTCGGGATGCGCCCATCCGAGTCGCCCATCAGGCCCTGCACGATGGCCTCGCCCGCGTCGCGCGATTCGCCGCTGCTCGGATACTGGTGCATGCGGATGCCCGGCGCCGCGTTGACCTCGATGACGGCGCCGCGCTGGGCGTCGAGCGGCAGCGCGATGTCGCGGCAGACGATGTCGATGCCGGCCACGTCCAGGCCGATCTTGGCGGCGGCCCGCACGCACGTCAGGCGCGTCGATTCCGGCAGCAGCTCGGTCACGTCCTCGGCGGTGCCGCCGGTGGACAGGTTGGCATTGCCGCGCAGCTCGGCCGCGACCCCGACCGGCAGCACGCTGTCGAAGTCGAAGCCCTGCTTGCGCAGCATGTCCGCCGCATGGTCGTCGAGGGCGATCCGGGTGAGGATGTTGGTGTGGCCCGCGCCGCGCGCCGGGTTCTGGTTCTCGCGCTCGACCAGCACGCGCACGGTCGACACGCCGTCGCCCACCACGTGGGCCGGGCGGCGGCAGGAGGCGGCCGCCACCTGGCCGTTGGCCACCAGTACGCGGTAGTCGCGCCCTTCCACGTGGCGCTCGACGATGATCTTGCGGCCATATTCGCGGGCAAAGGCGAAGGCGCGCGCCACGTCCTCCGGCGTGCGGCAGTCGACCGTCACGCCCTTGCCCTGGTTGCCGTCCAGGGGCTTGAGCGTCGCCGGCGCCTTCAGGCGCGCGGCGGCGCGCTGGGCTTCCTCGACCGTGGTGACGACCACGCCTTCCGGCACAGGCACGCCGGCTTCCTTCAGCAGGGCCTTGGTGAGCTGCTTGTCGCTGGCGATCTTCACCGAGATGAAGCTGGTGTCGCCGGTGGTGGTCGCCTGCAGGCGCTTCTGCTTCGCGCCCCATCCCAGCAGGAACAGGTTGGCGTCCTCGGTAATGCGCTGGGTCGGGATGCCCCGCTCATGGGCGGCGGCCAGCACCGCCGCGGTGCTGGTGCCGATGGCGTAGCGGGCGGCGATCGAACGCAGCTCGTCCAGGCGCGGCGCCAGTGCGAACGCTTCGCCACGCGCGAGCGCGCCGACCAGCTCGACCGCCAGCTCGAAGGCCGGCTGCACCAGCTTCTCCATCTGGTAGGCGACCACGATGCGGAACTCGCCGGGATGGCCCATCACGGGGCGGGTGCGGCCGTAGCTGGCGGGGCTGCCCGCCTGGGTCTGCAGGTCGAGCGTGACCTGCTCGATCACGCGGCCCAGGTAGGTGCCCTCGCGCAGGCGCTGGGCGAAGCCGCCGCGCTGGCCGCTGGGCAGCAGCTGGCCATGCAGCGACGGCAGCGCGTCCAGCAGGGCTTCATTGAAGCCGGGGAGGTCTTTCGAAGAGCGTCCGTACAGGTCTTGCAGGTCGATCACACTGAGCAGGCAGGGCGAGTCGGCGTGGACGTTCGGTCCGCGCAAAAAGCGTTGTTCCAGGATTTGCACGAATAGATCCTTGTCGTCGTTGTGGACGTATCCCGGCATGGCGCCGGAACACGGGAAATGCGTGTGCGCCGAGGCCGTGTCAGGCGTCGAACAGGCGCGTGTACATGCGGGTGGCCATCAGCCCCACCGCCGTATGGTGGATCTCGGGCGCCATCAAGCCGCCCAGCAGCTCCATCGCCTCCTGCTTGCTGCCGGCGGCCGCCACCTGCTCTTCCAGCAGGCGCAGCTCGTTGTCCTGCGACTCGATGCGCGGATGGCGGCGGATCAGGCCGCGCTCCGGGAAGTCGGCGCTGCGATCGGCGTGCTGGCCCAGGTTGTCGAGGGTGCGCTGGCGCGCGCGCCAGGTCATGGTGCGGGCGCTGTCGCGGCGCGCGCCGTCCGGCGTCGAGGCGATCCAGTCGCGCAGCACCTGCTGCTCGTAGGCGCTGAAGACCCCGAACATCTCGGCCTTCTCGCCGTGCACGAGGCGCCAGAAGCGGCTGTGTTCGACGTCTTCGCCGCGCTTGATCCAGCCGGCCTGTTCCAGGGCCGCCAGGAAGTCCGGGATGCGCGCCGGCTCCGTCAGCCAGTCGTTGACCGAGCGGCCCGCGACGCGGCAGTAATCCGAGTGCATGTTCTTGCCGACGCTGCTCTTGGCGGCGAGGATGTTCACCAGTTCCGCCTGCAAGTCGAACTCGGCGATCACCGAGGTGGTGCTGGCCCCAAGGTCGTTGAGGCGGTAGCCGTCCAGCACGCGCCGGTAGAAGGCCTCGCGGTCCCCCACGCGCGGCATCAGGCCGGCGAGCGCCTGCACCGCCTTCTGGGCGTGGCCGCTGGCGGCATTGTCCACCGTGACGTGCAGGGTGAAGTAATACGGGTCGATGCCGAACTCGTTGAGCTCGTAGGACGTGATCAAGAGGTGCAGCGGCAGCTGCTCGTAGCCGAGGTTGTAGCCGATGACCTCCGGCAGGAAACGGTCGGTGTTGTGGCCAAGGGCGAGCTGGATGGCGCCCTGCACGAAATGGTTCTCGCCCAGGCTTTCCCAGCCGTCGCAGCCGTGGGTCGCCAGCAGCTTGCGGTAGATGGTGACGTGGTTCTTGCTCGGTGCGCCCTCGCCCAGCTCCTCGAGATAGGTCTTGATCAGCTCGTGGTAGGCCGGGTTGTCCCAGTGCTCGAGCAGGCCATAGAGCCAGGCGCCGTCCACCAGCTTGGTGGGCGCCACCGCCTTGATGAAATTGAGCGCATGGGCGCGGCAGGAAAAATAGCGGCGCGGCGCACCATTCTTGCGCGCGGCCAGGTAGTCGCGGTATTGCTGCCCGACGGCGTCGGTGCGTTGCTGGACCCAGACCGGCAGTTCGGAAAGTTGCGGCGGCAGGTCGGCAGGCATGGCCTGCACGGCCGCTACCTGGTCGGCGATATAGGCGCGCGCCTCGTCGAGGTGGGCTTGGGGTGCATCGTACAGCGAAAAATACAGTCGCTTGGCGCGCTCGCGGGTGGCGGCAGCGCCTGCGGTGACGTCGCTGACGGCGGTGGCCGCGCTTGCGTCGGCTAACAGCATCGAATTCATGTGTCTCGGCTTGTGTTGTTGGTGTCGTGGGACGATAAGCAACATTATCCGGACTGGGCCATTGCCCGAGAATCGGCTCGCGCGCTGAGAGGATGTAAGAAAGGGATTACAAAGTTACAAAAGCTGGACAGCGCCTTGCTTGCTTCCCTTTCAAGACGGCGACTGCGTGCCGACGCCGCGGCGCACGTCCTGCGCCTCGNGATCGCCTTTCCCGATCGCCTCTTCCACCTTTGGCTTCTGCTTTTCCACCGTCTGCGGCGGCAGCGGCGGAATGTTCGGGTCGACCATCACTTCGAGCACGAAGGGCCCGCCGGCGCCGAGCGCCCGCTCCCATGCCGCGCCGAGCTGCTCGGGCCTGTCGACCCGCATGCCTTCCAGTCCCAGCAAACGGGCGTACTCGGCATAGGAAAAATCGGGGAGCTGCTGGGAAGGCTCGTACTTCGGCTCGCCTTCGTTGCCGCGCTGTTCCCAGGTCACGAAATTGAGGTCGCGGTTGTTCAGCACCAGCACCACCAGGGTGGGATTGGTCCAGCGCCCCCGGTGCCAGGCGATCGAGATCAGGCCGTTGATGCCGTTCATCTGCATGGCGCCGTCACCGGCCAGGGCGATCACGGGACGCCCGGGATGCGCCAGCTTGGCCGCCAGCGCATACGGCACTGCGCAGCCCATGGTCGCCAGGCCACCCGAGAGCGAGGCGAGCATGCCGCGCCCGATGCGCAGGTCGAGCGCGTACCAGGCCGCCACCGAACCAGAGTCGGCAGTCAGGATGGCCTCGTCGGGCAGGCGCGCCGACAGTTCGGTGAACACGCGCTGGGGATTGACCGGCCTGGCGGGCGCCATCGCTTTTTCCTGCAGCTCGCGCCAGCTCGCGTCGGCCTTGCGCTCGATCGTCTCGCGCCAGCTGCGCTCGCCCTTGCGCTCCAGGTAGGGAATCAGGGCGCGCAAGCTGGCCCTGGCGTCGCCTACGAGATTGGCTTCCATCGGGTAGCGCAGGCTCAGCATGCGCCCGTCGATGTCGATCTGCACGCCGCGCGCCTGCCCTTCCGGCGGCAGGAATTCGGCATACGGGAAGCTGGAGCCGACCATGAGCAGGGTATCGCACTCCTCCATCATCTCCTTGCTGGCCCGGGTGCCGATGATGCCGATCGCGCCGGTGACGAAAGGCAGCGCGTCCGGCAGCACGGCCTTGCCGAGCAGTGCCTTCGCCACGCCGGCGCCGAGCAGCTCGGCGACCTCGACCAGTTCGTCCCCGGCGCCGTGGGCGCCGGCGCCGGCCAGGATCGCCACCCTGCTGCCCGCGTTCAGGATGGCGGCGGCCTCGCGCAAGGCATCTTCCGGCGGAACCTGGGCGCTTCTTGCCTTGCCGACGCCGGAAAAGGTCATGCCGTGCTCGCGCGGCGGCGACGGCACTGCATCTTCTTCCTGCAGATCGTTCGGGACGATGATGCAGGTGACGCAGCGCTCGCTTTGCGCGATGCGCAGCGCGCGGTCGACCAGGTGGCGCAGCTGCTCGCTTGACGCCGCCATTTGCACGTACTCGCCGGCCACGTCCTTGAACAGCGCCATCAGGTCGATCTCCTGCTGGTAGCTGGCGCCGAGTGCGCTGCGCTTTTGCTGGCCGACGATGGCGACCACCGGCTGGTGGTCCAGCTTCGCATCGTAGAGGCCGTTCAGCAGGTGCACAGCGCCCGGCCCCGAGGTCGCCAGGCAGACGCCGACCTCGCCCGTGAACTTGGCGTGCGCACAGGCCATGAAGGCCGCCATTTCCTCGTGCCGGGTCTGGATGAATTCGAGGGGAGCGTCGCCGCCCTCGCGCCGCTCGAGGGCGGCCATGATGCCGTTGATGCCGTCACCGGGATAGCCGAATATGCGCCGCACGCCCCACTGGTGCAGCCGTTCAAGCAGAAAGTCGCCGACCGTCGCCATTGCCATCCCTCCTGTACGCCGTGTATGCCGAGGGCACAGCCTAAGCGAAGAGGGACGATGGGGACCGTGCGTTGCCGCGCATAGCGCGCAGCAAGGGGCTCAGGGCAGTGCGCCCAGCGACAGGTCGCCCACCAGGCCGCCACCGGACAGGCGCACCGGCACCGCGCCGCGCGAGAGCATGCGCGCGATGGCGCGGTCGCCGTCGCCCTGCGCGACCTCGACCGCGCGCGTGCCCTCGAGGGCGAGCAGGATTTCGAAGCCCGCGTCGATGCCGTCGAGGACGGTATTGAGCACGCAGTAGTCGGTGGCCAGGCCGCAGACGGTCACACGCGTGATGCCGTCGGCCAGCATGCTGCGCGCCAGGCCGGTGCCGTTGAAGGCCGAATAGGCGTCTTCCTGCGCGGTCGCAGCCTTCGAGACGACGATGGCGTCCGGCGGCAGCATCAGGGCCTGCGAAAACGCNGCGCCCGGCGTATCTGCNACGCAGTGCGGCGGCCAGGGNCCGCCCTGGGCCGAGAAGGAACANTGGTCACCCGGGTGCCAGTCGCGCGAGGCGTAGACCGGCAGGCCGCGGCTGGCGTACAGCGTAATGAGNGTGTTGATCGGGCCGATCACGCGGTCGCCCTGGGGCACGCCCAGGCTGCCGCCCGGCAGGAAGTCGTTCTGAAGGTCGACGACCAGGAGGGCGTCGCCCTTGCCGAGCACGATGGCGCTCATGGAAAACTCTCCGTATCCGATGGAAGCCCAAGCTTACCATGGCAGCCACCAAACGACAGCGCCCGCCCCCTTTGCAGGAGGGCGGGCGCGGGGCCGGGCTGCCGCCTCAGGCGGCGAGCGGACGGATCAAGCCTGGGGCGTGTTCAGCAGCGAACGCTGGCGGG
>JGI24770J26754_10001851_pt1 | contig 14791 bp, 13 predicted proteins | sample LakOneMetagenome_FD_26754 | JGI IMG/M metagenome (IMG submission 26754) | reverse complement strand
CCGAGCGTAACCGTGAGGCCCGCTGCGCCCGCGCTCGCGCAGATCGTGCGATCGAGTTGTGATGCGCCGATTGTGTGGAAAAAGCGTCGATCCATCGAACCGTATTGCAGCATCCCCATGTTGCCTGCATAGCTGTACGGCAGGATGGCTTCGGCGCCGTGCTCACTGATGATGCCCTTGAATTTCGCGGCAATAGTGGTCAGCGCTTCGTCCCACGAGATCGCGGCGAATTTGCCTTCGCCCTTCGCGCCAACGCGCTTGAGCGGCGTCTTGATGCGAGTCGGGTGGTATGTCCGCAGCGGATATTTCGCGACCTTGGTGCAGAGCACGCCAGCCGTCACGCTGTGCGACGCCGAGCCTTTGACTTCAATCAGCTTGCCGTCGGCAACGTGATATTCCAGCGCGCAGGTGTCCGGGCAGTCGTGCGGGCACGCGCCTTTGACGACGCGCGTCGGTTCAACGGCGCTCATTCGGTGGTCATCTCGGTTACGGCACGTACAAAAGCGACCGGTTTCGTCTCTTCGCGCGAAACGTCACGCTGCATGGCCGCTTCAATCTCGGGGTCCACGTCAAACGCCGTATCGCCGCCATCGAACGAAGCGGGCAATTCACCGCCACGCGTCGCGAGCCCCTGAAAATCAAACAGCTTCGAATCCGCAAGATGCGATGGCACGACGTTCTGCAAGCTGCGGAACATGGTTTCCACGCGGCCGGGAAACTTCTTGTCCCAGTCTTCAATCATGCGGCCGACGACGGCGCGTTGCAGGTTCGGCTGCGAGCCGCAGAGATTGCAGGGAATGATCGGAAAGTCGCGCTCTTTGGCGTACCTCACGACGTCCTTCTCGCGGACATAAGCGAGCGGGCGGATGACGACGTGTTCGCCGTTGTCGGACACCAGCTTCGGCGGCATGGCTTTCAGTTTTCCGCCATAGAACATATTCAGGAAGAACGTTTCCAGAATGTCCTCTCGATGGTGCCCGAGCGCAATCTTGGTGCAACCGAGTTCCTTTGCCGTCCGGTAGAGGATTCCGCGCCGCAGTCGCGAACACAGCGAGCACATCGTTTTGCCTTCTTCCAGAACCCGTTTGACGATGCTGTAGGTATCGGCTTCAACGATCTTGAAATTGACGCCAAGCTTTTCGAGATATTGCGGCAGGATGTGTTCAGGGAAATCGGGCTGTTTCTGATCGAGATTGACCGCGATGAGCTCGAAATTCACCGGCGCCACCACCTGTAACGCCAGCAGCAGATCAAGCATCGTGTAGCTGTCCTTGCCGCCCGACAGGCAGACCATGATGCGGTCGCCTTCGCTGATCATGCCGAAGTCGGTCACCGCCGCCCCGACAATATTCCGCAGGCGCTTGCCTTCGCGCGACAGCGAAAACGGCAGCGTGCGTGGCAGCCGCGACGACGCGGCTGACTGGCGCGAAATTTCGGCAACCGGGGACAAAACTTTGGTTGCAGTGTCGGCATGATTCATGCGACTATTTTAGGTGCCGGGTCCGTATTCACTAAGGAGTATCGCGATGCGCAGATTCACCGCTCTCATTGCTGCCGTGCTGGCCCTGCTGGCGACGAACACCNCNCTGGCGCAGAACGACAAGTCCGCTGGCGAAAAATTCTCCGACAAGATGGGCGCCGATGTCATCGAAAAGGCGCTCACCGGCGTCGTCAAANTGCGAACGATGGCAGCGCCCGGCGCGAGGAGCAATGCCACGCTCGGCGCCGAACGCGAGGGCAATGGCATCCTGCTTTCGCCCAAACTGGTGCTCACAATCGGTTACCTCGTGATGGAGGCCGACGAGGTGGAAATCACCGATCACAAGGGCCGCAAGCTGCCGGGCAAAGTCGCGGGTTTTGATCAGGAAACCGGCTTCGGCCTCGTGCGCCTGCTCGCGCCTGCGCAGGGCGAACCGATGATGCTCGGTGATGCGAAATCGTTGAAGGAGAAGGACGCCGTGCTTGCGGCCGGTGCTCGCGGCAACATCGCGCCCGCCTTCATCACGTCGCGCCGCGAGTTCACGGCTGGCTGGGAATACCTGCTCGATGATGCGATCTTCACCTTTCCGCCGATTGCCGACTGGGGAGGTGCCGCGTTGATCGAGCCATCAGGCAAACTGGTTGGCGTGGGCTCACTGTTCGTGCGCGACACGGCCGGCAATGGCACCAGCGTGCCGGGCAACATGTTTGTGCCGGTGGATATCCTGAAGCCCATTCTCGACGAACTGATCGAGACGGGCCACCGAAAAGGTGCCATGCGGCCGTGGCTAGGCATCACGACATTTGAGGATGAGGACGGCGTGAACATCGGCCGCCTGTCGGCAGAAGGGCCTGGCGATCGCGCCGGACTGGAACAGGGCGACATCATCACGGCCGTCGGCCGCACCGACGTGAGGACACTGGCTGAGTTCTATCGCGCCGTGTGGTCGCGCGGCGAGGCGGGCGTTCGCGTGCCGCTGACCATCAAGCGCGGCAAACAGGAGCTGACCGTGAACGTGCGCAGCATTGATCGTGGCAGCTTCTTTACCGCCCGCACAACGCATTAGCTTTTTTCGTGAAACCCTTATCGGTTGCGGGCAATGGTCGCGAAATAGCTAAAGTCGACTTTTCCGCTTATTGGCCGTGAGCCCTTTTGCAATAAGGGTTCTATCAAAAAGCTGACTATCCGTTATCCAGAAGAAAGGCTCCCGCAGGAGCCTTTTTTCATTACGCCGAAAACAACAATCAATCGCTGCTGGTGATTCCCAACAGGCTCAGCAGATTGCTGAAAATGTTGAACAGATTGATGTAGATCGACAGCGTGGCCGTGATGTAGTTGGTTTCGCCGCCGGTCATGATCTGGTTAATGTCGTAGACGATCCACGCCGAGAACAGGCCGATGAAGAGCACCGAACAGGCGATCATGAGAGCAGGCATCTGGAACACGATTGCGCCAATGGCCGCGAGCAGGATCACGCAGAAACCGATCCACAGGAATTTGCCCATGCCCGATAGCTGCGTCTTGATGGTGCTGGCAATCGCCGCCATGCCGCCGAAGATCAGCGCGGTACCGCCGAAGGCATAGGCGATCAGCGTCGCGCCATCACGCAGCGCCAGGATGCGGCCGAGCAGCACCGACAGCCAGAAGCCCATGAAGAAGGTGAACGCGAGCAGCACGGCAACGCCGGCGCCACTGTTCTTGGTGCGCTCAATGCCATAGCTGAAGGCCATGACCGCGCCCATCAGGATCATGAAATTCATCCACCACGGACCAAAGCCCTTGAAGCCCAGCGTTACGCCCAGTGCGGCACCGGCGACGGTCGGTACCATCGAGATGGCCAGCAGCATGTAGGTGTTGCGCAAGACCCGGTTCTGCGCACCGGCGAGCGCGCCTGCGCCGCCTTGCGGATTGAGTTGGGAAACGTTGTTGCTATCCATAAAGGATCCTCCAGGAACTAAAAAACGCACGTGAGGCGAAATGTAGGCGTATCGTACATTCAACGGGCGCCGTCATCGCATTGGGACTCACCCGCATGGCGATACCCAATATCCACCGGTGCAAGTCAGATATTGGAGCATTTAGCCCAGAAGCAAGTTTTTTTATCAAATAGCAAGAAATTTGCGCCAAATCATGAAATTTGTGGCATCCTTATAGGACTTGGTTGAATGCTCAGGCATTTTTCCTTGTGTTGGCGAGTTTCCTGGTTCCCGAGTGTGAGCGTTGTCCGCGTAATGCGCAGGGCAGCACCGATACTGATCGAGTCCTTGAAATCCGCGTTTGTTTGTTTATCAAGGATAGATTTACGCACTATGGGTAATCGTTTGTTTGTGGGCAATATCAGCTTCCGCGCTACGCCGGATATGATTCGCTCTGAGTTCGCCGAATTTGGCGAAGTGTCTGATGTTCATCTGCCAATGGATCGTGAAACGGGCCGCATGCGCGGTTTCGCTTTNGTGACCATGGCTACCGATGACGCCGCTCAAAANGCCATTTCTGGCATGAACGGCAAGTCGATCGAGGGTCGTCCCCTCGTCGTCAATGAAGCACGTCCGGCTCCGGCTGGTGGTGGCGATCGTCCTCCGCGCGGTCCTGGTGGTGGTGGCGGTTTCCGCGGCCCCCGTACCGGTGGTAGCGGCGGTGGCGGTGGTGGTGGTTACGGCGGTGGTGGCGGAGGCGGCGGTGGTCGCGGCGGCTACGGCGGCGGCAACTACTAAGTCAGTCTAGAACTGCAAAAAAAGCCGGGTCTTATCGCCCGGCTTTTTTGTTTTTGGCGTTCAGGAAATCATGAAAATATCGCGCTCACGGCTCGCTTCAGCCTTGGCAACAATCACGTTGGCGGCGACTGCGCTGCTGCCCATCGCGTGGGCGCAAAGCACAGCGACGCCGACCAGGTCCAATGCAACGAACGGTAGCGCGAAGAGTGCGGTGATTGCCGAAGGCCTCGATCATCCGTGGGCGCTGGCGTTCCTGCCGGGCGAACCTGCGGGACGTATGCTGGTCACCGAACGCACCGGACGCATGCGCATCGTAAGCACGGATGGCAAGCTGGGCGCGCCGCTCGGTGGCGTTCCGGCCGTGNATGCCGTCAGTCAGGGCGGATTGCTTGATGTCGTCGTGGCGCCGGACTTTCCGCGCAGCCGGACGATCTATTTCAGCTTCGCGCAACCGGTATCGGGCGGCGCGCGCACGGCGGTCGCAAGCGCACAACTCGGCGACGGCCAACTTGAACACGTGAAGGTCATTTTCACGCAGGCCGATGTGGTGGGCGGCGGAACCCATTTTGGCTCGCGTATCGCCATCGCGCGCGACGGCAGTCTGTTCATCACGACCGGCGAGCGCTATACCGAAAAGGACAAGGCGCAATCGCTGGCGACCCATCTCGGCAAGATCATTCACATCAACGCCGACGGCAGCGTGCCCAAGGACAACCCGTTTGCGGCCAGTACGACCGCACGCCCGGAAATCTGGAGCTACGGCCATCGCAACGTGCAGGGCGCCGCGATTCATCCGGTGACCGGCAAGCTGTGGACACACGAGCACGGACCAAAGGGTGGCGACGAAATCAACGTGCCGCTGGCGGGCAAAAACTACGGCTGGCCGGTGATCGGCTACGGTATTGACTACTCGGGCCTGCGCATGCATGAGAGCGCGACCCGAGCGGGCATGGAGCAACCGATTCACTACTGGGTGCCATCGATTGCGCCGTCCGGTATGGCGTTCTACTCGTCCGATCGCTTTCCGCAATGGAAGAATTCGGTGTTTGTCGGTGCACTGGCCGGCCAGCATCTGGCGCGGCTTACGCTTGACGGTGAACGCATCGTTGCCGAAGAGCGGCTGCTGACCGAGCGTGGTGAGCGCATCCGCGATGTCCGGCAGGGGCCGGATGGATTTATCTATGCCATCACCGACGAGGGCAACGGCAAGATCCTGCGCGTATCGCCGAACTAGCTTTTGCGGGCCGACTGCAACAAGTTGCGCCGCGCCAGTGTCGGAAACAGCCGGAGCCACAGCACGGCAACCACCAGCGTTCCGATACCGCCGAGCACAACCGAGCCGACCGGACCGAGCCACGCCGCAGTCGCACCGGATTCAAATTCGCCCAGCTGATTGCTGGCGCCGATAAACACGGAATTCACCGCGCTCACGCGGCCACGCATCGCGTCGGGTGTTTCCAGTTGCACCAGCGTCTGCCGGATCACCACGCTCACCATGTCGGCAGCGCCCGTAATCGCCAGCGCAGCGAGCGACAGCAAAAAACTCGTGGAGATGCCAAACACGACGGTCGCCAGACCAAACACGGCAACCGCGGCCATCAATTTCGGCCCCACCCTGCGATTCATCGGCCAGCGCGTGAGTACAACCGACATGGCCAGCGCGCCCACGGCAGGCGCCCCGCGCAGCAAACCCAGCCCCCACGCCCCGACATGCAGGATGTCCTTTGCGAACATCGGCAACAAAGCCGCCGCNCCGCCGAGCAACACCGCAAACAGATCCAGCGATATCGCGCCGAGCAGCACCTTGCGCTCGACGATGAAGGCCACGCCGGCGAACAGCGTGGCCAGCGTCGGACGCTCGTACGGTGTTATCGCGTGGCGGTAACGGATCAGCAGCGCCAGCGCCATACCCAGCGCGAACAGCAGCGCGCAGGTGGCGTAGACCGCCGCTGCGCCGGCCACATAGATCACGCCGCCGACGGCGGGGCCAGCGATGATCGCGGCCTGCAAGCCCGATGCGCTGAACGCCATGGCCCGCGGCAGCATCGGGGATGGCACCAGAAGCGCAATCANTGCCTGCTGCGCGGGCATCTGNAAGGCCCGCGCCAGACCCAGCAGCACCGACACAGCGAGNAGCAGTTCGCGCGACAGCCAGCCCGTATGCCCGGCGCCACCCTGNGTTTCCANTTCATAGCTGGCCAGACAAAGCACCACCGCGACTACCAGCTGTGTGCCCAGGCAGGCGGCCACGATGTGCGCCCGATTGACGCGATCAGCGACGTAGCCTGCGACGAGTGTGAGCAGCAGCGCCGGCAGGAATTGATAGAGCCCAACGAGGCCCAGGTCCCACGCGCTGCCGGTAATCTCATACATCTGCCAGCCGACAGCCACCATGAGCATCTGATTGGCGGCGGTTCCGGCGAGGCGCGTGAGCCAGAAGCGCACGAAGGTGCGCTGTTGCAGAAGATCGGAAAAACTGTAATCGCGCATGAGCTGCCAGCATAGCAGCGCCTGCGCCTACAGCTTTTTCATGCGATTGCGCTAGCCTTACACCCATCATGCCGCACGGAAAATCCGGATCGCTCACGGTCGCGACCTACAACATTCACAAGGGCTTTTCGCACTTCAACCGGCGCATCGTGGTGCACGACATGCGCGAGCGTCTGCGCATGATGGGTGCGGACATCGTGTTTCTGCAGGAGGTGGTTGGACACAACGCCCGGCATGTGGAAAATCACGAAGCATGGCCCGATACGCCGCAACATGAATTTTTCGCCGAGCTGCAATGGCCAGCGGCGGGCTATGGCCGCAATGCCGTTTACGAAGACGGCCATCACGGCAACGCCATCCTGTCGCGCTACCCGATGATTCGCTGCGATCACGAAGACATTTCGACCAATCGAATCGAGCAGCGCGGCCTGCTGCACGCCGAGATCGAAGTACCCGGCTGGAAAGTGAACCTCCACTGCGTGTGCGTGCATCTCGGGCTGTTCGGTGGTTCGCGCCGCAAACAGGTTGACGCCGTGTGCGCGCGCATCGAAGCTTTGGTCCCCAAGGGCGCGCCGCTGGTGCTTGCCGGGGATTTCAATGACTGGCGGCATCGCGTCGGCGACCCGCTGCGCGATCTCGGTGTCGAGGAAGTATTTGAAACAATGAAGGGGCGCCCCGCGCGCAGCTTCCCGGCGCGCATGCCGATCCTGCGACTCGACCGCATCTATGTACGTGGCTTCAACGTGCAAAGCGTGGACGTGCATCGCGGGCGCGAATGGGCGAAGCTGTCCGATCACTCACCACTGGCAGCGCATCTCACCCTCGCATGAACAAGTATCACGCCGGCAACCAGTTGCAGTTGCTGCACAGCGGTGCGGAATATTTTCCGGCGCTTGAGAGCGCGATTGACGCGGCCGAAAAAGAGGTTCGGCTTGAGACCTATATCCTCGCTGACGACGACACCGGTCGCCGCATCGCCGCTGCGCTCAAGCGTGCAGTGCAACGTGGCGTCGAAGTGCGCGTCGCCTACGACGGCTTTGGTTCATCGGCCCATCTTGGACAACTGGCCAATCAGTTGCGCGCTGATGGTGTCGAGGTGGCTGTATTCCGGCCGGAAACCGGATGGAATAAATTGCGGCGGTCACGGCTGCGTCGCCTGCACCGCAAGCTCGCGATGGTGGATGGACGCGCGGCGTTTGTGGGAGGCATCAACATCATTGATGACCTCAACATGCCGCCGCCCCGGCATCCGCGCTTCGACTACGCGGTGCGCGTCGAAGGCCCTTTGCTGGAGCCGATCCACCGCGCGATGTGTGAGCTCTGGGCGCAGGTGCATCAGCATGGACTGCAGCGTCTACGCACTGCAATGGCTGCGTTCCCACCGGTGGCCGATGTTGCCGGCGATCATCATGCGTGGTTCGCCTTTCGCGACAACGTGTCGCACCGGCGCGACATCGAACGCGAGTATCTGACGGCAATCCTCGCCGCACGTTCGGAAATCCTGATTGCCAACGCGTACTTCTTCCCCGGCCGCCGTTTCCGCCGGGCGCTGCTACGCGCACGGCGGCGCGGCGTGCGCGTGCGGCTGCTGCTGCAGGGGCGTCAGGAATACCTGCTTCAACACTACGCGACGCGGGCCCTTTACGGGACCCTGCTTGATGCCGGTGTCGAACTGTACGAATACAAACCCAGCTTCCTGCATGCCAAGGTTGCAGTAATTGACGGCGAATGGGCGACCGTGGGTTCGTCCAATATTGATCCGTTCAGTCTGCTGCTCGCCCGCGAGGCCAACGTGTTCGTGCGCGACGCTTCGTTCGCCGACACGCTCAAGCAAAGTCTGGAAGGCGCCATTGCCAACGAGTCGGACGCCATTCACCACCAGCGCTGGAGCAGCCGCCCGCTGCTCGACCGACTGCTGACCTGGACACTCTATGGCGTGGCACGCGGACTCATGAGCATTCTCGGCTACGGCCGTCATTGAGGGCTGTCGCGAGCCGCGTGATGCATTACAGCTTTTTCCTCTAACCGCCATTGCATAGGTGTTACAGCGATAAAGGCGCTTAAGTCGACTTTACAACTTTTCTTCCAGTAGGCCCGGCGCAGCCTTGCGTTCACCAGAAAGCTGTAAACGATTCTCACGCAGATCTGCGAGGTAATTGAGCCCCGAGATCGCCCGTACTCCGTACCAGCTCACCATTTCGCCGTCGATAAGCTCGACCGGTTGCTGAAGCTGCCCGTCGCCTTTTAGTTCAGCGACGTGCTCGTCGCCAAAAAGATAAGGCTCTGAGGACAGGAAGATCCGCTCGGCGTCCTGCCACACATTGTCTTCACGCGGCACCTCGGGATAGCGCTTCGGCGTCTGCACCGGCAGCGTTTTCCAGCCAACGGTCGCCAGCATGGCGCTTACGTAGGTGTCGCGCGAAACCGTCATCCACGGGTTCTTCCAGATCGCGTACAGCGCCGTCTGCACGGGCTGCGACGCGCCAACCGATCGCGCCCGCGCAAGTGCATCAGCCAGGTCGCGGGCGAGCCGGAGCGCCGCTTCATCTGCCGAAAAAACGTGGCCCAGCAGTTGGAACAACGTCACGTTGTCTTCCGGGATCATCGGATGCGTCACGATCACATGCGGAATCACGCGGCGCAGGTGGTCAACCGTCTCCTTGCGGTTCTCGTCAATGTTGACGATCACGTGCGTCGGCTCCGTCTCGATCAGCCTGCCAACATTGACGTCCTTGGTACCGCCCACTTTCGGCACATCACGCACTGCGGGCTCCGGGTGAATGCAGAAGCCCGTGCGCGCCACCACCTTGCCGCCGAGTCCGAGCGCGAACAGCGTTTCGGTGATCGATGGCACCAGGCAGGCAATGCGCAGGGCGGCGGGGTTGGCAAAGCGCGAATGGCGCTGGCCGATGGCGTCAACAACGGTAGTCATCGAACTGACGTGGGGCCGCGCCGGAAAAACAAAAGGCCGCCCGATTCACATCAGGGCGGCCCTTGCGGCGGCTTGATCGCTATTTCTTGCGCTCAGCCCGTGCCTTGGCGATCAGGAAATCGAGCGCCGCCGGCACATCCTTATGCTGCCCCTTGAGCAAATGCGGCTGCACTTTGAACTTGCCGTCAACAAAAAGCATCGGCACGCTGTCGACCTGATAGTTGGTCGCGAGCGTTTTGGCGCGATTCATCTTGCTGTTGATCGCAAATGAACCCCACATTTCCTGCACTTTTTTCGCATCAAGCCCGTTGCTGCCTGCCCAGTCGAAGAACACTTTTTCTTCATACAGTTTGACGTTGGCGCCATGAATCGACTGGAACACTTTCGGCGTCAGGTCTTCGCGACCGAGGGCTTCGAGCGTGTAGTAGATCTTGCCGAGATTAACCCAGGCCGGCTGGAACGCCACCGGGATGCGCTTGAAGCTGACGTCGGCCGGCACCTTCTTGATCCACGGTCCGAGATATTCCTCAAGATCACGGCAATGCGGGCAACCGTAGCTGTAGAACTCGATGACTTCAATTTTGGCGCCGGATTCAACCGCCTGAGCGTTCTGCAGGCGCAGGAAGTCCTTGCCCTCGGTCAATTGTTCCTGTGCCGATGCTGACAGCGACGCCGCCATGAAGCCAGCACCCACGCTCANGGCCAGCCATTTGAGGGATTTCACCCAACGAACCATAGTGTCTCCGTGTTGTTTTTTAAGTTGCAGGCGATACGACTAACGCGCCGCCGGATTAGTTCGCTGACCGCGAACCGCTGAATACCTGTCTCAGGGCTTGATCACCGTGACCTCAATGCCTTGTCGCGCAAGGTCTCCGCGGACTTTCCCGGCCTCATCGGGGTCACGATATGGGCCAATACGGACCCGATACACGGTGCCCTTGTCCGGAACTTCGGCGTTCTGGATTTGCGCCTCGTAACCGAGCACCGCGAAGCGCGCCCGCTGATTTTCCGCATCCTGCCGATTGACGTAAGCGCCCACTTGCAACCATAGCCGCCCTCTTGGCTCTGCACTGGGAGAAGGCTCGGGCTCCGGTTTTGCGGGCTCGGCCTTGCCAATCGCCTTGGGCGGCGTCAACGGCGCACTTGCAACCGGTGGCGTATTCATCGACACGCCCGGCGGCACTACACGTTCGGCATCAGACTTTGGCTCGTCAGCGCCCTTGGTTGTGTGCTTTGGATCGACTTTGGGTTTGACCGGCTCAAGCTTGGCGGGCGGTGACGATTCCGGGCGAAACGGTGTCGCGTTGTAAATCCAGATTGCGAGCACGCCGGCGACTACCAGCCCGGCGACAAAGCCGATCAGTCCACCGAAGAGAAATACGCCAGTTTTGTTGTTGGGAGAGGCTTCCACAATCACATTCTCTCAGGCGCCGATACGCCGAGCAATTGGAGTCCATTTTTTAGCACTTGTGCGGTGGCCGCAGCGAGTGCCGCACGCGCCGCGCGCATGGCCGGGTCGTCGACGCGGATGCGCTCGGCGGCGTAGTAGCCGTGGAACGCAGCCGCCACTTCGCGCAGGTAATACGGAAGCAGATGCGGCGCCAGATCGCGCGCCGCGGTCGCGAGCAACGCGGGGTAATCAGCGATCTTGGTCGCGAGCGCTTCCGCCTTTTCATGCGTCAGCAATCCCAGATCGGCTGCGGCCAGCACTTCCGCGCTCACGGCCGCTTCGCGCAGCACCGAACAGATGCGCGCATGCGCGTATTGCACGTAATAGACCGGGTTTTCTTCGCTTTGCGAGAGCGCGAGATCGATGTCAAACGTAAATTCGCTATCCGCCTTGCGCGACACGAGGAAGAAACGTACCGCGTCCTTGCCGACCCATTCGATCAGTTCACCGAGCGTGACGTACATGCCGGCACGCTTGGAAATCTTCACTTCCTCGCCGCCTTTCATGACGCGCACCATCGAGTGCAGCAGATAGTCAGGGTAGCCCTTCGGAATGCCAACGTTGAGTGCCTGCAAGCCAGCGCGAACACGGGCGACGGTGCCGTGATGATCGGTGCCCTGAATGTTTACGACCTGCGTGAAGCCGCGCTCCCATTTGGTCACGTGATACGCCACGTCGGGCACGAAGTAGGTGTAGCCGCCCGCGGCCTTGCGCATCACACGGTCCTTGTCGTCGCCAAAATCGGTGGTCTTCAGCCACAGCGCGCCTTCGGACTCGTAGGTGTGACCGGATGCCTGAAGCGCAGCAACCGTCTTGTCGACACGTCCGTCGGTGTACAGCGAGCTTTCAAGGTAGTAACAGTCAAATTTCTTCACACCGAACGCGGTCAGGTCACGGTCCTGCTCCGCGCGCAACATGTCGACGGCAAACGCACGCACCGCATCGGCATTGTTGACTTCACCGCCCTGCGCGACAAAGCTCCTGCCGATTTCTACGATGTAATCGCCGCGATAACCATCTTCTGGCCAGCCAGCGCTATCCGGTTCTACGCCCTTAGCGCGCAGTTGTACTGAACGCGTCAAGTTGTCAATCTGGTTGCCGGCATCGTTGTAGTAGAACTCGCGATGCACCATGCAACCCTGCGTTTCCATCAGGTTGCACAGCGAGTCGCCGAGCGCTGCCTGGCGCGCATGACCAGTGTGCAACGGCCCCGTCGGGTTGGCCGAGACGAATTCGACGAGCACCTTTTCGCCACGACGGGCATCACCCATGCCGAATTTTTCACCCTGCGCCAGCACATCAGCGACAACCGAAAACTTGGCGGCGGGATTCAGGCGGATGTTGATGAAGCCGGGACCGGCGATGCTGACCTCCGACACCAGCGGGTGTTTCGCGATGTCCAGCGAGGCTTTCAACGCGGTTGCCACTTCGCGCGGATTCTTGCCGAGTGGCTTCGCCAGTTGCAGCGCGATATTGGTCGCGTAGTCGCCGTGGTCCGCCTGCTTGGGCCGCTCCAGCGCGGGGATGGCGCTATCGCTCAAGCCCGCCAGTTTGAGGCCTTGAACCAGCCATGCGATGAGTTGTTCTTTTTGCATAAACCGTGTCGAAATTAACCGAGGTAAGTCCACTCGCCGTTGCGTCCGTGCGAGGCAAGGCAGGCTTCGATGAAGTCCATTGTGTGGACGGCATCCGTGATTGACGGGTAGTTGGTTGTCGCGACGACCTGATCGGTACGGCGCGCAATGATTGCTTCAGCCGCTTCGCGATAGACGTTGGCAAATGCCTCGGCGAGACCTTCGGGATGACCGCGCGGCGTGCGGCTCAAACGGACGATTTCAGGTAGCAAGCCGACGTCGCCACGACCAATGGTGCGCGCGGTTTCACCTTCGATGTTGAGTTGCAGATAACCCGCCTGGCGATGTGACCAGTCAATCAGGCCACGCTCGCCATAGATGCGCAAACGAATGTCGTTCTCGCCACCCGCCGCTGCCTGCGTAATGGTGTATTGACCGCGCGCACCACCTTCAAAACGCAGGTTCGCAAGGATTGTGTCGACGACGGTTCGGTCCGGCATCAGCGCACCGACGTCAGCGCTCACCGCAGTGATGTTGAGACCCGAAACGTTGCACGCGAGATGCTGTGCGTGACAGCCAATCGCCGAAAACACGAGCGCGAGACCGCTGCGTGACGCATCAAACTTCCAGCGCTGACTGTCGGTCATCGTGCCCTGCTCGATCGGCTTGGCGAGACCGCTCTGTATGTACTCGACCTGCACCATACGAACCGGACCGATGGCACCGTCGGCGATGAGTTGTCTGGCATAGCGCGTCATCGGATACGCAGAATAGCCGTGAGTAACGCAGAGCACGCGATTTTTCGCCTGTGCGCGCGAAGCGAGGTCTCGCGCTTCGGCCGCTGTGGTGCTCACCGGTTTGTCACAAATGACGTCGAGACCGGCATCCAGTGCGGCGACGCAGTATGGATAGTGGGTGTCGTTCGGCGACATGATCGCGACCGCGTCGATGCCATCATCGCGCAGTTTCTCAGCCGCGATCATTGACGCAACATCCGCGTATCCGCGCACGGGGTCCAGCCCCATGCTGGCCGCTGCATCCCGTGAACGGTCCGCCTTTGACGAGAAAACGCCAGCCACCACCTGCCACACGCCATCGAATTGCGCAGCGCGGCGATGCATGCCGCCGATCCACGAAGTCGGGCCACCGCCGATGATGGCGAGACGCAGCGGCTGAATCGATTGCATACGAGTGGTACTCACTTGTTTTCCATTGACAACGGCGCGGTGAACCGCAGGCTACGCCGCTTTCTCAAGTGTCAGCCCGGCATGTTCGCGCAACGGGTGAAACTGGATGTTCGGGTGCCGCTCCTGCGTGAGCCGCAGATCGTAGGATGACGTCAGCAGATAGGCCAGCGTATTGGCGGCATCGTAAGCGAGCTTCGACGCGTTGTAGTCCATGAATTTCTTCATCTCGGCCGGATCNTCGGCCGTGACCCAGCGTGCGCCAACGAACTGACTGCCCGTCAACTTGATGTCGGCCTTGTACTCCGCCTGAAGGCGATGCTGCACCACCTCAAATTGCAGTTGACCGACCGCACCGAGCAGCATCAGCGAACCAAGCTGCGGCTTGAATACCTGAATGGCGCCCTCTTCACCGAGCTGCGCGAGCCCCTGCTGCAACTGTTTGCTGCGCAGCGGGTTCTTGAGCTCGACGGTCTGGAACAGTTCCGGCGCGAAGAACGGCAATCCCGTGTACTGAAGGCTGGCGCCATCGGTAATCGTGTCGCCGAGCTGTACACCGCCGTGAATGGTGAAACCGATGATGTCACCGGCGTACGCCTCATCGACCGCTTCACGGCGCTGCGACAGGAAGGTCACCACGCTGGTCGGGCGCATCTCCTTGGACGTCCGCTGAACTTTGAGCTTCATGCCCTGCGTGTATTTGCCCGAGCAGACGCGCACGAAGGCGATGCGGTCGCGATGCATCGGATCCATGTTCGCCTGCACCTTGAACACGACGCCGGAGAAACCTTCGGCATCGGGCGCAATCTCTGTCGTCGTGCCGTCGGCATTCGAAGAAGCGCGCGGATGCGGTGCCGGCGCGAGATCGACCAGCGCATCCAGCACTTCCTGCACGCCAAAATTGTTCACAGCCGAACCGAAAAAAACCGGCGTCTGTTTCGCAGCGAGAAACGCCTCGCGGTCGAAT
>JGI24770J26754_10001849_pt1 | contig 14805 bp, 11 predicted proteins | sample LakOneMetagenome_FD_26754 | JGI IMG/M metagenome (IMG submission 26754) | reverse complement strand
GACACAACCGCCTGCCTCCGAGCGGAGTCTCAAGGGGTGAGGAGGTGGCGCCGATGCCGACGATCACCCACGCGGAACTACCGACGTTCGAGGAGTACGCCGCGGCCGCCTGGCCGTCGCTGTACCGCCGCGCCTACCTGTTGAGCGGCAACCACGCCGACGCCGAGGACCTGGCCCAGCAGACCATCATCAAGGTCCACGGCGCGTGGTCGCGGGTGAACAGGTCGGCGTCGCCGAACGCCTATGTACGCCGCATCCTCACCAACACGTTCCTGTCGACGAAGCGCCCTCAGCGCAGTCACCTCGAGCTGCTCACCGGCGAGAACGCCTCGACGAAGCGCCCTCAGCGCAGTCACCTCGAGCTGCTCACCGGCGAGAACGCCCCCGAGTCCGTTGCGCCCCACGTTGATGGCCCCGAGGACCGGATGGTGCTGTGGCCTCATGTGCGTGAGCTGCCACCTCGGCAGCGCGCCGTCATCGTCCTGCGTTACTACGAGCAGCTCAGCGAGGCCGAGATCGCCGACGCCCTCGGCTGCTCCCGGGGGAACGTGAAGTCCACGGCCCACCACGCCCTGCTGAACCTGCGCACCGCTCTCGACGGGAGGGAGGACTGATGTACTCCGAGCTCGAGCAGACCCTCATCCACGAGCTGGACGACGTCGCGGGCAACCTCGTCGTTCCGCAGCCGCCCGCCCTTCCGAGCGCTCCGCCCGGCCGCTCGCGCTGGCAGTCTGCGGCGCCCCTGCTGGTCGCGGCCGCGGTCGTGGTCGCCGTACTGGCCACCGTGGTCACGATGCTGTCGATGTCCGGGCCGAACCGCGTCGAGCCCGTGCCGGCGCCGAGCCCCACTCCTACCGCGGACGACGGCCCGGTCTCTCGCGCGGCGCCCGAGGCGCCGGTGGTGGTGTCGGGCGCTCTGTTCGTCGGTGGTGAGCGCGTGCCCGGTCGCTGGGGCTCCGTCGAGGGCAGCGGCACCCACTGGGTCGGCGTACGCCTCGACGGCAGCTGGTGGTGGGGCTTCGACGCCGAGCCTCAGGAGCTCGAGGGCGCGATGGACCAGCCGCCGGTCGTCTCCCCGGGTGGTGGCTATGAGGCCCGGATCCTGAGCGAGGGGAGCGGAAGGCTGCTCGTCGGCGCCGACACCGAGTACGGCGGGGAGGGGTTCGGGGGTGTCGATCTCCCAGGCGCCGTGCAGGACCCCAAGCCACGGGTGGCGGCCGTCACCGACGACGGGCTCGTGGTTGCCCGGGGACCCGACTTCCAGATCGTGTGGCGCCCGCTGGTGGACGGCGACGTCGTCGACCTCGCGAAGACCGCCCCGGGCGAGGTNGTCATCGGCAACACGAGCGCAGGACTGATCNTCACCAAGGGCACCTACCTGGGGGCGGATGGCACCCAGGGCGAGCCCTACCTGGCCCGGCTGTCGCCGGACGGCAGGCTGGAGAGGGTGGGCAATGTGCCCACGCACGACGTCCTCGAAGCGAGCGAGCAGTGGCTGGCGTGGGTTCCGCCCGGCACGGTCGGCGGTGAGGCGTCGGCGGCCACCGAGCTTCGGGTGCAGCGCGTGGACGGCTCGAGCGACGGCCTGCTCACGCCGCCTGACGGGTGGCTCTTCGTCGCCCCGGGCTTCCAGTGGGAGACCGACGACCGGCTGCTCGGTGTCGTGGTGACCCAGGACGGCGGCGACGAGGGGCTCGTGCGCTGTCGCCCCGAACCGGCCGCCTGCGTCCTCGTCGACCTGCCCTGACGGGGTCCATGCAACCGCCCGTGACACCCTGAGTTGGTGGACCGTCGACCGCCCGTGACAGGGTCCGCCGCGTCGCCGTTCCTTCGCGACCGGCTGAGCTGGGTCATCTATGCCCTGCTGGGGTGGTTCGCCTATCTCCAGGCGTCGCCGGGACTGGTCATCGGGCACCTTCGTCGCGAGCTCGGGTTCGACTACACCGTGGCGGGCCTCCACGTCGCGGCCTTCGCAGCCGGCAGCGTGATGGCGGGCCTGCTGGCTCCGGCCGTGGAACGCCGGCTGGGGCGGCGGCGGCTCCTGTGGTCGGCGTCGGCCGTCATGAGCGCCGGCGCGGTCGGCCTCGCGGCGGGCCGCAGCCCGGTCTTCACGATCATCGGCATCCTCGTCATGGGCCTCGGGGGAGGGCTGGTGCTGGTGACCGTGCAGGCGACGCTCGCCGACCACCATCACGAGCAACGGACCGTCGCCCTGGCCGAGGCCAACGTTGCGGCGAGCGTCGCCTACGTCGTCCTGGTGGGCGCGCTGTCCCTCGTCGCGGCACTCCATGTGAACTGGCGGGTCGCGGTGCTCGCCTCGCTGCTGGCGCCGGCGCTCCTCTGGTGGACCAACCGCAGGGTGGTGATCACGGCAGCACCCCCCGAGGAAGTGGGCACCGGCCGGCTCCCGCCGCGGTTCTGGCTCGCCGCGGCGATGCTCTTCTGTACGACGGCCGCCGAGTGGTGCATCACCGGATGGGGAGCGACCTTCACCGAGCAGGCCACCGGCGTCCGCACCGACACCGCGGTGGCCCTCATGGTCGGCTACTTCGCCGGCGTCGTNGTCGGNCGTACGGCGGGCAGCCGGCTGGNGCGCCGCCACGACCCGCAGCGACTGTTGGCAGGTGCCCTNGCGCTCAATGTCGTCGGGTTCCTCGTGCTCTGGCCGGCGACGACGCCGGTCCAGGCCGCGGTCGGGCTGACCCTGCTGGGGGTCGGNATCGGGAACCTCTTCCCGATGGGCATCTCCGTNGCNATCGCCCTGGCNCCCGGCCAGAGCGGCGTCGCCAGCAGNCGGGCCGTCACCGTNACCGGNGCCTCNATCGTGCTCGCCCCCGTGACGATCGGCGCGCTCGCCGATGCCACCTCGTTGGCCACGGGGCTGCTCGTGCTGCCCGCCGTCCTCGCCGGCGCCGCCGTATGTCTGGCCCTGCTCGCTCGTGGCCGCCCCGCGATCCCGTCTCGGGGATGAGCGGGCCGCACCCTTGGGTGGCCGAGGAGAGTAGAGGTCGAGGCCGGACGGGAGGAGAGCCGCATGGTGCGCACGAGCCGACGCCCGACTCTGGGCTTTGCCGGTCTCGCCATCGCCGTCCTGCTCGCAGGCTGCAGCGGCGGCGAGCCGATCCCCGACCCTCGCCCCACGCCGACAGCGGACCCTCGACCGAGCGTGGAGGCGTCGCGGCCTCGGGCGGACCTGCCCTCGGACGGCGCGCCGGGCCCCCGACGACAGGCCGTCCTCGATGGGCTGCTCCGTTCTGCTGCCTGGGCCAACGACGTCCCTCGGGCACGACGCCTCCTCCGCTTGGGAGCCGACGTCAACGCGAAGGACGAGACCGAGCAGTCGGCGTACCTCATCGCGACCAGCGAGGGCTACCTCCGGCTGTTGCGGCTGACCCTGCGACACGGCGCCAGGATCGACGACAAGGACAGCTGGAACGGCACCGGGTTGATCCGAGCGGCCGAACGGGGTCATGCCCTGGTGGTGGGCGAACTCATCCGAGCGGGGATCGATCGCAACCACGTCAACCGGATCGGCTATCAGGCGCTCCACGAGGCGGTGTGGCTCGGGGAGGACACGCGGCCCTATGCCACGACCGTCCGCGTCCTCGGCGCCGGCGGTTCCCAGCTGCAGCGGGTCTCGCCCTCGGCCGGGCTGACGCCTCTGGAGATGGCCCGGGAGCGCAGGTTCACCGATCTGGAGAGGATCCTGTCCACCATGACCAGCGCCGAGCGACCCGCCAACCCCGATCATGCCCTCCTGACCGCCGCGCGTGAGGGAGACGCCGACGCGGTCGCCGTCGCACTTCGCGCGGGTGCCAACCTCGAGGCACGAGACGACCACGACCGGACCGCGCTGCTGCTGGCCGCCACGTTCGACCACGTCGCGGTCGCCGAAGTGCTCGTCGCCGTGGGCGCCGACCCCGACGCGCTCGACGACCGGCACGACACCCCGTGGCTCGTCACCGGGGTCACCGGCAGCGTCGCGATGCTCGAAGCGCTGCTGCCGGCCAACCCCGACCTGACGATCCGCAACCGCTACGGCGGGATCTCGCCGATCCCGGCCAGCGAGCGTGGCCACGTCGACTACGTACGCCGTGTGGTGCAGACCGACGTCGACCTCGACCACGTCAACAACCTCGGCTGGACCGCGCTCCTCGAGGCGGTCATCCTCGGCGACGGCGGCAGGGCCCACCAGGAGATCGTGCGGATACTCCTTGATGCCGGCGCCGACCCCGCCATCGCCGACGCCGATGGCGTCACGGCCCTCCAGCACGCCGACGACCGCGGCTTCCAGGAGATCGCGGACATCTTGCGGGGCGCTAGCCGATGAGGCCGGGGTCATCGATGGTCGGGCTTGAGGTCCAGGAGCGGGGTCCCGTCGAGGCAGTCCAGGCCGCGCACCGTCACGACCGAGCCGTCGACGCTGACCAGCTCGACGATCGAGGTCGCGATCGGGTTGGGTCGCAGCGGGGACCGGAGCGAGAAGCAGCCCCGGGTCTGGCCGTCGTGGTGAGGGCTCTGGAGCACGACGTCGCGGCGTGACTTGTGGAGCCAGTAGAGCACCTCGATCCGGTCGAACCGCTCGATGCCGGCGAGGGCCGCCACCCACGGCTCGAAGACCTCGATGCGGCACACCGGACCGTCGAGGCTGCCCTGGCGTGGGGCGTCGAGCCGGGAGGTCCACGGGGTGTGGATCGTGCCGATGAACTCGAGGCCCGCGTCGTTGGCCCGGGGCGGGGCGACCGTCACCTCACCGGGCCGCAGGTCGTCGTCAGCGCTCATCGGGTTCTCCCTCGTCGGGGCCTGCTCACCTGTGCGAGACCGCGCCCCAGCCTACAAATCACGCCGTGCCGCGCACCGAGATCGGGGGTCGCCACCGCGCGCCAGCCGGTCTAGATTGACGCAGAACGCGCTCGGGACGTGGCAGCCCGGGCATGAGGAGGCAGTCATGGCCCTGTCCCGCGTCGCATCCACCGGCACCGCCCCGCGCGGCCTCATCGAGCAGCTGCGCCGGCGCAAACCGATCGTCTTCGCCCAGCAGCACCACCCGGGCGAGGAGCTCGCGCGCAACCTGACCACGTTCCAGCTCACCATGTTCGGCGTCGGTGCCACGGTCGGGACCGGCATCTTCTTCGTCCTCGGCGAGGCCGTCCCCAAGGCCGGCCCTGGCCTATGCCGAGATGGCCAGCGCCATCCCGGTCAGCGGGTCGACGTACTCCTACGCCTACCACGCACTGGGCGAAGGCGTCGCGGTCGTGATCGCCGGCTGCGTCCTGCTCGAGTACGGCGTCGCGACCGGAGCGGTCGCGGTCGGCTGGAGCAGCTATTTCAACGAGCTCCTGCACTCGCTGTTCGGGTTCCAGCTCCCCAATGCGCTGTCGGTATCGCCGATCCCCGGCACCGACGGCGTGGCCACCGGCGGCATCATCAACCTGCCGGCGGTGATCCTGATCGGGCTGTGCGCGCTGCTGCTCGTCCGGGGAGCGACCGAGTCGGCCCGGATCAACACGATCATGGTGCTGATCAAGCTGGGGGTGCTGACACTGTTCTCGGTCATCGCCTTCACGGCGTTCAAGGCCGACCACTTCGACAACTTCTGGGCCTCAGGGTTCGCCGGGATCAGCGCGGCGGCCGGAACGATCTTCTTCTCCTTCATCGGCCTGGACGCCGTCGCCACGGCCGGCGAGGAGGTCAAGGACCCGCAGCGGGCACTGCCCCGCGCCATCATCGCCGCGCTCTGCATCGTGTCGGGCATCTATGTCCTGGTCGCGTTGGCCGGCCTCGCGGCCAAGCCGGTCGCCTTCTTCTCCTCCCCGGAGGCCGCGGACGCCGGGCTGGCGCAGATCCTCAAGGACATCACCGGCAACGAGGTGTGGAGCACGATCCTGGCCGCGGGTGCGGTGATCTCGATCTTCTCGGTGACCCTCGTGTCGCTCTATGGCCAGACCCGCATCCTGTTCTCGATCAGCCGCGACGGGATGATCTCCCGCCGGTTCACCGAGGTGAGCCCCAAGACGATGACGCCGGTCTACAACACGATCGTCGTCGCGGTGGCAGTCGCGCTCATCGGCGGCTTCGTCCCGTCGGACTACCTGTGGGACACCGTGTCCATCGGGACGCTGATGGCCTTCTCCGTCGTGGCGATCGGGATCATGGTGCTGCGGCGTACGGACCCCGACCTCGAGCGCCCGTTCAAGATCCCCGGCTATCCGGTCACGCCGCTGCTCACGATCGCTGCCTGCCTTTACATCATGTGGGGGCTGGCGCCCATCACCTGGGCGATCTTCGCCGTGTGGATCGCGATCGTCGTGATCGCCTATCTGTTCTATGGGCGCCACCACGCGGTGCTCAACCACTACAAAACACCCGAGGAGATCGCGGAGCCGCAGGGCCGCTTCGCCGACCGTGACGCCGAGGACCAGCAGTGACCTACGTCGTGGGGTTCAGCCCCCACAAGGACGACCACGGTGCCATCGCGCTGGCCTGCCAGCTCGCGCGCTCCGACCTCGACGACGTGCACGCCGTGGCCGTCGTACCCCAGGGNTGGCCGACGGCGGTGGCCGGCGACACCGACCGTGACTTCGAGTCCTGGGCGGCCGAGCAGGGNCGGGCGGCGGTCGCCGATGCGGCGGGGCTGTTGGCCGAGCACCCCGACGTCAGCAGTACGACGTCGTGGGTCGCCGGCCGGTCGGTGCCCCAGGCCCTGCTGGACCGGGCGCACCAGCAGGGAGCCGGCCTGATCGTCGTGGGCTCGGGCGACGACGGTGCCATCGGCCGGATCTCGCTCACCTCCAAGGTGGACCGGCTGCTGCACTCCTCGCCGCTGCCGTTGGCGATCGCGCCTCGTGGCTATCAGGCCGGGCCGGACGCACGTGTCACGCGGGTCACCGTCGGCTTCCGCGGCGACGACGCGACCTGGGTGCTGCTCGACCGGGTGGCCGAGATCCTGCAGCGGGTGGATGCGTCGATCCGGCTGGTGACCTTCGCCGTCCGGGCGCCGTCGATGTATCCACCACGCATCGCCCGTGCGGAGGACCAGGTGCACGAGCAGTGGCAGCGTCAGGCGGAGCACGGCCTGGCCGAGGCCGCCGACCACCTGACGTCGCTGGGCTTCGCGCGCGACCGGATCGACACCGCGGTTGCCGGTGGCCGGTCCTGGTCTGCGGCGATGGAGGGGGTGGAGTGGCAGGACGGCGACGTCCTCGTCGTCGGCTCGTCGTCGACCCATCGACTGGCCCAGGTGTTCCTGGGCTCCTCGGCCGCCAAGATCGTGCGGCTCTCCCCGGTGCCGGTCATCGTGGTCCCCGCGGTTCGCTGATCGGCCGCCCGGCCGCTGCGGACGGGTGGGACGTCATAGAACCTGGCTGCCCGGACGACCACGTCCGATGACGTCGTGGCAGGACGTCATCGGACCCGGTCGTTGGGGCAGCCAGAACGTATGACGTCCCGCGGGCGACACCTTCATCGCCCGACGGTCTGGAGTCAGTACTCACCCTTGATCACGAAGAACGTGCCCCGGATCGTGCCGGCGAGCTTGGACTTCTGGCGGGCGAACTTGAAGCGCGAGGCGAGCTCCTCGGGCACGTCCATGCCGTCGGAGAGCTTGAAGCCGACGGCGCGCTTGCCCGCGTCCGCGAGGGTGTAGAGCACGTTGACGGACAGGCCCGACTCATAGAAGACATAGGTCCAGCGGACACCTTCGACCTCGAGTTGGGTCACCTCCAGCGGCCGGGAGGCGATCACCAGGTCGCGCTCCTCCTGGAGGATCCGGTGCACGTAGTCGACGAGCTCGGGCGCTTCGTCGGCGGGCACCACGGTGAACTCGTGGGCGTACTTGTTCTTGAAGTAGCGGGCCTCGTTGGCGCGCAGGCCGGCGAGCGCATCGACCACCGGCGATGACTCGAGACCGACCGTGGACACGGTGACGAAGTCGACGACGTACGACATGAGAACCTCCGGGGCTTGCAGTTGTAGGGGGTAACGCTAGTTCGACGACTGCGGAGCCCTGGGTGTGACACCGGTGACAGTCTCGGCGGAGTTCGGGGCGTCGGGTCATGGGTCAAGCGGCGGCGCCAGGCGTCAACCGTTGGTAAAGCCCCGGAAACGCGAACGTTGCGAGCCCGGAAAGTGGTTGAAACGGCTCGGTAACGTCGCGTCGGTAGCGTTGTTGCAGACATGAAGGACACCCAGAAAGGGAACAGTCCCCGCGGTCGCCGTTCAGGCGACGTTGTCCAGGCTCCGAGCCGCCATCACACTCTCTGAAGGCCGCTATCTTGCCCACGTCCTCTCGGGAACGTGACTGTGTCACGCCCTCGTTCCTCTCGACCGCCCACCAACCCGTCGGACCAGAGTCCGACAGCGCAGCCCCCACCGGGATCACCATCTCCGTCTTCGGCTGCGGCTATCTCGGCGCCGTCCATGCGGCCGCGATGGCTGCCGTCGGCCACCACGTCATCGGCGTCGACGTCGATGTCGAGAAGGTCGCGTCACTCGCCGAGGGGCGCGTCCCGTTCTTCGAGCCCGAGCTGCCCGAGCTGCTGCTCGAGGCGCAGGCCACCGGCCGGCTCGTGTTCACCGCGGACCCCGCCCAGGCGCGTGGGGCCACCGTCCACTTCATCTGCGTCGGCACGCCCCAGCGTCGCGGCGAGTACGCCGCCGACGTGAGCTATGTCGAGCAGGCCTTCGAGACCGTGCTCGGCATCGCCCAGCCCGGCGACCTGATCGTCGGCAAGTCGACGGTCCCCGTCGGGACGGCCGAGCGTCTCGCCGATCGGCTGGCCCAGGAGCGCCCGGACGTCACCCTCGTGTGGAACCCCGAGTTCCTCCGGGAGGGCTACGCCGTCGCCGACACGCTGCGACCCGACCGCCTCGTCTATGGGACGGCCGCGTCCGACCGAGAGGACGTCGTCTCGGGCCTCGATGCGGTCTATGCCCAGCCGCTCAGCGGAGGAACGCCGCGCATCGTGACCGACTTCGCGACGGCCCAGCTGGTCAAGGTGGCCGCCAACTCGTTCCTCGCGACCAAGATCTCGTTCATCAACGCGATGGCCGAGCTCTGCGAGGCCACGGGCGCGGACGTCACCCAGCTGGCGGATGCGATCGGCCACGACAACCGCATCGGCCGGCGCTTCCTCAACGCCGGGCTCGGCTTCGGTGGGGGTTGCCTGCCCAAGGACATCCGGGCGTTCATGGCGCGCGCCGGTGAGCTCGGGGTCGACCAGGCNCTGACCTTCCTGCGCGAGGTCGACCAGATCAACATGCGGCGCCGGGTCCGGATGGTCGACCTGGCCCGCGAGGTATCCGGCGGCTCGATCGTCGGCCGACGCATCGCGGTGCTGGGCGCCGCGTTCAAGCCGGACAGCGACGACGTACGCGACTCTCCGGCGCTGAACGTGGCCCTGCAGATGCAGCTCCAGGGCGCAGACGTCGTGGTCACCGACCCCGAGGCCGTGGCCAACGCCGAGCGGCTCTATCCGCAGCTCCGGTTCGCCGCCACCGCCGAGGAGGCGGCCACGGACGCGGACCTGGTCATGCTGCTCACCGAGTGGCCCGAGTATCTCGAGCTCGACCCGGTCGACCTCGGCAAGGTCGTCGCCGGACGGCGCATCCTCGACGGTCGCAACGCGCTCGACCCCGAGGAGTGGCGGTTCGCCGACTGGACCTACCGCGCGCTCGGGAGACCGTGACCTCGGTTTCGAGACGGTCGCTGCGCGACCTCCTCAACCAGCGGTGAGCGGCTGTTGCGCGCTCACACCTCGACCATCCCTGGCGTGCAACGGCGCGCGCTTCCACAGGCACCCCGAACGAAGGAAACTCCGTGACGATTCGCACCGACCTCGAGGCGCCCGTCGTACCGCCCCAACATCGGGCCTCCGGTACGGCGACGCTGCAGCGGCCCGCCCCGGCGACGGACCCGACGCTGCCCTCGCCGCCGACCGACGAGGAGAAGTACTGGTACCTCGGCCGCCAGCACCGCTGGTTGCTCGCCCTCCAGGCGCTCTCCTTCGCCCTGATCGCCTACAGCGTCGCCCGGTTCGCGACCGCCGACGTGCGGCTGATCCTCTTCCTCGTGCCGATGACCCTGTATGCGGTCACCCTCGTGATCTCACTGATGAGCGGGTCACGCCGGCGCCGCTTCGACCTCGCCGATCACCTCAGGCGCGTGAAGCTCTGGTCGCCACCGGTGATGCCGTCGGTAACCGTGATGCTGCCGAGTGCCGGCGAGCCGCTGGACATCCTGCGCAACACCTATGGCCACGTCAGCCGGCTCGACTGGTACGGCGACCTCGACGTGCTGGTGCTCGACGACGCCGACAGCCCCGAGGTGGCCGACCTGGCAGCGGAGTTCGGCTTCCGCTACCTGGTCCGGCCCAACCGAGGCTTCCTCAAGAAGGCCGGCAACCTGCGGTTCGGCTACGAGAACAGCCACGGCGACCTGATCTTGATCCTCGACGCCGACTTCTGTCCTCGCCCGGACTTCCTGACCGAGCTGGCGCCGTACTTCGACGACCCGGACGTCGGCATCGTGCAGTCGCCGCAGTTCTATGACACCCGCCGCAAGGGGATGGGCTGGCTCGAGCGCAGCGCCGGCGCCACCCAGGAGCTCTTCTACCGACTGATCCAGCCGTCGCGGGACCGGGTCGGCGCCGCCATCTGTGTCGGCACCTGCGCNGTCTATCGGCGCGCCGCCCTCCAGAANGCCGGGGGCTTCGCCCAGATCGGNCACTCCGAGGACGTGCACACCGGGGTCAAGCTGATGAAGGTCGGCTTCCGGGTGCAGTACGTGCCGGTCCTGGTCTCCANGGGGCTGTGCCCCGACGGCGTGGCCGCGTTCCTCAACCAGCAGTACCGCTGGTGCTCGGGCAGCATGGCCCTGCTGCGNGACAAGGAGTTCCACGAGTCGCCCGCGCTGACCACGCGGCAGCGGCTCTGCTTCTGGGCGGGCTTCCTCTACTACATCTCCACGGCGGTCAACGCGGTCGTCGCGCCGCTGCCCGCGCTCGCGATGGTGTGGCTGTTGCCGGCCTGGGTGGAGCCGATGAACTCGATCTGGCTGGTGGGTGCACTCGCCCTGTGGTTCGTCGTCCTTCCCTTGGTGATGAAGGGCAAGTGGCGGCTGCAAGTGCTGCGCGTGCAGCACCTCTACTCGTTCGCCCACCTCACCGCCATCCGGCACATCCTCACCAACGGGACCCGCGAGTGGGTGGCCACCGGCGCGGTGTCGTCGGGCACCCCGCTGGCCAAGTCGATCGGGCGCACGGTCCGGTGGTACGTGCTGGCGACCCAGGTCCTGCTGTGGGCAGGGCTCGCGCGGGGCGTGGCGTCCTACGGGATCGAGGAGTACTGGGTGATGGTCGCGCTGGCCGTCATCGCGGCGTACATCCAGGTGCCGCTGATCTTCCTGCGTACCGGGATCAAGCACGTGCGTGGCTCTCGACGTGCCGCGCTCGCACGTCTGCTCGGCCGGCTCAAGCCGTCGCGGGTCCTGCGTCCCGCCGGCGTCACCGTACCCACCCAGAACGCCGCACCCGGACCGCGTCACTTCCGGCCCGACATCCAGGGGCTGCGCGCGGTCGCGATCCTGGCCGTCGTGCTCTACCACGCGCACGTGCCCTTCGTGACGGGCGGCTATGTCGGCGTCGACGTCTTCTTCGTGATCTCCGGCTTCCTGATCTCCGGTCAGCTCCTGCGTCAGGTGGAGAAGACCGGGCGGATCAACTTCCTGGGCTTCTATGCCGGGCGCATGCGGCGGCTGCTGCCGCCGCTGGTCGTCGTGGTGGTCGCCACGGCCGTGGCCGCCCGGCTGTGGGACTCGATCTTCCACGTCCGCAGCGTGCTCACCGACGCGCTCTTCACGCTGGTCTATGGCATGAACTACCGCCTGGCCGCGGTCGGTGCCGACTACCAGAACGCCCAGGGCCCGGTCTCGCCCCTTCAGCACATGTGGTCCCTGGCGGTGGAGGAGCAGTTCTATCTGGTCTGGCCCGTGCTGCTCGGCCTGGCCGCCTGGATCGGGCGTCGGCACGTCAGGACGGTCGTGGCGTTGGTGCTCAGCGTGGGGATCGTGGTGTCGTTGTGGTTCTCGATCCACGACACCGAGTCCAACCCGATCCTGGCCTACTTCTCGTTGCACACGCGGCTGTGGCAGTTCGCGGTCGGGGCGCTGGTCGCACTGGCGGCCGCCCGGCTCTCCCGGCTGCCACGTGCTCTTGCCGCCCCGGCCTCGTGGCTGGGTCTCGCCGGCGTGGTTCTCGGGGTGTTCGTCTATGACGAGGCGACGCCCTTCCCCGGGTCGGCGGCGTTGCTGCCGACGCTGGCGACCGCGATGGTCATCGCAGCCGGCTGCCGCCAAACGTCGCTGGGTGCGGAGCGGGTGCTCAACGTGCGGCCTGCGCAGGGGATCGGGCTGTACTCCTACGGCTGGTACCTCTGGCACTGGCCGATGGTGATCCTCATCCCGCTGGCGGCCGACGCCGACCTCGGGTGGGTGATGCTGCTCGAGATCAGCGCGCTCGCGCTGTGGTTCGCCGTTCTCACCCAGCACCTCGTCGAGAACCCGACCCGTCGCAGCCGGATCGCCGTACGACGCTGGCTCGGGGTCGGGACGGTGAGTACGGCGGTGACCGCGGCTCTCGTCGTGGCCCTGGGGGTGACGATGCCGGCCTTCGTCGGGACGGGGGCGTCCGTGGCCGCCAGCACGTTGCGGTCCGGCGACCTGCACCAGCTGCAGCGCACGCTCACCAAGGCGGCAGCGATCAAGGTGGCTCCCAAGAACCTCAGGCCAGCCGTCGGTCAAGCCGTCAGCGACCAGCCGCAGTCGACCCGAGACGGGTGCCATGCGGACTACACACAGGTGGAGCAGGACGACTGCGTGTACGGCGACCCGGCCGGGCAGAAGACGCTCGTCCTCTATGGCGACTCGCACGCCCAGCAGTGGCTTCCGGCCCTGGATCAGCTNGGCAAGCGCCTGCACTGGAAGGTGGTGTCCTGGACCAAGGCCGCGTGTCCGATCGCCGATGTGCCCGTCTACAACGACACGCTCGGCCGGGAGTTCACCGAGTGTGAGGNCTGGCGTCAGCTCACCGAGGACCGGATCGACACACTGTCGCCGGACAAGGTGATCGTCTCCCAGTCCGACGCCGTGATCGGCGACCAGGTCTCCGACGTCGACTGGGCGGACGGGACGGCCCAGGCGGTCGGCCGCCTCCGCGGCGACGGCCTCGACGTCGAGTACCTGAAGGACACCCCGCCGCTGCCCTTCGGCGCCGGCCCCGAGTGCGTCGCCACCCATCTCGACGACGTGGGCGCCTGCACNGTTCCGGTCGAGGACACCGAGGTGTTCAAGAACCGGAGGGCCCGACTNGACAACGCCCTCAACGAGGTCGGCATCCCGGCCGTCGAGACGCAGGACCTCATCTGTGGGAGCAAGGTCTGTCCGATGGTGGTCGAGAACATGCTGGTCTATCGGGACATCGGCCACATCACGGCGACCTACAGCGCCTGGCTCGCGCCGATGCTGAGGTTCCTGTTCCGCCCGACGGCGGAGGCGTCGTCCGGCGGCGCGTGATGTCGCGACGATCTCTCGTCGCGGCTGTCGCGGGGGTGTTGGCGGTGGTGATGGTCGTCGGAGTCCTGCTCTGGCGCCACCACCACCGCCCGTCGCCGTGGTTCGGCCTCGAGGTCCCCGGTGCCGACGCGAACCGCGTGGACCAGCTGGGAGACCGGCTCGGGTGTCGGCCCCAGGTGATGAGCCGCTTCGTCAAGCTCGACGGCAGCTTCGCGGTGTCCGACCTGCGCGCCATGGGGGCGGACGGGCGGAGGCCCCTCCTCACCCTGGAGCCGTGGTCGTGGGAGAGCCGCCCGGGCGAGGCCGACCCGGCGTACTCCCTGCAGACCATCATCGACGGCCGGCACGACGACGCCCTGCGACGGTTCGGCTCGATCCTGGCGGAGTATGGCGGCCCGGTGATGGTCCGCTTCGCCCACGAGATGAACGCGGACTGGTATCCGTGGGGCATGGGGGTCAACGGGAACACGCCGGCGCGCTATGTCGCGGCGTGGCGCCACGTGCACGACCTCGTCGACGGCGCGGGAGCCGACGTGACCTGGGTGTGGTCCCCGGTCGCCGCATGGTGGCCCGATGCCACGCCGCTGCACGACCTCTATCCGGGCGACGACGAGGTCGACCTGGTCGCGGCCAGCGGCTATGGCCGGCCCGACCTCGAGTCCACGATGACCGACACCTTCGCGGGCTGGCATCGGGAGGTGCGCGCCTTCACCGACAAGCCGGCGATCATCGCCGAGACCGGCGCCGACGAAGCGGTCCGCGACGACTACCTCGCCGAGCTGGGGGAGTTCCTCGACAACTTTCCCGACGTCGAGGGGTTCGTCTGGTTCGACACCTCTCCGGAGTCGACCGGTGCCACGGGCCGCTANCAGATCAGCGACACCAGTGCCCATCTGGACGCGTTCGCCCGGGCGTTGCGCGATGCCCACGTCGGCTGCGGGTGATCCGGTCCGGGGTCGCCTCGCTGAGTTTTCAAAGATTTCTCGATCGCGAGGTTTATTCGAACATCTGTTCGGGTAGGATGCTGGTGTGACCGCACTCCTGGACCTCCACCCCGACGCCGACGCCGACGGCGTCGTGGGCGTGCTCGCCACGGTGCATGCCGCGCTGGATGACGCCGGGGACGCGAACCTCGCCTCGGGTGACTACGCGACGGCGGTCCGTGAGGCCGACCGGGCGATCAGCCGGCTCCAGGCGTTGAAGCTGTCGTTGGTGGCCGCGGCCGACCGGGCCGCGGT
>JGI24770J26754_10001846_pt1 | contig 14825 bp, 15 predicted proteins | sample LakOneMetagenome_FD_26754 | JGI IMG/M metagenome (IMG submission 26754) | reverse complement strand
ACGGTGAACAGGTCAACGATCAGGCTTGACTCCTTGTATGCATAGCTATGCAGAACGAAGGCGCGTTGCGGGGCGGATTTTTTGGCTTGGACGGCCACGGGCGTTCTACAAAAGGCGAATGACCAATTGTAGGAGCGCCGACGCTGGAATCAGGTGATCCCCAGGTCGCGGAGTACGGCCGCGTTTTCTGACCAGCCGCTCTTGATCTTGACGAAGAGTTCAAGATACACGGGGCCACCGAACAGTTTCTGCATGTCCATACGCGCTTCGGTNCCGATTCGCTTGAGCAGTTCTCCGCCTTTGCCGATCAGGATCGGACGCTGCGATTCCTTGTCGACCAGAATCGCCGCAAAAATACGGCGAAGGTTGCCCTCCTGCTCGTACTTGTCGATCATCACGGCGGCACGGTAGGGCAGTTCATCGCCGGTCAGGCGGAAGATTTTCTCGCGGATAATTTCCGCCGCCAGATAGCGCTCAGGCTTGTCAGTAAGATCATCCGCATCGAACATCGGTTCGCTTACGGGCAGCAGTTTTTCGATTTCGGCGAGCAGTGCCGCAGTCTGCGTGCCTTTGCTGGCCGCCACTGGAACAAAGGTAGCAAACTCGCGGACGGCCGACATTTCAGTAATGGCGGCCGCGAGCGTGGCCTTGTCCTCAAGCAGGTCCACCTTGTTCGGNACCGCGATGACNTNTGCGTTCGCCGGAATCAGCTCCAGCACCGCACGGTCCGCCGGCGAGAGGCGCGTCGCGTCCCACACCCAGAGNACGACATCAACTTCCGCCAGCGTGCGGCGAACGCTGCCGTTCAACCGCTTGTTCATCTCGCCACCGTGCTTCGTCTGAAACCCCGGCGTATCCACAAATACAAACTGCGCCGTTTCAGTCGTCAGAATTCCGCGCAACGGCAGGCGCGTTGTCTGCGCCTTGCGCGACGTGATCGAGACTTTTTCGCCCACGAGGCGGTTGAGCAGTGTTGATTTGCCGACGTTGGGTTTACCGACGACAGCGACCTGGCCGCAACGGAATGCCGACGCGGCCGGTGTTTGGTTCACGCTCATACCCCTAATTTATTGAGCACGGCGTTGGCCGCCTGCTGCTCGGCGGCGCGGCGCGAGGGACCACGACCGGTGGCTTCCTGCTCGACCTGGGGCACACTGCAGCGAACGGTGAACATCTGGGCATGCGCCTCACCGTCCACGCGCTCAACGGTGTAGACCGGTAACGGAAAATGCTTGGATTGCATGTACTCCTGCAGCCGGGTCTTGGCGTCCTTGCCGCCTTCGCGCGGGTTCACCTGCGAAATGCGGTTCAGGTACAGGCGATTGATCGTCGCTTGCGCGGACTCAAAACCGGAATCGAGAAGAATGGCGCCGAATACGGCTTCCAGCGCATCTGCAAGCATGGACGGACGTTCCCGTCCGCCGCTTTTCTCTTCACCTTCCCCGATCCGCAGGTGTTGCGAGATATCGAGCCGCTGCGCCAGCGAATGCAGCGCCGGCTGGCTCACCAGATTCGCACGCATCCGGGAAAGCTGCCCTTCGGGCAGTTCGGGAAATTTCTCGTAAAGCGCCAATGCAATGGTGCAGTTCAGCACGCCATCACCGATGAATTCAAGGCGCTCGTTGTTGGGCGTCCCAAAACTGCGATGGGTCAGCGCCTCACGCAATAGTCGTGGCTCGCGAAATGTGTATCCGAGGGAAGCTTCCAGGCTCAAGGCTAGCGGTTACCCGTGGCAGACGCTTCGAAATCGAACAGCAGGCTCATGTTGCCGGCAACTGGCACGCGCCGCTGGTAGGAAATTGCCAACCCAATACGACCATTGTCCTTGCGAATGTCAAGATCAGTGCCCCTGACAGGTAAATCGTCTATCTGCGACCGGCGGTCAAACGAGTTGCGTATCGCAGGCGCCTGCGCCTCAATACTGAACTCATTGGCAGTCGCCTGGAGCACCTTCTTGAGTGAAAAGTACTCGGTCCAAGCCGGGACACACCTAAATGCGGTGAACATCACGAAAGCGACGACAACCGCAAGAAAAATGAACCCGATGAGGCTTAAACCACGCTGTTGATTCAGTTTCACGATGTTTCAATAGGTGTTGGGGCAGTAATCATTGTATGCCGCGAAACACGCGCTTGAAAGCAAACGACGACACATCATCCCAGTTAAACCAGATGAAAAACGCTTTGCCGCGCAGATGCGTGTCGGGCACAAATCCCCAATAGCGACCATCCAGACTGTTATCGCGGTTGTCACCCATCGCCAGATAATGCCCTGGCGGGACCGTACAGGTCACGGTATTTCCATCATCCGTGCACGTTGGCACGGGCGTTCCAGGGTACTTCTGGCTGGGAATGAACGAGGGAAATTGCGGGAACTGTGCGATCTGGTATTCGCGCTCCCCCAGCTTTTCCCTGAATTTAAGTGTAGTCAGAAACTGGCCAAACTCGACATAGCTGTAGGTGCCATCCTCGACCTGCGGAACCGGCGCGCCATTCAGAGTCAGCTTCTTGTCCTTGTAAACGACGGTATCGCCGGGCAACGCGATGATTCGCTTGATGTAGTCTTTTTCCGGTTCGTGTGGGGCTTTGAACACTGCGACGTCACCGCGCTGCGGCCCGCCAATATCGATGACTTTGGTGTCAAGCACCGGGAGCCGGATACCGTACGAGAACTTGTTGACGAGAATGAAATCGCCTGTGACGAGACCTGGGCGCATGGAACTGGACGGGATGCGAAACGGCTCCGCCAGGAATGAGCGGAGCACAAATACCACCAGCAGCACGGTAAAGATCGAGGCAGGAACCTCGATACCCCAGTGCAGAACTTCGCCGGCCACCCGCTTCTTCGCCAGGTAGAACTTGTCGACGGCCCAGGCAACGCCGCACACGACCACCGCCAACAGCAACAGTAGCGGAAAGTTGACCGGAACCCCTGTGAAAACGCCCCGCAAAGCGGTGACGACGAGGATGGCGAGAGCGAGCGAAGGTAGATATTTCATGTTGTATCGTGGGTGGGTACGATCCCATCGCGCCCAGGGTTAAAACGTGTCACTTGCCGGTCGGTGAATTCGGGACGATGGGATCGCGCCCAACAAATTCCGGAATGTGCTCATTTTGACGGGCACATGGCACACGGCGAATCCAATGCGACAGGCAAGCAACAGCAGGCGCAAATGGCAACCCGCTGGCGCGAATTACTTGTCGCTCGTCTGCAAAATCGCCAGAAACGCTTCCTGCGGAATCTCGACCGAGCCCACCGCCTTCATGCGCTTCTTGCCTTCTTTCTGTTTCTCGAGCAGTTTCTTCTTGCGGGTGATGTCGCCACCATAGCACTTGGCTGTGACGTCCTTGCGCATCGCCTTGATGTTTTCGCGCGCAACCACATTCACACCGATGGCCGCCTGAATAGCCACATCGTACATCTGACGCGGGATCAGCTCGCGCATCTTCGATGCCACCTGGCGTCCGCGATACTGGCTCTGACCACGATGCACCATCACCGAGAGCGCATCGACTTTGTCGCCGTTGATCAGGATATCNAGNTTGACGACNTCNGCCGAGCGAAACTCCTTGAACTCGTAGTCAAGCGAGGCGTAGCCNCGCGACACGCTTTTCAGCTTGTCGAAGAAGTCCATTACCACTTCCGCCATCGGCAAGTCGTAGGTCAGCATGACCTGCCGCCCCAGATACTGCATGTTGATCTGGGTCCCNCGCTTTTCGTTGCATAGCGTCATCACTGCACCGACATATTCCTGAGGCATCAGGATGGTCGCCGTGATGATCGGTTCGAGAATGTCTTCGACCTTCGACAAGTCAGGCAGCTTGGCGGGGTTTTCAATACTGAGCGTGGTGCCATCACGTTGCACGACCTGGTAGATCACGGTTGGGGCCGTGGTGATCAGATCCATATCGTATTCGCGCTCAAGCCGCTCCTGCACTACATCCATGTGCAACAGGCCAAGGAAGCCGCAGCGGAAACCGAAGCCGAGAGCCTGGGATACCTCCGGCTCGTAGTGCAGCGACGCGTCGTTCAACTTCAGTTTTTGCAGCGCATCACGCAACGCTTCGTACTGATTGGACTCAACGGGATAGAGGCCGGCGAAGACCTGTGGTTTGACCTCCTTGAATCCGGGTAGCGCAGCTGCAGCTGGCTTCAGCGCGTGAGTAACCGTATCGCCCACCTTGGCCGAATCCAGCTCCTTGATACCCGCGATGATGAATCCCACCTGTCCGGCCGACAGCGATTCCCGTTGCGTCGAGGTTGGCGCAAACACGCCAACCTGTTCGCACAGATTGCTGCGTCCAGTCGCCATGAATGTGATTTTTTCCTTGGGCTTCAAGGTGCCTTCAAACACGCGTACCAGCATCACCACGCCGACATAATTGTCAAACCAGCTATCGATGATCAGGGCCTTGAGCGGCGCGCTCGGATCGCCCTTTGGCGGCGGTACTTTGGCGATTACCGCTTCCAGAATGTCGTCGATGCCGAGACCTGTTTTCGCAGAGCAGAGCACCGCATCAGTCGCATCAACCCCGATGACTTCGGCGATTTCTTCCTTGACGCGTTCCGGCTCGGCACTCGGCAAGTCGATCTTGTTGAGCACGGGGACCACTTCGACGCCCAGCTCGGTGGCGGTGTAGCAGTTGGCGACCGTTTGCGCCTCTACGCCCTGCGATGCGTCGACCACCAGCAAAGCACCTTCGCATGCTGACAACGAGCGCGAAACTTCGTACGAGAAGTCAACATGGCCCGGCGTGTCAATCAGATTCAGGTTGTAGATCTGGCCGTCACGTGCCTTGTAGTGCAGCGCCGCGGTCTGCGCCTTGATCGTGATGCCGCGCTCTTTCTCAAGATCCATTGAGTCAAGCACCTGCTCACTCATCTCGCGGTCCGAGAGGCCACCACAGCGCTGGATAAAGCGATCCGCCAGCGTCGATTTGCCGTGNTCAATATGCGCGATGATGGAAAAGTTACGGATATTCTGCATGCAAATAAATGGAAAAGGCCACCGGGCCCGACGCTTGCGCGGGTTCCGTTGGCCTTTTCGTGGCTAACCGCTGATTTTAGCGCGGCGCGACGATTACATCACTCTGGTAGCTTCTCCGGAGCGAAGAACTCGTTGTAGTCACTGCCAGCCCGATCGGACGGCCGCTTCACGCGAAACGCCAGTGTGGAGCCCTTTTCCGAGCCCTTGATCAGCTCTGCCAGTTGCGCCGGACTTGTCACTGCCGTCGATTTTCCCTTGCGGGTCACACCAACGATGATGTCGCCCTCGTTGAGCGCCCGGACCGATGACTTCTCCGATACATCGGAAATCACGGCGCCGCCAGCAGCAACCTTGGCCGCGCCGCGCTCCTTCTCGCTCGGTGCACGCAGCGTAAGGCCCAGTCGATCATCTTTGGTCAACTCGGGCTCGCTGGCACGCTTCGGTGTCGCGCGCTCGACGGACGCAACCTGAGTCTGCTCCTTGTACTCGTCAAGCGTCACGCTCAAATCCACCAGTCGTCCATCGCGCCAAACCTGCACTTTGGACGGCGTTCCCGGTCGGGCCGAAGTCACATAGCGCGGCAGGTCGCGTGAATCTTCGACCACGCGGTCGTTGAACTTGAGGACGACATCACCTTCCTTGACGCCGCCCTTGTCGGCAGCGCTGCCCTTGTTGACACCCGACACCAGCGCGCCTTGGGCCTTCGGCAGATTGAACGCTTCGGCAAGGTCACGCGTAACCGGCCCAATATTGACACCCAGCATCCCGCGCTTGACCGATCCGCCAGCCTGCAGCTGCCCCACAACGTCCATGGCTAGATCAATCGGCACGGCGAACGAAATCCCCTGAAATCCACCACTCACGGTCGCGATCATCGAATTGATGGCGACGACCTCTCCTCGCGTATTGAACAAAGGGCCACCCGAGTTACCGGGATTGACCGCCGCATCGTGCTGGATGAACGGAACGAGATCGCCAGTGCTGTCACCGCCGCGGCTGGCGCGTGATTTGGCGCTCACGATGCCTGTTGTCAACGTACTTTCAAAACCCAACGGCTGGCCGATGGCCGCCACCCATTCGCCGACGCGCAGATTCGCCGGGTTACCGATCTTTACGGCTGGCAAACCCTTCGCTTCGATCTTGATGATTGCTACATCCGAGCGCTTGTCGGAGCCAATCACCTTGGCCTTGAATTCGCGCTTGTCGGTGAGCTTGACCAGCACCTCGTCGGCATCCTCCACCACATGGCTGTTGGTCACGATCAGGCCGTCAGCCGAGATGATGAAGCCGGAGCCTCCGCTCTGGCGGCGCAGATCGCGTGGCATGTTGCGGCCACCGTTCCCGCCACCGAAATAGCGACGGAACAGGTCCTCCATTTCGTCCTTGTCGGGCGTGGCATCGCTGCCACCGGCACGTGGCTTGTTCTTGCCAACCGTTGTGCTGACGCTGATCGAGACCACGGACGGACTGTTCTTTTCATACAGCGTCACGAAGTCGGGCAGNCCTTGCGGAGCCGCTGGTGCGACNGAACTCAGCGGTGCCGTCGACGGCGCCTGCGCTACCACCGGCAAATGCGGCGANGTGAATGCGCCTACCGTCACGCCCAGGGCGCCCACGGCGAGAAGGGATGCGATAAGTGACTTTTTCACGGTAATTTCTCCTGAAAACATTGCCTGAACGGCTTACCCATGACTAACTATTTGCTCCGGAAACGCTATCGGCGCACCAGAGAGTTTGCAATGGCCTTGACGGCAGCGGGCCTTGCGTCGCCAAAGGCCGTGATCAATTGATCGTTGGCCTGCCGCGAAAACATCTGATGCGCACCCTGCACGGACGCGCCGAGCGTTGGCGTTTCGCCAGCCGTAAGCGGAGCCGCGTAGACCGACACCGATGTCAGCCCGTCGGAATAAACCANTTGCGATACCGGCTCTGTACGTCCNGGCAACGCGCGCATGAACGTCTCGCTGATCTTGACGAAACCCGCTGGCAACAGGCGCGCCGTCCAGCCGGTATCCGTCTTCATCGCGTTAACGGGCAATTTGCGGTCGACGCGCCAGTTTGCAATCTTGCCTGCGAGCGTCGACTTGACTTGTTCGCGGTCAATTCTGCCGCCAATCTGGATGTCGCTGAAGGTGATTTCTTCAATCACGTTGCCGCGCTCATCAAGCACCCGACCACGCAACCAGAGCCCGGTTTTGAGTTCTGTCCAGAGCTTGTGCCAGAAGCGGAATTCATCATTCGGCTCAAACAGCCAGACCTGTGCATCGTGCCCGGCGACGCGCTCAATTTCCAGTTTCTTGACCGTGAAATGCTGGGACAACGTCGTCATTTGCCTCGGCAGCAGCGACGGAAAACCCTGACGTCCGGTGCGTGGCTCGATACGAACGAGGGCCTTCTCCGGGATGTAGCAGGTCAGTTCATCATTGACCCGAACCACCTCAAATGGNGGACCGTCGAGCGTGGTGATTCGCTCCATCTCAACGCCGTTCTCAAACAGATGAACGATGCGCGACGTCTCGACNGCACCACGACGCTGATAGGTGATAGTGCCGGTGTAATTGAGCGATGACGCAGCACTGGCTGCTGGTTGCAAAATCTGTCCTACGCCTGACACAGTCTGCGCGCTCGCAGCGACACTGGAATTGGGCAATTGCGCCCACACCGTCGATGCGCCGGCCAATGTCATGGCAAGCAGGGGGAGACGCGTCCAGTGGCGCGCTTTCACCTGATCCAGGCGACCGAGGCGATTCACAAAAGTCACCAATCTCACAACAGCCACGTCCTTATTGCGCTTGTACGATCACGGCGGGACGCAGGTACTGCCGCATCGGCGAAAGGCTGGAAATATCCGCNCTTTCCTGATGAGCCTGCAGGTAGGCGCTGAAGTCGGCATTCGGTTTGGCAACCGCCACCGGCGCGCTAACCGACGATGCGGGTAGTACGGCCACTTGCGGTGTCGCGACCTGATCCTTGTAGACAACCGTGCCCACAAAACCCACAGCCGCCACCGCAGCCGCCGTCGCCCAGGCGCGACCGCCACGACCGATTGAGGTCATCGCCGCAACCATGCTGCGTTCCTTGTGCTGNGCCTGCTCACGCANACGCTTGGCAACAGGCGCGACCACCGTGGGTTCAGCCGCGATCGCTGAACGAATCCGCTCAGCGCANCCGCTCGGGGTGTTTTCGAGGCCACGGATGCAGTCGCCGACAAAATGCATTTCGGCCCAGCAATAGCGGCCATCCTCTCGCGATAATGTGGTCATCGCGAGTTCGATTTCATGCGGTGCAATATCACCATCAAGCCAGCGCGAAATCTGCTCGCGCGAAGCTGTCGATGTATTGCTCATATTCGTATTCATTTCTACCATCTCCTGTCTTCCCGCGTTCCCAGCATCGGCCGCAGTTCGGTCGCGATTGCTTCCCGTGCCCGGAAGATGCGGCTGCGCACCGTTCCGATCGGGCAATCCATCGCCTCTGCGATCTCTTCGTAACTCAAGCCCTCAATTTCCCGTAGCGTAACTGCTGTCCGCAAGTCCTCGGGCAGCGCCGCCATCGCCCGATTGACCGTTTCCACGATTTGTTTGCTCGCGTATTCGGCTTCCGGGGTAGCAACGTCATGTAGACCGGCGTTNCGGTCAAAAGATTCCGTGTCTTCGTCGTCATCGCGTTCGAGGTCACTGGCCGGCACAATCCGACGCGCCGGGCTGGCCAGGTAATTCTTGGCGCAGTTGATTGCGATGCGGTAAATCCAGGTGTAGAAGGCCGCATCTCCCCGAAATGTCGGGATGGCACGGTAGGCCTTGATGAACGCTTCCTGCACGACGTCGTCGACCTCGCCGGAATCGCGAACGAAGCGGGACACCAGCCGCTGCACGCGGCGCTGGTATTTGAGGACGAGCAAATCGAAAGCACGCTTGTCTCCTGCCTGCACGCGTTCAACGAGTTCTTGATCGACCACGCGGTCGCTCATCAGCGAGTTCCCTTTTTTATTGTGTCCGCCTCTTGNTGCGTGACCGGTCTGAGCTACTGACCTGTCGTTTGCGCGAAAAGTTCACTGCACCGGTGAGCTTAACGTCTCAGCAATACATGGGGTTCAAGTCGTCCGACTTCAATGCCACGCACCGATTTAATCGGCACGTCGATCCACGNCGACAATTCGCTGCGTGCGGCGTCATCCAGCATGCCGAGCTGTTCAAGCACACTGCCAAAGGCCATCATGAGCGCCTTCAGGTTGCCATCGCTGACCTTGGCGGCGATACCGATGCCGCGCGAACGGCTGGCAAGTGTCTGCACGCCGTCGGCACCAACCTTGGTCGCCCAGTCACCACGGCCGGCCTTCGACAGCGCCAGATCGTTGCGGCCCTCGCCGGAGACCATTTCCGGATGCAGGCTCATGGCGTCGAACAGCACCCGTGGCGCGCTGCCATAGCGGGCATCGTCGTCCGCCCGCGCGAGCCACGCAAAGGCGCGTGCGAGATGGGTCAGCGACACCGCGTAATTGGGCGCACTGCAGCCGTCCGTTCCCCAGACCATCGCGGCCGCGTCGGGTTCGCCGCAGGCGTAGGCCACGGCGTCGCGAATGGCGAGCTGCACCGGGTTGGCGGGTTCAAGGTAGGTTTCGGTCGCAGCGGCGAGCAGTTTCGCCTGGAGCAGCATGCCGGAGTGCTTGCCGGAGCAGTTGTGGAACAACGCGTTCCACTTACGCCCCGCTTCCGGCCGGGCGTTGTTCCACTTGTACCAGTACGGTTCGTGGACGCCACACTGCAGCGCCGCCTCGGTCAACCCAACCTTTGCCAGCAGCCGGTCGGCCGTCTCGGCGTGCACGGGCTCGCCGTTGTGGCTTGAGCACAGCAGCGCGATTTCCTTGAGCGAAAGGCCGTATTCGGCAAACCGCGGGTTGGCGACCAGCGGCAACGCCTGCAGCGGCTTGAGCGAGGACCGCGTAAACATCGGCGATTCGACGTCGCCGACATGGGCGATCAATGCGCCGTCACGGTCAACGACCGCGATCGAGCCGNAAAACACGTTTTCAACGGCNCCGCCGCGCGTGCTGTAAGCAATCGGGACGTGCTTGGGCAGAACAACTTCTTTTTGCATGCCGACATTGTTTCATGCGAGCAACGTGCGCCGACGGTGGAAAAAGCTAAAGTCAGTGAAGTTTCAAGTATCAGCTTTTTATTGAAGCCTTTATTCGATAAGGGCACAGCGCTAATTTTGATGAATGTCGATTAACTAGCAAAATTCGTATTTAGCCCATATCCAGTAAGCCTTTCAATAAAAAGCTGTTGAATCGGGGATTGACTCGCACCACTCGTAAGAGCAATCCTAAATCTCCACCCGGCCGCACTCCTGGCGGGGAAAACGAGACGATTGCTGCGATGCGGGAGGCACTTCTTGTAGTAAGACGTCAGACGTCTGATGTAAATTAGGGCGACAAGACCAAAAGGAGGCCTCATGTCACTCGCCCGAAAAATCACCGCAGGCGCACTGCTCGCCGCTGGTCTCGCCGCGCCATGTTTTGCACAGACCGCCATCAAGCTCTGGAACATTCACCCCGAAGGCTACCCGGTGACCGAAGCCCTCAAAAGCTTTGCCGAGGAAGTCAGAAAAACAACCGATGGCCGACTGGTCATTGACGTCGTATCCAACGGCGCGCTGGGCGATCAGCCACAGGCCGTCCAGATGATGAAGACAAGCAAGCTCGACATGGCTGAGTTCAATCTGGCCGCGCTCGCAGAAGCGGTGCCAAGCATGAAGTCGATCAACCTGCCCTTCCTGTTTGCCGATTCACAGCACATGTTCCGGCTGCTCGACGGCGCCATGGGACAGGGTTTCAACACGCGGCTTGCGGCCGGCGGTTATGTCGTGCTCGGGTGGTACGACGGCGGCGCCCGCTCGTTCTACTGCGTCAACAAGCGCCTCACCGGCCCGCGCGACTTCGCCGGTCTGCGCATCCGCGTGCAGAACACGGAAGCTTTCACCGAAATGGTGAAACTGCTCGGTGCCACGCCAGTTTCCGTGCCGTACAAGGAAGTGCTCGCCGCCTTTGAGCAGGGCAAGATCGACTGTGCAGAAAACAACCTGCCCTCCTATGTCAGCGCCGGCCACTATAAAGTGGCAAAACACGTGTTTCTGACAAGCCACGTCGTGGCGCCAGAGGCGCTCGTGGTGTCGTCAAAAGCGTGGGCCACGTTCAGCCCGGCCGACCAGGCCAAGCTGCGCGAGGCTGGCAAGAAATCAGCGCTCTATATGCGTGAACTGTGGAACAAGCGGGTCAACGAAGCCCGCGACATTGCGGCCAAAGCCGGATCCACGTTTGAGCGCCCGATCGAATTCGGCGCTTACGTGAGCCGTATGAAACCGCTGCACCAGAAATACTGGAAAGATCCGGAAACGCGCAACGAGCTGGTGACGATCCTGGCCAATTAGACCAGCACTACGACGGACAAAATCGCGAAGTCAATTCTTCGCGCGTCCAGCCTTGTCGAGGCCGCCTATCTTGTCACCAGCGACGATGCCACGCTCCTTGAACCAGCCCTGCTTCATCTCCAGCGCAAACATCGCCGGCCCGGCGGACGGATGCGTCGATTCGTCCTGTGGCTTCATGTCCATGATGTTCACGATCACGCCTTTGCTGTCGATATAGGCGATCGACAGCGGGACGAAGGTGTTTTTCATCCAGAACGCCAGCGGCTCACTCTGCGCGAAGACGAACAACATGCCGTGGTCGGGCTTAAGTGAAAAGCGGTTCATGAGCCCCACGGTGCGGGTATTGGCGTCGGCCGCAATTTCCGCCTTGAGTTTGGCGTTCCTGATCGTCAGCTCAACGATCGGCAACTCCTTGTTGACCTGAGCGACAGACAGCCCCGACAGGGCGAGGAACGTCATCAGCAAAACGACAAGACCAGTAACAGACAGGTTACGCAGCTTCATTGTGAACTTGATTGGGGTGACTGAATTGATAGTACTTCCAGAGGCCGGCGCCGACCAGCACAGACGCCAGCATCACGGCGGCGAAGCGCACGAGGCTTTGCTGCGCGAACGGCACGATGACGGCAGTCGTCACCGCCATCATCGCGACGTGGGTTGACGACTGCAACGCCGACACGCTGCCGCGTGCGTGGGAAAACGCGTCGAGCAGCTTGAGCGTAATGCAGGGTGTAACCAGGGCCATGCCAAAAGTGTAGAGCGCGATCGGCGCAATATTCCACACAACGCGCGGTGGCAACAACAGGCTGACAACCAGATTGACCGCAGCGGCGGCCACCATGATNGCGAAGCCCCAGTTCATCTGNTTCGTGTGCGATACGCGCCCGGCAAGGCGGCCNGAGCAATAGGCGGCCAGCGTAATGCCGGCAATACCCGGAATGAACAGCACGGCAAAGTCCTTGGTCGTGAGTTCCAGATGCCGGATCAGAAACGCCGGTGCTCCGGCAATGTAGACGAAGAATCCGACGAAATTGATACCGGGAATTGCCGCAAGTGACTGAAAGGTCTTGTTGTAGAACATGCGCCAGTACGTCACAGCAAGCGGCCCGACCGCCAACGGCAGGCGATGTTCAGGCGGGTGCGACTCTTCCAGTCCGAGCTGCGACCAGATGATCAAAATGACGGCATAACCGCCAAGAAACCAGAAGATTGACGGCCAGGCCAGATGCGCGACCAGCCATCCCCCCAGAATCGGCGCGATGATCGGCGCCAGCGCAAACAGCATCTGGATGCGCGAGAGTTGACGCTGCGCCTCATCTCCGGCAAAGAGGTCGCGGACGACAGCGCGTCCAACCACGAAACCCGCCCCGGCAAAGCACCCCTGTAACGCCCGAAACACTAGCAAANCTTCGATCGATTGCGACATCGCGCAGCCCACGGAGCCGAGCGCATGAACACACATGGTGCCGATGATCACCGGCTTGCGACCGATCGAATCGCTGATCGCGCCGTGGAAAAGTGACACGATCGCGAAGCCCACGAAATACACCGTCAGCGTGAGCTGCATCTGCACCTCGGTGGCCGGCAGCGCGATCTCCATCGCCGGAAACGCCGGCAAATAGGTGTCGATCGAAAACGGCCCCAACATCGACAGCGCGGCCAGCAGCCANGTGAGCTTCATGCGCTCCCGTCCGTTGGCATANCGCGCCACCAGCGCGGCGCGCGTGTCAGGCGGCACTACTACGGATGGTTCGGCGGATTCGTCTGCGTGCGCGGATACTTCATCGCGTCGCAAATACAGCCTCTTCGATCTCGGCACGCTTGAGCGAGGGCGCAAACATCACGATAAAGTCATACGCGAAGCGCCGCAGGAAAGCGTTGCGACGCAGGCCAACGCGGGTCACCGACGCAGCAAACAGATGCGATGCATCGAGTCGCTTGAGATCAGCATCCACTTTGGGCTCGTAGGCCATTTCGGCGAGGATTCCGATGCCGACATTGAGTCGCACGTAAGTCTTGATCACATCTGAATCGAGCGCAGTCAGCGCCACGTTCGGCGTCACGCCCACGCTGGCAAACGCGCGATCCACCTGTGAACGCCCGGTAAACGCAGTGTCGTACGTGATCAGCGGGTACTTTGACAGCGCCTCGATAGTCAGCACTTTTTCCTTGACGATGGGATGCTTGGGCGGCGCAATCACGCAGCGGTTCCAGCGATAGCAAGGCAATGTCACCAGCAGCGGATCCAGCGCCAGCGCTTCGGTTGCGATCGCAATATCCGCCTCGCTATTGGCCACCCAGTCCGCGCATTGCTTGGGATTGCCCTGCTTGAGCTTNAGCTTTACCGCCGGATACTTCGCGCCAAACTGCGTCACCACGCGAGGCAGCACGTACCGCGCCTGGGTGTGCGTGGTGGCGATGGTGAGTACGCCTTCCTTGGCATTGCTCATGTCCGAGGCGAGTGCCTTGAGGCTGGTGGCGTCGCCATTCAGGCGCTTGGCGATCGCGTACGCCTCTTCGCCAGCCTGCGTAAGGCCGGTGAAACGCTTGCCGCGACGCTCGAATATCTTGAGGCCCAGTTCGTCTTCGAGTGTCTTGATGTGCTTGCTGACCACCGGCTGCGCGGTGTAACAGGCGACGGCGGCTTCCGAGACGCTGAAGCCGTTCTCGACGACGGCGCACACGAATTTGATTTGTTGCAGGTTCATGGTCGGCGTCTGTACTGGGCGAAGATGCGAGTCAACAAGATACGTTATTCTCGCGTTACATAAGCACATTATGACGCAACGCTTTTACATCCACCCCGTGAATCCGCAGCCCCGGCTGATCCGGCAGGCGGCCCAGTTGCTGCGCGACGGCGCGGTGATCGCCTACCCCACCGACAGCTCGTATGCACTGGGTTGTCATCTGGGCGACGCCGATGCGCTCAAGTTGCTGCGGCAGTTGCGCGGCGTCGACGACCGCCACCATCTGACCCTTGTCTGCGCCGACCTGTCGGAACTCGGCAAGTACGCCCGTGTCGACAACCTGTCCTTCCGGATTCTCAAGCAGGGCACGCCAGGCCCATTCACCTTCATTCTCGAGGGAACCCGCGAGGTTCCAAAACGGCTTCTGCATCCCAAACGCGCAACACTCGGCCTGCGTGTGCCAGACCATCCGGTGGTGCAAGCGCTGCTGATGGAGTTGGGTGAGCCGATCCTCTCGTCTACGCTGATCCCACCCGGGGAAACCCGTCCGCTGAACGACCCGGAAACGATTGCCGAACAGATGCCTCGTTCGCTGGGTCTGATTCTTGACGCCGGTCAGTGCCCGGAAGCCGCGACCACGGTGGTGGATCTTTCTGGCGTTGAGCCCGAAGTGTTGCGCGTTGGCAACGGCTCACTTGCACGACTGGGACTTTGACCACGGC
>JGI24770J26754_10001845_pt1 | contig 14828 bp, 11 predicted proteins | sample LakOneMetagenome_FD_26754 | JGI IMG/M metagenome (IMG submission 26754) | reverse complement strand
TATTCCAAATATTCGGTGAAACATTTTTGCACCAGGTTTGTATTCCAAATATTCGGTGAAACATTTTTGCACCAGGTTTGCACAGGTTTATCCACCGTTTTTCCAGGTTATCCACCGTCAATTTTTCTAAAATGCCAGCATTATAAAATCTAAAAATATCTTAAAATCAAACATTTGTTTGATTTTATCAAACGTTTGTTTAGTTTTGCTTTTTTTTGAAACATGATCTTAACGGATAAGCATACTCACATTATTGAAAAAGCGGAAACATTGTTCGCGATCAAAGGGTATTCCGGCACTTCCATCCGGGATATTGCGAAAGCCGCAAATGTAAACCTGGCCATGGTATCTTATTATTTTGGCTCCAAGGAAAAATTAATGGAAACCTTATTTAAGGAACGCATTTCACTCATGCAGTTAAAAATTGAAACGCTGTTGAAAAATGAAACAATTTCCCCTTTTCAGAAAGTAGAGATCATGATCGATGAATACATTTCTAAAGTTTTGAACAAGCAATCTTTTTATAAGATAATGCTTTGTGAAATGGCACAACGGAAGAACCGCGTGGTTGTAAAATTTATCCGCGATATTAAATTGAATTATGCAAATATGATGCGCGGACTCGTGGAAGAAGGCCAGCAAAAAAAAATATTTAAAAAGGATATAGATATAATGTTACTCATGAACACCATGACAGGAACTGTTACGCAAATGATCATGAATAAAGAAATATACCGCGAATTTAATTCCTTAAAAAAAGTCTCCGAAACCGGGTATGACGAAAGGCTTAAAAAAATACTCGGGGACCATCTCAAAAAGATTTTTAAAACATTACTTGAATATGAATCTTAAATTAAAATATCTCTTTTTATGTGGCTGTTTATTTTCTGCATACAATTCAATAGCGCAGGAGACCAGGGTAGTTAGTCTTGATGATGCGATACACACAGGGCTTCAAAACAGTAAGAAACTTAAAATATCCCGTGCTAAAATTGATGAGGCCAATGCCATGCTGGACGAAGCCAAAAACAGGCAATTGCCGGATCTTAAAATTACCGGAAGTTACCTGCGACTGAACAGTGCGAATATCGATTTGAAAAACCCGGGGAGCGGCACGGGCAATACGCCAAAAATTTCTTCAGCAATTTATGGAATGGCAAGTGCATCATTACCTATATATGCCGGTGGTAAAATTCGTTATGGAATTGAGTCATCTAAATTTTTGCTGGAAGCATCAAGGCTTGAAAATGAGAATGACAGCAACGCCATCGTGTACAATATTATTGAAGCCTATATCAATTTATATAAATCCAGGGAAGCTATTCAAATTGTCCGGGAAAATTTGCAGGTATCCCGCTCACGCGACACCACTTTTTCCAACCTTGAAAAGAATGGCTTGCTCGCCCGGAATGATTTACTAAAGTCCGAATTGCAAACCACGCAAACAGAATTGGCTTTGCTGGATGCAGAAAATGATTCCAGGATAGCAAATGTGAATATGAATTTGCTATTGGGATTTCCTGAAAATAACATCATTGAAACACAACCTGATTTTTTCAATAATATTCCGGACATTCCAGGTTTTGAAGAGTATGAAATGCAGGTGTTGCAAAACAGGAAAGATCTGCAGGCCTCCTCTTATCGCATTCAGTCTGCAAACCTTGGAATCAAATCGGCACATGCAGAAAACCTTCCAACACTGGTTTTGACAGGAGGTTATATTGCTGGCGTTATACCCAATTTTGTGACGGTAACCAATGTAGCGAATATCGGCCTGGGCATTCAATATAACCTGGCCGGCCTATGGAAATCCAATTCAAAATTATCTACAGCAAAAGCGCAGTTTGCGCAGGCAAGTGCGGCTGAAGAAATGTTGAAGGATGAAATAAAACTCCAGGCTAACCGTAATTACCAGGATTTGATTTTAGCAAAAAATAAAATCGANGTGTATGAAAAGGCATTGGCACAAGCGCAGGAAAATTATCGCATTACCAATAATAAATATGTAAACAGCCTGGCTACGATCACAGATTTGCTNGAAGCAAATGCGGCNTTATTGCAGGCAAAACTAAATGTACCTTTTGCAATGGCAGATGCATTCATGGCGTATAAAAAATTATTGCTGACAGAAGGTTCAATCAATAAAAAATAAAACCAGAAAAATAAATTTATGGCAGATAATATAAATGAAACAACAACTCCCGGGAAAAAGAACGGGGAAAATCCACCAAAGAAAAAAAGTAAATTTTTTGTTATTGTGCTTTCCATACTTGTGATCGTGGGTGGTTGGTTTGGTATTTCAAAATACGTGTACAGCCTGCATCATGAAGAAACAGATGACGCNCAGGTGGAAGCAAATATCAGCCCTGTCATTTCAAAAATNCCCGGGTACGTTACCAAAGTATTTGTAGATGATAATCAATTNGTACATAAGGGCGACACCTTGCTGACACTGGATCAGCGGGACCTGCAAATTGTGCTGGCCCAGGCGGAAGCTGCTTTGAAGACCGCTAAAAGTAATCTTTCGGCAGCTGCGGCAAACAGCAATGCAGCCAATAAAAATATTAGCACTACAAAGGCAGCNATCACTACCGCAAATGCACAAATAGAAACTGCCAAAGTAAATCTATGGCGTGCTACACAGGATTATCAGCGCTACGCGAATTTAATTAAAGACCATTCTATTACGCAACAGCAATATGAACAGGCACTGGCCGCAAAACAACTTGCGGAGCGCCAGTTGCAGGTATTGATCGATCAAAAAAACCAGGTTTCCACACAGACCGGTATCGTGTCTTCACAAAGTGAAGCGACTGCTTCTCAGATCGGCGTGGCTGAATCAATTGTGAAACAAAGAGAAGTAGATGTTGAAAATGCAAAACTCAATTTATCCTATACAACCTTAACCGCATCTGAAAGTGGTATTGTTTCAAAAGTCAATTTACAGGAAGGACAATATTTGCAGGCAGGCCAATTAACTTTTAGTATTGTTTTAAATAATGATAAATGGGTTGTTGCCAATTTCAAAGAAACTCAATATAATGACATGCATACGGGACAAAAAGTAATCGTGCATGCCGATGCTTTTCCCAAACATGATTTTGATGCAGTGCTCAGTTCATTTTCCCCTGCAACCGGTAGTAAATTTGCGCTGTTGCCACCGGATAATGCCAGTGGAAATTTTGTAAAAGTAGTACAGCGCCTGCCTGTAAAAATCGATTTTATAAATAAAAAGGATTCCCTGATACAGAAACTGCGCCCGGGGATGAACGTGGATGTTATTGTAGAATTGGATAAATAAAAATTTTCAGAAGCGATTATTATGGGTAAAGCAATTATGCAGGAAAACCTGGTAGAATATGGAGCGAAAAGAGCCATTATTACTATCACTGCAATACTTTGTGCATTATTGGAAATTGTAGATACGACCATCGTCAATGTAGCACTAAATGATATGCGGGGAAACCTGGGTGCAACACTCACAGAAGTTGGTTGGGTAATCACTGCATATGCTATTGGAAACGTGATCATCGTACCAATGACTAGCTGGCTATCGCAACAGTTTGGCAGGCGTAATTATTTTGCAGCATCCATCATTTTATTTACAACCTGCTCATTTCTTTGTGGCAATGCCAATGGAATTTGGGAACTCGTCGCTTTTCGTTTTTTACAAGGCCTGGGTGGCGGCGCATTACTAGTGACATCCCAAACTATCATTACAGAATCTTACCCGATTGAAAAAAGAGGTATGGCCCAGGCAATCTATGGTTTAGGAGTTATTATCGGTCCAACATTAGGCCCGCCGCTCGGTGGCTATATAGTAGACCATTTTAGCTGGCCCTATATTTTTTATATTAATATACCCATTGGTGTTATCGCCACTTTACTCACATTGCAATTTGTGCGCAGCCCCAAATATGCAGAAAAAAAAGCGAGCCATGAAATTGACTGGATCGGCATTGCCCTGCTGGCNATCACTGTTGGATCATTGCAATACGTACTGGAGCGGGGCCATGAAGACGATTGGTTTAACAGCAACCTTATTATAGGCCTGACGATCACGGCTATTTTGGGAGTTGTTTTTTTCCTGTGGCGTGAACTCACTTATTCCAACCCGATCGTAGATCTTCGCGTTTTGAAAAATGGAAACCTGCGCATTGGTACTTTTATGTCATTTGTTTTAGGGTTTGGATTATATGGATCCACATTCATTATTCCATTATATACACAAAGTACCCTGGGCTGGACAGCCATGCAGGCGGGCATGCTAATGATTCCTTCTGCTGTCACGACTGCATTTATGATGCCCATCATAGGCAAACTTTTGCAAAAAGGGATTAAGCAGCAATACCTGGTGGCCATAGGTTTATTTATCTTTTTTATCTACAGTTTTTGGGGNTATAAAATCATTTCCCCGGACACTTCNAGTGAAGCATTTTTCTGGATGCTGATTGTAAGAGGTATGGGTTTAGGCTTATTATTTATTCCAATAACTACATTAGCCCTCTCAACTTTGAAAGGCCAGGAAATAGGCCAGGGCGCTTCATTTACCGGAATGATGCGGCAATTGGGCGGTTCCTTTGGTGTGGCATCAATAACTACATTTATATCAAGGGAAAATATGGTGCACCGAAGTGCATTAGTGAGTCATTTAGATGTGCATGATCCNCTGGTGCAACAAAAGGTTAGTGCATTACAACATGGATTTATGGCGAAAGGGATGACCTTTGACAGGGCTTTGCAATCNGCTTACCAGGCTATTGATTTTTCTGTATCGAAACAGGCCATTGTACTTTCTTATATGGATGTATTCCTGTACCTGGGAGTTCTGTTTTTAATTTGTATTCCGTTGATCCTGCTTGCCAAAAGAAGAAAATCNCCAATGAAACTGGATCTTGGTGAAGCCATGCATTAAACAAAAGAAGCATATTAATTCTCTACGTGAAATAGTTTGTTCAGGCTAATTGAACCAAATACATTCAATGAGAAGTTTTTACCATTAATACCAGGCCTGCCTCCGGCGATTACTTTTTGCAGGTAAGCATTTGATAGGGAAGCATCCATGAAAATTCCAAGGGTGATGGTTTTATGAAATGTATAACCGGTTTTCAATTGCAGTCCTACATCAATTCTTTTCCATTCATCCCCATAAGGCACATTTATTTTACTGCTGTCTGATTTTATTTTACCGGTAATGCCGCCGCCAATAAATAGACCGGCATTTACAAATACATCATCATTGTTTTGAAGTGCGAAATTTCGTACAACTGCAACATTTCCTTCCAAATAACCAAGGTGAACGCGCGGGTCTCCCAAGGTATTATTAAATTTTCCACCTTTTTGAATAAAATTTAAACCTCCTTCCCAGCCCCATTGTGAAGGATAAACCGTATGCAGGTTTAGCCCAAAAGAATATCCGGGAACGTAGCCGTAAGTACTTGATACCGACTTGTTGGTTTTTAGTAAAGTGGATGTATTCAAAGATGCCTGTGCACGAATCGTTGTTTCAGTTTTTTCCTGTGCATGCAGGGAAAGGGAAATCAATATAACTGTTGAAAGAAAAAGAATTTTCCGCATAAAGTTAGAATAGATTAATAAAATTGAATTTAATCCTGCAATATTATTAATTTAAATTGGTATCAAATAAACATTCAGGAAGATTATATAAATTATATAATCAAAATACCGCAGGTCTTTTGAAATGATGAAAAAGGCTTATACCATTCTTAAATCGTATAAGCCTTTTTTATTTTTATAAAGTTTCTTTGAGCCAGCCAAAGAATTCCCTTTGCCAAACCATCGCATTCTGCGGTTTTAAAACCCAGTGATTCTCTTCCGGTAAATACACAAATTTGCTTTTAATGCCGCGTAATTGTGCTGCCTGGAAGGCTTGCTGGCCTTGTTCAATTGGAACACGATAATCCCGGCCACCCTGCACGATCATTATAGGTGTATCCCATTTATCCACAAAATTGCTGGGTGACTGGCTAAAAGATTTTTGTGCCACCGCATTATTTTTATCCCAATAAGCACCGCCTTTTTCCCAGTTCTCAAACCACATTTCGTCAGTTGTACCATACATACTTCTAAAATCAAAAACACCATCATGGGCGATAAAAGTTTTAAATCTTTTATTATGCATACCGGCTAATTCGAATACTGAAAAACCTCCATAACTCGCGCCAACACAACCCAGGCGATTTTTATCTACAAAAGGTTCTTTGGAAACATCATCAATGGCGCTGAGATAATCTTTCATAGCCTGGCCACCCCAGTCTTTACTGATCTCTTCATTCCAGGNNGTGCCAAAGCCTGGCATACCNCGGCGTGAAGGAGCCACAATTATATATCCCTGTGAAGCCATCAACTGGAAATTCCANCGGAANGAATAAAACTGNGTNAGNGCNGATTGCGGGCCGCCCTGGCAATANAATAATGCGGGATATTTTTTAGAGGCATCAAAATTGGGCGGNTAAATTACCCANACCANCATTTTTTTATTATCCGTTGTTGTTACAAACCTTCTTTCTGTTTTNCACATGGCAATATTCTTATAAGCCTGGTCATTTACATGAGAAAGCTGCGCCATCGTACCATCGGCGGTTGTAACTGAATAGATTTCTGCAGCATGGTTCATATCTGTCCTGGTCACAATCAGTTTATTGCCTACTTCTGCGGTGATGCCTGTGATATCAAAATCACCTTTGGTAATTTGTACTATCGTAAATCTTGTATCCGCATCCGGTGACCAGGCAACTGAAAATAATTGCAAAGTGCCATTTACCGGTGCGATAAAATAAATTGTTTTTCCATCATTACCCCACATAAAACTTTCTACATGTAAATCATCCCTGCCTGCTGTAAGATTAATTGTTTTATCATCATGCATCACTTTCAAATCCTGCTTATCAGATTCATAGCCATCTCTTTTCATGCTCAGCCAGGCAAGCCAGCCTTTTGCATTAAATGCAGGTGCTACATCATAGCCATTATTATCTTTTGTGAGATTTTTGGTATTGCCATTGACAATATTATATTGATACAAGTCTGTATTTGTACTAATGGCATATTCGGTTCCAAATTTTTTCTTTGTNACATAAACTACAGTTTTACCATCCGGGTTCCAGATAAAATCTTCATCGCCTCCAAAAGGTTTTTGCGGGCAATCGTAAGGTTCATCTTTCATNATATCGATNCTTCCGCTGACTGTCTCTGCACCTGTTGGCTCAAGNAANACATGGTCAAATTTTCCATCTTCCCAGGTATCCCAGTGGCGATAGTCGAGCGATGTATACACGTATACATCTGATTTGGGCAGGTCAGGGAAAATATCAGCACCCGTTACTTTTAAAATTTGAACGGGTTTGCTTACCAGTTTATATTTCCCATCCGGGGACATTTTGCTATCCTTAAGCATGCCATCCGTATTATCAATGAGTACGCCATCACCACCTCCAACAGGCAATTTATACGTTTTGTGATTGATCTTATTATTTTCCATGTTGGGCGTTCCCACATCAAATAAAATAAAATTTTTATCGGTTGAAATACCTAAAGGGCTTACCCGGCCGAGCTTCCAAAGCATTTCTGGGGAAAGGTTATTTTGGGCAAATGTGAAAATTCCGCTCAATACAGTGAATAGCAGGAGACTTATTTTTTTTAGCATTATTGAAGTTTTAATATTTAAAGTTTTATTTTTTTATAAAAATATATGGGTCATAATCCAGGAATTCATTTACCCTCAGTTCAACAGAAACCACTTTATTATTTTCTATTTTAAATTGTATGGGCAGGATGCCAAAATCAATATTACTATAAGTCAACAGCCATTCACCATTGTCCATATACTGCAATTTTGCAGTGAGGTCAAACGTATTATTCATTTTAATTTCGAGGCCATTTGCCTTTTCAGAAATTTGAACAGGCCCGTATAGACTATTATCATATGTGCCTGTGTAAGCACTCAATGGTAAAGCAGGGGTTGCACCTTTTACCCGGTTTTGTAAAGTTTTGACATCGGCAATACTTTGATTAAAGTCAGGCATAGAAGCAGCCAGGTCTTCTTTGCTGTGATTTTTATAAGGCAGACCTAAATAAGCATCTAATATTTGAAAACGTAAGTCTTCAAAAAATGACTGGTTATCCATATTTGTAAGAATGACAATCGCTAAATTTTCTTCCGGTACAAAACATGTATTGGTAACGAAACCCATGGCTCCACCGGTGTGCCAGAAGACTTGTTTGCCTGCATAATCTGTTTCAAAGATTCCCATTCCATATCCTGCAAAATGTGTTGGGGAATACATAGATTTCCTGCTGGAAATAATTGTTTGCATATCACGTGTCCGCTGAAGTGCGCGCCAGGGAATGATTTGCCTGCCATTATACTTCCCGGAATCCAGTTGCATGGTGAGCCACTTCGCCATGTCTTTTACATTGCTTACGATACTGCCAGCCGGCGCTAGATTGTCCACGCGGTCATAAGGCAGTTCTGTGATCATGCCCGTATATAAATTTGTATAGGGTTTGGAAGCATTATCCATATTACCCATATTAAGNCCGAGTGCATGCGTATTATCCATGCCAAGCGGCATAAAAATACTGTCATAAATATATACTGCCCATGGTTTGCCGGTAACAACGGGAATTATTTCCCCGGCAGTAAGAAAACAACTATTGCAATACCCAAATGACTGGCGAAAATTTTGAGAGGGTTTCAGCAACTTCATTCTATTCATNATTTGTGCAGAGGAAAGTTTGCTATCCCAAAAAATAAAATCTCCCTGGAATGTGCGTGTTCCCAGGTGGTGACTAAGCATATCCCTGATAGTTACTAACTGTGAGGTGAGTGTATCATAGACTGTATAACCGGGAAAATATTTGGTGATCTTGTCATCGAGTGATATTTTTTTATTGTACTCAAGCTGGGCAAGTGCGGTTGCTGTAAATAATTTACTGTTACTCGCAATCATGAACAAGGTATTTTCATCCACGGGTTCTTTTGTTTGCATGTCGCGNACACCGNANCCTTTCATGACAACTGTTTTGCCATCTTTGATCACGGCTATGGCGAGGCCTGGTATTGCCCAGTCTTGCATCCCTTCATTTATGTAATTATCTAAACTGTCTTTTATAAAAGATGGCGATTGTGCCTTTGTAAAAAAACCTATAAAAACGAATNGAAANATGAACAGGAAATTTTTTTTCATATAAATAATTGAAGCGGAAAGTTAAGTAAATCAAATGAAATGAAAATGCATTGGCTGATATGCAAAAAAAAATGCCGCCTTTTACAGCGGCAGGTTTTAATGAATCTATAATTATTCAGTTTTTAAATACTGTGCATATGCATAGCCTTCCACTCCATCATCAGTGCGGATTAGCCACCATTGGTCATTCGTTTTACTGATCAATGAAACCATTTCATTGTGCGCAGCTTTTCCCACTATCGGTTGGTCTGTCCCCGGCCCCTGGCGGATGTTCAGGTTAGAACTTTCCGTTGCTACTTTTAATTTTGATCCCTGGGTAATGCCTGAGACGTTTACATTTAAGATGAGATCCCCGGCGCGGAAATCAGGATCGATCTGGCCATAAATGGTCCATAACTGATCTTTTATAGCACCTGATGGTGCATTACCATCAATGTATAATACACCGTCCTGTTCGCGAACCTGTAAATCTGTAACGCCTGCAGCAGTAGCGGCATCTGTAAGTTGTTTGTATTTATCCTGTAATGCCATTTTATTTTTTTTATTTAATCACTAAATTGTTTTCAATTTTTTTCGGCTTCATGGAATTCAGCGTCATCATCAGTTTGGGTAAATCATTTTTTTTGATCTCTCCGTTTAATGTGATTACACCGCCAGATATGGTAGCTTTTACGCCACTAAAATCTTTGGTAGCATCCATTACCATTTTTGTGAGTGCATCGTCCGGTGCAATAGTTACCACAGGTGCGGGTGGTGGAGCAGCAATCGTAGCCTGGTCATCCACAGATTTCACGCCATTGATCTCTTTATGGCAGCTTCCGTTTTAGTTTTTTGATCTTCACTTTGAAATTCTCCCATGATAGTAACTGCGCCATCTTTCACTGAAGTTGTTATACCTGTCATATCTGGCATCAATTGCAATTTTTGAGTGATACCTGCCTGGATATCGTCATCTTTTGGCCCACTTTTGCAACCCGGCATGGCAAATAAAAATGCCGCTGCAAGTGGTAAGAAAAGGAGTAAATACCTGGTTCTTTTTTTCATACTTGTTTGTTTTTTTGAATTTTGGAAATATAGTACAATTTTATGAAAATCAAAAACCATGCGATAATTTGGTAGCAACCAAAAAAATCTATTTGGGCAAAGGTCTTTTGATACTGTTTTCATTTAGTTCAAAGGTTTACCAGGGTACAATTTATATTGTCAATTCTTTATAAACTATTCTTCCTGCAATTGCATGATTGCTTCGAATAATGATTCATACTTATCATTACCAGATTTTATTTGGCTCAAAAGGCTTGCATATTTTTTTTCTATTTCATGAAATTTTTTCGGGTCATTAAAATTTTCCGGCAGGGCCAATTCTTTTTCCAGTTTCGCTTTTTCTTCATTCCTGGAATTTATTTCCTCCTCGAGTTTGGCAAATTGTTTTTGCAATTTTTGAAGTTCTTTTTTTTGTTCCCTTGAATTTTGCGTATTTATTTCTGCAGGGTTCGTTTTTTTCACTTCTGCAATAACTACAGGAGCGCTGGTTGCGGATTCGATTTTTTTATTTTTTGCCTCAGCCGCTTTTTTCTTTTCATCGCGTTGTTTCCAGTCAACCCATTCTTCATAATCTCCTTTAAATTCACGGATACTATGTTCATCTATCTCCCAAATTTTATTTGCAGTTTTTGAAATAAAATACCGGTCGTGGCTCACGAGGATCATCGTGCCTTCATATTTTTTCAATGATTCGATCAATAATTCCACACTATGAATATCAAGGTGGTTGGTAGGTTCATCCAGCATCAAAAAATTTGCTTTGCCGGTAATTACTTTTGCCAGTGCAACACGTGCTTTTTCTCCACCACTTAAAATCTTGATTTTCTTTTCTACATCTTCCCCTGAAAAAAGAAAACAGCCTAGCAGGGAGCGCAGTTCCAGGTCTGTTTTACCGCTACCGGAATTTTTCATTTCTTCCAAAATATCCACGTTCATATTCAACGCTTCCAGCTGGTGCTGTGCGTAAAAACTTTCCTGCACATTATGGCCCCAAACCCTTTCCCCGTCAAATTCTTCCGTGCCTGCAATCATCCTGAGCAAAGTAGATTTTCCTTTCCCATTTGCACCAATCAATGCGATCTTATCACCCCGGTTTATTTCAGCGTGCGCATTTTCCACAATGGTGAGGTCACCGAATTTTTTGGTGGCATGTTTGAGCGTAGCAATAATTTTCCCGGGCTGTTTCTCTACCTGGAAATTAATGCGCAAATTGGGCCTTTCCATCGTCACATTTTCCACGCGGTCGAGCCTGTCAAGCCGCTTTAGAATGCTTTGTGCCTGGGCAGCCTTACTCGCTTTTGCTTTAAACCGCTCTACAAATCTTTCCTGCTGCCGGATATAGTCCTGCTGATTTTCAAAAGCCTTTTGTTGCATATCTATGCGGATGGCTTTTTCTTTTTCATAAAAGTCATAGTTGCCGGAATAAATATGTAATTGCTGCTGGTAGAGTTCAACAATTTTTGTGACCATCCTGTTCAGAAAATATTTATCATGGCTCACGATCACCACGCTACCCTGGTAATGAATCAAATATTTTTCCAGCCATTCAATAGAAGGCAGGTCGAGGTGGTTGGTCGGCTCATCAAGCAATAATATATCCGGTTGCTGCAAGATCATTTTTGCGAGCAATACGCGCATCCGCCAGCCACCGCTGAATTCCCGGTAAGGCCTTTGCAGGTCTGCATTTGCAAATCCCAGCCCCTGCAATACTTCTTCCGTTTTGTGATGAATTTCATAACCGCCGCGCACTTCCAGTTCATGCAGGAGATCGGTGTATTTCTCTAATAATTTTTCATCCGTGTTTTTCTCCAGGAATTTTCCCAGGTCTTCAATTTCTTTTTCGAGTTCTTTAATTTTTTCAAATGCTCCCATGGCTACTTCATGAATGGTATCATTTGTATCAAAACTTAAAAGATCCTGGTGGAGATAACCAATAGTGGTATCACGGCTTCTTTCAACCGTTCCTGAAGAAGGCGCGTATTCCCCGACAAAGAGTTTTAACAAAGTAGATTTACCGGTGCCATTATAGCCAATGAGGCCAATACGCTCACCGGGTTGAATATGCCAGGTGGCATCTTCTACGATGGCCCGGGCGCCAAATTCAAATGTTACATTATTTAGTCCTGCTAGCATAAAAAAAATTCGAGCGCAAAATTAATTCAAAGAATCTGAACGCCTGCGCTTATTTAGGGGAAATGAAATTGAATGATTAATTTTGCCTTTTTTGAAATATTAATTTGAAAGACATGAAAAAAGGATTTTTGATATTGGCGATCGTGGTAGCTGCTATAGCAGTTTACTTTTTATTTTTTTACAAACATCCAAGTGAAAATAAAAATGAGGAAAAGCAAACTGCTTTGCAGGTGAGTGCCCATACCGATGCATTCAATAAAAGCTTTTCGAATGTGATGAAAACATATTATGTTATGAAAGATGCCTTTGTCAATTGGGATACAGCGAAAGCAAGCGCTGCTGCCATGCAACTTGTTGCTGATGTGCCTGCCATACCAATAAAAGAAATGAAGGCAGACAGTTTGTTGGTGAATACAGCCCTGGCTTATTCCTTCAATGTTGCCGGCCAGGCTAAAATTGTCGCAGCCGAAGGTGACATTGAAGCAAAAAGAGTGGCCTTTAATACACTGTCTGAAAATTTATACAACTTGCTGAGAACAGTAAAATATGATCAAAACACCATTTACCATGATAAATGCCCGATGGCTTTCAGGGATTCAATAGCGGCATACTGGCTTAGTGATCAACGGGAAATCGTGAATCCTTACCTTGGAAATAATCATCCAAAATACCATTCCGGTATGATACATTGCGGAAATATTGAAGACAGTATTGGTTTAGTAAACAATTAAACTATTGGGCATTTTCTTTTTAGTATCATTGAAATTTTTTTATTGACCTGGAAAATTTTTCAATGCTATTCGGTAATTTCTTTCGTATATCCAGGCTAACCATCACATCTATGAAGTTTTTACTAATACCGTTACTTCTTTTTATTTCAATACTAACTTTTGCACAGCAAAAACATACGATCAACGGGTACGTGAAAGATTCATTGAGTGGTGAAACCCTTAGAGGTGCAACCATTGCAGAGCCTGGCCAAAGCAGGGCTGTTCAAACAAATAATTACGGCTACTTTTCATTGACCCTGCCTGAAAATACTTTTAATATCCTGGTTTCTTTCGTGGGGTATGAATCAAAGATCATACATATAGATTCTTTTTCATCTTCGACTTTTACGATTTATTTATCACCCGTTTCCTATAATCTTCAACAGGTAATTATTTCTTCCAAAAAAAGAGAAAGCAATGTGCAATCTGCGCAAATGGGAAAAGTGGATTTAAGTATNGCAGAAATAAAAGCGATCCCATCTTTTTTGGGAGAGACAGATATTTTAAAAGCGTTGCANTTATTACCCGGCGTTCGAAATGCCGGTGAAGGCAACTCCGGGTTTTATGTACGTGGCGGCGGCCCGGATCAGAATTTAGTTTTATTAGATGATGCAGTAGTGTATAATACAGGCCATTTGTTTGGTTTCTTTTCAGTCTTTAACGCGGATGCAGTAAAGTCAGTCTCTTTGATCAAAGGAGGTTTTCCTGCACAATATGGCGGGCGTTTATCGAGTGTCATTGATATTGTAATGAAAGATGGCAATATCAATAAAACAGAAGTAGATGCAGGCATTGGATTGATCGCTTCGCGCTTTTCCATCCAGGGGCCACTGGTAAAAAATAAAGCTTCCTATATNTTATCTGCACGCCGTACATATATTGATGCGATAACGAAACCGTTCCTNGGGAAANNCAATAACTANTATGGTTCCGGTTATTATTTCTATGACCTGAATGCAAAAGCCAATTACCAGTTTTCAAATAATGACCGTTTATTTCTCAGCGGTTATTTTGGAAGGGACCAGTTTGATTTTAATAATGTAAAACGTTCTTTCACTACCAGTATTCCCTGGGGAAACAGCACCGCAACACTCAGGTGGAATCATGTATTCAATAAAAAATTGTTTGCCAATACTTCGTTGATTTATAACGATTATAAATTTGATTTTAATGGCGCGCAAAATAATTTTAATATCAATGTTTCGTCCGGCATTAAAGATCTTAATGTAAAAACAGATTTTGATTTTTACCCGGTGCCGGAACATAAATTAAAAATGGGCGCTCAATATACTTACCACACTTTTCTGCCCAGCCTCGTGAGTGGCAACCAGGATACAACGGTTTTCCAACCACTGAATGTGCAAAAAAAATATGCCGGTGAATTTGCAGTGTATATACAGGACGACTGGGCTGTTTCAAAAGGCCTGAAAGTCAATTATGGCCTGCGTTACAGCAGTTTTACCCAGCTCGGCCCATATACAGCATATACCAGTGATGCCAATGGAAATCATACAGACAGCACAATCTATTCTACCAACCAGCCGATCAAAACATATGGCGGTTTTGAACCACGCATGACCTGGCGGGTGGACATAGATTCATTCAGTTCTATAAAAGCAGCGGTTTCCAGGAATCTTCAATATATACATCTGGTGAGTAATGCCGGAACTAC
>JGI24770J26754_10001843_pt1 | contig 14832 bp, 15 predicted proteins | sample LakOneMetagenome_FD_26754 | JGI IMG/M metagenome (IMG submission 26754) | reverse complement strand
TGGTTGTGGCCGACGACCATCGGGCCCCACGAACCGACGTAGTCGATGTAGCGCGTGCCCTCCACGTCCCACAGGTACGCGCCATCGGCGCGCGCGCTGAAGAACGGCTCGCCGCCGACCGACTTGAAGGCACGCACCGGCGAGTTCACGCCGCCGGGGATGCGCGCCTGCGCGCGCTGGAACAGTTCGTGATTGGTGGTCATGGGCAGGTTCCGTTGATCGTCGGCCGCGCGAACGCCGCGATCCAGCGGACGTCCGGCAGGCACTGGGTCCCGGCGTTCGCCGGGACGAAGAGGGAAGCATCGGNCCGGTATTGTGTTACGAAGGCAAGGTCTCGAACAGCGCGGCAAAGCGCCGCGCCGCCGCATGCACGTCGCTGGCGTCGAACAGCGCCGAGATGANCGCGACCGCGTCGGCGCCGGCGTCGATCAGCAACGGTGCATTGGCGTGCGTGATGCCGCCGATTGCCACCACCGGCAGGCCGAGCGTCTTCGCTTGGCTCAGCAGCTGCGGCGTCGCCACGCGTGCGTGCGGCTTGGTCGGCGAGGGAAAGAACGCGCCGAACGCCAGGTAGTCGGCGCCGGCTGCGGCGAATTGCCGCGCGCGTNCGAGCGAGTCGTAGCACGACACGCCGATGATCGCGTCGCGCCCGAGGCGTGCGCGCGCTTCGCNGATCGGTGCGTCGCCCTCGCCCAGATGCACACCGGCGGCGCCGCTCGCGGCGGCGAGGTCCACGTCGTCGTTGACGATCAGTGGCACGCGATGCCGCGCGCACAAGGCCTGCAGCGCGCGTGCTTCGTCGAGACGGCGCGCATGCGCGTCGGTCTTGTCGCGGTATTGCAGGATCGTCGCGCCGCCTGCAAGCGCCGCGGCGCACGCNTCGAGCAGGTCTGTGCGCGGTCCGTTGCTGATCGCGTACAGGCCACGCAGGGGCGGAAACNGGTTTGCGCTCATCGACGATCCGGCGGCGTGCTTTCGCGGGCGCGGGCAAGCTGCGAGAATACAGGGCCTTTCATTGATCCGATGCCGTCCGCGATGTCCGAGTCCGCTGCTGCCGCCCCCGTCGATGCGCCGTTCCGCACCTTCATGTGCGTCGTCTGCGGTTTCCTCTACAGCGAGGCCGAAGGATGGCCGTCCGACGGCATCGCCGCGGGCACGCGCTGGGAAGACGTGCCGGAGACCTGGACCTGCCCCGACTGCGGCGTGACCAAGTCCGATTTCGAGATGGTCGAGATCTAGGGTTTCCTGCAGCTCGCCCTGGATTTGCAGGGTGGGCTCAAGCCCACCGAACAACCGGACCGCGGGTCCGTGCCTGCCCCTGCGCTGCTCCAGCACCGACCTCCCTGCCCGCGTCCGGACATGCGGCGCACTGGTTCTGCCATGCCTGCGACATGCGGGCAGCATCGACGCGTGATGGACTGTGCTCGTCCATCAGGCGGAGGCACCATGCAGGTTTTCGTTCCGATCGAAGATGCCGGCGTCCAGCGCGGCGATGGTCCACTCGTGCCCTATCGCTGCGGGCTCGCCTGCGCGCACGAACTGCGCGGCGAGCTCGTCCTTCGCGACGGCGTGTGGGTCGAGCGCGCCCTGTTCAGCGCTGGATCTGCAGCTCGTCGCCCGGCGCCAGGCCCAGCTTGCGCGCCTGACCCGCGTTGAGCTCGAGCACGTAGCGCGCCGGCGCGCCGCTCGAATACGGNGGGCACGGATCGGCGGTGCACGGCTGCACGTCGTGCTGCACGCTGACCAGGCGGCGGTCGGCGTCGAAGAACAGCATGTCCAGCGCGATCTTCGTGTTCTTCATCCAGAACGCGCGCGGCGCATCGTCCTGGAACACGAACAGCATGCCGTGGTCCGCCGCCATCTCGGTGCGATCCATCAGGCCGTGTTCGCGCGCAGCGTCGTTCTCGGCGATCTCGATCGAGAAGCGCTGGCCCTTGAGTTCCACCGACGGACCGCGCGCGCACGCGGGCAGTGCCGCGACCAGGGCGACCAGCGCGACGGCGCGAAGGCAAGCGGATGCTTTCATCATCGATTCTCCCGTTGGAATCATGTGGCCGCTTCAGCCCAGCGCGTAGCCGAACTGCTGGCGGAACTGGTCGGCGAATTCTGCATAGCTGAAGCGCTGGTTCTGCGTGCCCGGATGTTCGATCTTGAGCGTGCCCATCAGCGAGGCGACGCGGCCCGTGGTCGGCCAGTCCATGCCGCGCATGAGGCCGAAGATGAGGCCGGCGCGGTAGGCGTCACCGCAGCCGGTCGGATCGACGATGCGTCGCTCCTGCGCGGCCGGAATCGTGTGGGTGGTCCCGTCGGCGTGCACGATCGAGCCCTTCGGGCCCTGCGTGACGATGTAGGCCTTCACGCGCTTGGCGATCTCGGCCGCGCTCCAGCCGGTGCGCTGCTGCAGCAGCTGCGACTCGTAGTCGTTGACGATCGCGTAGTCGGCCTGGTCGATCATCGTGCGGAATTCCTCGCCCGAGAACAGCGGCATCGCCTGGCCCGGGTCGAAGATGAAGGGAACGCCCTTCTCGGCGAACTCGCGCGAATGCTGCAACATGCCGTCGCGGCTGTCGGGCGCGACGATGCCGAACGTGACGCCCTCGACGTCGCGCACATGGTGCTCGTGCGAATTGAGCATCGCGCCCGGGTGGAACGCGGTGATCTGGTTGTTGTCGAGGTCGGTGGTGATGAAGCACTGCGGCGTGAACAGGTCGTCGAACACGCTGACGTGGTCGAGGCGGATGCCGCACTGCTGCATGTGCTCGCGGTAGGGACCGAAGTCCTGGCCGACCGCGGCGAACGGGATCGGATCGTCGCCGAGCAACTTGAGGTTGTAGGCGATGTTGCCGGCGCAGCCGCCGAACTCGCGGCGCATGCGCGGCACCAGGAACGAGACGTTCAGGATGTGCACCTGGTCCGGCAGGATGTGTTTCTTGAACTGGTCCTGGAACACCATGATGGTGTCGTAGGCGAGCGAACCGCAGATCAGTGCTGACATCGAAGGTCCCGAGCGGGCGGCGGCGCGAAAAGCGCCGCACAAACCGGTGAAGCTTAACCGGCTGCGGGCGTGACCGGAACGCCCCCGCGCGCCCGGGGCCGGCCCGGGTTGGCGCGGAACGTGACGGAAACCGGCAAAAGCCCGCGTCCGGAAAGGATTTTTTAACCTCGTCGTCCTTGCCCGCGCGGCCCGGTCTGACTACACTCGCGCGCTTTTCCCCGCATTCGCACAAGGCTCGCGCCGCGCTCATGTTCAAAGGTCTCCGCGGACTCTTCTCCAACGATCTCTCGATCGACCTCGGCACTGCCAACACGCTGATCTACGTGCGTGGGCAGGGCATCGTCCTCAACGAACCCTCGGTCGTGGCGATCCGCCAGGACCGAGGCCCGGGCGGCCCGCGCTCGGTCGCGGCCGTCGGCGCCGACGCCAAGCGCATGCTCGGCCGCACCCCCGGCAACATCGTGACGATCCGGCCAATGAAGGACGGCGTCATCGCCGACTTCACGATGACCGAGGAAATGCTCAAGCAGTTCATCAAGAAGGTGCACCGCGCGCGCATGTTCCGGCCAAGCCCGCGCGTGCTGGTGTGCGTACCCTGCGGCTCGACCCAGGTCGAGCGCCGCGCGATCAAGGAATCGGCCGAATCGGCCGGTGCGCGCGACGTCTATCTCATCGAGGAACCGATGGCGGCCGCGATCGGCGCCGGCATCCCGGTGCACGAGGCGCGCGGCTCGATGGTGCTCGACATCGGCGGCGGTACCTCCGAAGTCGCGGTCATTTCGCTGAACGGCATCGTGTATTCGCAATCGGTGCGCATCGGCGGCGACCGCTTCGACGAGGCGATCATCAATTACGTGCGCCGCAACCACGGCACCCTGATCGGCGAATCGACCGCCGAGAAGATCAAGGTCCAGATCGGCTGCGCGTTCCCGCAGTCGGACGTGAAGGAGATCGAAGTCTCCGGGCGCAACCTCGCCGAGGGCGTGCCGCGCATGTTCACGGTCAATTCGAACGAAATCCTCGAAGCGCTGCACGAACCGCTCTCGGGCATCGTCAGCTCTGTGCGCAGCGCGCTCGAGCAGACCCCGCCGGAACTGTGTTCGGACGTCGCCGAGCGCGGCATCGTGCTGACCGGCGGTGGCGCCCTGCTGCGCGACATCGACCGCCTGATCTCCGAGGAAACCGGCCTGCACGTGCACGCCGCGGACGATCCGCTGACCTGCGTCGCGCGTGGCGGCGGTCGTGCACTCGAGCTGATCGACCTGCACGGCAGCGATTTCTTTGCCCCGGAATAGAACGCCGTGATTCGTGATTCGTGATTGGTGATTCGGCACTGGCACGCAGGATCATCGGCCCGCACGAATCGTAGGCGACCGCGTACCGGTCGTCTTCGGGGTCTCTAGCAACCACGAATCACCAATCAACAATCACGGCCGATGCGCACCGACAACGCCACGCTTTTCGCCGAAGGCGCTGTCAGCACCCTGCGGCTGATCGTCTACCTCGCGGTGGCGATCGCGCTGATGGTGCTCGACCACCGCGGTAACTATCTCGAATCGGTGCGCCGCGTCGCCGGCACCGTGGTGGAACCGGTGTATCGCCTCGCCTCGCTGCCGGCGCAGCTTGCGCGCGCGACCCGCACCGCGGTCGTCACGCAGGACCAGCTCGCCAGCGAGAACCGCCAGCTGCGTGAACAGTTGTTGCTGGCGCAGGCGCGCCTCAATCGCCTCGATGCGCTGGTGGCGCAGAACGAACGCCTGAAGAGCCTGCTCGATGCGCAGAAGAACCTCGGCCTGTCGGTGCAGCTGGCGCGCCTGATCAACGTCGACCTCGATCCCTCGCGCCATCGCATCGTGCTCGACGTCGGCGCGAACCAGAACGTGACGGTCGGCCAGCCGGTCATCGATGCGCAGGGCGTGATGGGACAGATCGTCGAAGTGCTGCCAAACAGCTCGATCGCGATGCTGCTCAGCGATGCCACCCACGCGATTCCGGTGGTGGTCGAGCGCACCGGCTTGCGCACGATCGCCTACGGCAGCGGTGACATCGACCGGTTGCAGCTGCCGAACATCCCGATCAGTGCCGACGTCCGCGTCGGCGACAAGCTGTTGACCTCGGGTCTGGGCGGACGTTTCCCGGCCGGTTTTCCGGTCGGCGAGATCCGCAAGGTCAGCCCGGACCGCAGCGGCATGTTCACCGCCGCCGAAGCGCAACCTGCGGCCGCGCTCGACCGCAGCGCCGAAGTGCTGCTTCTGCGCGACCAGCCACAGCCCTACGGACCACCCGCGCCGCGCGAGGAGGTTGGTCCGCCGGTGGAAAACCCGGCGGCTGCAGGCCGTCCACCGCCGTCCCCCTCGCGCATCGCGGGAGAGGGCAGGGCCATCGGCGTAGCCGATGGCGCGATGAGGGCCGGGCCTGCGTCGAGCGATCCGTCACAACCTCGCGCCGCAGGCCGCCCATGAACCGCGCGCGCATCCAGGGCTGGTTGTTCGCCGGCAGCCTGTTCGTTGCGTTCCTGCTGCAACTGATGCCGTTGCCGCCCGCGCTCGAACCGCTGAAGCCGTACTGGATCGGCTTGGTGCTTGTGTACTGGACGATCGAAGCGCCCGATCGCGTCGGCCTCGGCTTCGCGTTCTGCATCGGTCTNGCCGCCGACGTTTTCGCCGGTGAACTGCTCGGCGAGCAGGCGCTGCGCCTGCTCGTGCTGGTGTTCATCGTGCTGCGCTTCCGCGCGCGATTGCGTTTCTTCCCGGTCTGGCAACAGGCGCTGGCGGTACTCGCGTTGTTGCTAAATGATCGCGTGGTGATGCTGATGGCGCGCGGATTCGCCGGCGATCCGCTGCCGACCGGGGCGTCGTGGCTGGCGCCGCTGGTCGGCATGCTGGCGTGGCCGTTCGTGTTCCTTCTGTTCGACGACCTGCGCGCGCGCCTGCGCGCAGGTGACTGACGCAAGGCTCGGTCACATGCGCCGCTCCCGCTCGATCTCGCGGTTCAAGCCGCTGAAGGAGGCGCGCCACGAGGCGGCCACCTTCCGCCGGCGCGCGCTGGCGGGATTCGTCATCATCGTCGCGTGCCTGGTCGCGCTGGCGACGCGCTTCGCGTTCCTGCAGGTCGACCAGCACGAGGAATTCAGCGCGCGCTCGGAGGCGAACCGCGTGCTGACCCGGCCGCTTGCGCCCGCGCGCGGCCTCATCTACGACCGCAACGGCGTGCTGCTGGCGGAGAACGTCGCGGCATTCCGCCTCGAGGTCACGCCCGAGCAGGTACGCGACATGCCCGGCATGCTCGCCCGGCTCGGCGAGATCGTCTCGCTCAGCGACGACGACATCGCGCGCTTCAATGCGTTGCGCAAGAGCAAGCATTCCTACGAGGGCGTGCCGTTGCGCCTGAAGCTGTCGGAAGAGGAGATCGCGAAATTCTCGACGAGTCGCTGGGCGTTCCCGGGTGTCGACGTGGTGCCGTACCTGACCCGCTCGTATCCGCTCGGCGAGGAGTTCGCGCACACCGTCGGCTATGTCGGGCGCATCGACGAGAACGATGTCGCGCGGCTCGACAAGGGTGACTACGCGGGTACGACCCACATCGGCAAGACCGGCATCGAGCGCTTCTACGAAGATCGTCTGCACGGCGAGGTCGGCTACGAGAAGGTCGAGGTCAACGCCGATCATCGACCACTACGCGTGTTGCCGGACCGGCTCGCGCCAAAGCCCGGCGAGAACCTGTACCTGACGATCGATTCGCGCCTGCAGGAGGCGACCGAAGCCGCGTTCGAGGGGCGTGCCGGCGCTGCCGTAGCGATCGACCCGCGCAACGGCGAAGTGCTGGCGATGGTCAGCGTACCGAGCTTCGATCCGAATCCGTTCGTCAACGGCATCGCCAGCGCGGACTACGCGGCCCTGCTCGACGCCGACGACAAGCCGCTGCTGAATCGGCTGTTGCGCGGCAACTATGCGCCGGGCTCGACGATGAAGCCGTTCGTCGGTCTNGCCGGCCTCGAACTCGGTCTGCGGGTTCCCTCGGACACCGTGTTGTCGACCGGCGAGTTCTTCATCCCCGGACAGTCGCGCGCATACCGCGATGACGTACGCGGTGGCCAGGGTCGCGTCGACCTGGTGCAGGCGATCGCGAAATCGGTCAACACCTATTTCTATTCGCTCGCGCTGGACATGGGCATCGACCGCTTCAGCAGCGCGCTCGGGCGCTTCGGCTTCGGCCAGCAGACCGGCATCGACCTCATGGGCGAAGGCAGCGGCGTGCTGCCTTCGCGCGAGTGGAAGCGCGCGCGGTTCAACCAGCCGTGGTATCCCGGCGAGACAGTCATCGCCGGCATCGGCCAGGGCTACTGGGTGGTGACGCCGCTGCAGCTGGCGAACGCAGTCGCGATCATCGCCGCGCGCGGAGTCCCGCACACACCGCACCTGTTGCGAGCGGTGCAACGTGGCCTCGATGCCCCGCTCGAAGTGTTGCCGGCGGCGCCCCAGCGACCGAGCGCGATCGACAAGCCGGCCGACTGGGCCGCGGTGCAGCAGGGCATGGTCGAGGTCGTGCGCAGCGGTACCGCGCGCGGGATCGATGCGGGATTCCCGTATCCGATCGCCGGAAAAACCGGTACCGCCGAACGCTATTCGCGCACCGGCACCGAGTGGACCAGCATCAGCGCGAGCCCGATCGAACGCCATCAGGTGCTGTTCGAAGCATTCACGCCNGCCGNCGACGCGCGCATCGCGGTGATCGTCGCGCTCGAGGCCGGGCGCAGCGGCGCCCACGATGCGGCGCCGATCGCGCGCAAGATGCTCGACGCCTGGCTGCCCGGCGACCAGCAGCGCCAGGCGCACGAGGCGACAGCGAAGGCGGAGAATGCGCCATGATCGACGAGTTTCTGCTCGAATGGAGGCATCGCTTCGTTTCGATGTGGCGCAAGCCGCGCGTCGACCTGCCGCTGTTCGGCGCGCTGCTGCTGCTGATGGGCATCGGCCTCGGCACGCTCTACAGCGCCAGCGACAAGGATCTCGGACAGGTCATCTCGCAAGGGTTGCGTTTCNTGCTCGGCCTGCTGCTGATGATGGCGGTCGCGCGCGTGCCGCCGCTTACGCTGCGCAACTGGACGCCATGGCTCTACGCGGCGAGCATCATCTTGCTGGTCATCGTCGTCGTGCACGGCGAGGGGCGCGGCGCGAACCGCTGGCTTGATCTCAAGGTCGTACGCTTCCAGCCGTCGGAACTGCTCAAGCTGACCATGCCGATGATGATCGCTTGGTATCTCAACGGCCGCCCGTTGCCGCCCGGATGGCTGACGCTTGGTGCGGCCGGCGCGCTGATCGCGGTGCCGGCGGCGCTGATCGCCAAGCAGCCCGACCTGGGCACGGCACTGCTGATCGTCGCCAGCGGCGCGTTCGGCATCTTCCTGTCCGGCCTCGCGTGGTGGCGCATCGGTCTGCTGCTCGGGGCGGTCGCCGGGATGGTGCCGATCGCCTGGCACTTCCTGCACGACTACCAGAAGAACCGCGTGCTGACCCTGCTCGATCCGGAAGCCGACCCGCTCGGCAACGGCTGGCACATCATCCAGTCGAAGATCGCGGTCGGCTCGGGTGGCTTGTGGGGCAAGGGCTGGCACCACGGCACGCAGTCTCGCCTCGAGTTCCTGCCCGAGCACACCACCGACTTCATCTTCTCGGTGTTCGCCGAGGAGTGGGGACTGGTCGGCGTTCTGCTGCTGCTCGCGCTGTACGTGTTCATCATCGCGCGCTGCCTGTGGATCGCGGCGGAAGCGAAGGATACCTATGCGCGCCTGCTCGCCGGCGCGATCAGCATGTCGCTGTTCGTCTANGTCGTCGTCAACGGCGGCATGATCACCGGCATGCTGCCGGTGGTCGGCGTGCCGTTGCCGCTGGTGAGTTACGGCGGCACCTCGGCGGTTTCACTGCTCGCCGGCTTCGGCGTGCTGATGTCGATNCACGCGCACCGCAAGGTGCTGGCGAGCCAGTAGTATACGAATTGACTTTCCCGGGACTTCAGCGCCATGTTCCGATCAGTGCTGGTCGTGTCTGCAATGCTCCTTGCGGGCACCGCCTGGGGAGTGGCGCTGAGTCCAGCGGGATCGGGACAGGTGCTGCTGTTTGCGTACTACACGGTCAACGACGGGCAGGACACGCTCGTAACGATCGGCAGTCTCGGCGATCACGCGCAGATCGTGAGGGTCCGCTTCCTCGAAGGCTACAACAGCCGGCCCGTGCTCGATTTCGACCTGTATCTGCCCGCCAACGAAACCTGGGTCGGCGCGGTAACGAAGAGTGCGGACGGGCGTGCGATGCTGCGAACGCCGGCGTTGACGTGCACGGTACCGGTGCTGCCTGCGGCCGGCGCGGTTTTCAGCACGGCCCAGTTCGACGGCAGCGGCGGGCTGCCGGCCGATGCAGGCCCGCATGACGCCGGACGCACGCGCGAAGGATTCATCGAGGTGATCAGCGGCGGAACGATCGCCTCGGAGACGTCCACGTTCGGAGCCATCGTCGGACTCGAACGCACGTGCACGCCGTTGCCGGGTTCCCTGCTCGAGGACATCGACGGGCCGGGTGAGGCGATCTACGGCACCGCCGCCGTGATCAGCGTCGGCCAAGGTCTCTACTACGCCTACGACGCCACGGCGTTGGACGACTTCTCGCCCGATCCGCTGTACTCGCCGGCGATGGGGCCTTTCGATCCCTCGCTCGCGCAAGCGGGCGGACACGTCGCTGGTGCCGATGCGACGATCCACGGATACGGGCTGGTGCATTTCGACCGCAAGATCGACGCGGTCAGCGCCGTGCTGGCGAAGTCCACCCTGTACAACCAGTACGTCGCGCCGGCCGGTCTCGGTGCGAGGAGTGACTGGATCCTCTCCATGCCGACGCAGCGCTACTACACCGACCCGGCGATGTCCGGCAGCACGACCGCGCTGCCTCCGTTCGACGAGGTGTTCCGCGCGCCGGGTGTGGCTCCACTGAGGTTCGTCAATCCCGCGATCTTCGATCGGCTGGGAAATCAATGCACCGGCGATTTCTGCCAGTACGAAACGGAGTTCCACCTCGATCGCGCGGTGAACGTCATCGCCTATGCGACGCCGGACCAGGCCAATGGCGCGTCCGGCGTATTCGCCTCGCGCCTGATGGCGTACCTCTATCCCTTTGGAATCGGGCCATACCCGGCTGCAGCCGTACCGCTTGCGCGCGATGGAGGGTGTCGACCGCAGTCCGCTGCAGCAGGGACGCGTCTGCGTCTCGGGCACTCCCGAGATAGGTTTCCTCGCCTACAACCTCGTCAACGGCAATGCGCAACCGGGGCGCCTCGCGAACTACGGCGGCATCTACCGCGACCAGTGGCTCGGCGCCGGCGTCGCGGCCCGCGACACGCCGTTCGGCCACGAATGCAACGTGCCCGAATGAGGCCACGCGCGACGACGGCTGCTGCGCGACGCGTGCAGCGCGCAGCAGCGGTCGGGTCACAGGCAGTACGACAACGCGTCGTAGACCGAGAGCGTCGTCCGCGGGAGCGGCGTGTACAACGGCTCGTCGCCGGCAAGCGCGGCAAGCAGTTCGGCGATCGTCGTGCGGGGCGCGACCGGCAGGACGCATCGCCAGGCTTGCGTGTCGACCGTGATCGCGCCGCTGCGCGCATCGATTTCCTCGTTGCTGGCCGCGAATGACCACACGCAGCGGCCGATCCGCCCCGAGCCGAGCTGCACGGAACAGCGCAGGCGCAGTGGCGTGATGTTGCTCCAGTCGCCCTCGCAGAACGTGTCGCCGCAAATATCATCGAAGCCGCCTTCGAGCGCTGCCCGGATCGAGTACCAGGCCTCGAACTGCGCATCGGTGGTGAAGTACTCGTAGGCGTCGACGTATGGGCGCGTCGACGGTGCCGCAGCATGCAGCGGGTGTGCGGCGGCGATCCCCATGGCGATCGCGGCGAGCAGTGGACGAAGCATTGGAAATCCTCCCTGGATGATGGCGTCCCTCGGCGTCGATCGGTCGATCGGCATGGAACCCGGCCAGCTTGCCCGCCGCCGCCTGGTGCGACGAGCGCGGATCGCCGCGTCGGCGTGTACGAAATCCGCGCGACGCGCCATGAGAGATGCTGCAGCATCGTCCGCTCTGCGCCGGCGACGCGCCGGCCGTGTGCATCCTGCTACAGTAGCGCCATGCAGGAAGTGCTTCGCGCGCTGCGCGCTCATCTGGTCATCGTGTCGATCTGCCTGTTCGGCGTCGGTCGCGGCATCGCTGCCGCGGCAGGNGCCCCGTCCGATGCCGAGGTCGCGGCAGNGCAACGCGCGTTTGCCGCCGAGGTCGCGGGCGAGGGCGGGCCGACCGAGGCCGAGGTGCTGAAGACGCTCGCCGGTGCGAAGACGCAGCAGTCGATCCTCGATGCGATCGCGCGTCCAGCCGAGGCGACCAAGCCGTGGAGCGCGTACGCGCCGATCTTCCTGACCGACAAGCGCATCGACGATGGGGTCGCGTTCTATCGCGCCAACCGCGACCTGCTCGATCGCACCTCTGCGCAGTACGGCGTCGCGCCCGAGATCATCGTCGCGATCATCGGCGTCGAAACCGGCTACGGCCAGAACACGGGCAAGTACCGCGTGCTCGACGCGTTGTCGACGCTCGCGTTCCACTATCCGCCGCGCGCGAAGTTCTTCCGCGGCGAGCTGAAGCAGCTGTTCCTGCTCGGCGATCGCCACCTCGCCTATCCCATCGACCAGCTTCGCGGTTCCTACGCCGGCGCGATGGGCTGGGGCCAGTTCATGCCGACCAGCATCGCCAAGTGGGCGGTCGACGCTGACGGCGACGGTCGCATCGACCTGTGGAGTTCGCTGCCCGACATCGCGACGAGCGTTGCCAACTATTTCGCCGAGCACGGTTGGCAGCAGGGCCGGCCGGTCGCGGTGCGCGCGCAGCCGGCGGCGGACGCGCGCGTGTTGCCCGATCCCGGCCTCGACCCGGTCTATCCGGTGCAGCAGATGGAAGCTTGGGGCTACGCCCCGATCGAGCGCGTCGAAGCCGACATGCCATCGACCCTGCTCAAGCTCGACGGCGATCTCGGGCCTGAATACTGGCTGGTATTCGGCAATTTCCGCGCAATCACCCGCTACAACAAAAGTCCGCTGTATGCGATGGCGGTGTTCCATCTCGCGCAGGCGATCGCGCGCGGAGCCGCCACGCCGTGAAATTGCGACTGCTCGCCTGCATCGGCCTGTGCCTTGCAGTGGTCGCGTGCAGCAGCCACAGGCCGCGTCGCGATGGCGCCGCGCCGGCACCGACGCATGGCGTAACGACGCAGGGCGGGTCGACCGCGCGCGGCGGCCGGGATACCGATCGTCCGCAGTCCGAGCGCTACGCGCAGGACGCCGACAATGGACCCGGCGCGCCGCCGATCGATGTCAGCCAGATCCCCGAGCCCGTACCGAAAGCAGAGCCCCGCTCGCGTTACGGCAACAAGGAAAGCTACAGCGTACTCGGCAAGACCTACCGCGTGATGCCCGACGCGCGCGGCTATCTCGAGCGCGGCATCGCCTCGTGGTACGGCAACAAGTTCCACGGTTTCATGACGTCGTCGTTCGAGACCTACGACATGTACGCGTTCAGCGCCGCGCACAAGACGTTGCCGCTGCCGAGCTACGCGCGCGTCACCAATCTCGACAACGGCAAGAGCGTGGTCGTGCGCGTCAACGACCGCGGTCCGTTCCACGACGATCGCATCATCGACCTGTCGTATGCCGCGGCGGTGAAGATCGGCGTGTGGCCAAAGGGCACGGCGCGGGTNGAAGTGCGCGCGATAGATCCCGCGCACCCGGACGACCTGCCGCCATCGCGCATGGTGCAGGCGCCGCCGCCGGTCGATCGCCGCGCGCGCTCGACCGGCGTCGATCAAGCGCCGTCTCGCGCTCTTGCTTCCAGACCTNAGCCCTCGGCCCTNGGCCCCGCGCCAGCAACGCAGCGCTCTGCACNCAGCCCTGTTTCCCGCATCTACCTGCAGCTCGCCGCGTTCGGCGAGCGCGCGAATGCGGAGCGCGCNCTGGCCAACGCAAAACGCGCCGGGCTCGAGCAAGTCGGGATCGAATCGATCGCCGTCGGCGGGCGTACCGTGCACCGCGTGCGGGTCGGCCCGCTCGCCGATGCCGAAGCGGCGGATGTGCTCAGCNCGCGCATCGAACGGCTCGGCTTTGGCGTGCCGCGCGTGGCAATCGAGCCCTGAATCGCGTGCAGGAAGCCTGAACTCGTCCTGTCGGAGGCAGGATTCGNCCGTGTAATGGCCGGCCTCGTCTGCGACAATCGGGTTTTGTTGTCCGCAGGTCGATATTCCGCGATGAAGCTGCCGTCCCTCCTCGTTCCCGCCACCTTCCTTGTCCTGATCGGTTGCGCCGCGCACGCCGCTCCACCCGCGACTTCCGCGCCGGCGGCGACACCCGCCGCGAGCACGGCGCCCGCGTTGCCGACGCCGCAGCCGGTCGCGAAACCGACNCCGACCCCGGCGGCTGCGATGCCCGGTGCGGCGCCGACGCCCCCGGCGCCGTCAATCGACGCCAAGAGCTGGGTGCTGATGGACTATTCCAATGGCCAGGTGCTCGCCGAGAGCAACATGGACCAGCGCGTCGCGCCGGCGTCGATCACCAAGGTCATGACGTCCTATGTGGTTTCGGCCGAACTCGCGCACGGCAAGATCCATCTCGACGACCAGGTACTCATCAGCGAGCGTGCCTGGCGTTCGGGCGGTGCCGGCACCGATGGCTCGACCAGCTTCCTGCAGCTCAACAGCAAGGTCGCGTTGAAAGACCTGCTGTACGGCATGATCATCCAGTCCGGCAACGATGCCGCGATCGCGCTGGCCGAACATACAGCCGGTTCCGAAGACATGTTCGCCCAGCTGATGAACCAGTACGCGGCGAAGATCGGCATGACCGGAACGAACTACGTCGATGCGAGCGGCCTGCCGAATCCCGACCACTACACCACCGCCCACGACATCGCGCTGCTGTCGCGCGCGCTGATCCGCGACTATCCCGAGGAATACAAGATCTACGCGATCAAGGAATTCGAGTGGAACGGGATCAAGCAGCACAACCGCAATACGCTGTTATGGCGCGATGAAACCGTCGACGGCATCAAGACCGGCCATACGTCGGAGGCGGGCTTCTGCCTGGCGACGTCGGCCAAGCGCGCCGACCAGCGCCTGATCGCGGTAGTGATGGGCGCGCCGAGCGAGAAGCAGCGTGCCGACGACAACCAGGAATTGCTGAACTACGGTTTCCGCTTTTTCGAGACGAAGAAGCTGTACGCGGCGAATGCGCCGCTGGCGACGCCGGAACTGTGGAAGGGTGCGATCGCGAACCTGCCGCTCGGCGTCAGTGACGATGTGTTGGTCACGTTCCCGCGCGGCCGTTACAACGATCTCAAGGCGAGCCTTGACATGCCCGCGCGGCTGGTCGCGCCGATCGCCAAGGGCAAGGCGCTCGGCACGCTCAAAGTGCAACTCGATGGCAAGTCGCTGCTGGAACGGCCGTTGGTCGCCCTCGCCGAGGGTGATGAAGGCGGATTCTTCAAGCGCTTCGGCGACGGCGTGTGGATGTGGTTCAAGGGTGACGCCGGAGCCAGTGTGTCGTCGGCCGCGCCGAAGGGCGATTGACCAGCGGCGTTGCGTCGATTGCCACTAGAATCCAGCCGATGCCGCCGAGCCCCGATCCCGAACAGCGCCTCGCCCGCATCGGCTGGCGTGCGCAGGCACTGCCTTCGGATGTCGACGAGGTCGGCAGTGTCGCGCGCGTCGTCGCGCAGCATCGCGCCGGTTACCAGCTGCACGATGGCGTCGAG
>JGI24770J26754_10001839_pt1 | contig 14872 bp, 14 predicted proteins | sample LakOneMetagenome_FD_26754 | JGI IMG/M metagenome (IMG submission 26754) | reverse complement strand
TATTCGAGTGCCCAACATTACGGGCGTGGGGTCGTAGCTCAATGGTAGAGCCTGAGTTTTCCAAACTTATGACGCGGGTTCGATTCCCGTCGACCCCTCCAGATAGTGACCGGGCCGAGTCTGATCACAGGCCTGCACGCGAAGGCCTTCAGGAGAAGGCCTTCGCGATGCTTAGCGCGGCGGGCGTCATCAAGACGATGAACAGCACCGGCAGAATACAAAAAATCAGCGGGAAAAGTGCCTTCACGGGAACCTTCATCGCCTTCTCTTCCGCGGCCTGACGGCGTTTCAGGCGCATCTCGTGCGCCTGGACGCGCAGCACATCGGCGATGGCAATGCCGTATGTATCCGCTTGGATAACCGATCGGGTGAATCGGCGCAGGTCTTTCGATGAGGTGCGACCGGCGAGGGCCTGGTAGGCGTCTCTCCGACTGCGCCCCATGCTCATATCCTGCAGGGTCCGGATCAGCTCCTCGGACAGAGGCCCGCGGCCTGATCCACCGACTTTCGCCATGGCCGCCTCGAAGCTGAGCCCCGCTTCAACCGAGATCGTCATCTGGTCCAGAGTGTCCGGCAGCGCAAGCTGGATCTTCTCCTGTCGTTCCTGCGCCTTGCTATGGAGCAACAGGTCCGGCACGAAGAAGCACAGTGCGACCAAGACAGCGCCCAGCAGTATCCGCACGGGAACGGGGTCGGCGGTGATCCACAGCGCTGCGAGCCCGATGCCGAGCGCCGCGATCACTGGCTTGACGATGAAGATCCGCTCGACGGTCCAGCCGGCTGGTCGACCGGCAAGGGCAAGGCGGCGCTCAAGCATGCCCAGATAGCCAGCCGGGGCACTNCTCCGCAGCATGACGGGTACGGAACGCAAAGAGTTTCGGGGGCCGACGACGGTCTCGCGGCGCGGCCACGTCGTAGCCATCAGGAGGAAGACGACGACGCCCATTCCGCCGGCTACGGCCACGGCGGCCACATACACAAGAAAGGACATGAATCTGACTCCTAGAATTTCACTTTGACGGCAGCCATCATCCAGACCGAGCCCACAGCCATCAGAACAACGGCGAGCACGAGGGCGACATAACCCCAGATGCTCACGAAGAAGCCGGCGAAGTACGTCGGTTGAGCCAGCAGGAGGAAGACGAACACTCCCACGGGCAGGGCAAGCAGGACCCAGGCCGACATCTTGCCCTCGGCACTGAGCGCGCTCACCTGCCGCCGGATCTGGTTCCGTTCTCGAATGGTTCTGCTGACCTGGTCGAAGACATCGGAGAGCTTGCCGCCGACGTCGCGGTTGATGGCTATCGCCTGCGCGACCCACTGGAAGTCTTCGTTACGCATGCGCGCGGCCGTGGCCTCGAGCGCCTCGGCGAGGTCTCGGCCCAGCCTTGTCTCGTTCACAACCCGGGCGAATTCCTCATTCGTCGGCGCCTCCGCCTCGTGCGAGACCGCATTGATGACCCGCAGCAGGCTGTGTCCGGACCGGAGGCCGCCGGCCAGGAAGGACAGTGTGTCGTCCAGCTGTTCGGTGAATTTGGCCCGGCGTCGGCTGGTGCGCACAGACAACAGGATGTGGGCGCCCAGTGGCGCCAGGGCGGCAAAGACGATCATGAGTAGCACCGTTGCGACGGCGCCCTCGGCGAGCAGCAAGCCGACGCCGGCGAGCACCGCAGCCGCACACAGCACCATCAGCACAAACGAGGGCGGGTTCAGGTGGATATCCGCCTGTTCCAGACGCGCAGCGTCGAACAGCGATGTGGGACGCCGCGTGATCACACCATCGATCACACGGACGGTGCGAGCCGTCATCCGCGACAACGGTGAGACGTGCACCGAGCCGACCGCCCGCCGCCTGGCCAACGACACGCGAGGTCCGGGCGGCCAGATGACGATGAAAACCAGGACCAGCATGGCCGCCAGCGCAAGGACGAAACCCAGGTAAAGCACGAGCTCGCTCACCGCGATGCACTCCCCTGAGTCACGTGCCCGAAGACCGCCGGCGCCACGTGGATTCCCAGGTCCTGAAACCTATCGGTGAATCGGGGACGGATCCCGGTTGCCACGGCATGACCGAGGAAACGCCCGCCCGGGTCAACGCCGGCGGCGTAATCGAACGTGAAGGCATCCTGCAGGGTTACGGTGTCCCCCTCCATACCCTGCACCTCCGTGACATGGGTCACCCGCCGCGTTCCATCCTTCAACCGGGAAATCTGGACGATCACGTCGACCGCCGAGGTGATCTGTTCGCGCACCGCTCTCAGCGGCAAATCCATTCCAGCCATCAGAACGAGTGTTTCCAAGCGCGCGATCGCGTCACGGGGCGTGTTGGCGTGCACCGTCGACAACGACCCGTCGTGGCCGGTATTCATGGCCTGCAGCATGTCCAGACTCTCGCCACCGCGACACTCACCGATCACGATTCGGTCGGGACGCATCCGCAGGGAATTTCGCACCAGGTCACGAATGGTGATTTCGCCCGTGCCCTCGATGTTGGCCGGGCGCGCCTCCAGCCGAACGACGTGGGCCTGCTGGAGTTGCAGTTCCACGGCGTCTTCAATGGTCACGATTCGTTCGTCGGAAGGGATGAACGACGACAGCACGTTCAGCAGCGTCGTCTTGCCCGTGCCAGTTCCCCCCGACACGATGATATTGAGGCGAGCCTTCACGCACGCCTCCAGCAGAGTGGCCATGTCGGCTGTCACGGTGCCGAACCCGATCAGGTCCGAGATCATGAACGGGTCTCGGGAGAACTTGCGAATGGTGAGGGCCGAGCCGTTCACGGCCAGCGGGGGAATGATCGCGTTCACGCGCGAGCCGTCCGCGAGGCGGGCATCGACCATCGGCGACGACTCGTCGATGCGACGTCCGACCTTCGAGACGATGCGCTCGATCACTCGCCGAAGCTGCGCCTCGGAGGTGAAGCTCGTGCCGCTGGGTTGTAGCCGTCCCGCCCGTTCGACGTAGACCTGATCGGGGCCGTTCACCATGATCTCCGTGATATCCGGGTCTTCGAGTAGAGACTCGAGCGGACCGAGGCCGAGGACGTCGGCGTCGATCTCACGAATCAGGCGCGCCCGTTCCTGGCGAGTCAGGGGAACCTGTTCCCGAGCGACGATTTCCACGAGTTCTGCCCGCGCNTATGCGTGCAGCATGTCTTCGGTCAGACTGGAATCGTTCATGCGCAAGCCGATGCGCTCGAACAGCTCCCGCGCAGCGCGTTCCTTGAGATCCGCGAGCGCCTGCCGCTGAGCAGCGGGCACTGTCGGCTCGGATGACGGGGTGGCCGTCGGTGCCGACCCGGCCGCATCGAAGGCCGGATCGTGACCGGGAGCCGCTGCGGAGGCATCGGTGATCTGCTCGGCCACGGTCGCTGTGACGGGACCGGCAGCGCGACCGCGCAGTGCGTCCATACGTGCGGTGAGTTTCATTGACCGGCCTTCCGTGTGTTCATCTGGGCCGACCGTGGCGGGCCGGCGGTCACCGCCCTCGCACACCGTTCCACGAGTGCGTTCAGCGCTCGCGCGGAAGACGACCGGGGACTCTCGTCGACAACGGGAACTCCACGATTCGTGCACAGCGCCACCGTTCTCGACCGTGGAATGACGATGTCCACGTCCCGACCCAGGATGGCCTCCGCGTCGGCGCGGCTGAGACCGATCTTCTTTTCCACGAGGTTCAGAACCACATGGCCGAGCGCCGGCGTGATTCCGAGGCCGTCCAGCACGCCGAGCTCTGTCCGGAGCGCACGCAGGCTCGGCACAGAAAGCACGCACACGGCAACCGCATCCGTTGCCTTCTCGATCATGGCCAGCGCATGCTCTCCCAAGCCCGGGGACGTGTCCACGACGACGAAACGAAAGACGTCGGTCAGCTGGTCGATCAAATGGGCCAGCTCGTCACCCGTCACCCGGTCGCCGTCGACCGGTGACGCCGCCCCGCACACAACGTAGTAACCGCCGGGGTGGGCGGTGAGCAGGGTCTTCAGAACGAGGGCGTCCGCGGCCGGTGCATCCGCAACCATGTCGGGCAGGGTGTGAGCCGGGGTGAGATCGAGCAGGGCGGCGACATCTCCGAATTGCATATCTGCGTCCACGAGCACCACCTCGAGCGGCGCAAGCCGCGCCAGGCCGACTGCGGTGTTGACCGCGATGGTGCTCTTGCCCACTCCTCCGCGGGGAGAGAAAACGGTGATCACGCGGGGGGAACCGGACGCCAGCGATCCCGAGACGCCGGATTCGTTGATCAGTACGGTGCTCACGGGAAAACGGTGCTTCCGTCGACCGAACGCGAACCGTTCTCGTCCGCTGTCACCGGCTCGAGGGTGAGCCACAGAGTTCCGAATTGCCGGCCCCAGACGAGGGTTTCCACGTCTGCTGAGGAGAGAGCCATGGTGACCATGAGCGTGGCAACAGGGCCGTCCGACGCTGCGGGCGCATCGGTCGCATCGGTCGCGCCGGCGCCCGGCGTGACCGATGTTCCCGGTTGAACCCTCAGCACAAGCACTTTGTGAAACACCTGTCCGGTGGTGGGCAGGTCCACGTCGCCTCGCTTCACCGTGGCAGAGATGAGCACACCGACCGTGTCGTTCGCGGCGACTTCTCCCCCGACGACATTCTCCACGGGAAGGGCAACTGTCACCGCCTGCATGCCCTCCGGAAGGGGAACGCCGCCACGGATGGAGAGGCTCGCGGGGTCGATGAAGCGACTCGTGAGCAGCTGCTCCCCCGGCATGAGTGCCACGTCGCTGACCAGCCCGGCGAGGTCGGAGAGATCGCTCACCCGACCCGGCACGGCGGCGAGTGCGGGTATCTGCGTCACGGTCACGAATTCGCTGAGGGCCGCCGCCGGCGTGCCGGCGGGAATCTCGCTCGTCACGATGATCGACGACACGAATGCGGCCCCGTCCGCGGCGCGGGCGTCGGCGCCCCTGACGTAACCGATCAGGATGACCGCGCCACCGAGGGCGATGACGATGGCCAGAACGGCACCGATGAGTCGGGATTTCATAGTTGTCCTATTTGATGAGGCGGATATCGGAGACGCCGAGATCGGGACCACCGAGGTTGGTCAGGGATCCGTCGAGGGAGACCCAGTCGGTGAAGAAGCCCTGCAGGCCGCGGCAGGATCCGGTACAACTGGGGGCTGACGAGTCGATGTGGAGCCGGGAGGACGCGCCCCCGCCGGAGAAGTTCCACCCGGTGACGGTGAAGGCCACGAATCCATACACGTGGTACCACGCTCCGGAACCGGATCCGCCGGCCTGGTCGTAGACCGGGATGAGGATGGTGTTGCCGAGGAGGCCCGGGAGGGTCGAATCACACGCGGGGAGATAGTTGTTGCCAGCATCCGCCGGCGAGCGTGCCATTGTGGAGTCGGCGAACATGGTGCAACCACCGAGCGGCGGTACGAGCCAGCCGAATCCCCCGGGAACCGCGCCGCCCGACGGCGAGGTGCAGTCCACCCTCGTGCCGAAGTCCAGGACCACCCGCGCGCCGGTGAACGTCCGGGGTACGTCACAGATCGACAGCGCGAGCGGCAACGCCACCGGGGCTGCGCCGGGGTAATCCCACTCTGCCGTGGCCTCGGCCCGAACCGTGGTGGAATCGTAACCGATAAAGGTGGCGAACGGATGGCGGAGGGCAGATGCGTCGGTGCCCGCAACCCGCGTGCTCGTGGTGACAGTGACCGTGCGGGGCGTCAGGAACGTGGGAGTGAGTGCCGTCGCGGCGCCGTCGTTCGCGTTCGCGTTCGCATAGGTCGCTGCCAGGGCGGCTGCTCCGGCGCAGCCCGGGCCCGCACATTCCTGGGCGATGGCGAGGGCTGCGGCATCCGCCCCGTTCTGTAATTGGGCCCGTTCCGCGTAGAGGGCGCCCACGTCGAGCGCGATGGCCATGAAGCCGAGAATGGGAATCAAAAGCAGAGCCACCACGATCGCGGATGCGCCTTCTTCGCCGCGCAGGCGGCGAATCATCCTCCGCATCGCATGGCTCCCGTTCCGGTAAGCGTGAGGTTGGGACCGAACCAGCCGGTCATGAGGGCCACGTTGTAGGTGATGACGACGGTGGTGGTGGCACCGCGCACACACGACGGGTTCGGGCTGACGGCGATCTGTGACGACGTGATCACCGGCGTGATGGACGGAGCCGCGGCAATGGCCGCGGAGCGGGCCGCCACCGGGTCGTTATCGATCGCCATGGTCCGTGCGCCCTCCCGTGCCGCGTTGGACAGCGAGATCTGCACGTTGTAAAGACGGCCGAACTCCATCAGACCGAAGATCAACAGCAGCAGCAGCGGAAGCACGAGCGCGAACTCGACGGCGGCCGCGCCGCGCTCGTCACGCAGATGCCGGAGACAGGGCATGAGACGGATCCTTCGTTAAGGGGCGTGCGGGGGAACGACATCGGCAGTGACCGAGTGAATGACGGTCGCTGCCGACGCGGTTCAAGACGATCAGACGGCAACCCGGGGGATTCTCCCGGCAACGTTGGTAAACATCGCCGACAGGTTCCCTCCAAGTGTTGTCACGGCGACGATGATGACGACGGCGATCAGTGACACCATCAGGCCGTACTCCACGGCGGTGGCGCCCTCGTCTTCGGAGCGCAGACTGTTGATGAGTGCCTGAACCTGGGTGAAAAGCTTCATGGTGGTATTCCGATCTGTTTGGCGCCGGTAGCTGATGCCCGAGCGATAACGAAAATATATGTTCGCTCCGGAATACAAGCCCAGTCTCCCTTCGGGTGCCCACGATTCAGCGCGGTACAACCCCCGGTTGGTGAGAATTATTCACCTGATGAATGAGGAAAAATCATATAGCCCAACTGAGGAAAACTCTTATGCCGAATGAGGAATACTCAATTCCATCCACCCGCTCTATGACTGGCTTGTGCCGCAAGAAAGATGACAGAATCGGTTCCCACCGGCCACCTCACCAGAGTGTCGGACGGGGTATTTCTACCCGAAAGTCACCCGGCCGGGAGTCTCGACATGGCGAAAGACAAGCTCACCGGCCTGACGTGGGACAGACCCCTCTAGCCCCGAAGACGGGCAAGTAATGACGGTGCTCAAAGCGTGCGTAGACAGAACGTTCCACCCTCTAAAACGTGTGGTTTAACGCGGAACGTCAGTGCGTGTGCGTCGTTGCGAGCAGCCGCGGACCGCTTCCCGGCATGGCTGCGACGGCCCCGGCGACGGGTGGCGTGCCCGCCGATTCGCCCGGCTTGACCACCACGAATTGCCCCATCATGCCCGCGTCCTCATGCGCGAGCATGTGGCAGTGGTACATGTACGGATAATCCGGATCGGTGTCGGGGCCGAACTGCATGATGAGCTCGTAACGGGTGCCCGGTTCGAGGTAGATGGTGTCTTTCCACCCCGACAGTTCCGGGGGCGGCGGTTCGTTTCCCACTCGTAGAATCTGGAACTGCACGGCGTGCACGTGGAAGTTGTGCGGCATGGGCATGGTGTTCTCCACCGTCCAGACCTCCGTCGCGCCGGCCTCGATGGTTTCGTCGATGCGGCCCATGTCCATGAGCTTGTTGTTGATGTTCATACCGTTGAGCACGAACGACCGCTGCCGGCTCGCGTCGCTTTGCACCAGCCGCTCGCTCGGCACGAGCGTATCGGGCACGACGCCGACGGCCTGCAGTGTCGGCGTGGCGCGCAACTGCAGCACATCGAGAGTATCGGCGCCGGCATTCTGCTCACTCACCCCGCTCTCCAACCCCAGGTCAGCTGGTGTGGACTGCAGGTTCACCGTCTCTCCGGGCACCATGCGCACGAGTACCTCGGCGCGCTCCCCCGGTGAAAGCCGGATGCCGGCCATCTCTGCCGGCTCATCGAGCAGCCCGCCGTCGCTCGCGATCAGGTCGAAGGACCGGTCGTCGCTGAGCCCAAAGTCGTACACCCGGGAGCTGGAGGCGTTGAGCAGCCGCAACCGCACCACATCCGTGGTCACGTCCTGGTAAGCACCCACGGTGCCATTCACGAGAATTCGGTCGCCGAGCGGGCCGATGTAGCCGCGCACGTCGGTGGTGATCTGGCCGGAGTCATCAAATCGGCGGTCCTGCACCATCACCGGAATGTCGTCGACCCCATATTCCGAGGGCAGGCCCAGCGCCTGCTCCGCGTCGTCCTGCAGGATAATCATGCCGGCGAGGCCCATTTCCACCTGGTGCTCGGTTTCACCGTTCACGTGCGGGTGGTACCAGAGGGTGGCAGCAGGCTGGTTGATCGTCCACTCCGGCTGCCAGGTCTCCCCCGGTTCGATGGGCTGGTGCGGCCCGCCGTCCATGCGGGCCGGCAGGTGCATGCCGTGCCAGTGCACGGTGGTTGACTCGTCCAGCCGGTTGGTGACGTTCATCTGCACGTGCTCACCGCGCTCGGCCACGATCGTCGGTCCGAGAAATCCCTGGTCATAACCCCAGGTAGTGGTCTTGACACCCTCCGTGAACTCTGTGGACCCCGCTTCGGCCGTGAGGTCGAAGGAGCGGGTTCCGTCAGCGGCGACCATGGAGGGGGCCAGCGGCGGAATCATCAGCTCGTTCGCGAAGTCCACGGTGCCGACGGTGTTCATGACCCCCGCACCCTGATCACCCGCGCAGCCGGCCAATGCCACGGCGATCGCGGTCAGCCCCACCACCGCCACGGTGATGGCAGTCGCCCGCGGGCGGCGTGTGCCACGGATACGAGGTTCAGGGGAGAAAATCACTGTTTCACGGGCGTTCTTGGATTGGTTGAGCGGGAGCTGATGATGCAGTCAGAGTGAGTTGTGGGTGAATCGGCCGGCAATAAGCGTTGCCGCAACCGGCATGTTTCTCAGGTCGGCAACGGATGCCGAGAGGGGATCGATGTCGCAGACCGCCAGATCGGCCACGTCGTCGACCACGATTCGATGCCGGCCGTGCGCCGACGCGGCGAGCGCGGCCTGGCGACTGATGGATTGCTCGGGGTGCCAGGCCTCTCGATCGTTGCGGCTGCGACCGACGGCGGCGGCCATGGTGACCCACGGGTCGAGCGGCGCCACCGGCGCATCGGAGCCGAGGGAAAGTGTGGCCCCGGCGGCGAGCAGGCTGGCCAGCGGGAAGGCACGCTCCGTGCGGCCGGCCCAGAAGTGGTCGGCCACATCACGATCGTCCATGGCGTGTTCGGGCTGCACGCTCGCCACGATTCCGAGTGGGGCAAAGCGAGCGATATCGCTGTCAGTCAGCAGCTGAGCGTGTTCGATGCTGCCCCGGCAGCCGATCGCCTCAAAAGCGTCGAGCGCCAGGCGGTTCGCCTGGTCCCCGATGGCATGCACGGCGGGGGTGAGTCCGGCCTGCGCGGCCGCACGCATCCGCGGTAATAGCTCGTTCTGGGGAACGGTCAGCAGCCCGTGTCCCGAACCGTCCGGGTAGTCGTCGAAGCAGTATGCGGTGCGGGTGTTGAGCGAGCCGTCGGTGATCACCTTGAACGGGCCAACTCTCAGCAACCCGTCGGTGCCCGCCACCACGTCGCCCGTTCGCAGGCCCAGGCCGATCGCCCGCTCGAGGTGCTGACTGTAGATCCCGAAATCAACGCGCAGCGAGCGAGTGCCCGCTGCCATGCGACGCGTCCAGGCGTCAAGATTCCAGGTCATCTCCAGGTCGACGACGCCGACGATTCCGCGAGCGGCAGCAGAGCGTGCCGCCTCGTCCACCCAACTGTCCATCACGGCATCGGAGACCGTTTCCAGCGCGCGAACGACGTCAAAGGCCTCGTCTTCCCGCAGGAGTCCCGTGGGGTGATCGGCGTAACCGTAGCGAACGAGGGCCGCCGAGTTCAGCCAGCAGCTGTGCAGGTCACCGCTGACAAGCACCACCGGCATGGTGGCCGCGACCGCGTCGAGCACGGACCGGCTCGGGGCATCCGGCCAGAGACCGTCACGAAAGCCCGTGCCGACGAAGGTGTGCGGCTCTCCGGCGCGCATGCCGGCCGCAGCGGACTCCGACAGCAGGCGCTCGCCCACCATGACAGCGGCCTCGGCCGCGCTTGCCGCCGAGTTGAGGTTGAGGCGACGCGCCGACTGCGCCCATTGGGTGAAGTGCACGTGATTGTCCCAGAGGCCCGGGATGATCCACCGCTCGCCCAGATGCACGGTTGTCTCGGCACGTTCAGCCGAGTCGATATGGCCGATGTGGGTGATCACGCCGTCGACGACGCGCAGGTCGACGATGTCGTCGCTGCCGGGCAGACGACCCCGCCGAAGGATCAGGCTTGGCACGACGGGCACCAATACAGCTTGCGGGCCGACATTTCTTCGATCACGATGTGGGTTCCGCAGACGCGGCAGGGCAACCCCTCGCGTTTGTACACCCAGTGCCGGTCAGCACGGCGTCTCATGGCCTTGACATAGTCGGTGCGGCCGAGGTCGTCCCTGGTCATCATCTGACCGGTTTCGACTCCGATGTGCAGCAGGTGCGCCCAGTCCTGCCAGAGCGCTCGAACGGCTTCGTCGCTGAGCGCCTTGCCCGGGGTGTGTGGGTTGATACGGGCGCGGAAGAGGATTTCGGCGCGGTACACGTTGCCGATGCCGCTGACAACGGCCTGGTCCATCAGCAGTTTGCCGATCGGGGTGGGCTTGCGCCGGATGACACTGGTGAAGCGCTCCTCGGCCTCGGGCCCGCTGTCGAGTTCGGGGTCCGGTCCGAGGCGGTTCATGGCCACGAGCGTCTGCGCGGGGTCAAGAACCTCGCAGGCCGTCGGGCCGCGCAGGTCGGCGCAGACCGTGTCGGTGAGCAGGCGCACCCGCACCTGTCCCACCGGCTCCGCCGGGAAGGCGTCGAGGTGGTTGATTTCTTTTTCCTGCTCCGACATCCGCACCCGGGTGCGTCGGGGCGCACCGATGCTCTGCAGTGAGTTCTCGCCTTCCGCATCGAGCACCGGCTCGTCGAGCACTGTCCCCCGCTGATTGGTCTGTCCCATCCGACCGTTCGCCGACGCGATCGTGGCGTCCAGCAGCAAATCACCGGAGAAGTCCCAGGCGCCATAGAGCCCGAGGTGGATGCGCAGCCAGAGATCGTGATCGAACTCCAGAAACATCTGCTTGCCGATCGCCCGGGCATCCGTCATCGTGCGTCCATCGAGAATGGCTGCGCCCTCGACGAACCGTCCCTGAGGCGACGAGAGGCTCACCGGATGTCCGAGGAAATTACGTTGGAACTGCCGCGTGATGCGGTGGACGGAATGACCCTCGGGCACGGTTAGCGCACGACACCCTTGCCGGCGATGTTTCCGGTCGTTTCGTATTCCGCGAGCTGACGGATGCGCCGGGAATGGCGTTCCTCATCCGAGAACGGTTCAGCGATGAATACGTCGATGAACTCGGTGGCCTCCTCGATGGTGTGTTCTCGGGCACCGATCGANATGACATTTGCATTGTTGTGCTCCCGGGCGAGACGGGCTGTGCTGAGGTTCCAGACCAGGGCGGCACGTGCACCGGCGACCTTGTTGGCTGCCATCTGCTCGCCATTACCCGAACCACCGAAGACCACACCGAGAGCGTCACGACCCTGCTCCTGATCGTTCACAACGGCCTGAGCCGCATTGATGCAAAAGGCGGGATAGTCATCGAGGGAGTCATAGCTGGTGGGCCCGTGGTCGATGACCTCATGTCCCTGCGACCGCAGGTGTGCGATCAGGTGATGGCTGAGGTCCAGCCCGGCGTGGTCCGTGGCGATGTGGATGCGCATAAGAGCAGTCTATGCAGTCTGTTTCCGCTTATTCGGCGGCGACGGCAGCAACGGGTGTCACGTCGAAGATCGGCTCGCGGGTTCGGCTGCGCTTGAGCTCGAAGAAGCCGTCGAAGCTGGCGGCGGCGACCACGCCGTCCCACAGCGCCAAAGCCTGATCGCCCATGGGAGCCGGGGAGATGACGGGTCCGAAGAATGCGACCCCGTTGATGTCGATCACCGGGGTGCCCACGTCCTGTCCGACGCGATTGATGCCATCGAAGTGGCTTGCGCGCATCTGGGTGTCGAACTCATCGGAGTCGGCATAGGCGGCGAAACTTTCCGGCAGGCCCGCCGCGGCGAGCGCAAGCGGAATCACCTCATCGGGGTTCGTGTTGCCGCCCACGTGGATCTCGGCGCCCAGGGCGTCGTAGANCGCCTTGACCATGGCCTGGCCGTGCAGCTCCTGCGCGGCCTGAGCCAATCGGGTGTACTTGAGTGCGCGCGGCAGGAACTCGCTGTTGTAGTGATCAGGATTGTTCTCATTGAGGACCGCGAGGCTCATCACCCTCCATTCCAGGTCGAGGTCGCGCAACCGGGCCACTTCGTCGACCCACCGGGAGGTCATCCAGGCCCACGGGCAGGAGGGATCGAACCAGAACTTCACAGAAACAGACATGACTGCACTCTAATCGCGCTGTCTGAACGCAAACCGATTCAGGATATTGTCCCCTGCAAGGGGGTATTATTGACCAGTTCAAAAACTGTCCCGTGCAGTATAGCTCTACGTCGCCAGCAAGTGATCTCCCTGGGAGAGCCCCAAATGCCTACAGGCAGCAGTACGCCCGCAAGAAAAATACCCGCCGTCGGTCTCGCCGGAAAGAGCAGGAAGCCGCTTCTCAAGCGTCGCCTGAAGGTTTCTGACGTCAACGTCGTCGACAAGCCGATCATGAAGCGTGCCCTCGGCGGCACCATCGTCGGTAACACCATGGAGTGGTACGACGTGGGAATCTTCGGATATCTCATCACAACGATGGGGCCCGTCTTTCTCCCCGAAGCCGATACATCCGTGCAGACCCTCTTCCTTCTCGGCACTTTCGCAGCAACGTTCTTCGCACGCCCGCTCGGCGGCGTCTTCTTCGGCTGGCTCGGTGACCGCATCGGTCGCCAGAAGGTACTGGCTACCACCCTCATGCTGATGGCCGGCTCTACCTTCGCCGTCGGGCTGCTGCCCGGCTACGCGCAGGTGGGTATCTGGGCAGCCGTTCTGCTCGTGTTCGTGAAGCTCGTGCAGGGTTTCTCCACCGGTGGCGAATACGCCGGTGCAACCACCTTCGTGAGCGAGCACGCCCCCGACAGTCAACGCGGTTACTTCGCCAGTTTCCTCGACATGGGCAGTTACCTCGGTTTCGCCATCGGTGCCGCCCTCGTGTCGGTGCTCCAGGTCATTCTGGGCCCGGACGTGATGCAGGATTGGGGCTGGCGTCTGCCGTTCCTTATCGCGGGTCCCCTCGGCCTGGTCGCCATCTACTTCCGCATGAAGATCGATGAGTCCCCCGCCTTTCAAGCCACCCTCGATGCCCAGGAAGAAGCGAACAAGAACCCGGTCGGCTCCACGGCGGCCACGCCCAAGGGTCCCCTCGCCATCTTCAAGGCGTACTGGCGCAACATTATCGTCGCGATGATCCTCGTCGCTGCGGCGAACACGGTCGGCTATGCGCTCACCTCGTACATGCCCACCTATCTCACCGAGAACAAGGGTTACGACGAACTCCACGGCACGGCATTGACCATCCCGATTCTGGTGATCATGGCCCTGTGTATTCCGCTTGCCGGCCGGTTGTCCGACCGGGTGGGTCGACGCCCCGTGCTCTGGATCGGCGCAATCAGCACCGTTGTACTGGCCTACCCGGCGTTCCTGCTGATCGGAGTCGGTTCGATCTGGTCGACCCTGCTCGGTCTCGCCCTCATCGCCTTCCCGGTGACGTTCTATGTGTCCAACCTGGCGAGCGCCCTTCCCGCCCTGTTCCCGACCGCCAGTCGCTACGGAGCCATGGGCATCTCGTACAACTTCGCGGTGGCCATCTTCGGCGGGACGACACCGTTCATCATCGCGGCGCTCATCGTGTCGACCGGCAACGACATGATGCCGGCCTTCTACCTGATGGGCACGTCGCTGATCGGGGCGATCGCCATCTTCTTCCTGAAGGAATCGGCCAACCGGCCGTTGCCCGGCTCCATGCCGAGCGTGAATACGGACGAGGAAGCCGTCGATCTGGTTCAGCATCAGGACGAGAATCCCCTTCTCGACCACGACGAGATGCCGTACGACGCCACGTACGAGCCGCCCACGTCGTCGATCCCCATTCAGGAAACGTCGAAAGCCTGACCCGTTCCAGACTGTCCTTGTAGAATTATCTGATGATTACTGCGCCCCACACCGTATCCTCCACCCCCGACGGGGTGGAGGATACGGTCGATGACACCTTCGCGAAGGGCTTCGAGGATTTTCCCGGTCTCGACGCGCACGACCTCGAGGTCACCCTGCGCGTGCTGGCGTCGCTGAGCGACGTCGATCCGGAAGACCCCGACTTCGTCACCGTTCGCCAGGCCACCGCCAAGATGTTCAAATCCGTGAAGATGGCCCGCCGCGGCGAGAAGCGGGCCGCAATCAAGGAAGCGGACCGTGAGGTGATCGCGGCAACAGCCACCGGGGCGCCCACCCGCATCGACGACGAGACCCGCGGCGCTCAGCTGTCGATCGGCACCACCGCGCCCTCGGCTGGTGAGCTCCTCGTGCCGCGGGCCTGCTATATCTGCAAGCAGAAGTACACCCTGGTGGACGCGTTCTACCACCAGCTCTGCCCGAGCTGTGCTCTGATGAGCCACGCTAAGCGGGATGCCCGCACGGANCTCACCGGCAAGCGCGCGCTGCTCACCGGCGGCCGCGCCAAGATTGGCATGTACATCGCCCTGCGCCTGCTGCGCGACGGCGCNCACACCACGGTCACCACGCGTTTTCCGCGCGATGCCGTTCGCCGCTTCGCCGCCATGCCCGACTCGAAGGACTGGCTGCACCGNCTGCGCATCGTGGGCATCGACCTGCGTGACCCCGCCCAGGTCATCGCCCTCGCCGACTCGGTGGCGGCCCAGGGCCCGCTCGATATTCTGATCAACAACGCGGC
>JGI24770J26754_10001837_pt1 | contig 14880 bp, 15 predicted proteins | sample LakOneMetagenome_FD_26754 | JGI IMG/M metagenome (IMG submission 26754) | reverse complement strand
ACCGGCGCGCAGCGTGGCCGCGCTGTGGCGCGAGAAGGCGTCGCCGGCGCCGGGCTGGGCATAGACGTGGAAGCGTCCCGCCGCCAGCACGTTNTCNAANGCGTGGCGCAGCACGTCGACGTCGCTNGGGTGGCGGCTGCTCACGGCCACGTGGATGTCGTGCTGGGCCTTGCCCTGGTACTGGCCGCGCAGCAGGGCCTGCGCCAGGTTNAGCGCCAGGGTGCGCAGCAGCGCCGTGTCCTGGGCGGGCGCGGCCTGCGGGGCGTGGAAGTCGATAATCAGGCGCATGGTCATTCGGGAGTCAAGTCGTAGGCGCGGCGCAGCTCGTCGAGGGCTTCGCGCGCCGATTGCGGCAGTTCGCGCAGGGCGGCAGGGACGGCCGGGCCGACGCCGGCGCCCTCGGGCGCGGTGGCCTGCTTGGCGGCGGCCAGGGTCTGGGCGACCAGGGCCTGCAGCCTGGGCGAACGCATCACCAGCGGCAGGATCGCGCGGCGCAGCGACTCGCGCGTGGTCAGCCAGCGCAGGCTGCGGCGCGCGGCGCCCTTGGCCTTGCGGCGCAGGATGGCGGCGGGGCTGTGCTCGCCCTTGCGCGCGATGAAGCGCAGCGGCGCGGTGATGCGCCAGGAGGTACTGTTCAGGGTCGCGACCAGGCGCGTCTCCAGGTCCTTGCCCCAGGCCGCGGATTCGTGCAGCTGGGCGGTGAGGGTCTGGGCCTGCAATTCGGCCTGCTGGGCGTGCAGCTCGCTTTCGCGCAGCTGCTGGCGCAGCTGGGCGCCTTGCGCCTCCAGGCGCTGCACGGCCTGCTCGTGGCGCGCGCGCTGGGCTTCGGCTTGCTGTTCCAGTTCCTGCGCGCGGCGCGCGGCCTGCTGGTGCAGCGAGTCCAGCGCGATGGCCTGGCGCTCCATGGCGGCGGCCTGTTCCCAGCCCTTGCCGGCCTGCTCGCGCAGGTCCTTGATCTGCTGCCAGGCGTTGTCGAGGTGGTGCGGGATGTAGTCGTCGAAGACGTTCGGCTGGATGTCCAGCTGGGCCAGCAGCTCGGCGTGTTCTTCCGCCACGTAGTAGCGGTTCAGGCCATCGAACCAGGCGTAGCGGTAGCCCTGGCTGGTCACCATGTGCTCCCACGCGCCGTGGTTGGTGGCGCGGCTGTTGGGCAGGGTCGCTTCGATCACCAGCACCCAGGGGCGCCAGCGCGTGAAGTCCATCCCGCGCAGCACTTCGCCCTCGAAGCCCTCGACGTCGATCTTCAGGAAGTGGATCTCGCCGTCGACGTGCTCTTCGCAGACCGAGGCCAGGGTGCGCACCGGCACCGTGATCTCGGCNACTTCGTGGCCCTCGGANCGGTGCAGNTCGGCCACCGACGCTTCGGGCGANGCCCAGCCGCGCACGGCCGGCACGTCATACAAGGTCAGNTCGCCGTTCTCGGCGCCGGCGGCGATCGCCAGGTTGACGTCGCGCGGGCGCTGTTCGAGGAAGGCCTGGTGGAAGGAGGGCAGCGGCTCGATGCTGATGCCGCGCCAGCCGGCGTCGTAGAAGGCCTTGGTGACCGAGTGCTCGACCGGATCGTTGGCGCCGACGTCGATGTAGAAGCCGTTCTTGACCTGTCCGAGCGTGCGCCACAGCAGCACGTCTTCATTGTTCTGGGCGTAGGAAATGAGTGTCATGAGCGTTGGATGTCGATGGCCGGGTCGAGCCAGGCCGAGCCCTCGAAGTGCGGACGGCGCATGTTCATCACGGTGAACACCAGCGCCAGGTCGCGCCACTCGTAGTTGTTGACCAGGTGGGTTTCGGTGCTGACGATCGCGGTCGCGACCGAGTAGGTGCCGGGGCCCAGGTTCATCGGGAAGGCGAAGCGGTACACGACCTCTTCGCCGGCCGCCACGTTTTCCAGCGGCAGCCCCTTGAGGTGGGTATTGGTGCCGTACATCGGCTGGCCCAGGCGGTCCTTGATCATGTAGCCGAGCACCATGCGCGGAATCGGGGCATTGGTCCTGACCTTCACTTCGAGGGTCACGGCCGCGCCCACGTCGACCACTTCGACGCGCTGGCCGCTCTCGTCCACCAGGGCGATGTCGCCGACGGTCGCTTCGCCGGTGCCGGAGATGGTCTGCACCTTGCCGTCCGCCGTTTCGTTCAGGCGCACGGTGTCGTTTTCCCGTTCGGCGATCATGGCGTTGTAGTAGTCCATGATCTCTTCCGGCTTGCCTTCGCGCGCCAGGCGCCCGCCGTCGAGCAGGATGGCGCGGTCGCAGACCGACTGGATCGCCTGCTTGTCGTGCGAGACCAGCAACAGGGTGGTGCCTTCCTTGCGGAACTGGCGGATGCGATCAAAAGACTTGTGCTGGAAGTAGGCGTCGCCCACCGACAGGGCCTCGTCGACGATCAGGATGTCCGGACGGCGCGCGGTGGCCACCGAGAAGGCCACGCGCATCTGCATGCCGCTCGAATACACGCGCACCGGCTGGTCCATGTAGTCGCCGATGTCGGCAAACGCTTCGATCTGCGGCATGAGCCCGGTGATCTCGTCCGCCGTCATGCCCAGCAGCTGGCCGGCCATGTAGACGTTCTGGCGGCCCGTGAAGTCGGGGTGGAAGCCCATGCCCAGCTCGAGCAGGGCGGCCACGCGGCCTTCCATCCACACCGAGCCGGTGGTCGGCATGGTGGTGCCGGTGATGAGTTTGAGCAGCGTGCTCTTGCCCGCGCCGTTGATGCCGATGAGGCCCACGGCTTCGCCGGGCGCCACCTGGAAATTGATGTCAGTGAGCACCCACTTGAGCTTGTGGCGCGGCCCGCGCAGGGGCAGCAGCCATTCGCCCAGGCGCGACCAGCGCGTCGGGTACTGCTTGTAGGCCTTGCCCAGGTTCTGTACGACGATGGTGCCCATCAGAGTTCATCCACCATTTCGCCGGAGCGCTTGCGGAACAGGCGCAGGCCCAGGATGCATAGCAGCAGCGCCATCAGCAGCGCCGGGATCAGCGAATTCCAGTCGGGCGCGCGGCCTTCGACGAGGATGGCCTGGTGGGCCCCGATCACGGCGGCCATCGGGTTATAGACCAGCATCGGGCGCACCGCTTCCGGCAGGATGGTGGCCGGGTAGACGATCGGGGTCAGCCAGAACCAGAACTGCATGGCGATCGTCACGAACTGGCCGACGTCGCGGAAGAACACGTTCAGGATGCCGGTCACCATCCCCAGGCCGATGGCCAGCAGGATCTGCAGGGCCAGCACCGGCAGGATGGCGAAGAACACCATGCCCGGGAAGTTGCCGGAAACGACGAGGAAGACGAGGAAGAGGCCGAAGATGATGCCGAAGTTCACCAGCGCATTCGTCACGACGATGATGGGCAGGCAGATGCGCGGGAAGCTGATCTTCTTGATCAGGTTGGCCTGCTCGAGGAACATGTTCTGGCCCCGCGCGACGATCTCGGCGAACAGACCCCAGGTGAGGATGCCGGCGCACAGGTAGATCGAATAGGCGGCGCTCGACGAATGGCCGGGCAGCTTGGCACGCATGACCTCGGAAAAGATCACGGTGTATACAAGGATCATGGCGAGCGGGCTGAGCACCGACCAGACGGCGCCCAGCATCGCATTCACGTATTTCGACTGGAATTCGCGTTTGACGCTGCCCAGCACGAAACCGCGGTAAGCCCACAGGCCTCGCAGCATCAGGGGCGAAATCATGGGGCGGCCCGCTCTGGCAGCGTCCCGCTCGGGTGCGTCAAGGATGTCAACATAAGGAATGGCTGAGCCGGATGAGCCCAAAATTATACTTCATCCAATACGCCGTTCCTTGTTACAGATGTAACTTCTTGTCTTAAGTCAACGAGAAAATGTAATGCGCATGAGAGGGCGCAAGGCGGGGAATTTAATCTCGTAGGGTGGACGGCTCCACTCTGGGCGTGTGGTCACCACGCGGCCGCAGCGCCGTCCGCGCGTTCAAGCAGTGGATGAATGAACGCATGGGCTGCAGTACCCTGGTTTGAACGCGCGGACGGCGTTCAAGCCGCGACGGTGCGCCAATCCGGGTGGAGCCGTCCACCCTACGGTTCAGCTGCCGAGATTGGTGAAGATGCCGACAGCCAGTTCGGCCCAGCAGTAGAGGAAGCCGAGGCCGACGAGGCCGGCGGCGATGAAACGCGATCTGGCGGTGCGCAGCCTGCGCAGGGCCGTGACCAGCACCAGCCCGGCAAAGGCGATCAGCACCCCGGCCGCGACGAAATCGGCCCCGGTCCACACGACTTCGCTGGTGAACTGCATGGCGACCAGCGGAATCGTCAGGATGGCTGCCGTCACGACGGCAACGAGCAGGAGGGATTTGCCCAGGTGCGGTTGCGCGAGGTGCTTGCCGGTCAGCGTGCTCATGAGCGTCTCCGAAAGGGGGAAGAATGGCACTACTGTAGCACGTAGGAGGGTCGCTGATCATGCCATTCGGGCACTAAGTCGTGGTGGCCTTCAAAGGCGCAATCGATTTGCCGTCACTATTAATTATCTTCAAATGTTCTATTCGTCAGCATTGACTTGCGCCAGCCTGGCAGATGGCAGCTCGCAAGACAATCGGGGTTTGCTCCCAACCTATTTTCAACGCAGTCCATGCAAGAGCCTGGCCCGCATCGAGGGTGGGCTGCCAACCCGCTACAAGCACACTCCCCAAATAGTCCTACCAGGAGATTTACCATCATGGCAATCGACGTGTACCTGCAAATCGACGGCATCAAAGGCGAATCGCAAGACGATAAGCACAAGGACTGGATCGAAGTGACTGGTGTCCATTGGGGCATTCACCAAGCGCGCAGTGCTACCGCCTCGACGGGGGGAGGTCACACCGCCGAGCGTGTGGAGATGTCCGACATTTCGTTTGCCAAGCTGGCCGACCTCTCCAGCCCGATACTGGCGCAGACGTGCGCTGCCGGGAAAACGCTACCGAAAGCCCGATTCGAGTTTTTCCGCGCTGACGGCAACGGAGATCGAGTGAAGTATTTCGAGGTCGAACTTGAGAACGTACTTATTGGCATGGTCAAGCCGCACTTGGGCGGAGACGAGTCTTTCCTGAGCGAGACGATTAACCTGAAGTACTCGAAGGTCAAGTGGAAATACACTCAGCAGAAGATCGGAGGTAGTTCGGGTGGCAATACGTCAGGCGGGTGGGACCTGGCAGCCAACAGGATTGCTTGAGGTGACGCATGTCGGTCGATCTCGAGAAGTTCACGAAACAACTGCGCACAAACGCTGCCAAGGGACCGCCCGGAAGAGGGCGATGCGGCGAGTACGTTCGCAAGGCCCTTCAGGCTGGGGGAGCCAAATTCAATGGCAATTATCCTCCGACAGGAAAGGAGTATGGCCCTGCGCTGGAGATGCTGGGTTTTCATCAGATTACGGTCGATAACCCTGACAAGTTCAGCTTCGTCAAAGGAGACGTGATGGTGATGGACCCGTACAAGGGTGGTACTGCGGGGCACGTTGCCGGTTTCGATGGCAAAGACTGGATTTCCGATTTCGTTCAGCGGGATTTTTGGGCTGGGCCAGCATACCGAAAAGAGAGGCCGAACTATGCCGTGTACCGTTACTAGCCGCATCGCTGCGGCAGCCCTGCTTTCCATTAGCACCGTTTCCAGTGCCGCCGAAAGTAATCAGCCGCCAAGGTTCCTGCCGGTGCCGGCCTTGGGTTTGCGCGTGGACTTTGGTAGCTTGAAGTTGGACCCATTACCCGAGGACGTGCGGGCAGCATGCAGCCAGATCGCCGACGATGAGTCGTATACAGGTCAAATGTGGATATTCGGCAGGGCGAAGGATGCAGCGTCGACGTACTACGTCCTGAGTGGGTACTTCAAACGACGGAACCCGGCTCCCGGTCAGCGGCGCTATCAAATACCCGATCATGGAAGTGTGTTCACTCTCCATGCCGGCAAGTGCGGTGGTGACGACGCAAGAGAGACCTTCGATGTACGGGACCAGAACGCCGACAATAATGGCAACGTGCCGATTCCTGTCCTGCGAGAGCTGGCGCGCGACCTTGCAGTACAAACGGTTCGAGCGTTCGGCGGGCCTGACCGCTTACGCGCGGAGATCAAGAAACAGCGAATCGACTTCGATCAACTTTCGCCGGAGTTACAAGAGGCATTCGGGCCGTACTTCGGTAAGTGAAACGCGGGCTTCCGATAGGCCTTCAAGACATTGGTCCGATCAGCCGAGGATATCAGGACCCCTGCACCAGCTTCTGCAGCGCATCGGGCTTGACGATGATCAGGCGGTGCGCGTCCTTCTGCACGATGCCCTGCTGGGTCAGCGCCGTCAGCGCGCGCGTCACGGTCTCGCGGCTGGTGTTGATCATGTTGGCGATGTCCTGGTGGGTCGGCAGGTTCTCGACCACGGCCGGGGCGCCGGGCTCGTTCTGTTTGTTCTTCTGCATCAGCACCAGGTAGGTGTAGATGCGCTTGGCCGTGTTGTTGATGCTCAGCAGTGAACGGAATTCGGAATCGCGCTGGATCTTCTGCGCCAGGTGCTTGAGCATGTGGGTCGCCACCGAGGGCGCGTGCGCGAACAGGTGCATGGCGGTGGCTGCCGGCAGGAAGGCGACCAGCGCGTCCGACATGGCGACCACCGAGGCCGAGCGGGTCGAGTTATTGATGAGCGCAATTTCTCCGAAGAAGTCGCCCGGCGCAAGCATGCGCAGGCCGATGGCGCGGCCGTCTTCGGTCACGTCGATCACCTGCAGCTGGCCCGAGAGCAGGAACATCAGGCCGTCGCCATGGCCGCCTTTCTGCAGCACGATGTCGCGCTTGCTGTACTGGCGGATGCGCAGGTCCTGCTTGACCCGGATGATCTCCTCGTCCGACAGTTCGGCCAGCAGCGGAATCTTGCGCAGGTGGATCTGAACGTGGCGCTCTTCCGGCACAGCGGCGTCGCTGTCGGCGGGAGTCTTGCGAGCGGAGGATTTGGCGGTTGCGGTCATTGACTCTCTGAAAACGGTGACTTCAGAAGAAACTTCCATACAGCTGGGCTGCAAGGGCGGTGAAGGCGATCCCGGCGGCATTGGCGGCCATGTCGCGCCAGCAGAAATGACGGTCCGGCACGAAGGCGCCCTGCAGGCATTCGATCAGCCAGCCGGCAACCAGCAGGCCCAGCAACCAGAGCAGCGCTTCGAAGCGGCCCTCGGCCACGCGCAGCGCGAGCCCGGCCAGTACCGCGAAGCTGGCGAAATGCAGGAATTTGTCGTTCGGCAGGGGCGGCAGCCAGCGATTCGGCACCAGGCAGCCCACGCACACGGCGCTCAATGCCATGCCCAACAACACCAGATCAGCCGACACCTTCGCACTGCCCTTCGAGAAATTCCGACAGCCGTGATTGTATACGGTCGGGCCCGCTTAGGGTGTGGACGCTAGCCCCAAGCAGCCCTGAACACAGGAAAGGTGCTGCGTAGCAGCAACGGAGTGGCGAAGGCTTGCAATCATGCCATGCTCACGCAGTCAACAGACTGATGATCTGGTCGATCGCATACGGTTTGGGAGCGAAACGAAATGGCCGGGTTTGCTTATTCCAGAAATCGGGTCTGGTAAATCCGGAAGTCAGCACGACTTTCACGGCTGGATAAAGAATAACGACCGATTCCGCCAGTTCGAGTCCATCCATGCCGGGCATCATGACGTCCGAGAATATCGCATCCATGTCCGGACGCGATTTCAGGATGTCCAGTGCATCGGCCGCCGAATACGCTGCAGTCGATTCAAATCCAAAATGGCGCAATAATGCTGCGCTTATATCTGCCAGGTCGGGTTCGTCATCGACGACAAGTACCTTGAAACGATTGCCCGGCTTGCCGGGCATATCGTTTCCATCAGCGGAAAGGTGGTCCTTGTTCATATCGTCACGATGCGTGACTCTCTCCCGTGTTCGACACGGCATCGGTGGACCGGAAACTCCGGGCCATGCGCGGAATCGTGCATGTGAAGGTGGTCCCGTCGCCNGGGCTCGACGCGACGTCGATGTGTCCGCCGTGCGCGTGGATGATTTCGCGTGAGATGTAAAGGCCGATTCCGAGGCTGGTGCGTTCGATGTAGTCGGCCTCTTCCACGCTGGCGCTGGCCGCGATACGCACCATGGGATCGAAAATGGCTGCAATCTTGTCCGCGGCGATTGCCTTGCCCCGGTTGTTGACGGCGATCGACACCTCGTCGTCGCCACCCGTTACCCGCACCGTGACAGGAAGCTCGGGGCTGCCATACTGGATCGCGTTGCCGATCAGGTTGGACAGTACCTGGGCAATGCGGCTCTCGTCGAAGACCGCGTCGAGCCTTGGTGGAACGGCAAGTTCGATCAGGCGCTCGGGGTGGTAGGTGCGCGACTCATTGACCACCTCTTCGCACAAGGCGACCAGGCTGCCTTGCTTGACCCGGATCGGAATGCCCGGCCCCAGATGGGTACGGGTGAAGTCGATGAGGTCGTTGATCAGTTTGCTCATGCGCTTGCTGCTGTTGAACATCCGGGTAGCGACCAGGATGTACTTGGGAGGAATATCAGCGGCTTGCATGATGAAACTCGAGCCAGTGACTACCGTGCCGAGCGGATTGCGCAGGTCATGTCCGAGAATGGCAAGGAACATGTTCTGTGATTGCTTGACCATGTACTCGTAGCGTGCGATCGATTCAGCGAGCGCCTGGTCCACCGCTTCGTTGAAGCGGGTCACGTCCACGAGGTCGGTGGCCCGGTGGCCGCTGCTCTGGGCCGTCCAGAGCGTCAGGACGCTCGAGCGCAAGGCCCGGTATTCGGACACGAGCTGGACCACGGTGTAGCCCGAGAGAAGCCGTGCCTCGGCGTGGGTCTCGGCAGCCGTGTCCTCGGGACCGCGCTTCCCGAGGCCTTTCGATTTGATCGCCCGCTCCTGCTCCGTCTGCGAGGTTGCCAGGTCTTTTGCGAACGCTTGCAGCATCTGCTTGGCATGGTCGCGCAATTCGACGTCGTCCATGGTCAGCGCCGGCGGTTCGATCGTCCGTGCAAAATCTTCCCATGCCTGCAAAATCGGTTCTATATTTTCATTGATAAAGCGGCCAAGGCCGTTTTGATTCATTTGTCGAAGCCTTCATATTTCCGAATCGGCGGAAATTCGCCTCGAGCGGGAAACCATATTAACAGGTATCGCGTTTATATATTTATATAGGCCGAAATTGAAAATGCACGCGCAACGAAATGAATGAATGCAGGCCGGAAGGATCGAATTGATGCGAAGTGCGCCACAACCCGAAATACATTTCAATGAAAATCTTCCAGCAACATTGCAAGGCAGGGGACAGGCCCTTGCGCTCTGGCGCCGCCCGCAAGCCCGCATGCGTACGCGCTATCCGACAAGTGAGCGAGAACTGTACTGCTACTATTGCTGAGCGCTCCATCGATACGATCGACCTGACTGCTATCGAGGAGCCCAATGCCATTGCATGTCTTGATTGTCGACAGGAACAAGCCGGTCCGTGACGCGCTGACCCAGATGGTGTCGCAGGCCGGATGTGAGCCNGTAGCGCTGCCCGATGCCNCTGGCGCCCTGGGGGCGCTGACCGCGATCGGGTTCGACGCGCTGGTCNCGGGAGTTTCTCCGGGCGACGACAGCGTCTCCGGCCTGGTGNANGCGGCGCGCAGGCACCAGCCGGACCTGCGGATCATCGTCGGCCGCGCCTACGCGCTTGAAACAGATGCGGCGGGACTGGTCGACGCCTACATGGATAGTCCCGTCACCTTTCACGTGCTGCGGGTTGCCCTGCAACACGGCTTGCAGCGGCGCCGCCCATAGATCGGCGCTGGTGCGACTCAGGCCGCTGCAGCGAAGGAATCGTGCGAAGGGAAGCGGGCGCGCATCCATTCGCGGCCCAGGCCCAGTGCCGCCACGGCGTCGCCGGGCAGGGTGTCGAGGACGGTCGGATCGTCGCTCGGCGTGTCGGCCAGCAGGCTGGCCAGGTGCACGACGCCGGCCAGCTTGCAGAAGGGCGGGTTGACCATCGGATCGGACGAGCGTTCCACCGCACTGACGATACGGGCCGGGAAATTCCAGCGGCGGCACAGTTCTGCCGTGATCTGGCCTTCCGCCAGGCCGAGCAGGCGCTGTTCGCGTTCCCAGCGGGCGCCCGGCAGGTGCGGCAGCTGTTCGATCTCGGCAAACGCGCCTGGGGCCACCTGGTAGATCAGCAGTTCGCCCAGGCGCATGACCATGCCGGCCAGCCAGGCGTCGTTACCGTCGGCGCCTGCGCCGTTGGCCAGCCATTTGGCGTAGCCGGCGCAGGCCATGCTGCTCTTCCAGAATTCATCGGTGTCCAGGCCCGGCAACTGCGGGAAGGAGTCGGCGAAGCAGGCCGCCAACGCGAGCGTGCGGATGTGCGACATGCCGGCCAGCGCGATCGCATCGTCGAGCGAGCTGACGTTGCGGCTGGAACCGAAACGGGCGCTGTTCGCCAGGCGCATCAGCTTGGCGGTCAGCGCCGGATCGCGCGCGATAATGGCGGCAACGCTTTTCGACGAAGCGTCCTCGTCGTCGAGGGTGGCAATGAGGGAGTGCGCGACTTCCGAATGGTCGGCAGGCGGACGTCTTCGAAGAAACTGGCAAGGCTGATCATGGAGCTTTCCGGCACGACGGTCGCCCCGGCGGGGCGGCAACGGTGATTGTCAGTGTAATGCCGGATGGCAACTAAAAACCGGTTTGTCGGTGATTATTCGTGCTTCCGTTGCAAGAAAGTCGCAGTTGTAGGGTGGGCGGTCCCCGCCCACGCGTTCAAATACATGGTGACATCAGGCGGAGCGTCCTTCTCGCACTGCTTGAACGCGTGGGCGGGGGACCGCCCGCCCTACGAAACAGCCTTGGCGGTATCACGCCCCAGCCAGCGGCGCACGGCGCGCAGCGCGGGCCGTTCGACCAGGTGCCAGCTCATCATGGCCAGCGGAATCACCACCGCCAGCGTCACCACGGTCAGGCGCTTCGGCCCCATCGGCGGCAGGGTGTCGCGCAGCATGACGATCACCGGCCAGTGCCAGATATAGATACCGTAGGAATAGTCATGGCGCTGGAGGTGGGAAGCCCAGGCGGGCAGGCGTCCGCTGCCGACGCACAGCGCCAGCGTGACCGCCACCAGGGCGATGCCGAACCAGGTCAGCGGGCTCGGGGTCTGGTCGGCCGAGCGTGTCCAGTTGAGCAGCACCAGCGCCACCGCGCAGGCCACGTGGCGCCAGCCGATGCGCACCTCCGGGGCCAGGGTCTGCAGCACGATGCCGGTCAGGAACAGCGACCACATGCGGGTCTCCCAGACATAGCCGCTGGCGACTTCCGGATACACGTTCGCCGCCAGCAGCAGGAACAGTGCGACCGCGCGCATCCAGCTGCGCAGCGGCAGCGCTGCGGCCAGGCCGATCAGGGCCACCATCACATACATCCGGCCTTCCCAGTACAGGGTCCAGAGCGGGCCGTTCAGGGGCTGGCCGCCCAGCACCCCGGGGATGGCCTGGTGCTCGGGCGGGATGAGGTAGACCAGGCCGTGCAGCACCGTGTTGCCGAAAATGTAGCGCCAGGGCGCGCTCTCGAGCAGGCCGGCCGCACCAAACGTGGAGAAGAAGCCTACCGCCACCACCGTGGTCAGCAGGAGGCAGACGAACAGGCCCGGCACGATGCGCGCCACGCGTCGCGCGGCGAAGCGGCCCAGGTGCGGGTCGCCCATCCAGCTGCGCGCGATGAACATGCCGCTGATCACGAAGAACACGCCCACCGCCACCGCCCCCAGGTCGGTGTTCGGCGTGAGGAAGCGGGTGATGGGGTCGCGCATCGGCTCGGCCACGTTCATCATCCAAGTGTGGTACACCACCACCGCCAGCGCGCACACGAGGCGCACCAGGTTGAAGCCGTTGTCGTGGGTGCCGATCGCCGCTTCCAGCGTGCGGCCTTGGGAAAGATGTGCCATGGAGGAGGTCAAGGGAGCTGCCACTGCCAACTGAGCTGGAGTTGACGGTTGTTATATTGGAAGATCGAGATGTTTTCCTGGTTGCGCACGAGGCGTCCTTCGAGCACCAGCGATTGCTGCTTGTCGATCGCGTAGCTGACGCTGCCGCGCAGCACCTGGGTGGCCTGGTCGCGCACCACGTCGATCAGCGTGGGCGAGTAGGCGCGGCTGCCGTGCCAGGACTGGCGCGAGTAGCCCAGTTCGGTGTTGACCCCGCCGCCCAGGCTGCGGCGCAGGACCAGGTTGGCGAAGCTGCCCCTGCGGTTGCCGCCGGGGCGGTGCGCCAGCGCGTGGTCGTTCTGCCAGCCGAGCGTGGCGCTCGCATAGCTGGGCCCCTTGCGCCAGGACAGGTTGCCGCGCAGCTCCTGCGTGCTCGAGTCGAAATTGGTCAGCGAGGGGAAGCTGTTGTAGGTCACCCCGGCCACCAGATTGAACTGCATCGTCTGCGGCAGGCGCAGCGGCGGCACCACGCGCGCCTGCAGTTGGACCTGGCGCTGGTAGAGGTCGCCCCCGAGCGTGACCAGGCCCAGGGTGGCGGTGGCGCGCAGGCGCCAGCTCTTGATGCGGTAGGGGGCTTCCAGGCCGGCGAACAGCGAGCTGGTGTCGTACTGGTGCAGGCGGTCGTTGTGCCGGATCTGGTATTGGGCGAAGCCGAGCATGCCGTTGGGCGTCACTTCGCGCATGTACTCGCCCGAGACCTGCGTGTACTGGTCGTGGCGCGGCGTGAAGTCGCCGGACAGCTCGTACTCGACCTGGCCGTCCGGCGCATCGACCACGTAGCGGTTGGTGCGCGCGCCCTGGTTGACGTTCTGGTCGATGCCGCGTCCGGCCGTCACCACTGCGCTGCTGAACACGTCCCAGCGCGTGCAGCCTTCCTCGCGCGTCTCGGCGATCAGCTCGAGGATGGCGGGCGAGGGCTTGAAGCGGGTCTCGATGATGGCGAACAGGCGCTCGGCCTCGTCCGAATTGCCGAGCGAGCACTGGGTCAGCGCGAGCTCGAGCCAGGCGCCGGCGTGCTCGGGCGCCTGCTCGATCAGGCGCCGCAGCTCGGCCGCCGCATCAGCGCGCCGGCCCTCGGCGATCGATTGCAGGGCCTGCAGGTAGAGGTCCTGGTCGACCGGGGCGGACGCGTCCTGGGCGCGCACGGCGCCGGCCAGCAGCAGGAGGGAAAGCGTGCACACGGCGCGCAGGGGAGCGAACTTCATTGGCGGGCGCCGAGCAGTGGTAACCGTAGGGTGGGCAAGTTCCTTGCCCACGCGGTGATAGTTGGGATGTGAGCAGCCGCGCGGGCTGCAGCACGGTAGTTTGAACGCGTGGGCGGCAAAGCCGCCCACCCTACGAGAAGCATCATGCGCTGCCTTTCGCATCAAGCGCCATCGAGATCGCTACCCCCGACAAGGGAAAATCCCGCGGCGTGAACAGCGCGGTCGCCTTGCCCTTGCCGCGCAGGCGGCGTTCGCCGAGGGCGATGAAGGCGTGGCGCCGGGCGCGTTCCACGGTGCCGGCGCCGACGATCACGTCGTGCGGGAAGTCGCGCGCGGCCTGCTCCAGGCGCGAGGCCGTGTTGACGCTGTCGCCGACGGCCGTATAGATGCTGCGGAAGGTGGTGCCGAAGTCGCCCGCCACCGCCGGCCCGCTTTCGATGCCGATGCGCGCCCGCAGCGGCGGATAACCCTGCGCCTCGCGCGCGTTCGACAAGGCGTTGACGCGTTCGACGATCGCATGGGCCGCGTCCAGCGCCAGGTCGGCGTGCTGCTCGATCGGCAGCGGGGCGCCCCAGAAGGCGACCAGGCCGTCGCCGGTGTACTTGTCCAGGGTGCCGCGGGTGGCGATCACGGGGCCGGTCAGGCAGTCGAGGAACTCGCGCGTGAGCTGCGCCGATTCTTCCATCGACAGCGCTTCGACTTGCGTGGTGTAGCCCTCCATGTCGGCGATCAGGGTCGTCACGTCGAGCAGGCGCGGCGCCAGCGGGTCTTCCAGGTCGCTGCGCAGCAGCTCCTTCACCACCGATGGCGCGACGTACTGCTGCAGGGTGCCGAGCAGGCGGCGCGAGCGGCGCTGGGCCATCTGCCACTGGTAGGGCACGGCCACCGCCAGCAGGAAGAGATTGCTCGCCAGCGGCGCCGTGGTCGAGAAATATGGGTCGTGCGGCGCGATCAAGTAGGCAGCCCCCAGCCACAGGATGGACAGGCCGGCAAGGCAGGCGACGCTGGCCACCGCCGACAGGCGCGGGAAGGCGTAGCCGGCCAGGCCGGCAGAGAGCAGGGCGAAAGCGCAGGCGATCAGGCGGCCCGGCCAGGGCGCCGGCGTCTTGCCTTCCTGGCGGTCGAGCAGGCTCGACAGGATCTCGGCCTGCACGCCCAAGCCCGGGCGCTTGGCCGCGTGCGGCGTGGTCACGCGGTCGCCCAGGCCGAGCGAGGACGAGCCGACCAGCACCAGGCGGCCTTTCGCGCTATTCAGGTCGATCGCCTCGTTCAGGATGTCGGTGGCGCTGGCGATGGTGAAGGCTTCCCAGTCGCGCGTGAAGGGAATGCGCATGTGGGCGGCGTCCGGCAGTGCGGGCAGGGACGCGCCGCTGCAGCAGTCGAGCAGGGCCAGGCCCAGGGCCGGGTAGTCGCGGCCGTTGAAGCGCGTGACCANNGGAACGTGNCGCAGCACCCCGTCNCGGGACGGCACGAAACCCATATTGCCNACGTGGCGCGCAGCGGCCAGCCCGGCGTGGTTGGCAATATAGCCGTCGGCGAGCCTGGCCTGCGGCTGCAGGCGCGGCAGGGCGCCGGCCGGCACGCCATCGCGCAGCGGCGCCGGGCGCCGTTGTTCGTAGTCGAAATCGAAGACCTGGCCCAGCACCAGCGGGCCATGCGTGGCCAGCGCCGCCAGGCGCATGTCGCCCTCGGGATCGCTGGCCTTGGGGCGC
>JGI24770J26754_10001834_pt1 | contig 14903 bp, 20 predicted proteins | sample LakOneMetagenome_FD_26754 | JGI IMG/M metagenome (IMG submission 26754) | reverse complement strand
CCCGCCAGTCGGACTGGAATTCGAAGGCGTTGAAGTCGCGGCGGCCGGCGATCTGGCCGGAGACCTGGGCCAGCGGGGCGAAAGCGCCGGCCAGTTGGGTCTCGAGGTCCTGTTTGGGCGTGATCCCGACAAAGAGAAAGTCCCCGCACCACGCGGTCTGGAAGCAGCGCAAGGCCACCTTGTCCAGGGCGCCCGGCGGATAGGTCTTGGCCAGCGGCACGCGCACCTGGCCGCCGCGATAGCTCCAGCCGTGATAGGGGCAGATGGCGCGGCCGACGCCGTGGTCCTCGACAAACAGCCGCGCGCCGCGATGCGGGCAGACATTGTCGAAGGCGATGATCTCGCCCTCGTCATTGTGCAGCACCAGGTCTCCCAGCGCCCAGGTCAGGCGCAGCCAGGCGCCCGGCTCGGACAGTTCGCTGCGGTGGGCGACGAGGTGCCAGAAGTCGTTCAGCAGGGGGGTGTCGAGGAGCCTCAAAGCCGCCTCGCCGGCGCCGCGTAGAGGGTCACCCCGTCCTCGCAGCCGCGCACCACGACCGCGCCGGCCCCGACCATGCAGTCCGAGCCGATCACCAGGCGCGGCAGCACCCGCGAGCCGGAACCGAAGAAGCTGCGGTCGCCGACGGTGACGCCGCCGGTCAGGTCGACATAGCCGCTGAGGGTGACGAAGTCGCCGACGGCCACGTCATGGCCCAGGCTGGAATAGGCGTTGAGGGTCAGGAGGTCGCCGGCCTTGCTGTCGGCCGAGACGTCGGTGAACGGCCCGACCACGGCGCCGCGGCCCAGCTTCGCGGACGCCGAGACCCAGGCGCGCGGATGAATAAGCGTGGCGAAGGCCTCGGGGCCGCCCAGGCGGCCGGCCAGGGCCTGCTTGCCCTTCGGATCGCCGACAGCCATCACCAGCTTCTGGTTCGGCGCGAGCGCATAGGCCTTGGTGTCGCCCAGTTGCGGCAGGTCGCGACCGAACGGCGCCATCGGCTGGTCGCCATCGTCCAGATAGCCGACGAAGCGGTCGCCGCCCGTCAGGCCCGGCGTGAACCAGTCGTGGATCTCGCGGGCGAAGGCGCCGCCGCCGACCAGCACATAGTCCGTCATCAGCGGTCTCCTCAGCTCGCCAGATAGCCGCCGTCGACGGCCCACACCGCGCCGGTCACCCAGCGGGCGGCGGGCGACAGCAGGAACACGGCGGCCTGGGCCACGTCGTCCGGCGCGCCGAAGCCCAGCAGGTGCTGGGCGGCATAGGCGTCCATGCCGGCCTCGGACAGGCCCCGGGCCAGGCGGGCGTGCATCTCGGTCTCGACCCCACCGGCGGCGATGGCGTTGACGCGGACTTCCTTGGGGGCCAGCTCGCAGGCCAGCGAGCGGGTCAGGCCCTCGATCGCGGCCTTGGCGGCGGAATAGGCCATCATCCCGGCGCGACCGCGCTGGGCCGAGGCCGAGGACATCAGCACGATCGACGCGCCGGGCTTCATGACATTGGCCTTGCCGGCCGCACGGCCCAGGCCCAGGGCGCCGTACAACGCAGCCCCGAACACGCCGTCGATCTGCTTGGACTTGGTCAGGCGGGCCGGCAGGATCAGCTCGCTGCCCGCCGAGTGGAACATGCCGTCCAGGCCGCCGGCCTCGGTGGCGACGGCGCTGATGCGATCGGCGACCGCGTCGGCTTCGTTGAGTTCGGCGGCGAAGGCGGTATGGCCCTCGCCCGCGAGCGCTTCGATCGTGGCGGCCAGGCGCGCCTCGTCGCGGCCGGTGGCGATCACCCGGCCGCCGCAGTGGGCGATCAGGGCGGCGGTCGCGCGGCCCAGGCCCGAGGAGGCGCCGGTGACCAGGATGGTCCGGTCCTTCAGCGCGTCAGTTGAAAACGTCATGCCGAGATCACTTCGGCGCAGGCCAGCGGCCCGAACTCGGCCAGCACCGCGCCCCACGACAGGCCGACGCCGAAGCCGACCAGCATCAGCTTGGCCGAGCCGGTGGTCAGGCGCTGGGCCATGTCGTCGGCCAGCAGCAGCGGGATGGTCGCCGAGCTGGTGTTGCCATAGCGGTCGATATTGATCGGCAGGCGGTCGGTGTCGGTCGCGCCGATCTTCTTGCCGATGTGGCGCAGCATGAAGCGGTTGGCCTGGTGCAGCAGGTAGGCGTCGACGGCCTCGCCGGCCTCGCCCGCATCGGCCAGGGTGGCGGCCACCAGCTTGGGCACTTCGCGCAGGGTGAAGGTGAAGACCTCGCCGCCGTCCATGTGCAGGCGGGTCGGATCCAGGGTGAAGGCGCGGTCGGGATCGACGGGGCGGAAGCCGCCCTGCGGCACCATCAGTGCGCCCGCGCCGCCGCCGTCCGTGCCCATGCGGAAGCGCATGGCCGGGGCGACCGGGTCGTGTTCCAGGGCCGAGGCCGAACCGGCGTCGCCGAACAGCACAGCCGTGCCGCGATCGCTGGGATCGACCAGACGGCTGCTGGTCTCGCCGGCCAGCAGCAGCACGCGCTGGCAGCCGCTCTGGATCAGGCTCGACGCCAGCCACAGGCCGTAGACATAGCCCGAGCAGCCCAGATTGACGTCGAAGGCCTGGCAGTCAGTGGCCAGCTTCAGCCGGCCGTGCAGCAGGCAGGCGCTGGCGGGCAGCGGATGGTCCGGGGTCTGGGTGACGAAGATCAGGGCGTCGACGCTATCGGCGTCCCACTGCAGCTTTTCCAGCAACCGCTCGGCGGCCGCGGCGCAGAGGTCGGCGCTGGTCTGGTCCGGGGCGGCCCAGTGGCGGGTCTCGACCCCGACCATCTTGACCACGTCGGCGACGGCCTGGTCGCCCAGGGTCTCGGCGATCACCGCGTTGGGCACCGGCTCGCCAGGCACGGCGCAGACCACGCCGCGCAGGGCGACGCCGGACAGGGCGTAGCCGCCCCGACGGCGGCCTTCAGCGGGCGAGACGGGCGCCGTGGTCGTCATGATCAGGCGGCCTTGGCCTGCGGGATCAGGGCGGCGATGTCGCTGACCGTCACGCACTCGGCCAGGGCCGCGCCGTCCAGCAGCTCGCCGCAGATCTCGTCGACCAAGGCGATGGTCGAGACGATGGCCAGCGAGTCCCAGTTGTGGTTGGCCAGGACGGTGTCGGCGGTGACTTCGGCGGTGTCGATCTCGAAGATCTCGGCCAGGCCGGCATAGAGGTTCTGCATGGGAGTGCTCCTAGAGAAGGGCCTGGGCGGCGGCCCAGGAATAGCCGACGCCGAAGCCGACCAGCAGGACGCGGCGCGCACGCCCGTCCGTGACCAGCGGCTCCAGCGCCATGGGAATGGTGGAGGAAACGGTGTTGCCCACGTCGCGCAGGGCGACCACGAACTTGTCCTCGGGCACCGCCAGCTTGCGGCGCAGGCGGTCGAGGATGAAGGCGCTGGCCTGGTGCAGCACCACGGCGTCGTAGTCGTCCAGCTTGGCGCTCGCGCGGGCCAGCAGCTCGTCGATCGCCGCCGGGACCGCGCCCAGGGTGAAGGTCATGATCGCCGCGCCGTTCATGTAGAGATGATCGGCCGCGCGCAGGTTGCCCGAGGCGTCCTCGGTGACGACGGCGGTCTCTTCGGTGCGCGGCTGGCGAAAGCCGCCGGCCGGCACGATCAGGTTCTCGGCCCCCGCCCCGTCGGTGCCGAACACGAACGGGCCGAGCGCCGGCGCGTCAGTCTCGACCGCCTCGATCAGGGTCGCGGCCGCGCCGTCGCCGAACAGGCTGCGCACGCCGCGGTCCATCGGGTGGATCAGCTTGGAATAGGTGTCGGCGGTCAGCAGCAGCACGCGCCGCGCCTGGCCGCTGGCGATCAGCGCCTGGGCCATCGACAGGCCGTAGACGAAGCCCGAGCAGCCGAGATTGAAATCGAGCGCCCCAATGTCGGTGCGCAGGCCCAGCCGCTGCTGCAGGATGCAGGCCGAGGTCGGCAGGATGTGATCCGGCGCCTGGGTGCAGAACAGCAGGTAGTCGATGTCGCTGGGCACGACGCGGCCTTGCGCGAACAGCGCTTTGGCGGCGGCCTCGGCCAGGTCCACCGCCGTCTCGCCGGGCGCGGCGATGCGGCGGGTCTGGATGCCGGTCTTGCCGAGGATCTTGTCGGCCGGCCAGCTGGGATACAGCACGGCGAGGTCGTCGTTGCTCAGCACCTGCTCGGGCAGGTGGCTCGCGATCGCGACGATTTTACCGCTCGTGCCCACGGGACGCAGACGCTCCTCAACCGACGGCTGAAGCGTAGATTTCAAGTTCTAAAGACCGGTTAACCATAATGCCGCGCTGATGCGGCGCGGCGTCGCAGCGCGGGCTAGGCGAGCGCTTCGGTGAGCGCCACGGCGACGCGGTTGACCTGCTCGACGTCCATGTCGGCGAAATAGGGCAGGCCCAGGGTCGAGGCGGCGAGGCGCTCGGTGACCGGCAAGGCGTCGGCCGGACAGTGGGCGAAGGCCGGCGCGCGGTGGCAGCCCAGGCCCCACCAGCGGCGGGTGTCGACGCCTTGCGCCTTGAGGGCCGCCTCGACGGCGCCGGTCGCGCCCTCCGGCAGTTCGACGACGCAGGTGCTGGACGTCCAGTCCAGGCCCCAGCCGGGCTGGAAGCGGACGGCGGGCGTGTGCAGCAACGACACGCGCAGGCGCTGGGCGGTGATGATGTAGGCCGTGCGGGTCGACGGCCACTGGTCCAGGGCGGTCAGGCCGATGGCGCAGGTATATTCGCTGAGCTTAGCGTTGTTGGCCGCAAACCGCGCCTCGCGGTCGCCCATGAAGCCGAAGCTGGTCAGGCCGCGGAAGCGGTCGATGAAGGCGGCGTCCTCGGAGGCGATGAACCCGCCCTCGCCCACGCCGAGCGACTTGGTGGCGTGCAGGCTGACCATGGTCGGCACCGGCGCGGCGGTGACGCTGTCGAACGAGGCGGCCGCGTCGATGACCACCGGCAGGCCGGTGTCTTCATGCAGCTTGGCCCAAGGCGCAGGATCCAGCGGCTGGCCGAAGGCGGCAACCGGGATCACGGCCGAGACCGGCCCCGGCGCGTGGGCCAGGCGTTCGCGGACATGGTCGGCGTCCAACACGCCGGTGACGGGATCGACGTCGACGAACCAGGGGACGAGACCCGCCTGGATCGCCGCATGAGCCGTGGCCACGAAGGTCCAGGCCGGCATGACGCACAGGCCGCCCGGCTTGGCGTCCAGCGCCAGCAGCGCGAGCGTCAGGGCCTGGGTGCCGTTCGCGGCCGTGCAGGCCAGGGTCGGCTTGGTGAAGCGCGCCGCCAGCCGAGCTTCCAGCTCGACCAGCATCGGCCCGAAATTGGAATACCAGCGCTTGGCGTCGATCCGCTGCAGATAGGGCAGGATCGCCTCGGCCGACGGCATGAACGGTCGCGCCACCGGAACCGGAGTGTCCAGGGGCAGCGGGAGGTCGGCCGAGAGAAGCGCGGGGGCTGGCACGGAAAGCAAATCGCTCAAGGTTGCGCGAAGAGTTCGAGTAAGCGCCATGATGGTTAACTGAGGATTGCGGAGGGTTGCGCCCGGGTGCGACCGACTGACGCCGGCCTCCCGCCAGACTGCTGCCACTCCCCGTCAGCAGGCCCTCTAGCCGCGGGCCTCGCGCGCACCTAACTTGGGGCCATGCCTTCTCGCGACAATTCCGGCGTTTCCGACGTCTCGACGCCCTTCATCATGGACACCGTCCAGGACGTCGCCGACACGACCATGCCCATGCTCTGGACCCCGCACCGCCCCGAGCGGCCGGAGAAGTCCGAGGGCGGCAAGAAGTTCAAGCTGGTTTCCGAATACAAGCCGGCCGGCGACCAGCCGACCGCCATCGCCGACCTGGTCGAAGGCATCAACAACCGCGACCAGGACCAGGTGCTGCTGGGGGTCACGGGCTCCGGCAAGACCTTCACCATGGCCCAGGTCATCGCCGCCACCCAGCGCCCGGCGCTGATCCTGGCCCCGAACAAGACGCTGGCCGCCCAGCTCTACAGCGAGATGAAGTCGTTCTTCCCGGAGAACGCGGTCGAGTACTTCGTCAGCTACTACGACTACTACCAGCCAGAAGCCTACGTCCCGCGCACCGACACCTTCATCGAGAAGGACAGCTCGATCAACGAGCAGATCGACCGCATGCGCCACTCGGCCACCCGGGCGATCCTGGAGCGCGACGACGTCATCGTCGTGGCCTCGGTGTCGTGCATCTACGGCATCGGCTCGGTCGAGACCTACACCGCCATGACCTTCACCTTGACGGTCGGCGACAAGGTCAATGAGAAGCAGCTGATCGCCGACCTGGTGGCCCAGCAGTACAAGCGCAACGACCAGGCGTTCGAGCGCGGCACGTTCCGCCGCCGCGGCGACACCATCGAGATCTTCCCCGCCCACTACGAGGACCGCGCCTGGCGCGTGACCATGTTCGGCGACGAGGTCGAGGCGATCGCCGAGTTTGACACCTTGACCGGCAAGCGCACCGCCGAGCTGGAGACCATCAAGGTCTACGCCAACAGCCACCACGTCACGCCGCGCCCGACCCTGCGCCAGGCGATCATCGCCATCCGCGCCGAGCTGAAGGAGCGGCTGGAGTGGCTGGTGGCCAACGGCAAGCTGCTGGAAGCCCAGCGCCTGGAGCAGCGTACGACCTTCGACTTGGAGATGATCGAGACCACCGGCTCGTGCGCCGGCATCGAGAACTACAGCCGCTATCTCTCCGGCCGCCAGCCGGGCGAGCCGCCGCCGACCTTCTTCGAATACATCCCCGACAACGCCTTGCTGTTCACCGACGAGAGCCACCAAACGGTTCCGCAGATCGGCGCCATGTACAAGGGCGACCGCAACCGCAAATGGACGCTGGCGGAGTACGGCTTCCGCCTGCCCTCGGCCCTGGATAACCGCCCCCTCAAGTTCGAGGAGTGGGACGCCATGCGGCCCCAGTCGGTGCACGTCTCGGCCACGCCCGCCTCGTGGGAACTGGAGCGCGCCGGCGGCGTCTTCGCCGAGCAGGTCATCCGTCCCACCGGCCTGATCGACCCGCCGGTCGAGGTGCGCCCGGTCGCCAAGGACGGGGCGTCACAGGTCGACGACGTGGTCGACGAGATCCGCCAGACCATCAAGAAGGGCTACCGCACCCTGGTCACCGTGCTGACCAAGAAGATGGCCGAGGACCTGTCGGAGTACCTGAACGAGCAGGGCATCAAGGTCCGCTACATGCACTCCGACATCGATACGCTGGAGCGCATCGAGATCATCCGTGAACTGCGGATGGGCAATATCGACGTGCTGGTCGGCATCAACCTGCTGCGCGAAGGCCTGGACATCCCCGAGTGCGGCTTCGTGGCCATTCTCGACGCCGACAAGGAAGGCTTCCTGCGCTCGGAGACCTCGCTGATCCAGACCATCGGCCGCGCGGCGCGGAACGTCGACGGCAAGGTCATCCTCTATGCCGACCGGATCACCGGCAGCATGGAGCGGGCCATGGCCGAGACCCAGCGCCGCCGCGAGAAGCAGCACGCCTATAACCTCGAGCACGGCATCACGCCCGAGAGCGTCAAGCGCGACATCAAGGACATCCTCAACAGCCCCTACGAGCGCGGCGACCGCGTGCTGGTGCCGATGGGCATGTCCGAAACCGACGACCGTCCGTTCAGCGGCGACAACTTCAAGGCCGCGCTCAAGGACCTGGAAGCCAAGATGCGCGAGGCCGCCGCGAACCTGGAGTTCGAGACCGCCGCCCGCCTGCGCGACGAGATCAAGCGCATGAAGCTGATGGACCTGGAGTTCGCGAACGAGGTCCTCGCGGCGACCGGCGACGAGGTCGACAGGTCGGCGCCGAAGCGCCTGCGGGCGGAGATCCGCCAGGAGAAGGCCGAGGAGTTCCGCAAGAAGCGGCGGTAAGCGCCGCACGAGCCCCCACCCGACCTCGCTCCGCGAGGTCTGTCCGCCCCCAAACGGGGCGGAGAATACCTCTCCTCCCCCTCTTGGGGGAGGGGGACCGCCGAACGGCGGTGGAGGGGCCCAGCGCAAGCATATCTCAACCCAAGATCGTCATCTTCCGTCGCCATGTACGACGACCGCGACGACATCTTCGACCAGGCCAGCGGCATCCTGCTGACCGGCATGCTGATCCTCGGCGGCTTGGCCGTGCTCTATCTCTTCTGGCGCGACGGCAACCTGCGGGTCATGGGCATGCTGGCCGCCCGGCCCGACCACCTGATCCACTGGCGCGACGAGCCCGGCCTGACCGGTTGGGTCTGGCTGGCCCCGTTCCTGCCGCTGGCGGTGCTGCCCGGCGCCTGGGGCGTGACCTGGAATCAGATCGTCCCCAAGCTGCCGCTGAACCAGCGCCTGGCCCTGACCTTCTCGCTCTGCGGCCTGATCGGCCTGGCCGCCCTGGTCGAGCACCTGGCCTACGGCCACCGCATCGCCCTCGCCACCGAGACCGGCCCCGAGTGGATCCAGGACGGCGTGACGGTCGACCGCCTCGCCTGGAGCCAGGCCACGCGGGTGATGACCAGTTGCGTCACCGAGGCGCGCTACGATCGCTATGGCGACGTCCACTACACCCACCACCTGAACTACGATGTCGCCTTCCCGGACAAGCGCGTGGCGCGGCTGTCGCCGGGCGGGGACACCACGCTGGACTGGGTGTGGGCGATCGCCCCGATCGACGCGGCGCTACGGACGGCCGGCGTGTCGCGGTTCGAGACGCACGACGTCGCGTGCGTGGCGGCCCGGGCCCAGCGTCTGAACGAGGAGGATTATGGGCGGTTTCAGGGGGTGATGGGGCGGTAGCCTAGCCGTCGCCCGAAGCGGCCAGGGCCGCGGCCCCGGCCGGGGTGATGACCCAGCCGCCGCCGGTCCGCTCGGCCAGGCCCTGGTCGGTCAACGCCCGGGCGTCGCCGATATTGATCCAGTCGACATCCTCGCCCGACTTCTTGCGAGCCAGGTTCTTCAAGGCGGTCAGCTGGCCGGGCGTCAGCGCCATGGCTACCGCCCCGCCAGCGGATCGGGCGCGCGGCCGGCATGTCGGCCGGTGAGGCGCTCCAACTCCTGCTGCATGCGCAGGACCTGGCCGCTGAGGCTGGTGACGTCGCCCTGCAGCTGGGCGTTCCGGGTCTTGAGATAGGCGTTCTCGCGCCGCATCGCCTGGGCGTCTTCGTCGGTCATGGGCGCGCACTCCGGTTGGGGGTCACAGGCGTCATGCGGATGACCGCGCGCAGCAGAGCCGCGCGATCGGGACTGAGGCCGGGCGCCAGAAGCTCCCTTTGCGCGCCTTCCCGGATCTCACCCTTGTGGCGATTGCCCAGGAAGAAGGCCTCGGCCTGGACCTCCCGTTGCGAAACCCGGCGCGCGCTGAGGCCGGCCAGCAAGGCGCTCCACGGGCTCATCGAGGCGCCGGGGGAGCCGCCCGAGGCGCGGGCGTGCGGATGGGATGGTTCGAGGGGGCGGACATGGCGTCCTTTCGCGCCGACGAGTCCGCATGGCGCGGGATGATCCGTGGCGTGGACAGGATAGCGCGGGTCGCGGGCGATAGCTCCCCACATCGTAATCATTTCACCGTCGCGCGGCGGTCCGTGCTAAGGTTTCCCCGAGGCGCGCAGTCACGCCATCCGGACCGGTCCCCCTGGCGGACGGTCCCAAGGCCCCGAAGCCGGGGCGCCCATACATCCCAAAAATCACGGTCGACCGCAGCGGGTCGGGCTTGGCCCGAGCGCCGCGTCCAAGGTCGCCGTGCGCATCATCCCCGAAAGGAATGCTCCCTTGTCCAAAGGCAATCGCGAAGTCCGTAAACCCAAGGCCATCAAGCCCAAGGTGATCGCCGCCGCGCCCTCGACGCTCTCGCAGACCCTGGCCCTGCGCAAGAAGTAGCGACCGGCCCAAGCAGACCGAGCGCCGCGGACCGGCGCGCTCGACCAGAGGCCACGCCATGAAGACCTATACCGGAACTCGCCCGTCCGCGCCCAAGGGCCTGAACGATCCCCGCTCGACCGGCAGCCAGCCGCCCAGGCCTCGACCGATCGATCCCAGCGCCCTGCGAGGGACCAAGCCTTGAGCCAAGCCCCGCACCGCGCGCCGCCGACCATCGCCTACCTGATCCTGGTCCATCGCTTTCCCGAACAGTTCAAGCGGCTGTTCAAGGCGATCCACGATCCGGCCAACCACTACCTGATCCATGTCGACAAGAACGCCGGCCCGGCGCTGGAGCGCGACTTGCGCGGGTTCCTCGCCGCCTATCCCAACGCCGCCGTCCTGGAGAGCAAGCGCGCCCTGTGGGGCGGCTACAGCCTGGTCGACGCCGAGCTGCGGGGCATGACCAAGCTACTCGAGATGGACGCCCGCTGGGACTACTTCATCAATCTGAGCGGCCAGGATTTCCCCCTGGCGACGCAAGAGCGGATCCGGGCTTTCCTCGACGCCAACCGAGGCCGAGAGTTCATCCGGGTGCTCGACCAGGCCGTCATCCGCCCCGAGACCATGGGCCGGGTGCTGCAGCACGTGGTCGAACAGGGCGGCCGCATCGTCGACAGCCTGGTCACCCGCCTCTTCCTGAAGGACGCCACGCCCTATATCGGCAACCAGTGGAAGATCGTCAGCCGGGCGTTCTGCCAGTTCGTCTGCCACGACCCGTCGGTCGATCGCTACAAGGCCTTCTACCGCAACACCTTCATCGCCGATGAGGGCTTCTTCCAGACCGTGATGATGAACACCGCCGCACACGGCGAGATCGTCAACGACGACAAGCGGATGATCGACTGGGTGCCCGACGGCGACATCAAGCTGCGCCCCCGCACCTTCACGGCCGCCGACGCCGGCATGCTGACCTCGAGCCAGGACCTCTTCGCACGCAAGTTCGACGCCGAGGTCGATGCGGACATCCTCGATATCCTGGAAGCGCATCTGCGGACCCAGGTCGTGGCCAACGAGCGCGCGCCGGCGATGCGTCCCAAGTCCCTACCGGTGCTGGTGGCCTAGCCCAGGGCGGCGCCCCTTCCCCTTCCGGGCCGGCGCCGCCTTTTCCTCTGCTCCCCTTAGAACTGGAACCGCTGTGATCAGTCGAAGCCTTGTTATTGCGCTGTGCGCGATGGCCTATGTCGGCGCCGTCGGCGTCTCCGTCGCCGATCTGCTGCGCGATCCGCCCCTGAAGGCCTACGCCATCGCTCCCGGCGACGACTGGACCCGATGCGTCGAGGTTCGCGCCACCAGCGAGCGTCTCGCCCGCAAGGCGGCGGTGAAACAGGCGTCACCGGTCCTGAGCGGCGGGGCCTGCACCGTCCTTCCCGCCATCAGGGCGGTGGATTCGCAGCTGTTGATGGCGCGCGGCTTCAACACGCTGCTCGTCGTCTCGGCGATCCTGGCGGCGCTGTGGGGCGCCACGTTCGTCGCCCGGGCCTGGCGCCGCGACCTCAGCGCCGCTTAAGCCTTGCCGCCTCCGCGCCGCCCGTGCAGCCTCTCCGGCAACGAGAATAACACGGGAGGCGCGTTCCATGACCCACGGGCCCATCTGCCTGGACCTCATCGAGCGCGGCGCGCGCCAGCACGCCGACCGGATCGCCGTCGTGGTGGGCGAGCGGCAGCTGACCTTCGCCGACGTCGACGGCCTGGCCAACCGGCTGGCGCGGGCGCTGCACGCCTCCGGGGCTCTGCCGCGCGCCAGGGTGGCGCTGCTGGTCAATAACGGCGTCCACAGCGTGCCTCTGGACTTCGCCTGCGTGAAGGCCGGGGTGAACCGCGTCCCGCTCAACGCCCGCCTGTCGGCCGGCGAGCACGCGCGGATGCTGGACGAGGCGCGATGCGGGGTGCTGGTGTTCGGACCGGACCTGACCGAGCGCGCCGCCGAGCTGAAGGCCCTGCGGCCGGACCTCACCTGCCTAAACCTCGAAACCGACCTCCTGGCCCTGGCCGAGACGCAGGACCCCACCGCGCCGCCCAGCGACGCGCGGCCCAACGACGTGATCATCACCCTCTACACCTCCGGCACCACCGGCGTGCTGAAGGCGGCGCAGCACACGCAGGCCTCGTACGCGGCGATCTGCCGGAACGTGCTCATGAACCTGTTCCCGGCTGGGCCGGACGACGCCATGCTGCATGCGGCCTCGCTGATCCACGCCAGCGGGACGTTCGTCCTGCCGCTGTGGCTGCGCGGCGGACGCAGCGTGGTGCTGCCGGGCTTCGCGCCCGACAGCTTCCTGGACGCCATCGCCCGCCATCGGGTCACGGCGATCAACCTTGTGCCGACCATGCTGCAGATGCTGCTGGAGCACCCTGCCCTGGAAACGGCCGACGTCTCGTCGCTGCAGCGGATCGTCTACGGCGCCTCGCCGATGCCGCGCGCGGTGATCCAGCGGGCCATCGCCCGGTTCGGCCAGGACAGGTTCTGGCAGTATTTCGGCCAGACCGAGGTCCCGCTCTGCATCGCGGTGCTGCGGCCCGAGGACCATCATGGCGAGCAGCNAGCAGCGGGGGGCCTGCGGACGGCCGGCGGCGGACGTCGAGATCCGGCTGGTCGACGAGACGGGCCGCGACGTCGAACCGGGCCAGGCCGGCGAGATCCTGGTGCGCTCGCCCACCGCCGCCGCCGGCTATTTCGACGCGCCGGAACTGTCGGCCCAGACCTTCGACGCCGACGGCTGGGTTCATACCCGCGACGTCGGGGTCTTCGACGCGGGCGGCTTGCTGCACCTGCGCGACCGCACGTCCGACATGATCATCTCGGGCGGCTACAACATCTATCCGCGCGAGGTCGAGGACGCCCTGACCGGCCACCCCGCCGTGCTGGAAGCCGCTGTCGTCGGCCTGCCCGACGACAAGTGGGTCGAGGCGGTGACGGCGGTCGTGGTCCTTCGCCCCGGCCAGACGGCGGATCAGGTCGAGCTGATCGCCCACGTCGCCGACCAGATCGCTTCGTACAAGAAGCCGCACCGCGTGGTCTTCGCCCAGGCGATCCCCAAGACCGCCGTCGGCAAGCTGGACCGCAAGACGCTGAAGGCGGGACTGCTGGCGGACGGCTAGCCCACCATCCCCGCCAGCCGGCTGCGGATCAGCGCCTCGGCCTCGGCGACGATGCGGTCGACGAGGTCCTTCACGGTCGGCACGTCGTGGATCAGGCCCTGGACCATGCCGGCGCTCCAGATGCCGCCGTCGGTGTCGCCGTTGGCCAGGGCGTCGCGGCCGCGCGTGCCGGCCACCAGGTGGGCGACGTCCTCGAACTTGGCGCCGCCGGCTCGCTCGATCTGCACCACTTCCTGGCTGACGGCGTTGCGCATCACCCGGGCGGTGTTGTGCAGGGTGCGGAAGATCAGGTCGGTCTGGCGCTCGTCGTTGGCGACCATCTGCTCCTTGAAGGCCATCGGGATCGGAGCCTCCTGGGTGACGCAGAAGCGCGTGCCCATGTTGACGCCGTCGGCGCCCAGGGCCAGGGCCGCCACCAGCCCCCGCGCGTCGGCGATGCCGCCCGAGGCCAGCATGGGGATCTTCACCTTGTCGGCGGCGGCGGCGATCAGGATCAGGCCGGGGATGTCGTCCTCGCCCGGGTGGCCGGCGCACTCGAAGCCGTCAATCGAGATGGCGTCGACGCCCATCCGCTCGGCGCTCAGCGCGTGGCGGACGGCGGTGCACTTGTGGATCACCTTGACCCCGTGGGCCTTGAGGTCGTCAACATGCTCCTGCGGCTTGTAGCCGGCGGTCTCGACGATCTTGATCCCGCTCTCGATGATCGCGGCGCGATACTCAGCATAGGGCGGCGGGGTCATGGCCGGCAGGATGGTCAGGTTCACGCCGAACGGCTTGTCGGTCATCTCCCGCGTGCGAGCGATCTCCTTGCTGAGCGCTTCCGGCGTCGGCTGGGTCAGGGCGGTGAGGAAGCCCAGGGCTCCTGCGTTGGCGACGGCGGAGACGAGCTCGGCCTTGCCCACCCACTGCATGCCGCCCTGGGCGATCGGGTGCTCGACGCCGAACAGCTCGGTGAAACGGGTCTTGATGGCCATGCGCGCCGCTCCCTACGGTTTTGCAGGACTATGCGGCGGCGCCCCTTAGGTCAGGCAAGCCCCGATGCGCCGAACGAGCGGCGCATCGGGGGCGCCAGATCAGCCGAGGATCTTGGCCTTCTTCGCCGCGAACTCGTCGTCGCTCAGGACGCCCTTGTCGCGAAGTTCGGCCAGCTTGGCCAGTTCGTCCGCCTCGCTGACGGCGTTGATCACCGTCGGCTTGCGCACACGCCTCTGCGGGTGATGGTCACCTCGCGGCCGTTGAAGGTCATCCGGCCGCCGGCGCCGGTCGCGGCGATGACGCCCGACGCCTCGGCCGTGGCGTCAGCTTCCTGTTCCTTCTTGGTCGAACGCCCGTTGAAGGCCCAGATCAGCGAGAACACCCAGCCGAGCAGCGTCCAGCCCAGAAACAGGTTGAAGAGCGTGACGCCGACCTTGGACTTGTGGTCCCGTGCGAAGGCCAGAATGGCCGGAATGAAATAGACGGCCAGGCCGATGATGAAGCCAATGGTCGACGCCATGGACAGATCCCCCCTTACGTTCAGAGCGGGCGGACTACCGCCCTACTGCCGGGAGGGGGACGCAGCCTCAGATCGGCTTGTGGAAGTCTTCCAGCATGTCGGCGCGGCGGGCGGTGTGGTCCAGACGGCAGCTGGCGGCCTCGACCTGGGCGATCGTGCCCCAGTCGGCGTCGAGATGGGCGGCGCAGTCCGCGTCCCGGAAGGCGATCCAGGCGCGCTGGGCCTTCTGCAGGGCCGTCTTCTGACGCGGCAGGGTCATGCGCTTCATGGCGTCCTGATAGGCGCGGTTGAGGCGCGTTTCCTGGGCCTTCAGCTCGGTCCCGATGCATCCGACCATGCCCGCCGTGCTCTGGCCCGAAGGCGCGGCCAGGCAGCGGTCGTAGGACGCGCTGTACTTCGGCTCGGCCGCCTGGGCGGCCGGAGCCACGGC
>JGI24770J26754_10001830_pt1 | contig 14909 bp, 13 predicted proteins | sample LakOneMetagenome_FD_26754 | JGI IMG/M metagenome (IMG submission 26754) | reverse complement strand
AAGTTTGGGGCGTTGCATGGAACCTTTCCACCGGCCTCTACTGGGCTCACCCATGGGAGTTCCCCACTCTGGACAGCCAGTCCCGACACTATATCGCAAAGCGCCTCAGCATTCCTGTTCCCACGACAGGGCAACAAAAGCCCGCAGATGCAGATGGTTATCTCAAGCTGATCGACGACCTGAAGGCCCGATTTACCGAGGACGGCTATCCGGTGCACAGTTTTCCCGAGTTGTCCTTGGCGTCCTGGCACTACAAAGATCCGGCAGAACCGGAGAAATCGATTTTGGACGACGGGTCGGCTGACGATTTTGGTGACGCCGAGGATCAGCAAAAAGGTGTTGTCCAGCCAGCACCAGTTTTTGAACCCTATTCGGTAGCCGACGTCCTAAAGGACGGCTGCTTTCTTTCGCAAGCCGAGGTCGAGCGACTTCTGGAAAGGCTCCGGACGAAGAAGAACCTGATCCTTCAGGGTCCGCCGGGAACGGGAAAGACATGGATCGCCAAGCGGCTTGCTTACGCGTTGATGGGTGAGAAGGACGACAGCAGGATCCGAGCGGTCCAGTTCCACCCGAACCTATCGTATGAAGACTTCGTGCGGGGCTGGCGGCCAACCGGCGACGGCAAGCTTGCACTGGCTGATGGCGTCTTCATGGAGGCGATCCGCGCAGCCTCAAAAAGCCCGACTTGGAAATTTGTGGTGGTAATCGAAGAGATCAATCGGGGAAACCCCGCGCAGATTTTCGGGGAACTCCTGACGCTGCTAGAAGCCGGGAAACGGACTCCCAGCGAGGCCCTCGAACTCTGCTATGCGGATGCCGATGGCAAGCGGAGGCCCGTGCACGTGCCGGAGAACCTGCATGTGATTGGCACGATGAATATCGCCGACCGCTCACTTGCTCTGGTGGATCTGGCATTTCGACGACGTTTTGCCTTTGCAACGCTGGAACCGAAGCTCGGGGATTCCTGGCGAGGCTGGGTGATCCAGCAATGCGGCATTGATCCGGATCTGGCACAGGGGATCGAACAGCGTCTTTCCAGCCTCAACCAGAAGATCGAGCAGGATCTCGGGATCCAGTTCCGCATCGGTCATAGTTACGTCACCCCGCCCCAACGCCTTGAACCGGGATCTACTCGCGACTGGTTTGTTCAGGTCGCAGAAACCGAGATTGGCCCGTTGCTGGAAGAGTACTGGTTCGACTCTCCCAAGACCGCGAAGGATGCGCTCGAAAAGCTGATTGCAGGATGGTGATGGAATCCGCACTCATCGAGTCGGATGGCTACGCCGCGCCGGGTCATGGCTATATTGGCGCAATCCCGGTCAGAAACATCTGGCTTTTGATGCTCTACGCATCCGACCTGTTTCGCATCAAAGGGACGGATGAGACGGGCATTGAGGACATGCCTGATGATCTGCCCGACTTGGTCGGGCAGATTCTGGCGCGCGCGGTAGAGCAGCGGCAACGGCGCAGATTGAGCCTTGGCTACAAACAGAGAACGGACGCACTTAACCGGGTGCGCGGCAGAATTGACGTCCTGACGACTGAGCGTCACCAACTGTTGGCACGGGGGCTTGTGGCCTGCAGGTTCGACGAACTCACAGTTGATACACTGAGAAATCGCTTCGTACGCGCAGCTCTTGAACTGATCTCGCGGCTTGCAGCACGGCCAGATGTCGTCCGTCGCTGCCGCAGATTGGCGAACGAGATGAAAATGATGGGCGTGTCCGGTGCTGCGCCGACCTTGCGCGAAATGAGCACAGACCGCTTTGGCCGACACGACGTGGAAGATCAGGAGATGGTCGCGGCCGCAAAGCTGGCCTTCGAGCTGGCCATTCCCACTGAAGTCGCCGGACCACAGAAAATGCCACTATCGGACCGCGATGAGCGCTGGGTGCGCCGACTGTTCGAGCGCGCCGTCGGTGGCTTCTTTCAGGTTGTCTTGCCGCCAACAGAATGGCTGGTCAGCACCGGCGGCGCCTTGGCTTGGCCGACAACAGCTGGCACAGAAGGAATTGACCGCATCCTTCCCGGCATGAGAACAGACATCGTCCTAGATGACAAAGTCGCCCGGCGAAGGATCGTCATCGACACCAAGTTCAATGCGATTGTGACGACCGGCTGGTATCGGGAAGAAAGCCTCCGAAGCGGATACCTGTATCAGATGTACGCCTATCTGCGATCACAAGAGGGCTCCGGCGATGGATATTCTGACGACGCCGAAGGGCTGCTGCTGCATCCAGCAGTTGGTTCCCATCTCGACGAATCCGTCATCATTCAGGGCCACAAGATCAGATTCATGACGGTCGACCTGACGGCCAGCGCTTCGGACATTCGCGCGGAGTTGCTGCGCGTGCCACAATGAAAGGGACCTCACTCTAGGTCAGGTGAAAGCGTAAGCGTTCAGGCAGGACTGGCGCAAATCCAGTCTGACGCCTGCTGAAGCCAGCTAAGATGCGCGCATGCCCTTTACATGGCGCGCCAACCCATTGACATTTGGATAAGTTCCAAACGGAGCATCGAAAACAAGCATGGCGACTTTCGGGTGGGTTCGTGAAGACGGAATGGATGCCTTCTTCGAAGGCACAGATCGTGTGCCCAATCCTGGACCTGCCCCAGAGCCGACATACTCATGCCCGTTCTGCAAGGCTGTAGTAGGTGACAGACGCGCTCTTCAGGATCACGTTTCTGATCATCACCGCGTTGAGCGGCCACTTATCCTGCTTTGGGGAACTGAACCTTCGCAGCATAGGGTCATACGGGTTCCCCTGCGGAATTCAGAAATCATCGTCGCGAATGTTACGTCAGCCCAAGTTGCCGTCGATGGGATGCCCTTTCAGACAGTCGCCTTGAACAAGCTTGCTCAGCAGGTTTCCGATCTAAGGCAGGCGGAAGTTTCCCTCCGCCTGTCCAACAGCTCGCAAGTGAATGCCGCACCAGTGACAACCTCGTATACTCTTTCGATCAGGATTGCGGAAACTCGTGATCTTAAGGAAGTCGAAAGGGCATACGACGAAGTCATCATGTCCGCGCCGATTTCCCGGGCCTCAATTAGACGCTTTCTGGCAGATCCGAGATCAACAGGCGCGGGATCCGAATACGCGGCGGGGTTGGCAGATTATTCGTTAGGCGTTCTACTCAAGGAAAGACCAGAAACGGAAGCACTTACAACCCCGTTCGCTCGGTATCGGGAGTTATACGGTTCCGCGGTCCAACGCCTGACTGACTTTGATCGGCCGCTGGCACGGCTAGTTGGAGATGTTATCCGGTTCGCCCTGAACGACTTTTCTCGGACCACGACGGAAACTGGCTTCCGGGAACTGGACATTGCGAATGGGCTTCTGAAGGATCCCAGCCAAGATCTTTGTCTACCTGTCGACGAAGATGGGGTACGCAGATCGGTCTGCCCAATCGACCATGCCACCAGCCGGGTCTTGAACTTGGCTGGGCGTATGAGCAAACAAACCAGGTGGAGCCCCATTCTTGATGGCGAATGCAGAGAGATCGCCAATTCGGAGCTCTTGGATGCTTCTGACCGTCAAAAAGCTTTGGCGATCTGGGCTGTCGCTGCATGGCGACTTAGCGCCAAGCAAAGTGCTATTGAGCCGCTGAGACAAATCTCGGCTACATATCCGTTCAGCACATGGGCTGAATCCTATCTAGAGAGCGCGACAAAGTGACAATAGAGACCGAAGAAAACAAAGTTCCGCGCACGACTCCAGCACACGCCGATGCGGCCAGAATTGGCACCCATCAGAAATCACCTGCGGAAGAGATACAAATCTCCCCGACAATTTCTGGATACTTCCAGGAACCAAAGGCAACTGTGCCCGCATTCTTCAAGGTATTGCGTACACTTGACATCAAGCGTTTCGCGCAAGGCGACGAAGCTCATGCAGTTGGTCTCATGGAAAAGATGGATCCGACTGGGGACCGCTTGTGGGGACTTATGTCACAGGGATCCCTGCCAGAATCAGTGGACAGGTGGATTTGGGGGGCGGCACAACAGCGCTTGAAATCTGTGCTCGGCGAAGACTTCGATCCGCAGGACCATGACGCTGATCGTATTTTGAAGTCACTCCGGGATAGGCTCGCACCGATTGTGAAATCTGAGGACAAAATCGAGAGCAAGAGCGCTGAGAACTGGCTGCGACTGGGAATCTGCTGGTTGGTTGAAAAGCGTTCTCTGCCGCCTTGGGGAATAGCCGAGCGCATGCTGCCATATCTGTTCGTCGATCCGATGGCTGCCGCCCGTTTGTCCAAGCGAGCATTGCAGCGGGGGAAACCGAACGAATTTCGGCTTGCGATCTCCATGGCGGGGTTGGGCCAGGAAATGGTCAAGACGGCACAGTCGGAGCGCGACTCAGAAAGGCTATCTGCTGCCGACTTGCGCCACCGCCTGGCGGATGCACGGTCGACTATCGAGCGGCTGCACGCTGAGGCCGAAGCACTGCGCGCCGAACTTGATCAAAAGGTGAAGCGCTTGGTGGTGATCGAGGCGCAGCTAACGGCCGAACGTCAGCATTGGGGTCATGATCTGACCGAAGCGAAAGCTGAGCAAAAGGTTCTGCTCGGAGAGAGGGTCGCGCCGTTGCTGTCTGACGCGATCGATGCTCTGGAGATCGAGCCGTCCGCACCTGGCGTGGCGCTGAGGCGATTGAAGGCAATTCTCTCGATCATTGGTGAGGCGAAAGCATGACCGGCACTGTTTTTGGAATCGACTTTGGAACGACAAACAGTCTTGCGGCAATGATTGTGGGCGATCGTGCGTTGTCACTGGCGGATCAGGTTACGAACCGACCACACCCGTCGGTCATCTGGTATCGTGGTGGAGACGTCGTGGTAGGTCGGGAGGCCCGGCAGAACATGGATCTTACCGAGACAGGTGCGCCTCCAGGGTTCGTGCGATCACCGAAAATGTCACTTCGACGGGATGGTCCCATCTTTGTCGATGGACGGCCAATCGATCCGACCGATGCAGTTGCGGAAGTGCTCAGGCATCTGAAGGAAGATGCAGCATTGGCGCGCGGAAAAGCTCCAGGACAGGATATTGGTCGGGCGGTGTTTACGATACCTGTGGACTTTGGTGGGCCGGAGCGACGCTCCCTGCGCAAGGCGGCCAGAAAGGCTGGTCTTGGTGTCGTTCAGTTTGTGCATGAACCCGTTGCCGCGCTCTACGCTTACCTCCGATCCAAAACTGATCTGAGCCGGGAACTAGCTCGCCTGGAGGGGCGATCGATCCTCGTCTTCGACTGGGGAGGCGGTACCCTGGACCTAACGCTCTGCAGGATTCAGGGTGGGTCAATCATGCAGGTCGCCAACCTCGGGGACAACGAAGTTGGCGGTGACCGTTTCGACGAACGGTTGAGAAATCTCTTGCGCACGAAACATGCCACTGCCCATGGCATTGATGACATCGCGGCTCTCGAACAGCCTGGGATGGCAGCAAAGCTGCTGCATCAATGCGAAATCGTGAAAATCCAGCTTTCCGATCCGGGCGCCGACGGTGAAGACGTGATCATCCGGAACTACCTAAAGTCGGATGGGCCGACGCGGAATCTGGTTGCGAGCGTGACGCGAGGTGAACTTGATGCACAAAGCGCAAGCATCGTCGCCCGTGGCTTGTCGCGTATTGACGAAATCCTCGAGTTAGCCCGACTGACCTATCAGGACATCGAGCTTTGTTTGGCAACAGGCGGCATGGTAAATATGCCTGCGATCAGGGATGGCTTGACGGAACGATTTGTCGGGAGGGTGCCAAGGCTGGAAAACGGAGACCGAATTATCGCTGAAGGTGCCGCTTGGATCGCCCACGACGGCCTCAGGCTGACGCTCTCGAAGCCCATTGAGATTTTGATAGCCGATACTTCAGGTCGTGGGACATACTACCCGCTTGTTGATGCCGGCTGGACGCTGCCGCTCGAGAATGAAACGCAAAACGTCACAAACACGCGTCTCTTTTGCACTGATCCGAGGGAAGGGGTTGCTGTCGTCGAGATTGCCAAACCCGTGAAACTTGGCCGCGCGGCACCTGCGGATGCACGGCTCACTCTTTGTGTGACGAAAGTCCAAGTCGACCCCAAAGCACAGCCACTTCTCGAACGTATCGAATGCCACCTTCAGATTGATCATGACTACGTTGCTCGAGTTACCCTGCGTTCCACCGGCCGCGGAGACAGTACCGTCGAAGAATTCCACGAACTGGAGTTTGGGCTTGCTCTTGGAATGAACGGGCGACCGGGCGGCGAGGAGAAAGCGGATCTTGCGTCCTCCGGAGGTGGCCCTGCGGGTGATGCGATTGCGCGCGCTGGCAGCAACTTGGTCCAGCGCTCGAACGTGGCGTACCTCAACGACAAGGTTGATGCGCGCGACAGTCTTTGGAAGTTAGTTCCAGGTGATCTTCTCGCGGATTGGCGCTCCAGCCATTTCGACACCCGTGGGGATGCCGCAACCGCGCGGCAACATGAAGAGCGGTACTTCTATGTGCCTTGCCCGCGCTGCAAGCGGCTGATTTCTCAGATCAAAGCTGAAGGTCCGGTGCGTTCCTGCGGCGACACTAGAGACTATTGCGGTTTCAAAAGACCCGCCGCATCAATTGAGGCACATCCCACTTCCCCGGGGCTAATATGAATGTCGAGGGCTAGAAGATGTCATCCGCTTATGCGTGTTTGCGATTTTCGCTTTGTTACCAAGAACTTCGCGCCCTCTTGCTTCCACAGTGCTTCCACGGGTGTTGGAAACGCAAACGCCGCCCCGGAGGGCGGCCTGTAACATCTTGATATGTTTTTCTTATTTTGGTTGCGGGGACACGCAACACCCGATCCCGGCGAAATGGAACGTCTGTTCCGGGGATCGGGAATACGCAAGAATCGTTGGTTGCGGGCGCTCGCAACACCCGATTCATGCGATTGGTTGAGACCGCCATTCCGAGATTGGCAGCATAAGCCGGAGCGTTGCCCTCCGAAGGTGGAGGCCACACGTTCGAATCGTGTCGGGTGCGCCAATAAACTCAATGGCTTCGCTGGATCGTTCAGAGACGCGCGAAGGTCGCGTCCCCACGGGTGGTGTAGTTCGGCGGTAGCAAAGCCGCTCGCGAGCGCGCCCTCAACAGCGCCGTAGCGAGCGAGCGGCTTTGCGGTGGTCATCGACAGTTCGCCGGTAAGGTCGGTTGCTGACACCAACCTGATTCGAAGGAACCATCGATGACCGACGACATGATGAACCTGCGCGCGCTCATGGAGAAGACTCCGGATTCCGATCTCTTGCGCGAGATGATCGGCTTTGCCGCCGAGCGGCTGATGGAGCTGGAGGTGGGAGCCGCCACCGCCGCCGCCTATGGCGAGAAGAACCCTCTGCGGCTGGCTCAGCGCAACGGCTATCGCGAGCGCGACTGGGAGACGCGGGCCGGCACCGTCGAGCTGCGCATCCCGAAGCTCAGGAAGGGGAGCTACTTCCCGAGCTTCCTGGAGCCGCGGCGTATGGCGGAGAAGGCTCTCACCGCCGTCATCCAGGAGGCCTACGTCCAGGGCATCTCGACACGCTCGGTCGACGACCTGGTCAAGGCGATGGGCATGAGCGGCATTTCGAAGAGCCAGGTCTCGCGGCTGTGCGAGGAGATCGACGGCAAGGTGAAGGCCTTCCTCGAAAGACCCATCGAGGGCGACTGGCCATACCTGTGGATCGACGCCACCTACCTGAAGGTGCGCCGCGGCGGGCGCATCGTCTCGGTCGCCGTCATCATCGCCGTCGGCGTCAACGCTGACGGCCGGCGCGAGGTGCTGGGCATGGAGATCGGCACCTCGGAGGCCGAGCCGATCTGGACGGAGTTTTTGCGCAAGCTGACCCGCCGCGGCCTCAGGGGCGCCAAGCCCAAATGGTTGACCGTCAGCATGCCTGTTTCAACCTCCGATGTTAGTGTTGCGACCGTTTTTGCGGAGCCAGAAAAAGCATAGGCAGCGAGCCCATAGGAAGCCGGTTGGCCTCGGCTACTGCCTCCTCGATGCGATTGAACGGGGTTAGAAGAGCGATCGGGCCAAAAGGCTCCTCATTCATCACCCGCATGGACGGATCAAACGTTCGCGAGTACAGCGGGCTCAAGAAAGCTTCCTTTGTTACCGACGCGGTTGCCGCCCGTTCGAATTGTTGCTCCAGCTTGCCGCGCGTCGAGGATGAGTTCCTCGATAGCTTGCAGACGGCGCTGGTTGACGACCGGGCCCATCATCGTGTCTGGGTCGAGGCCGTTGCCAACCTTGATCGCTTTGGCATGGGCAGAGAAAACTTCGACAAACTCATTGTAGACTTTTTCTTTCCTGCACCAGGAACCGTGTCGGCGACACGCAGACTGTCCGGCATTGCGGAAGAGCTGGCAAGAATGGCGGCGACATCCTCCACATTCACGTCGTCAAACACAATTGCAGGCGAATGTCCCCCAGTTCCATGGTGGCCCTCTTCATGTACTGTTCGGCCAGTGCTGCTAATTGCTTTCCGACAGGCACCGATCCTGTGAACGAGATTTTGCGGATCACCGGATGCGGAATGAGATGGGTCGAAATTTCGGCAGGGTTGCCGAAAACAAGGTTGAGCGCGCCTGCAGGGATGCCACCATCTGCAAGAGCACGAACAAGTTCAGCCGCCGAGGCCGGAGTATCCTCTGCCGCCTTCACAACTACCGAGCAGCCTGCAGCCAGCGCAGGCGCAATCTTTCGAACTACCTGCGACATAGGAAAGTTCCAAGGCGTGAAGACGGCGACGGGACCGACCGGTTCCTTGAGCACGCTTTGAAAGATGTTGGGGGGACCAACCCGGTATGACGCGGCCATACGCGTGACGGGCTTCCTCGCCGGCCCAATCGAGAACATCTGCCGAGAGTAGGATTTCGACCTTGGCCTCTGCCAGTGGCTTTCCCTGTTCCTGCGTCAGAATGACGGACATCACCTCGACCCGTTCGCGCAACAGTTCGCCCGCACGCCGCAATACCTTGTAACGGTCCAAAGCAGAAAAAACGCGCCAGGTACGATAACCTGACGCAGCAGCGTGCAGCGCTTCATCGATGTAGGTGATACCGGCGTGCGCCGCGGCGCCGATAACTTGGCCTGTGGCAGGATTCAGGGCGTCGCTGCGTGCGCTTGTCAGAGGCATCGCGCAAGACCCCATCGATAAACATTTGCGTATTTTGATACATTTCTTTGTCTTCGAAGCGTTTCGGGCGGTTATGTTGACAGGAAAGATGACGGCGGCGTCCGAGCTGCTCTCCATAACCCAACCAGCGGTAAGCAGACTAATCCGCGACTTCGAACGGTCGACGAAATTGCTGCTGTTTGAGCGGCGTGGGAACCAGATAACTCCCACCCGGGAGGGCCGCAACGCTGATGCAGGAGGTCGAGCGATCGTTTGTCGGCCTCGCCAGGACTGTTGCGGTGGCCGATGAGATCACAGCATGAGAATAGTGCTTGAGGAAACATGCTCGATTACAGAAACCACCGATAACGACATTCACTGATGGTGGCGATTTGAGAACAATGCGGCACGGCGGCGCGTGACCAACAGCGCTAAGGTCGCCAGCCGTAAATGAGCGCGGGTCGCCGCCAAGACCCGGAATGGCGCGAGTCGAGCGCTTAGTCTAGCGGTCTGATACGGAAGCAACCGGGTGTTCGAGTGACCTCCGTCCCGACATGGCCAAAATGTGCCTCAATGCTTCAGTATCTGGCTCAGGAACAGTTTCGTCCGGTCATGTTGAGGGTTGCCGAAGAAGCTATCCGGTTTGCCTTCCTCGACGATCTGGCCGGCATCCATGAAGATCACGCGGTCGGCCACCGCACGCGCAAAGCCCATTTCGTGGGTGACGCAGACCATCGTCATGCCATCGCGCGCAAGTCCCGTCATCGTGTCGAGTACCTCCGACACCATTTCGGGATCGAGTGCCGACGTCGGCTCGTCGAAGAGCATCACCGCCGGCTTCATGCACAGGCTGCGCGCAATCGCGACGCGCTGCTGCTGGCCGCCGGATAGTTGAACCGGGAATTTGTTCGCCTGTTCCGGGATTCGCACTCGCTCCAGGAACTGAAGGGCGGTCTTGCGTGCTTCAACGGCCGACACGCCTTTGACCCACATAGGCCCCGCCATGCAGTTCATCAGCACAGTCATATGCGGGAACAGGTTGAAGTGCTGGAAGACCATGCCGACATTGTTGCGCACGTCCGCTAGGTTTTTCATGCCTGAGTGGAGATGCACGCCGTTCACGGTGATGTCGCCGGCCTGATGCGCTTCCAGACGATTGAAACATCGGATCAACGTCGACTTTCCGGAACCGGACGGCCCGCAGATGACGATGCGCTCGCCCTTGTGGACAGTCAGGTTGATGTCTTTCAACGCATGAAATTTGCCATACCATTTGGATACGGCCTGGGCTTGAATGATCGGCTCCGCGCTCATCGGACCTTGCTCCTGGCGTAGTGCCGTTCGATGCGGGATTGGATCAACTCGAGGCAGATCGACAGGATCCAGTAGATGACTGAAGCCGAAATGAGCATTTCCATGTGCTGGAAGGTTTTCTGCCCGAGCGTGCGGGCAAGGAACATCAATTCCCAGACGCCGATGACCGAGACCAGCGAACTGTCCTTGAGCATCGAGATGAACTGGTTGCCCGTCGGCGGAATGATCACCGGAAGCGCCTGCGGCAGGATGATCCTGCGCATGGTCAGCGAAAAGCCGAAGCCCATGGAGCGCGACGCCTCCCACTGACCGCGGTCGATGCTCTGGATTCCCGATCGGAAAATCTCGGTCATGTAGGCGCCGTAACACAGCGACAGCGCCAGGATGCCGGCTGGGACGGCGCCGACCACGAAGCCCAGCTGCGGCAGGCCGAGATAGATCAGATAGACCTGCATCAGGAGCGGCAACCCGCGAAAGAACGAGGTGTAGAAGCTGGCGATGGCATAGGCGAAGCCGTTGGTGGACAACTTGGCGACGGCCCCCAGGATGGCGATCAAGGAGGCGATGATGATGGAAATCGCCGAGACGTAGAGCGTCGTGACAACGCCCTGGGAAATCAGGAACGGCAACTTCTCCCAGATGAAGGGCAAGCTGAGGTGGAAGGTCTCGAAGAAGGCCAGGAAGAGCAGCAGAAGTTCCAGCCAGACGATGGCGATCTGGACCCGCAGCGAGGCGAAACCGATCAAAACGACGTTGAAGACGAAGAGAATTGCTATGACGAAGGCAATGGCAAATCTGCCGTAGAGACCGCTCTCGGAAGGCTCGCCGATGACGGGGCGCATCAATTCGCCGAAGCCCGTGGACGTCAGATTGAAGGCGAGGAAGATCGCGAAGACGATGCCGAACATCGTCGTGACAAACCACGGCTTGTGCACGAGAATTTCGGCTTCGACGGTATCCGGATAGAGCATCGTCTGTCCCCTCGGGTGGATGGCGGCCTGCTCCAGCAGGCCGCCATCGAAAGTCGAGACTATTTTACGACTGAATAGTCCACCCCGTACCACTTCTTGGAGAGCACGCTGAGCGTGCCGTCTCCTTTCATGGCCTTCACCGCATCGGCGATCTTGGCGGAGAATTCAGGATCGCCGTGTTCGATGGCGACGGCCAGTGGTTCGTAAAACACCGGATCGCCGATCTGCTTGATCGGATAGCCGGCTTTTACCGCATCAAGGATACTGGGCAAGGACGAAACAACGGCGTCGAGCCGAACGCCATCACCGATCCGCAGATCGTCGAAGGCGGTGGTGGAGTTCTCGTAGGAGTGCACCGTTTTCGGATTAAGCTTGTATTCGAATGGCGGTGCGCCGGCCGCGTCGAGCGTCAGATCCTTTTTGGCATAGGCTTCGAAGGTCGATGTCGTCGTCGCGCCGACAACCTTGCCATCCAGATCGCTCAAGGATGCGGCCTTGCTATCCTTGTGAACGGCAACGGCGGCTGGGGTGTAGTAGTAAACAGCGGGAAAATCGAAAATCTCGGCCCGCTTCTTGGTCGGCGTCATCGAGCCGACATGCATGTCCCAGCGGCCCACCCAGTTGCCGGCCGTGATAATGTCCCAGCCCGGCGTCACGAACTCGACCTTGGCCCCGATGCGCTTGCCAATCTCCTTGGCCACGTCGACATCGAAGCCGTCCAGTTCGTTGTTCGCATTGAGGAAGGACTGCGGCGCCCAATTGGCGTCGGTCGCGACCTTGAGTGTGCCGGCTGCGACGACGCGGTCCAGCACGGCTCCGGCGTAGGCAGGAAGCGTCGCCAAGGCAAAAGCCAGCGAAGCCGCCAGCGTGGTCAGTTTGACTGATGTTTTCATGTGTTCCGTTCCCTTTGTTGTTGTTTGCTAATTTAGAGACAAGCAGCCTGCCGCCGTCTTCCGGCGAGGCAGAGGAGGTTTTTCGCGCCGGTTGCTCGGAAGGATGGTAAATCCGCTGCGCAGCGGAATTGGCCATTCCGACAAAGGAGCCGACTCATCGGGCATCCGCCTTCATTGCGTCACGCACCGCGCGGGCGACGCGAAAGCTCTCGACGCCGGCCGGAACGCCGCAATAGACGGCGATCTGGATCAACGCGGCCCGGAGCTCGTCGTCACTCAGCCCGTTGCGGATCGCGCCACGGAAATGCACGCCGAATTCATGCATCCGTCCCAATGCCGCAAGCATGCCGAGATTGAGCAAGCTGCGCTGCTTGAGATCCAGTGCCTCATCGGCCCAGCACGTGCCCCAGCAATATTCGTTGAGGACGTCCTGGAAGGGCCGCGAGAAATCGTCGGCATTGCCGATGGCCTGATCGACATAATCATCGCCGAGAACCGTACGCCGGACTGTTTCGCCGGCTTTCCGCAGCTCCTTATCCATGGCTACCTCCGTGTTCGGTCAGGAAATCCGCCATCAGGCCGGCAACCTGCGCCGGCGCCTCGACCAGGATCGAATGCCGCAATCCGGGCAGGATCTCGAGCCGCGAGTCGCGGATCTGATCATGCATATGGCGCGCCATACGGGGGTTGGAGCCCTGGTCGTCCTCGCCGGTGACGATCAGTGTCGGCGACCTGAGCTGGTCGAGGATGCCACCGAAGTCGGTCTCGGCCAGCACCCGGTAGGCGGCGGCGTAGCATGCCGGATCGTTTTCAGCGTCGCGCCGGCGCAGCCCAGCGATCACATCCGGATTGCGCTGTTGATAATCCTCCGTCAGCCAGCGCGACAGCGACGCGGCATGGTGCGCGCCCGCCTGGTTGGCAGTCAGGGCGGCAAGACGACCGAGAACGGCCTGGCGTTCCTCCGGGAGACGCCCGGCGACGGTTGCGAGGAGCACGAGCCGGCGAAGCCGGTCGGCATGGGTCAGCGCCAGGCGCTGGGCGATCAGGCCACCCAGCGAGAACCCGGCCAGATGAAAACTTCGAAACCCAATATGATCGGCCAAAGCCAGCGCGTCATTGACGAAGTCGTCGATCTCGTAGCGGCCCTTGATGCGGCTCGACCGGCCATGGCCACGAAGATCGAATGTAAGCACCGTGAACTGATCCGGTAGGCGAGCAATCACACCGTCCCATGCTTCCAGATAGGAGCCGACACCATGAATGCAGACCAGCTTCTGCGGGCCGTTCCCGTCGACGCGGTAGTTGAGCGTGACGTCGCCAGCCGCGAAGGAATTGGCCGCCATTGCCGTCAGCGCCCCACCGCGACAGCCTTGGCGCGATCAAGCGCGGCGAAATGCGGCATGACCTCGTCGACGAACAGTCTGATCGTCTTCTTCTGCAACTCGAACGGCAGGTTGAAAGTGAGCCCAAGGCAATATTGATCGACCCCCGCGGCCTCGTAATCCTCAAGCTTCTCGATGATCTCGTCGGGCGTACCGAACATCAGGTTTTTCCGGATGCTCTCGGGATTGTAATTGTCCTTGCCCTTGACGCTTTCGTAAGGGACGGCTTCGGGAAAACCGTTCTTCACCGTGCCTATATTCTGGAACAGGTTCTCGAAGGCGCGCCCGTAGTCGATGGCGTGCCGGACCGCGACTTCCCACTCTTCAGGCCTCTCGTAGACGCAGGTGCGGCGCTGCATCATCAGGCGCGGACGGGGCACTTCCGGGTGATCGGCAACCGCCTTGCGGAATTTTTCTCCAAGCACGGCGATCTCGGCGGCCGGCGCGGAAAGCGGCGTCGACAGAATGTTGGCGCCGATGCCGACGGCCCAGTCGAACGTACCGGGATCACGCGCCGCCACCCAGATCGGCGGATGCGGCGTCTGCAGCGGTTTGGGCACTCCGGCGGCAACGGGGAAATTCCAATAGTGGCCATCATGCGCGTAGTCTTCGGCCCACAATTTCTTCACCGCGGGCACCAGCTCCTTCAGATAGGCGACGCCCTCCTGCTGCGGCATGCCTTCGGCCATGCGGTCGAACTCATACTGGTAGGAGCCGCGCGCGATGCCGAACTCCAGCCGGCCGCCGGTCAGGTGGTCACAAAGTGCTGCCTCGCCGGCCAACCGGATCGGACTCCAGTACGGCGCCACGAGCGTCGAGGTGCCCAGCCTGATCTGCTGCGTGTGCTGTGCCAGCCAGGTCAGCGTCATCAGCGGATTGGGCGAGATGGTGCATTCGATCGTGTGATGCTCCGCCGTCCACAACGTCTCGAACCCGCCTTCGTCGGCCATGACAGCCAATTCAAGCAGATTGTTCTTGACCGTCGCCATTGGTACTTCCGGTGAGAAGCGCTCCATGGTCAGCGAAACTGCAAATTTCATTTTCTTGTCCCGTTTGATGTTTCGGCTTGGATGAAGCTCAGCGCAGCCGGATGACGAACGGGTCCTGCATGGCCCCGGAGTAATCGATCACCACGTTCTTCAGCCGGGAGAATTCCTGCATGACGTCAAAGCCGCCGCGGCGGCCGTAGCCGCTTTCCTTGAAGCCGCCGTTCGCCGACATGAAGGAGGAAGCCC